>Ga0213875_10001672_pt1 | contig 13961 bp, 12 predicted proteins | sample BarmaccomBMRX_R8_FD_160105 | JGI IMG/M metagenome (GOLD analysis project Ga0213875, IMG submission 160105) | Root-associated microbial communities from Barbacenia macrantha in rupestrian grasslands, the National Park of Serra do Cipo, Brazil - RX_R8 | ecosystem: Host-associated > Plants > Roots... | reverse complement strand
TGGCCCAGAAGCGTGTGCCGTCCTTGCGCATCCGCCAGCCCTCTTCCTCGGTGCGTCCGTCGGTGCGGGCGGCGGCGAGGAGGCGTTGGGGCTTGCCGGCGGCGATGTCCTCGGGGGGGTAGAAGGCCGAGAAGTGCCGGCCGATGATCTCGTCGGCTTCATAGCCCTTGAAGCGCTGGGCGCCGGCGTTCCAGGTGGCGACGTGGCCGTCGACGTCGAGCATCAGGATGGCGTAGTCCTGGACCTCGGCGACGAGCAGTCCGATGAGGTGGGAGGCCTGCGCCTGGGACGGGCCGGTGGCCTCGTCGAGGTCGAAGGAGAGGCTCATCTCCCCGGGTCATCGGCACCGGGGGCCGCGGCCTTGACCGGGGCCTCGGGGTTCGGTGACGCCGGCCTTGACCGGGGCCTCGGGGTTCGGTGACGCCGGCCTTGGCCGGGGCCTCGGGGTTCGGTGACGCCGGCCGTGACCGGGGGCGCTCGGGCTCTCAGCCGTCCATGAGCGTGTGCACCGCCCGCCGCACCTGTCCCGGGGTGGCGACGAGCGCGTCGCCGCCGTCGGGCAGAACCGTCGACCCTGCCGGCCGCAGCACGTCGGTGGGCGCCGAGCCGCCGAGCTCGGCGGCGGCGAACAGGCTCAGCAGGGTGAACCCGCCCATGTCGGTGCGCACCGCCTGGGGCGCGTCCCACGAGGCCCACGGCAGGTGCAAGAAGATCGACGGCGACAGCAGCCTGGACTTGATCGCGTTCAGGATCTTCTGCTGGTAGGCGTCGCGCGTCAGGTCGCTGGAGGCGGCGTTGCAGCGGTTCTCGCGCGTGCGGGCGAGCGTCAGCGCCTGCTGGCCGCTCAGGTGGTGCTCGCCGGGCGCCAGAAACAGCGAGAACCCGCCGTTCTTGACCCCGCCGCTGATCTCCGAGCAGATGCGCCCGGTCGTGACGTCGACGCCGCCGATCGCGTCGATGAAACGCGGGAAGTTGGCCAGGTTGACGATGATGACGTGGTTGATCGGGATGCCGGTGAAGCGCTGCACGGTGCGGATCGCCAGCGCCGGCCCGCCGTCGGCGTAGGCGGCGTTGATCTTGGACTGACCGTGGCCGGGGATCTCGGCGACCGTGTCACGCGGGATCGACAGCCGCCGCGAGGTGCCCCCGCCGATCCGCCACAACATGATCGAGTCCGAGCGGATCCCGCCGGCGAACGCGCCCGGCTCCTTGGATCCCTTCGGCCGCTGGTCGGTGCCGAGCACGAGCACCGTGTCGGTCCCGGTCAGCATGTTCGAGCCCGAGCTCAACGCCGCCTGCGCCGAGCTCGGGACCGAGCCGCTCTGGATCTGCGCCGAGACGAGGAACAGCACTCCGGAGAGCAGCACCCAGGCGACGACCGCGACCGCCAGCCACCTGAGCACCCGGCCGGGGGTGATCGGACCCCGCAGGCCGCGGCGGCGCGGACGCTCGATCCGGCGCCGGTCGCGGGGGTCGCCGCGCAGCTCGTCGGCCTCGGCCTCGCCCCGCAGGCGCGCGCGGAGCCCCCGCGGCGCCGAGCGATAGGTCGTGTACGGACGCTCGTCGGCCTCGGGACGCCGAGGCCCGGGCTGGTCCTCGGGCGGGCGCCCGGGCCGGTCCTCGGGCGGGCGCCCGGGCTGGTCCTCGGGTGGGCGCCCGGGCTGGTCCTCGCGCAGGCGCCCGGGCTGGTCCTCGGACGGGCGCCCGTCGACCCGGGTGCGCACGCCGGAGCGGCTTCGATACACGCGATACGGCGGGTCGTCCGTCGGGTCTCGGTCGCGGGGTTCGTCGGGCACCGGACTGCGGATTGTGACGACCCGGGGCGGCGGGGTCGGGCGTCCGGTTGCGTCTGCGCTCGCCGAGCGGCTCTGCATATAGTGACGACATGGCAGCCCGGCGCATCATCGGCGTCGACCTGGGGGGCACCAAGCTTCTCGCCGGCGCGGTCGACCCGGCGCTCGGGGTCCACCACCGTGCCCAGCGCACCGTCACCGGACTCGACCAGCGGACCCTGCTCGACGTCATCGTCGACGCGGTGCAGGAGATCCGCGAGTCCACCGGCTCCGAGATCGAGGCGGTCGGCTTTGGGATCCCGGTGCTGATGGACCACCGCACCGGTCGCGCGGTCGTGGGCGTCCACACGCCGCTCGCCGAGCTCGCCTTCCCCGACGTGATGGCCGAGCGGCTCGGGCTGCCGGTGTTCGTCGACAACGACGGCAACACCTCGGCGATGGCCGAGCATCTCGCGGGAGCCGCCCAGGGCTATTCGGAGGCGATCGTGCTGACGCTCGGCACCGGGATCGCCGGCGGCCTCATCATCCGCGACGAGCTCTACCGCGGCGCGCTCGGCACCGCCGGAGAGATCGGCCACGTCACGATCGACTACGACGGCCCCTGGTGCCAGGGCAACTGCCGTTCGCGCGGGTGCGCGGAGATGTTCTCGTCGGGCAGCGCGCTCGCCCGCGAGGCCCGATTGCTGGCCTCGGTGCGCCCCGACTCGGCGCTGGCCGCGGCGGTGCGCGACGGCCGGGAGCTCATCGGGCCGTTCGTCACCGAGCTCGCCCACGACGGCGACGCCGCGGCGATCGAGGCGATCGCGCTGATCGGCTCCCGCCTCGGGATCACGATCGCCAACCTCGTCAACATCTTCAACCCCCAGATCGTCGTCATCGGCGGCGGCGTCATTGCCGCCGGCGAGCTCCTGCTCGGTCCGGCGCGGGCGTCGGCGACGAGCCGCCTGCTCCCGTTCCTCGCCGACCACCTCAGCATCGTGCCCGCGCGCTTCGGCGTCGAGGCGGGCATGGTCGGCGCGGCGGCGCTCGCCTACGATCAGCTCGCGCGGGCGGCGACGGCGTGAGCGCCACCGGCGGGCAGGGACGGCTGATCGTCTGCCCGACGCCGATCGGCAACCTCGAGGACGTCACCCTCCGCGTCCTCGCCGCGCTGCGCGAGGCCGACATCGTCGCCTGCGAGGACACCCGCCGCTCTCGCGTGCTGCTCGACCGCTACGGCGTCAGCGGCCGGCTGGTCAGCTACCACGAGCACAACGAGCGATCCCGCGCCGACGAGCTGATCGCCCAGATGCGCCAGGGCGCCGTCGTCGCACTCGTCTCCGACGCCGGGATGCCGCTCGTCTCCGACCCCGGCCTCGTCCTCGTCCGCGCCTGCGTTGCCGCCGGGCTCGGGGTCGAGGTCCTGCCCGGCCCCTCGGCGGCGCTCAGCGCGCTCGTCGCCTCCGCGCTGCCCGCCGAGCGCTGGCACTTCGTCGGCTTCCTGCCGCGCAAGCGCGCCGAGCTCGCCCGGGCGCTGGCGGCGCCCGAGACTCTCGTCGCCTTCGAGTCCCCGCGCCGCCTCGCCGGCTCGCTGCGGGCGCTCGCCGCCGCCGAACCCGAGCGCCAGGTCGCCGTCTGCCGCGAGCTGACCAAGCTCCACGAGGAGATCGTCCGCGGCACCGCCGACGAGCTGGCGCAACGCTACGCCGACGAGCCACCCCGCGGCGAGATCGTCCTCGTCGTCGGCCCGGCCACCCGGCGGGCGGTCGATCTCGACGGGCCCCTCGCCGCGGTGCGGACGCTCGTCGAGGCCGGGGCCAAGCCCCGCGCCGCGGCAGGCGTCGTCGCCGAGCTGACCGGGGTGGGGGCCAACGCGCTGTACCGCGCGTTGACCGAGGACCGCGCGCAGGCCTGAAGGCCGCCGGCGGTCCGGGAACCTCCCCGCCCGGGCGGCCGCGCCCCCGGGGCCTGAAGGTCGCCGGCGGCCCCGGAACCTCCCCGCCCCGGCGGCCCGCCCCCGAGGCCTGAAGGCCGCCGGCGGTCCCAGAACCTCCCCGCCCGGTCAGCCTCTCACTGAAACCCGCACCTGAGTTCGGGATTTGTCGCACGAGCGACGCTGAGCGCAGCGAACTGGGCAAATCCGGGGAGCCGCTGCAGCTTTGTCGCATCCGGGGCGCGCCGCCCAGCGTCCGCGGAGGGGCCCTAGCGCTCGACGAAATAGGACCCGCTGCCCTGCCCGCTGGAGAAGTAGCGGCTCGTGACGGTCTTCTTGCGCGTGTAGAACTCGACCGCGTCGGGGCCGTGGGCGTGCAGGTCGCCGAGGAACGAGTCCTTCCAGCCGCTGAACGGGAAGAAGGCGACCGGAGCGGCGACCCCGATGTTGACGCCGACCATGCCGGCCTGGACCTGGTGGCGGTAGCGGCGGACGGCGGACGCGGACTCGGTGAAGATCGAGGCGCCGTTGCCGAACCGGCTGGCGTTGACGATCTCGATCGCCTCGTCGAGGGTCGCCGCGTGGATGACGCACAGGACGGGGCCGAACACCTCCTCCTGGGCGATCTCCATCTCGGGGTCGACACCGTCGAGGATCGTCGGGCCGAGGTAGGCGCCGCCGGGCTCCAGGCCCTCGCCCGCTCCGCGGCCGTCGAGGACCGCCGTCGCGCCGCCGTCGACGCCGCGCTGGATCCAGTCGGCGACCCGGTCGCGCGCCGCGCACGAGATGACGGGGCCGACGTCGGTGCTCTCGAGCAGGGCGCCGCCGACCGTCAGCTCCCGCGTCGCCGCGACGAGCGGGTCGAGCAGCTGCTGGTGGGCGTCGCCGACGGTGACGACGACCGAGCCGGCCATGCAGCGCTGGCCGGCGGCGCCGAACGCCGAGCCGATGATCCCCTCGACGGTCGGCTCCACGACCGCGTCGGGCATGACGACCATGTGGTTCTTGGCCCCTCCGAGCGCCTGCACGCGCTTGCCGGCCTTGGCGGCGCCCTCGTAGACGATCTTGGCCACCGGCGCCGAGCCGACGAACGACACCGCGTCGATGTCGGGGTGCTCGAGGATCCCCGAGACGATCTCCCGCCCGCCGTTGACGAGGTTGACCACGCCCGCCGGCAGCTCGAGGGCGTCGATCTCCTCAAGGGCGATCTGCTGGGTCAGCGGCACCTGCTCGGAGGGCTTGAGGACGAACGTGTTGCCGCAGGCGATCGCGAACGGCAGGAACCAGAAGGGGACCATCGCCGGGAAGTTGAACGGCACGATCGCCGCGCAGACGCCGACCGGCTGGCGCACCGTCTCGGCGTCGATGCCCCGCGAGACGTCCTCCAGGATGCGCCCCTGCATCGTCGTGGGCACCGCGCACGCCGCCTCGACCAGCTCGATCATTCGCGCCACCTCGGCCCGGGCGTCGCCGATCGTCTTGCCCATCTCGACCGCCACCGAGCGCGCGAGGTCCTCGGAGCGCGCCACGAGCCGCGCGCGCAGGTCGAACAGCAGCCGCGCCCGCGCGATGACCGACACCGCGCGCCACTCGGCCAGCGCCCCGCGGGCGGCCTGCACCGCGGCGTCGAGATCGGCCCGGCCCGACAGCGGCACCCGGGCGAGCACCTCGCCGGTGCCGGGATTGGTGACGTCGAGCTCGCCGGTGGCGGCGGCCGCGGGCACCCATCGGCCGGCGACGTAGTTGTGCAGGAGGCGAACGCTGGTGGTGGTCATGGCGTCGGGGTCCATTCCTGGTCGGGATCGTTGGTGTGGGTGATACCCGGGCCCGGATCGTTTGGTGTGGGTGATACCCGGGCCCGGATAGCCTTGCAATCCGACATGGCCTTCTACATCACCACCGCGATCAGCTACGTCAACGGCGCGCCGCATCTCGGGCACGCCTACGAGGCGATCGCCACCGACGTGATCGCCCGCCACATGCGCCAGCGCAACGAGGACGTCTTCTTCCTCACCGGCACCGACGAGCACGGCGAGCCCGTCGCCGACGCGGCCAAGGACCAGGGCGTGACGCCTCAGGTCCTCGCCGACGAGAACGCCGCCCGCTTCCGGGCGCTCCTGCCGCAGCTCGACGTCTCCAACGACTTCTTCATCCGCACCACCGACGCCGAGCACCACCGGCGCGTCCAGGAGGTGCTGCGGCGCGTGCACGACAACGGCTTCACCTACAAGGGCCTCTACGAGGGCTGGTACTGCCCCAAGTGCGCCGACTTCAAGGTCGAGAACGAGATCCTGGACGGCAATCGCTGCCCGATCCACGAGATCGCGCTGACCCGCGAGCAGGAGGAGAACTGGTTCTTCCGGCTGTCGGCCTTCCAGGGCCGGCTCGAGCAGCTCTACGCCGAGCAGCCCGCGTTCGTCATGCCGCTGCAGCGCTTCAACGAGGCGCGCGCCTTCGTGACCTCGGGACTGCAGGACGTCTCGCTCTCGCGCGCGCGGATGAACTGGGGGGTGACCGTCCCCTGGGACCCCTCGCACGTGTTCTACGTCTGGTTCGATGCGCTGCTCAACTACTACACCGCGCTCGGCTACGCCCGTCCCGGCGACGACCTGACCGACCGCTACTGGCCGGCGAACTTCCACGTCATCGGCAAGGACATCCTGAAGTTCCACACGGTGTTCTGGCCGGCGATGCTGATGGCCGCCGAGCTGCCGACGCCCGCGCACGTGTTCGTCCACGGCTTCCTGCTCGGCGCCGACGGCCGCAAGATGTCCAAGTCGCTGGGCAACGTGCTCGACCCGTTCGAGGTTCTCGACGAGTTCGGGACCGACGCGCTGCGCTTCTATCTGATGCGCGACGTGCAGTTCGGCTCCGACGGTCCGGTGGGCATGGAGCAGGTCACCGTCCGCTATGAGGCCGAGCTGGCCAACGAGTACGGCAACCTCGCCAGCCGCACGCTGGCGATGCTGCAGCGCTATCGCGATGGCCGCGTGCCCGAGGTCGACACCGACCCGGCGCTCGCCGAGAGCTTCGCGGGCCTCGCCGACGACGTCGTCGATCTCATCGACGCGGCCGAGGTGACCGGCGCGCTCGAGCTCATCTGGCAGCGCGTGCGCCGCTGCAACCGCTACGTCGAGGAGCGCGCGCCGTGGCAGCTGGCTCGCGATCCCGAGCGCGCCGCCGAGCTCGATCAGGTCCTGGCGTCGCTCGCCGAGGGCATCCGCGCGCTCAGCGTCCTGCTCTGCGCCTACATCCCGGTCAGCGCGCGCCGGCTGCTCGACGCGCTGCGCGCCGACGACACCCGGGTGGAGGCGGCGGCCTTCGCCGCCCGGGGCAGCGGCGCCACGGTCAGCGCGCTGGCGCCCCTGTTTCCCAAGCGGTGATCGACAGCCACACGCATCTGCATCTCTGCGAGGGCTCGACCGCCGAGCTCGTCGCCGCCGCCGAGGCGGCGGGCGTGACCCGGATCGTGACCGTCGGCACCGACGGTGCGAGCTGCCGCGCGGCGCTGGCGGCGGCCGAGGACTTCCCGCAGGTCTACGCGGCGATCGGCCGCCATCCCAACGAGGCGACCGGCTTCGACGACGCCGACCTCGCCGACCTCGAGGCGCTCGCCGCCCACGAGCGCTGCGTCGCGATCGGCGAGACGGGCTTGGACTACTACCGCGACTCTGCCCCGGTGCCGGACCAGACGCGCGCCTTCATCGCCCAGATCGAGCTCGCCCGAACGACCGGCAAGCCGCTGGTCATCCACACTCGCGCCGCCGACGAGGACACGCTGGCGCTGCTCGATGCCCACGCGGCCGGCCTCCGGGTCATCCTGCACTGCTTCTCGATGCCCGACCGGGTCGGCGAGTGCCTCGCGCACGAGGGCTGGTGGCTGTCCTTCGCGGGCAACTGCACCTACCCGAAGGCGCGCGACCTCATGCTCGCCGCGCTCCGCGTGCCCGCCGAGCGCCTCCTCGTCGAGACCGACGCGCCCTATCTCGCCCCCCAGCCGGTCCGGGGGCGGCGCAACCAGCCCGCCAACGTCGCGCTGACCGCCCGCGCGCTCGCCGACGAGCGCCGCGTCGACTACGCCGAGCTCGAGCGCGACGTGCACGCGAGCGCCGCGGCCGCGTTTGCATGGTGAGCGCGCGCTCGGCCCGCCGGCGCGAGCTCGGCCAGAACTTCCTCGTCGACCGCAACCTGCTCGACGTGATCGAGCGCCTCGCCGGGCTCTGCGCCGAGGACGTCGTGCTCGAGGTCGGCGGCGGACCGGGCGCCCTGTCGGCGCGGCTGGCGGCCGTGGCGGGGTTCGTGCACGTGATCGAGGTCGACCCGCGGCTTCGCGAGCGGTTGGCCGCTGCCCTGGCGGGCTTCTCGAACGTCGCCATGCACATCGCCGACGCGCTGGCGCTCGATCTCGCGGCGCTCACGCCGGCCCCGAACCGGGTCGTGGCCAACCTGCCCTACCGAGTCGCCGCGACGGTGATCCTGCGGACGATCGAGGAGCTGTCCGGGGTCACCGGCTGGGTCGTGATGGTCCAGCGCGAGGTCGGCGAGCGTCTCGCCGCCGCGCCGGGCACCGCTGCCTACGGCGTCCCGTCGGTGCTCGCCCAGCTCGCCTGCGAGGTCCGGGTCCTGCGCCCGGTCTCGCGCCACGTCTTCCGTCCCGTGCCGAACGTCGACTCGGTCCTGCTCGGGTTGACGCGCGTGGCGCCGGCGGCCGAGCGCGACGTGCGGGAGCTGGTGCACGGCGCGTTCGCCCATCGGCGCAAGGCGCTCGCCGGCTCGCTGGCGCTCGCCCTGCCCGACGGCGGTCCGCGGCTGCGCGATCGCGCGCGTGCGGCGCTCGTCGCGCTCGGCCATCCGCCCGATGTCCGCGCCGAGCGGCTCGCGCCGGGTGAGTTCCGCGAGCTGGCGGCACGTCTGCAGTGACGGTACACCGTGAGCTCGCGTGGGCGAAGATCAACCTGAGCCTGAGGCTTGGTCCGGTTCGCCCGTCCGACGGCCGCCATCTCCTGGTGACGCTGTTCTCGTCGCTGCGCCTCGCCGACGCGTTGACGATCGAGGCCGGCGGCGGGCGCGACGAGGTCGTCTGCGACGCGGTGCCGGGTCGCAACCTCGTCGCCGATGCGCTCGCGGGGCTCCGCGCCGCCGGGTGGGACGCGCCGGCGGTGCGGGTGATGATCGACAAGCGCATCCCGCTCGCCGCCGGGATGGGGGGCGGCTCGGCCGATGCCGCCGCGATGCTGCGGGCCGCCCACCGCCTCGCGCCCGTCCCCGCGGGGGCGGTGGCGGCGATCGCCGCGCGACTCGGCGCCGACGTGCCGGCCCAGCTTCACCCGGGGGCGAGCCTCGCGGTCGGGGCGGGGGAGATCGCCGAGCCGGTCGTCGATCTGGCGGCGCACGGCGTCGTCGTCGTGCCCCAGCGGTTCGGCCTGTCGAGCGCCGACGTGTATCGCGAGGCCGATCGCCTCGGGCTGCCGGGCGGCGATCTGCACGCGGCGCGGCGCGAGCTGGCGGCGGCGCTGCCGGGCCCGCTGGCCGACCGTCTCGTCGTCAACGACCTCGAGGCGGCGGCGCTCTCGCTGGCCCCCGAGATCGCGCGCGCGCGCGGCGCCGTCGCGCAGGCGGGGGTCGATCGGGCGCTCGTCTGCGGCTCGGGCCCGACCGTCATCGGGGTCTGCTGGGGCTCCGACGGCGTCGAGCGCGCGGCGCGCGCGGCGGCGCGCCTGCGCGCCCGGTTCCCGGGCGTGGTGAACGCGGCCCCGCTGGCCAGAGGGGTTGGCGAGCCGTCATCGAAACCCTGAGCGAGGGCCACGCCGCTCCGGCATTCGCAACAATGAGCCCTACGACGTGAGCAACCTAACGATCACCTATGTCGTCGGCGTCGCTTGCGCCGTGATCGCGCTGGTCGCGTTCGCGGCGCTCGTGCTGGTCCCCGCGGTCAGCTCCTACCGCCGCCCGTTGCACCGCGCCGCCGCGGTCGTGCTCTCGTTCTACGTGCTGGCGGCGTTCATCGGGGTCGGCGTGCTCCTCGGCGCGCTCGTCATCCTCGAGTGGCCGCGAGTCTTCTGAAACGGGGTGAGCGACGTGGCGCAGAGCGCCGACCGCGGCGCCGGCACCCCTGACCTCGGGGCCTTCGCGGCCATCACCGACGCCGTCGAGGCGGGGGCCGGCCTGCCCGAGATCCTCCGCGCCGCCGCCCGCGCCCTCGACGCGAGCCTCGTGCTCATCGACCGCTCGGCCTCGGTGCTCGCGGTCGCCGCTCGCTCGCCGGCCGACGAGCGCTCGCTGATGCGCGGGACGGGCGAGGTCTCGACCGTCGAGCTGCGGGTCGCCGAGACCCCCGTCGGCCAGCTGCGGATGCGCAGCCGCGCCGTGGATGGGCGGGTGGAGGCGGGGCGGGCGGGACCGGATTCTGCGCTCCTGCGGCTCGTCACCACCCTGATCGCCTCCGAGGTCGAGCGCGTGCGGGCGCCCGCGCGCGCCTCCGAGGAGGCCGCGACGAACTTCCAGCGGGCCGTCCTGGACGGCGCGATCGCCGATCGCGACGATCTCATCGCGCGCGGTCGCGAGCTCGGCACCGACCTCGGCGCAGGCGCCAGCGTCGCCGTCGTCCGCGCTCATCCCCGCACCCCGACCCAGGACGACTGGCGTCGCCGCCTGCTCGCGGTCGCCGCCCGCGGCGCGCGCGCGATCGCCGCGGGCTCGATCGCCGCGCCGACCGCCCTCGACGCCGACGAGGTCGCGATCCTCATGCCCGACGGCGACGCCGAGGTCGGCCGCCGCGTCGCCTCGGCCGTCCTGCGCGAGCTCGGCTCCGGCCTTCAGGGCTTCGCCTTCGCCCTCGGGCGCAGCCGCCGCGTGCAGGACCCGCTGCACCTGCGCCGCGCCTACAACGAGGCGCTGCTCGCGCTCAACGTGGTCGAGGGCGACGCCGAGCGCGACCAGCTCGCCTACGAGGAGACCGGCACCTATCAGCTCCTGCTCCCCTACATGAGCGACCCCGCCGAGCTCAAGCGCTTTTACGCCGAGACCGTCCGCCCCCTCGTCGCCTACGACGAGCAGTACGAGACCGACCTCCTCGGCACCCTGGCCACCTTCCTGGACTGCGACGCCAACGTCAACGCCACCGCGTCCCGTCTCATCACCCACCGCCACACGATCCGCTACCGCTTCGAGCGCGTCCGCGAGCTCACCGGCCTGGACGTCTCGTCCACCGACGGCCGCGAGAAGCTCTCCCTCGGGCTCAAGGCGATGCGCGTGCTCGGCCTCGCCGCCCCCCGCGGACCCGCCACCGAGCCGGGCGCGGGCGGGGGTCGCGTCCCGCACTAGCGCCGGCGTCTGCGCGACGTGCGGACGGGGGCGCCCGGGGTTTCTCGGGTTCGCTGCGCCGGGTCGCGCCCCCGCCCGGGGCCGTCGCGACAGTAGGATCGCGCGGTGGCGATCGCGATCATCACGGGCTCGGGAACGCACTCGCTGCCCGGGCTCGCCGACGCCGAGCCCGGCCCGTGCGAGACGCCCTACGGCACCGTCGAGGTATCCCGCGGCCGGTTGGACGGCGTCGCGGTCCTGCACCTCTCGCGCCACGGACCGGGCCATGTCCGCCTGTCGCATCAGGTCACCCACCGGGCGAACGTCTGGGCGCTGCGCGCGCTCGGCGCCACCGCGGTCATCGGCTGCACCGCGTGCGGCGCGGTCGATCCGACGCTCGAGCTCGGCTCGCTCGTCGTGTTCGACGACCTGCACTTCATCGCCAACCGGCTCCCCGACGGATCGCCGTGCACGTTCACCACCGAGCCGGGCGATCCCGGTCGCGGCCATTGGGTCCTGCACGGCGGCCCGTTCTCGGAAGCGGTGCGCGCCGCCCTGCTCGCCGGGGCGGCGGACGCGAGCCTCGCGGCCCGCGACGGCGGCGTCTACGGACACGTCGACGGCCCCCGCTTCAACACCCCGTCCGAGATCGCCCAGCTCGCCGCCTGCGGTGTGGTCGCGGTCAGCCAGACCGCCGGGCCCGAGATCGTCCTGTGCGGCGAGCTCGAGCTGCCCTACGCCCTGATCGGCTATCTGACCGACTACGCCAACGGGATCCGGCCCGGCGAGCCGACGCCGGTGGCGACCCTCGGCGAGCTCATGTCCCGGTCTCCGGTGGCCTTCTCCGCCGTCCTGGGCGGCGCGGTGCAGCGCCTGGCGCGCGAGCCGGCGACCCCCGCCGGCACGATGTTCCGCTTGCAGGCCGGCTGACCGACCGACTCGCGATGACCGCCGTCATCGTCGCCGAGCCCGCCGTCGCCGCCCCCGGTTGCGCCGCAAACCTCCTCGAGCCGCTGCTCGGGGCCCGGCGGGCCGCGGCGCTCGCCGCCGAGCTGTGGCGCCGGGCCCGCGCCTGGGCCGCCGAGATCGGCGGCGGGTCGGTCCTCTGCCTGCCCGCCTGCGGCGCCGCCGCGCTCGAGGCGGCGGTCGAGGATGGCTTCGCCGCCGGTCACGATGCGGTCCTGATCGCCTCGCCGTGGCTGCCGCGCTGGCGCCCCGAGCACGGCCGCGACGCGCTCGAGGACCTCGCCGGCGGCGCGGGCCTGACCGTCGGGCCGCTGTTCGACGGCGGCTTCTACCTCGTCGGCCTCGCCGCGCCCGCGCCCGGGCTCCCGGGACGCCTCGTCGTCGGCGACAGGCGCAACCCGTTCGAGCTCGCCGCCGCGATCGCGACCGAGGTCGGCCTCGTGCTCGGGATGCTCCGTGCCGAGCGCGGCCTGCGCACCGCCGCCGACGTCCGCGCCCTGCTCGCCGATCCGCTCACCGACGCCGACCTCAGGCGGCGGCTCGTCTAGTGTCCGCGAGGGAGTGCCTCGAATGCGGTGTCTTTGCGGGAGCGGGCACTAGCCTGCGCGTGCGGTGGGGAGTGGTGTAACGGCAGCCCGCCGGCCTTTGGAGCCGTGAGGTCCCGGTTCGAATCCGGGCTCCCCAGTCCTCGCTCGTCGGCCTCCTTCACGGCCGAGGGCGAGCCGGGAATCGGTTCGTCCGCTCGCTCGTCGATCGCTTAGGATCAGCCCGTGACCGCGCCGGTCGTCGTCATCCTCGCCGCGGGCCAGGGCACGCGCATGCGCTCGTCGCTGCCCAAGCTGCTCCATCCGCTGTGCGGTCGGCCGATCATCGCGTGGCCGGTGGCCGCCGCGCGCGAGGCCGGGCTCGGGCGCGTCATCGTCGTCGACTCGCCGCAGCGGCGGCTGAGCCAGGCCCTCGCCGGCGACGCGCAGGTCGTCGTGCAGGAGCGTCCGCGCGGGACCGCCGACGCCGTCGCCGCCGCCGTCGACCAGATCACCGAAGACGGCGAGACGGTCGTGGTGATCAACGGTGACGCTCCGCTCGTCCGCGCCCAGTCGCTCCGGGGGCTCGCGGCCGCGCACGAGCGCTCGGGCGCGGGCGCCACGATCGTCACCGCGACGCTCGACGATCCGCGCGGCTACGGGCGGATCGTCCGCGCCCCCGACGGGACGGTGCAGCGGGTGGTCGAGACCAAGGCGCCCGGCGACGCCTCCGAGCTCGAGCTCGCGATCCGCGAGGTCAACACCGGGATGTTCGCCTTCGACGGTCACGCGCTGCGGGCCGCCCTGCGCGAGGTCGGAACCGGAAATGCCCAGGGCGAGCGCTACCTCCCCGACGTCCTGGGCGTCCTGCGCGCGCACGAGCGCACCGTCGACGCCCACGAGCTCGGCGATCCCGAGGAGCTGCTCGGGATCAACGACCGCCGCCAGCTCGCCGAGGTCACCGCCGTCGCCCAGCGACAGATCCTCGAGCGCCACATGCTCGCCGGGGTGACGATCGTCAATCCGGCGGCGACGACGATCGACGCCGATGTGACGATCGGGCCCGACACGACGATCGCGCCGTACTGCAGCCTCCACGGCGCGACCCGGATCGGCGCGGCCTGCGCCGTCGGGCCCGGCACCACGCTGCTCGACGCCGCGGTCGGCGACGGGTCGATCATCCTGCACGCCTACGTCGACCGGGCGCAGATCGGCGACCGGGTCAGCGTCGGCCCGTTCGCTTACCTGCGTCCGGGGACGGTGCTGCGCGAGGGCTCCAAGGCCGGCACCTTCGTCGAGATCAAGAACTCCGACGTCGGCCCGGGGGCGAAGGTCCCACATCTGTCCTACATCGGCGATGCGGATATCGGCGAGCGCACCAACATCGGGGCCGGCACGATCACCGCCAACTACGACGGCTATCGCAAGCACCGTACGACGATCGGCGCGCGAGTGAAGGTGAGC
>Ga0213875_10001671_pt1 | contig 13965 bp, 5 predicted proteins | sample BarmaccomBMRX_R8_FD_160105 | JGI IMG/M metagenome (GOLD analysis project Ga0213875, IMG submission 160105) | Root-associated microbial communities from Barbacenia macrantha in rupestrian grasslands, the National Park of Serra do Cipo, Brazil - RX_R8 | ecosystem: Host-associated > Plants > Roots... | reverse complement strand
ACCGTGATCAGCGAGACGAGCACGGCCGGCGTGGCCACGGGGCTGCTCACGGGCTCGGCGACGAGTGCCGCGCTGACCGGCGCGAACGACGTGGGCACGCTCGGCGGCTTCACCAGTTCGGGCGGGTTCACGCTGGATTCGGCGTTCGGCCTGGTGGTGCGCGGGCCGGTGGCCGACTTGACTGCGATCGCGATCGATGAGGCCGGGCCGCTCACCCTGGCGGGCACGATCGGCGCGCCGGTGGTCAGCCTGGCGGCGACGAACACCGGATCGCTGCCCGGCACGATCAGCCAGACCGCAGGTGCGGTGACGGCTGGGCAACTGACGCTTGCGGCGGCCGGGGGCATCGGCCAGAGCGGCGGGTCGATCGTCGCGGGCACGCTGACCGGCGACTCCGGTACGACGGCCTCGCTGACGCAGACGTCCAACGCCATCGCCGATCTCGCCAGCTTCCACAGCGGCGGCGACCTTTCGATCGCCGACGGGACCGCGCTCGCCATCACCGGCCCGGTCGGCGCGGGAGCGCTCGGTCTGACCATTGCCGGCGCGCTGACCGAACCGTCCGGCAGCATCGCCGCGGTCACGCTGACCGGCAGCGCGGCGAGCGCAGCACTCGGCCTGATCGCCAACAGCATCGGCAATCTCGGCAGCTTCACGACCACTGGCGATTTCGCGCTGACCGACGGCACGCCGCTGACGGTCGCGGGCATGGTCACGGTAGGCACCGGGCACACCCTGACGATTGCCGATGATGCGCCCAGTTTTGCCGCCGGCGGGTCGCTCGTCGCATCCGGCGGAACGGTCGCGCTGGCGCCGGCGACGGCCGGCGACGCGCTGATCCTGGGCGGCGGCAGCGGGTTCGGCTCGGGCTCGCGCGTGACCGCGAACACGCTGCAGATCGGCTCGGCGAGCACGGGGTCGATCAGCATCACCGGGGCACTCGACCTGACGGGCGCGAACACGCTCGATCTGGTGAGCGGCGCGGCGATCGCCGAGACCGGCGCCGGCGCGATCGCCGCGCCGGTGCTGACCGGCCAGGCGTCCGCGGCGACGCTGACCGGGGGCAATGCCATCGGCGCGCTCGGCAGCTTCGCGACCACGGCCGGCTTCTCGCTGACCAACGCGCAGAGCCTTACCGTCAGCGGGCCGGTGTCGGACGCCAACAGCGGCGTCAGGCTCGAGCTGACCGGCGGCAGCCTGACACTCGCGGGCAGCGTTGCCGGGCCCTCGGTCACGCTGTTCGCACTCGGCGGCGGGATTGCCCAGCAGTCCGGCGCCGTCTCGGCGAGCAACGTACTCTACATGAATGCGGCGGGGGCGATCACCCAGGCCGGCAGCGCCGGCCTTACGGCGGGGACGCTGGAGGTCGTGCAGACCGGCGGCGCGGGCGTCTCGCTGACCGGGGGCGGCAACACGATTGCCAATCTCGCGACGATCGATACGCCGCCCGGCGGCTTCAGTCTCGTCGATCAGAGCGGCGTCAATATCAGCGGCTTCGTCGGTGACCCCAGCAGCAACCTGACCTTGAATGTCGGGGGATCGCTGTCGATCAATAGCTCCCTGCTGGGCAACCAGGTCGACCTGATTGCCGCCGGCGACATCACCGCGCCGACCGGCGGGCTGCGCGCCACGACGCTGACGGGGAGCGCGCGGTCGCTGACCGTCACCGGCCCGTTCAATTACGTCGGCACGCTCGGCGACTTCGTCACGAACAGCGGCTTCACGCTGACCAACCGCTCGATCTCGCCGGTGGTGAGCGGGACGTTGCGGGACGGCGCCGGCATCACGCTGACGGCGCGGGGCACGCTCGGCGTGTCCGGCACGCTGAGTGCGCCGAGCGTCTCGCTCGCGGCGGCGACCTATACCGGCACGTTCGGCTCGGTCGCCGGCGTCATCAGCCAGACCGCAGGACTGATCGACGGCGGCACGGCGGTGAGCCTCACGGCGGGAAGCGAGATCGTGCAGTCCGGCGGTTCGCTCATCACCGGCACCCTATCGGGATCGTCCGGCGGCCCGGCGTTGCTCGCCGAGCCGACCAATGCCATCGGCACGCTCGGCGGCTTTACCGCGGCAGGACAGCTGACCCTGGCGGATGGGCAAGCGCTGGCGATCGGCGGAACGGTCAGCGCGCCGGCGGCGACGTTGCTGGTCAGCGGCGCGCTCAGCGAGCCGGCGGGCGCGATCAGCACCGGGCTGCTGTCCGGTACGGCGTCCAGCGCCAGCCTTCGCCTGATCGGCAACAGCATCGCCAGCCTCGGAGGCTTCGTCACATCAGGCGACTTTGCCCTCGCGGACGGCAGCGGGGTTGCCATCGCCGGCAGCGTATCGGTCGGCACCGGACACACGCTCACGCTGGCGGATGATGCGCCCAGTTTCGGTGCCAGCGGGTCGCTCATCGCGCCCGGCGGCACCGTGGTGCTGGCACCGGCGACGGTGGGCGATGCGTTGAGCCTGGGCGGCGGCAGCGGGTTCGGCTCCGGCTCGCGGGTGACGGCGAACACGCTGCAGATCGGCTCGACGAGCACGGGGCCGATCAGCATCACCGGCGCGCTCGACCTCACGGGCGCGAACACGCTCGATCTGGTCAGCGGCGCGGCGATCGCGGAGACCGGCGCAGGTGCCATCGCCGCGCCCGTGCTGCAAGCCAGCGGCAGCGCGGCGAGCCTGAACGGCGCCAATGCGATCGGCACGCTGCAGAATGTGACGATTGCCGGCAATCTCGCGCTGACCGACACGGCGCCGCTGGTCGTCGCCGGCGCGGTCCAGGCCGGCACCGGCAGCACGCTCGCGGCGCTGGGGCTCGATGTCGCCGGCAACCTGACGGTTCCCGGCACGCTCTCCAGCACCGGATCGATGAGCCTAACAGCGTCCGGTGGCGTGATCAGCGAGACCGGCGCGGGCCAGGTCAGTGCGGGAACGCTAGCGGGCAGCGCTGCCGCGGCGGAGCTCGGCGGTGCGAACACGATCGCGACGCTCGGCAGCTTCGCGGCTGGCAACGATCTGACGTTGAACGACACCGCCGCGCTCACCGTCGCTGGCCCGGTGAGTGCGACCACGGTGACGCTGATCGACGGGCCGGGGATCACGTTCACGGGCAATCTCGCCGCCAGCACGCTGAGGCTGAGCGCCAGCAACCCGGTCGTGCAAAGCGCTGGAACACTCGCGGTCGGCACCTTGACCGGCAGCGCCGGCACGCTGGCGCAGTTCGGGCCCGATGCACCGGGGCCGGCCGCCTATGTCGGCACGCTCGGCGCCTTCAGTGTCACCAATGTCGGCACCCTGGCGCTGGCGGATGCCGAGCCGCTGGTCATCGCCGGTCCGCTCTCGGCGGCGAATATCGCGATCTCCGCGCCCGGGACGGTCGTGCTGTCCGGCGGCAGCATCGCGACCGACGGGCTGCCGGTCCCCCAGCAGTCGGCGGCACAGCCCACACGCCCTGGCAGCTACATCGCCGTGCTCGCCGGGACCGGGGGAACCTCGCAGCTGCTGCAGACCGGCACGACGACGATCACGCCGCTGGACGGCACGACCGACACGGTGCGGCTAGACGTGCCGGCGAGCGGCGGCAGCATCACGCTCGACAACCTCTCGGCGCCGACCACCAATCTCGTGCTGGCCACCGCCGGCGGCGCGATTACCGGTGTCGTAGATGTCGCCAGCCTGACCGTGCTGGGCCAGACGGGCAGCGCCGCCTTGAGCGGGATCGTGAACGGGATCGGCGGGACGGCGGCCGCGCCGATCTCGGCGATCGCGCCAGGCGTCAATGTGGCGTACACGATCAACGGCTGCGTCATCATGACGACCTGCGGGGCGGGACTGCCGGTGCTCCCGCCGATCGTCACCTTCACGACCACGCTGCCGAGCACGCTGATCCCCGGCGAGCTTCTGCTGACCTATCTGCTGGGCGGCCAGAGCGAAGGGGCGACGCCGCTGCAGGTGCAGACGCTGTTCGGCGGCCTGATCACCATCGTCGCGCCGCGCGATTACGAGGATCCGGACGTGCTGCTGCCCAACATCTCCGATCGGGACTACTGAGCATGGACGCGCCAGGCTGCACGGTCCGTGCCTGCTTCGGCCTGCTGCTCGGGATGGCGCTCGCGAGCTGCGCGCGTCCACCGCCCGAGGCCTATCTCGGCGGCCACCCCGGCGGCAGCGCGACGACGGCGCTCGCGGTCGGGCGCAACGCCGCCGGCGAGGCCTGCACGCAGCAGGCAGCGGCGGCCGGGCAGGTCGATATCTTCTGCGGCACCTGGGAGCAGCCGAGTGCGCACGTCGCGCGCGGCGGCGCGGCCGGGGCCGACGCGCTGATCGGGCTCGCAGCCGCGAGCCCGTGGCGGGCGGCGCTGGATACCCGCTATGTCTGCGGCACGCCAACGAGCACCACGATCCTCGGCGGGCTGCCGGCGGCGGCGCTGCAATGCACGCGCAAGGCCGGCGGATGGCCGCAGCTGGCGCTGGTCGCTTCGATCGACGGCACGGCGTACCAAGCGGACGGCGTCGAGCCGACCTTGCCGGTGATGGAGCGCTCCATCGGCGTGCTCTCCGGCCGGCTGCAGGCCGATGCCGCTCCGCCGCCTTCGCAGGCCGACGCGCTGTTCGCCGCGCGCCTGGCGGCCCAGGCGTTCAGCTCCGGCGATATCGGCCAGTACGAGCGGCTGATGCTGGCGGGCACGCGGGCCAACCTGGCGGAAAGCTACGCCGCGGCCGAACAGGCGTTCCGCGCAGCGCTCGCTTTGCAGCAGAAGGCGCTCGGCCACGACAATCCGAATACCGCGAACGCGCTGATGAGCCTGGCGCTGCAGATTTCCGACCAGGGGCGCTTTGCCGAGGCGGATGCGCTGTTCGCGCAGGCGCAGCGCCTGGCCGCGCACGCCGCGGATGCGACCGCGCCGGCGCGATTGCTGCACTACCAGGCGCTCGACGCGCTGAACCAGGGCCACGACGAGGCGGCGCTCGGCCTGCTGCAGCGCGCCGAGGCCGGCTACGCCGCGCTGCTGCCGAAGGAGGCGCTCGCCAGCCGGCCGGCGGCGGGGCGGATGGTGCTGGCCAGCAGTGGCGGCGGCAGCATGTCCGACCTGCCGAGCGAGGACGAGCTGGTGTCCGATCCCGCGCAGCAGAGTGCGCTGGTCGGCGTGATCGAGACCCGGCGCTACCAGGCGATCGTGCTGCGGGCGCTGAACCGGCGCCAGGAGAGCGAGGCGGAGATCGCCGCCGCGGAGTCGCTCGCCGCGGCGCACGGGCTGCGCCAGCCGATCCTGACGGCGCGGCTCTCCCGCACCGCCGCGACCGCCGCGTCGCTGGCGGGACACTACGCCGCCGCGTCGGCGGGGCTCGCGCAGTCCACGGTCGATTTCACCACCGCGCAGCCCGGCACGCGGCCGCTCGCCCAGACCGAGCTCCTGCACGCCGCCGAGCTGGCGCGGCAGAACGACACGGCGGATGCGCTGGGGCTGTGCCGGCAAGGCGTGGCGCTGCTGCGCACCCTGCGGGCCGGCACGCGGCCGAGCCTGCTCGAGCCGTGCCTCGCGATCTACGCCGCGGCGGCGGATCGCCAGCCCGCGGACCGCCAGCAGCTGCTGGCCGAGATGTTCGAGGCGTCGCAGCTTGCCCAGGGCGGCGTGACCAGCCAGCAGATCGCGCTGGCGACCGCGCGCCTGGGCGAGAATTCGCGCGACCCGCGGGTCGGCGACGCGATCCGCCGGCAGCAGGACGCGCAGGCGCGGCTCGACGTGCTCTATCGCCAGCGCGAGGCGATGGTGCAGGAGCAGGGTGCACCCGCCGCACCGGCGAATGCCGCCACGCTCGACCATGCCATCGCCGAGGCGCAGGGGGCCTATGCCGACGCCGACGCGGCGCTGCAGGCGGCCTCCCCGAACTACGGCCAGCTCGTCCAGCAGGTGGTTTCGGCCAAGGACGTGCTGGCCGCGCTGGGACCGGACGAGGCGTTCGCCGCGATCACGCTGACCGATGACGGCGGCTGGACCTTCGTGCTGCGGGGCGGGCAGATTGCCGTCGCGCGCGTGCCGGCGAACAGCGCGCAGATGACGGCGCTCGTGCAGCGCGTGCGCGCCGGCATCGAGCCGACCACGGCCGCCTTGCCCCGGTTCGACGTGGCGGACGCCCAGCAGATCTATCGGGACACGCTTGGGCCGCTCGAGGCGCAGCTGCAGGGCGTCGGTTCGCTGGTCGTGGCGCCGGCCGGACCGCTGCTGTCCCTGCCTTTCGCGGTGCTGCTGACCGGGCCCGCCGACGCCGAGCACCTGGCTGATGCCCCTTGGCTGCTGAAGCGCTTCGCGATCGCGCATGTGCCGGCGGCGGCGAATTTCGTGTCGCTGCGCAAGGTCGCCGGCGGGTCGCGGGCGGGCCTGCCCTGGTTCGGCTTCGGCGACTTCCGGCCGGTCACGCTCGCGCAGGCGGAGCGGAGTTTTCCCGGCAGCTCCTGCGCCGACAGCGCCAAGCTGTTCGCCGGCCTGCCGCCGCTGCCCTATGCGCGGCGCGAGCTGGAGGCGGCGCGGGCGCTGCTCGGCGGCCGGCCGCAGGATGAGATGCTCGGCCCGGCCTTCACCGCCGCCGCGGTGCGCAACGCGGACCTGCGGAACTACCGGGTCCTGCACTTCGCGGCGCACGCCCTGTTGCCCGCCGAGCTGAAATGCGAGAGCGAACCGGCGATCGTCACCTCCGACCCGCCGCGGGCGCCGGACGCGTCCGGCGCGCTGCTGACCGCCTCCGAGGTCACGGGGCTGCAGCTCGACGCCGACGTCGTCGTGCTCTCGGCCTGCAATTCCGGCGGCCCGGGCGGCGAGACCGCGGGCGAGAGCCTGTCGGGCCTGGCCCGCAGCTTCTTCTATGCCGGCGCGCGCTCGCTGATGGTGACACACTGGTCGGTGAACGACCAGGCCGCGGCGTTCCTGGTGGCCGATACGATGCGTCGGCTGAAGGCCGGCCAGGACGGCGGCATCGCCGGCGCGCTGCGAGGCGCTCAGCTCGGCATGCTCGCCGAAGCAGGCAAGGGCATGCCGGCGGCCATCGCCCACCCGTTCTTCTGGGCGCCGTTCGCGCTGATCGGCGAGGGCCGTGGCCGGACGGTGACGGCCGGGTTAGACCATGATCGGCACTCCTAGGCGCGCCGACGCTGGTCTAACTTTTTGTTTGCTCGCGTGATTCACGCCCTCTGCCGATTCCGATCCGGGCGGTCACGCTCTATGATCGGCGCCTGTCCGGGCATCCCGGTGGATGCCCCGGTTCGACGGAGCGAGACCGCCGGCGATGAGTGAACGGGCGCTCGAGGAAAAGCTCGGCAAGTACGAGATCCGCTCGGTGCTCGGGCGTGGCGCCATGGGCACAGTGTACGAGGGCTTCGACCCCATCATCGAGCGAAAGGTGGCGGTCAAGACGGTGCGCCTGCCGGATGCCGCGGATAGCGAAGCGCAGGACGAGCTGGCGCGCTTCCGGCGGGAGGCGCAGGCGGCCGGGCGGCTGCATCACCCGAACATCGTCGGCGTGTTCGACTACGGCGAAACCGGCGAGCTTGCCTACATCGTCATGGAGTTCGTCGACGGCCACACGCTGAAATCGGTACTGGACAAGCAGGAGCGGTTCTCGCCGGCGGAGACCGTGCGGGTGATGGAGGGCCTGCTTGCCGGGCTGCAGTACAGCCACGAACGCGGCGTGGTGCACCGCGACATCAAGCCGGCGAATGTGATCCTGACCGCCGCCGGGGACGTGAAGATCGCCGATTTCGGCATCGCCCGCATCGAGAGCAGCAGCATGACGCAGGCCGGGACGGTGCTGGGCACCCCGGCCTACATGTCGCCCGAGCAGTTCATGGGGCAGACGGTCGATCTGCGGACCGACATCTATTCGTCGGGCGTGGTGCTCTATCAGTTGCTGACCGGCGAGCGGCCGTTCGAAGGCAGCATGACCGCGATCATGCACAAGGCGCTGAACACCGCGCCGCCGCGCCCCTCGGAGCTGTCGGTCACCGCGCCGCCGGCATTCGATGCGGTCGTCGGGAAGGCGATGGCGAAGCGCCCGGAAGAGCGCTACGCCAGCGCCGTCGCGTTCGCCGCGGCGATCCGCGGCGCGCTCGAGGCGCCGGCGGTGCCGCCCGTGTCGGCGGACGGTCCCGCGCCCGACGCCGCGGACGCGACGCTCGTACTGCCCGCATCCGCCTTGCCGACACCGGGCCCGCCTGCGGTCGCCGCGCCGAGGCCGGCGCGCCGCTTCCCGATGATGGCGGCCGCCAGCGCGGTGGTGCTTGCGCTGATCGCCGGGGGTGCTTGGCTGGCGTTGCGCGCGGGCGAGGCGCCGCCCCACGCCGCCGCGACCGCGCCCCCGGCCGCCGGACCGCCGGCCCAGACCGCTGCTGTGGCTCCGGCGCCCGCTCCTGCGCCGAGCCCGGCGGCCACGCCGGTCGCGCCGCCGCCCCGGAGCCCAACCAATGCCGCTGCCGCGCCGACACCGGCCGTCACGGCGCCGGTTGCCGCGACGCCCGCTCCAGCACCCCCGGTTCCGCCGACCGCGGCGTCACCGCCGCCCGCTCCGCCCGTCACGCCGCCCGCGGCCAGTCCTCCGGCGTCCCCTGCTGCGCCGGCGCCGCAGACCGTCCAGGCCGCGCCGCCCAGCCCTGCGCCGTCGCCCAACCCTGTGCCGCCCGCGGCACCCGCGGCAGCGCCGAGCCCGTCAGCGGGCGGTACGCAGCCGGCGCCACCTCCCCCGGCGGTCGCTGCGCAACCGCCGTCGACGCAGAGCCTGGCGATGAATGCCGCGCCGGTCTCCCGCGATGCGGTCGCCAGCGCGGTCGGGGGCGTGGACTGCTCGCTGGTGGCCGCCGACGTGACGAACAACGCCATCGCCCTCTCCGGTCTGGTGCAACGCGGCGGGTCCGAATCGGCGCTGCGCCGTGCCCTCGCCGACGCGGCACCCGCGGCATCGATCGACTGGCGGGTCACCGGCTTCGACGGACCGTACTGCCAGGCGCTCGACGTGCTTCGCCCGATCGCCGGTCGTGCGGCCGCGCCACCGAGCCTGCAGCTCAGCGTGGACGGCAGCGCAGCGCCGCTGCAGCAAGGCGACCTGATCATCGCGCGGCTGGCGATGCCGGATTTTGCCGGCTATCTGCGTGCCGACTACCTGAGCCATGACGGCACGGTGTTTCACATGAGCCCAGCGAAGGCCGACGCGGCGCACCTCTATGCCGCGGGAAGCCACGTCACCCTCGGGCAGCCGACGGCGAATTTTACGGGGTGGCAGGTCGATCAGCCGTACGGCTCGGACATGATCATCGCGGTCGCAAGCTCGCAGGCGCTGTTCAGCCGGGCGCGTCCGGAAGTCGAGCAGGCGGATGCGTATCTGCGCGAGCTTCAGGCGGCGATCGACGCCTTGCGCCGGCGCGGCGGGCGCCTGGCCGGCAATGCCGTGGCGTTGGTGACCGAGCCGCACCGGTAGCGCCGCCGCCTCGGCGCGCGGACCGGCGTCGGCAACGCGGCGGACGGCGCGGGCGTGCAGTCCCGCAGCCATCCGGCCGGCATGTTCAGCAGGAACAGGGCCTGCAGCAATGCTACGCGATCGGCGGGCAAGCCGAGCGCGCGTGCATTGAAGAAGCGCGGGTCGCGCGTGTGCATCAGATAGGCCTGCATCTCGTTGATCACGAGGTCCTCGACTCCGGTGTCGTAGTCTTCCCGGCCGAGGAAATCGCGGAAGGCGGCGCGGTCGCCGTCGGTCAGCGTGTTGCGCCAGAAGCGCTGCACATAGCCGGCGTAGGCGGGGTCGGTGAAATACTCTCCGTGCGAGAGTTCATGATGCAGGATCACCGCGCGCGCGGCCGCATCGACGATGGGATCGAGCCCGGCTCGCGGCACCGAAATGACCGCGCCGACGGCGTCCGGCTTCAGCCAGCCCTGGTCCGCCGCCAGCGCGCGCAGCTTCTCCTCTTCAGGATAGAGGCGCACGCCGTCGCGATCGGCCAGCGCGAAGAAGCGGGCGATCGCGGCGGCGCTGTAGTCGTGGCCGAGATAGTAGGTCTCGACGGTCGCGCCGCTCCTTCGGATCGCGTCATTCAATTCGGCGTCGTTCAGCACGCGGTCGCGTGGCAGCCCCGCCTTCTCCACGAGTGCCGCGACGCGGTTCAGCATCAGCCCCTGCTCGCGCAGGCTCGCGAAATCAAGGACGATGACGTGCGGATTGGGCGCAAACCGGAACATGGTCAGCGTGTCCGGCACATCCGCCGCGATCTCCGCCTCCGTTGCGGTGCGGATGGCGAAAGCTGACGGCGGCGGCGCCGGCGGCACGGCGGTGAGGGCTGGGGCGGCCGGAGCCACGGCCTGGGTGACGGCCGGGGTGACAGCCGGTGGCGCGGCGGGCGGCCGTAGCACGCGTCCGGCCAGGAAGCCGCCGCCCGCCAGCACGATTGCAGCGCAGGCGAGCACCGTCCAGCGTGTACCCCGGCGTCGCGACGGCCCCATCCGCAGCGTGTCATCGGTGTTGCCGGGGGCGGTCACCATGCGCCTGGACGACGCCCGTCAGGCGCCGAGATTGACGACCTGAACGCGCCGGTTGCGCGGCTCCGGCACGTTCGGGCCGGTCTGCACGAGCAGACCTTCTTCGCCCATGCCGATCGCCTGGAGACGGCTGCGGTCGATGTTGAACTTGGCGGCCAGATAGTCGACCACCTTCTCGGCCCGCTGCTCGGAGAGGGTCTTGTTGGAATCGGCGCGGCCGACCGTGTCGGTGTGGCCCTCGATACGGAAGCGGTAGGAGGCGAGATCCTGGCTCGACAGGGCGCGGCCGAGTTCATCGAGCGTGTGCATGGCGCCCGGCGTGAGCTGGTCGGAGCCGTTGGCGAACTGCACCGTCAGGTTGACCGACGGCGCTGATCCGCCGGCCGGCGGCGGCGCTATCGGCTGGGCGGCGGCCGCGGTCGCGGGGGCGTGCCGGGAGGCGGGTGCGCGCGGCGCCGGCGCCGTGATCGCCGGGGCGGCGGAGGGCGCCGGCTCGGTGCCCGGGCCGACCGGACGGATGCCGCGCGTCCCGCCGACGATGGGGCCGGTCGGGCGAAGCGAATTGATGATGTCGCTGGACGACGGATTGGCCTGCGCCAGCGCGGGGCCGGGGCTGATGGCCGCCAGCGCGAGCAGAGCCGTGGCGGCGGTCAGCGAGGCGTATGGGTGCATGGTGGCGTTCCTTCCAGGGCGTTGGACCGCAATTGCCAGCGGCCGCGTGACGTAAAGTCAAGGACTGCAAAAGACTCTGCCTTTGGCGGGGGTCCACGGGCCCAGAGCCCCTGGCCTTTCCTTCTGCCGCAAACGACTCTCTCCGCGGTGGCCGGTCAGAGAACGTGAAGCGATCGCCAGACCGGCACGCGATTGCTGACCACGTTGCCAAGATATTCGAGCACCTTTTTCCGGTTCTCCACGTCCTCGGAGCTGGTCAGCCGGTCAGCCCAGGCGGCCGGGTCGGCCGGCTCGTCGCGTCGCAGCCGCTCCCAGACGAACAGTTCGAGCGCCTGGGTCGGCAGCGTCGCGCCGTGCCGGCTCGAGGCGAGTGCCAGCACCGCGGTCAGGCGGTCGGGGTTCAGCAGCCGCCGCGCGGTGGCCACGTTGAAGCGCACACTCGCGGCGTCGCTCTCGCCCGCGAGGCGTGCGGCCGGAACCGCCTGCTCGGTGCCGACGAGCATGCCGATGAGTTCCGCCGGATTGCCGCGGCGCGGCAGGTCCGGCAGATCGAGCAGGTCGCCGACGGTCTTCGGGCCGGTGGCCAGTGCGGCCGTCACCGGGCCGTAGAAGCTTGGTTCGAGATCCGCCTTGCCGGCCGGGAAGATGGCCGCGTAGTCGAAGGATTCGGCCGTGCGCGACGGCAGGAGGATCATGTCCCGGAGTGCCCGGTCGCGACTCTCGGGGTCGAGGCGGCGGGCGCCGCGGACGAACAGGTCCTGGCGCAGGCCGCGCTTGACGCAAAGGTCTTTGACCAGCTCGCGCATCCCCGGCTCGTCGAAGCGATTCATGATTTCGCGCTGCTCGGCGTCGAGCATCAGCTCGGTGAAGTTCTCGAACAGCTCGGCGGAGGCGACCCAGTCGAGCTTCGCCTCCGCGAGCGCGGCGGCGACGTCGGCGTGAAAGCACGGCGACCAGCCGACGTTCATGTATTCGTGCGACAGATAGTCCGCCGAGATGTTGCGTTCGACGACGTGCTTGACGAAGGGATCGTTCACCAGATTCACGGCTTTCGTGGCGAACAGCGCGCGCACGATTTCGAGGCCCGCCGCCGCCTGCCGATCGCTGCGCCTCGCCAGCCGCAGCCCGGATTCGCGCAGCAGCCGCTGCATGCCGAGCGTGCCCTGCCAGCCCGGCAGGGCGTTGTAGCTGATATGCACCATGCCGCCGGGCCGCAGCTTGGCGCGCAGCAGCCGGACGATGCCCGCGCGAACCGGTTCGGTGACCCAGGCCCACAGCCCGTGCATGCTGACGACATCGGCCTCGGGGATCGCCGCCGCGAGCGAGTCCTGCGTCAGGGTCACGAGATCGGCTTCGATGAAGGCGGCGTTCCCGATGCCCGCCTCCGCGGCGAACTCCCGCGCGTCGGCGATATGCGCGGGCAGCAGATCGACCGCGGTGATGCGCCAGTTCGGATGGCTCGCGGCCAGCGCCAGCGCGCCGTAGCCCTGGCCGCAGCCCAGCTCGAGATAGGACAGGGTCGGGGCGGTCGCCGCACCGACCGGGACCGTGTTGCCGAGCAGGCAGGCGATGTCGAGATGCAGCGGGGATTGCTGGCGATAGAAGCCGCGGATGTACGGCACGTCGCTGACGTAGCCGGTACTCCAGCCGCTCATGCCCGGCGCTCCGTTGCGTGGCGCCGGCGCGCGTCGCGCGCGCGCGCGGCGGCTTCCTCGGCCTCGACGATTTCCGCCTCGAAGATCGCGTCCGCCGCGTCCTGGCGTCGGACGATGCCGGGCGCGGGGGAGGGGATCCAGGTGTTCCAGCCGAGCCTGGGCGGCGGGTCGGCGGTCGCGTCGAGCCGCAGCGGAGGCACCTCGGCGGCAGCGAGGACCGGATTGACGGCGAACCCCGTCTCGAAGCCCAGTAAGGCGCGGATCAGCGAGACGAGCCGGACCAGGCCGGGCCGGTCTGGCAGCAGCGCCTCGAACGCGCGCCGGTCGAGCGGGCCCACGCGCAGGATCACGCGGGCCTGGATATCCCAGGCGCGCACGCCGATCGCCGCATCGGCGCCGAGCCGCGCGAACTGTCCGGGACGGCGCCCGACGCCGAGCGCGGTGCGCTGATCGGGCGGCAGCGGCAGCCAGGCCCCGGCGAACTGGCAGACCTGCACGTCGCGACCGAGCCAGTCCGAGACGAGTGCCGCCAGCCGGTCCGCCGAGCGCGGATGGGCGGCGAACAGGCCGGCGTAGTGCAGCAGCGGCTCCGACCCGGCGGCCAGCCGATCCGCGAGGTGCGGGGTCGCGTAGCCGGTCAGCGCGAGCAGCACCTGGCCGACCGGATCGGCCACCGGCGGCCGCGCCGCGCGGCTCGCTTCGGCGGAGCGGTGCAGGCGGTATTTCAGGCCGGCGCGCGCGAACAGCGCGACCATCCGGTGGCCGAGCATGTCGAAGAAGTCGTGCAGGGCGCGCGAGCGGTCGCGCAGCGTGTTGGCCAGCACCTCGCCATAGAAGCGCGGCAGCACTCCCATCGGTCCGGTCAGGCCCATCATGCCGACCGTCATTTCCGGGGGCTTGCCGTCGCGCGGCTGGACCGCGGTTACCTCGGCGGACGGATAGGCGAGACCGGGCGGCGTGCGGAAGCGTGCGACTTCGGCCGGGTCGCCCTGCTGTGCGGCGCGCAGCAGCACGCGCACCGCGGCATCGAAGCGGAACCGGCGCGGCTCTTCGGCCAGCGTGGCCAGGGGTGACCGGCGGCTCACGTCAGAGCAGCACGCGCATGCCGGCCCGGGCGGGCCAGGCGGCGGCGCGCCCGG
>Ga0213875_10001670_pt1 | contig 13977 bp, 14 predicted proteins | sample BarmaccomBMRX_R8_FD_160105 | JGI IMG/M metagenome (GOLD analysis project Ga0213875, IMG submission 160105) | Root-associated microbial communities from Barbacenia macrantha in rupestrian grasslands, the National Park of Serra do Cipo, Brazil - RX_R8 | ecosystem: Host-associated > Plants > Roots... | reverse complement strand
CGTCTGCCGGAACACGGTTCGTGCCGCGGTCCGGTCGCAGGGGCCGCCGCGGTATGAGCGGGCGGCGGCGGGGTCGGTGGCTGATGCGTTCGAGCCGCGGATCCGGGAACTGCTGCGGGCGTTTCCGCAGATGCCGGCCACGGTGATCGCGGAGCGGGTCGGCTGGCCGTATTCGGTGCGGACGCTGAGTGGCCGGGTCGCGGAGTGGCGCCCGGCTTATCTGCCGCCAGATCCGGCGTCGCGGACGGCGTATGCGGCCGGGGAGATCGCCCAGGATGACTTCTGGTTCCCCGACGTGAGGGTGCCGGTGGGGTCCGGGCAGGTCCGCACGGCGAAGCAGCTGCCGGTGCTGACGATGGTGTGCGGGTACTCGCGCTGGGCCTCGGCGCTGCTGGTGCCCTCGCGGTGCGCGGAGGACCTGTTCGCCGGGTGGTGGCAGCTGATCGGGGCGCTGGGCGCGGTGCCGCGGACACTGGTGTGGGACGGGGAAGGGGCGATCGGCCGCTGGCGCGGCGGCCGGATCGAGCTGACCGCTGAATGCCAGGCGTTCCGCGGCACGCTCGCCGCTGGCGTGTATGTCTGCCAGCCCCGGGACCCGGAGGCCAAAGGACTGGTGGAGCGGTTCCATGACTACCTGGAACGGTCGTGGCTGCCGGGCCGCGAGTTCGCTTCGCCGGACGATTTCAACGCCCAGCTGGGCGGGTGGCTGGCGGTGGTGAACACCCGGTGGCGGCGGCATCTGGAGTGCGCCCCGGCCGACCGGATCGCCGCGGACCGGGCGGCGATGATCGCGCTGCCGCCGGTCGCCCCGGTGACCGGGTGGCGGCGGACCGCGCGGCTGCCCCGTGATCATTACATCCGCCTGGACAGCAACGATTACTCCGTCGACCCGGCGGTGATCGGCCGCCGGATCGAGGTCACCGCGGACCTGGCCCGCGTCCGGGTGTCCTGCGACGGGCGGATCGTCGCCGATCACGACCGGGCCTGGGCCCGGCACCAGACGATCACCGACCCGGCGCACCTGGCCGCGGCGCAGGGCCTGCGGGCCGCACGGCGGCTGCTGGCCCCGGTGCCCGGCCCGGCTGATGCCGAAGTCGAATACCGCGACCTGGGCGTCTATGACCGGCTGTCCGGCACCGGGGAGGCGGTGTGATGGACACCGCCTACCCGGCCATCACCGATTGCGCAGTCACCGCCGCCGCGATGCGCGCCGCCGCGTCGATCATCGAGGAATCAGCGCTGGCCGGGCTGTCGGTCACCTGCTCCAGCGAGCAGATCACCGTCCAGGTCTGCGAGTGCTCGGGGGATCCTGCCGGGCGCGCCGGGCAGGTCGGGCTGCTCGCCAGGATCGCCGGCACGCAGGCCTACCGGCACGACAGCCCGGTCACCGCCTACTGCCAGGTCAAGGCATACGGGCAGGTCCGCGGCATCCCGGTGAGCATCTTCACGCCGATCCAGGTGCGGACCCGGCCTGCTGATACCGGGCCGGTCCCGCTGGCCGCCGATCCCGGCGGCCAGGTCACCGCGGTGCCGGGCGGGAAGCTGCCATCGGGATGGCGGTGGGTCACCGAACTCGATCCCGGACCCGCCGGGACGGCACCCGGACAGGAGGCGACCTGATGGCCGCCGCGGCCGCCAGCCGCGATATCACCGCTGAGCTGGCCTATCTGACCCGGGCGCTCAAGGCGCCTACGCTGCGCGAGGCGGTGCCACGGCTAGCCGGCCGCGCCCGGGCTGAGTCGTGGAGCCACGAGGAATTCCTGGCCGCCTGCCTGCAACGAGAAGTCTCCGCGCGGGAATCCCACGGCGGCGAAGGACGCATCCGCGCCGCCCGGTTCCCCGCCCGCAAGGCCCTGGAAGACTTCGACTACGATCATGCCCGGTCACTGCGGCGCGAGGTCATCGCGCACCTGGGCACCCTGGATTTCGTGGGCGCCCGCGACAACGTAGTGTTCCTCGGGCCGCCCGGGACGGGCAAGACGATGCTCGCGATCGGGCTGGGCATCCGCGCCTGCCAGGCCGGGCACCGGGTGCTGTTCGCCACCGCCGCCGAATGGGTCGCCCGGCTCGCCGACGCCCACCACGACGGGCGGCTCCACGACGAGCTGCGCAGGCTCGGCCGCTACCCGCTGATCGTGATCGACGAAGTCGGCTACATCCCGTTCGAGCCCGAAGCCGCGAACCTGTTCTTCCAGCTTGTCTCGGCCAGATATGAACGCGCGAGTTTGATCGTGACCAGCAACAAGCCATTCGGGCGCTGGGGCGAGGTGTTCGGCGACGACGTCGTCGCCGCGGCCATGATCGACAGGCTGGTGCACCACGCCGAGGTCATCAGCCTCAAAGGAGACAGCTACCGGCTCAAGAACCGCGACCTGGGCCGCATCCCCGCCGCCAGCCGCGACCACGGAGAAAACCCATGACCGAACCCATGACCCCTGTCCCGCCGAGCAGCGGCGACGACACCTGGGACCTGATCGACCACGCCCTCTACCAGCTCGCCGAACGACGCGGGCGATGGCTCGGCGACCCCCTCGCCGCCATCACCCTGCTCGCCAGCCTCATCGACCAGGCCGAGCGAATGCTCCCCGAGCAAGTCGCCGAAGCCCGTGAGAACGGAGCCACCTGGCACGACATCGCCACCGCGCTGGCCACCAGCCCCAGCCAGGCCGAACTGCGCTACAGTCCCGACTCGCCAGTCGCCGATAGCAGAAGACCCTACGACTACGACTAACCAGGCAGCACAGTAACCAGCAAGCACACTGAGGGGTCAAAATTCAGATGCCACCAGAGGGTCAAAATTCAGATGCCGTTGACAATCCGCCCTGGCCCGGCCGCGATCTCGCGGCTCGCGCTGACCACGCGCGGTTGCTCCTGCGCAGTTGTCATACGCCCATTCTTATGCCCTTAACGCTTTTAGCAAAACGGTCCGCGCCAAGACCGCTCGGGAAAACGCAGCATGTCGTAGCAGGGGCTGCGCATAGTCAGCTGATCTGTGCGACATTCATCTCAGCAACTGTGCATATGCAAGCAACACCGAATCGTTCTGTCGTGCTGGTTCGCCCTGCACGATCGATATGGGCCCGGGTTGGCGTGGTGGCGCAGTTGCGGGGCTGGGAGGTCGGTCACCGCGCTTGGCGCCGTTCGCGTCTGGCGTTCCTGGCGCTTACAGCGCGCTCCGGTTGCGGGTTGGGATGCGCTGGGCATGATCGTGGGTCGTGTTGCCGCTGGTGCCGGGTGAGGTTGTCAGGTCTGTGATGGAGGCGCTCAAGCTCGCCAGGGATTGTTCCAGCGTCTTGAACCGCTCCGTCCGGGCTGAGTTCAGAGCCTGACGAACAGGTTCGAGGAGCGACTCTAGATTCCATTCGGGGTTTTCGTAGCGGCGGAGGAACTCGGAATAGATCAGGAGCCTGAACTCATCACCTGACCGGTCCAGGACTGCTTCGGCGAGAGCCATGCGGTGGTAGCGGAAGAAGCCGAATGCTTTCGTTACAGTATCTTCGACGGCATGCCGGGGGAGTTTCGCGGCTTCGTCCGGGGAGACCGCCCGGAGTTCGACGTAGACGCCTTCCAGGTCCAGAATGCGCTCGGCTCCGAAGGCGCGGGCGACGGCATACAGGTTCGTCATTTCCCAGTAGCCAGGATATTTCCTCTCGGAATACTCAAGGCCGCCGCGGTTCGCCCAGTTGTCAACCCTGTGCTGGAGAGAATCCACCGCATCACTGGCCAGCTATCCGTATTGCCACTTGGGGTGAGTGCGAGCTTGCGCGGGTCGGGGAAGCCCAGGCTGGTGTAACCGGGTGCGCGTTTGGCGAGCATGGCGGCGAGGACGCCAGTCCGCTCATCGACATAGCCGTGGGGCTCGGCCGTGGTCTTGTTCTCATGCGAGCGCAGGATCGCGGCGGCCCAAGATCACCCTGGCCTCAGCGGTCAGCGTCAGCCGGTCACCGGCGCACCAGCCCAGGGCGCCGGTGACAGCCTGGTCGGCCACCCGGCCGGACGCGTCCAGGCGGCCAGCGCCATATACGAGCGTCGCTACATGGAATGCCTTCAAATAGTGCCGACGACCGACCATTAAATGCACGGGGCAGGCTCCGCCATGTGTATCAGCTCTCAGCATGCACGTAAGCGTGTGTCCGAGAGGGACTTGAACTCCCATGGCTGTGACCTGCGGCGATGCCTGCCTGCCCTATACCCGAAAGCAGATGACCGCAGCTCAGAGAGTTGCATGTGTGTCCGAGGTCCGAGTTGCAACTCACCTACATGATCGACATCGCCCTGAACACGGAGTCCCATCTTCGACGGCAATTCCGGGTTGAGCGTAGCGATTCGCAGCGTTAACGCTACTGCCAAGTGCACGCGACGATGTACTGATGGCCCAGGTCACCTCGGGTCAGGTGTCCGGGGTCGGGGGCAGGCTGACTTGGCCGATGTCAGTCCGTCGCCGCCGCCGATGTCGCCGCGTTGTGCCGGAGCCCACTGAGCAGCAGTGCGACCATTCGATGGGCGCGCGCGGTGTCGTTCCTTCCGGGCGGTGGAATGCAGAGGTTCGCGACCGCCCCCAGCAAATCCAGCGCATTTGTCCCAGCACCGATCACGCCTGCGAGTTCAGCACGATCAAGGAGGGTCTGAAGCGCTGGCCCGACGTGTTCCTCGAAGTACTCGCGCAGCCCACTGAAGGCGGGATCCCCGGAGTGGAGCGCAGCCGCCAATCCGTGCTTCGTTGCGACGAAGTCGATGTAGCGAGTCACCCAGCGATCCAGCGCCTCGCCAGGCTCGTAGGACTCGGACAGGGACGTGGCGGTTGCGAGGAGGTCGTTGATCTCGCGGTGGAACACCGCCGAGATGAGGTCGGCACGGGTGGGGAAGTGGCGATACAGCGTGGCGGTCCCGACGCCGGCACGTGCGGCGATGGCACGCACGCCAACGTCGACGCCGCTGCTGACGAACTCCTCCTTGGCGGCGGCCAGCAGTGCATCGACGTTGCGCTGTGCGTCGGCACGGGGCATCGCTCGTCTCCTTGCTAAGTGGAACGCTGTCCCATATAGTTCTCTGGTAGTGGGACACTGTTCCGTTTATCTCAGTCTACGGCGTCTGAAGCAATGTCAGCCAGGAGGCACCATGCAATATCGCACCTTTGGCAAGACCGGCATCAAGGTCAGCCCCTACGCGCTCGGCGCGATGATGTTCGGCGCTGTAGGTAACCCGGATCATGAGGATTCGGTCCGGATCATCCACAAGGCGCTCGAGGCCGGGATCAACTTCATCGACACCGCCGACGCCTACTCGCGCGGCGAGTCTGAGGAGATCGTCGGCAAGGCGATCGTTGGTCGGCGAGACAGCGTGGTGCTCGCCACCAAGTTCGGGCTTCCGATGGACCCTGACGACCCGAACCAGCGGGGCGCATCTCGCCGCTGGATCATGCGGGCCGTCGAGGACTCGCTCCGGCGACTCGGCACCGACTACATCGACCTGTACCAAATGCACACTCTAGATCCGAGCACGGCTCTCGAGGAGACGATCTCGGCGCTCACGGATCTGGTCCGCGCAGGCAAGATCCGTGCCTTCGGGGACTCCAGGCTGCCAGCGTCCGGCATCGTCGAGGCGCAGTGGATCGCCGACCGCCGCGGACTCGAGCCGCTGCGCTCCGAGCAGCCCCCGTACTCGATCCTCGATCGCGGCATCGAGCGGGAGATCCTGCCGGTCGCCGAGCGCTACGGCATGGGTGTCCTCGCCTGGAGCCCGCTCGCCCAAGGACTGCTCACCGGCCGCGTCCGCAAGGGGCAGGAGACCGACCTGCGCCGCACCCGGATGTTCCGGCACATGCGCGACGAGCGCCGCCTGGACGCCGTCGAGCAGATCATCCCGGTGGCGGAGCAGGCCGGTCTCAAGCTGACCCACATGGCCGTCGCGTTCGCGATCAGCCACCCCGGCGTAACCTCGGCCATTATCGGGCCGCGCACCATGGAACACCTCGATGACCTGCTCGCAGGCGCGGACGTCGTGCTCTCCGACGATGTGCTCGGGCAACTCGACGCGATCGTGCCCCCGGGAACGGATGTCGGCCGGCTCGATATGGCCTATAACCCGCCGGCCATCCTGAACCCCGCGCTGAGGCGGCGCGAAGCGACCAGCCGCTCTGCGATCTAATCCGAGGGTTAAACGCGCATAGCAGTGACCAGCGACTTTAGGCATCCGGCAGATTCGCGAGAAGAATAACCGCAGGTCAAAGACTTGCATGTGTGTCCGAGGGGCGACTGCACCAAAAAAGCCCATCCGGCGCACCGCTCCTGACCAGCGAGTTTGTGATTGCCCCCGCGCAGGTACGAGGTCAGACGAAGACCAGATCGGCGCCGCGGGCCGCGGCCTTGCGAACTTGGGGGCGCACCGGCTCTTCGTCACCTCGTACCACAGCGGATCGGTCACGCCCTCCGCGGCCAAGATTCGCCGCAGCGCGGGCCGGCCGCCGCCGAAGTTCTTCCGTGAGTGGGCCACCACCTCGACGTCAGCCACGTCTGGTTCGTTTCCGATCCGCTCCGTTGCCGTGCCAGCGCTCTGGTCGTGCTCAGACCTTCCGCCAGCGCGCTTCGCACAGGCCGTAGACACCGAAGATCAGCAGGCCGAGTGCGGCCGCCAGCATCAAGAACTCGCCGAACGGCTGATTGCGCAGGGTCAGCAGCGCCTTGTCGATCCCCCCGGACTCGGCGGCCTTGTGGGTGGCCGCCGCGTCGATCACCAGCACGCCGGCCAGGGCGAAGACCACCCCGCGCGCAATGGTTCCGGTCATCCCGAGCACCCCGACGACGCGTCGCGTCCGGGCACCCATCCGGCCCGTCTGCAGGTATTTCATGAACTTCTTGCGCGCGCCCTCGACGATGAGGATGATGCCGCAGGCGACGACGGCCAGCCCGGCCACGCCCACCAGGAGCCGGCCGGCCGGGTGCTGCATGGCGGTCGCGGTGACGTCCTGCTGCCGGCGCGCCTGGCTGCGGTCGGTGCCGGCGATCACCGTGAAGGTCAGGTACGAGAAGCCCACGTAGATCACCGCCCGGGCCAGCGACTTGAGCCGGGGGCCGGCCCCGGGCTTGTCGCCGGTGACGCCGAACGCGGCCTCGCTCAGCCGCCACAGCGCGTAGGCCGCGAAGCCGATGGCGAGCAGCCAGAGCGAGACCAGCCCATAGGACTTGCCGGCCAGCAGCTGCAGCGCACCCTGCTGGTCGGCCTCGCGTGAGCTGCGCCCGAGCGCGACCAGCACCGCGACCCAGCCCACCATCATGTAGATGACCCCGCGGGCGGTCAGGCCCGCCCGGGCCAGGACGTGTGCCGCCGGGCTGCGGGAGGCCCGGTGTGCGGAGCGCATCACGCCCGGCGTGGATACGGAATGCATACCTGTCACTACCTTGTGGGCGGGCGGCCAAACCCTGTGGCCACGGGCCTGCGGCACGGTGAACAGGTGTGAAACAGCCCGCCTCGGGCAGTGAGCAGCCCATGTCCGTCGCAGCCTCTGGCCGGCGCACCCTGGCCCCGCTGGCCGTCGTCACCGCGGCGGCGCTGCTGTTCGCGCTGCTGCTGTTGCTGGTCCGGCTGCGGTGGGTGCCGCTCGAGTCCGTCGATCACGGCGCCGCGGCCAGGCTGAACAGCCTGGTGGCCGGCCACCCCGCGGTGGTCAGCGTGATCAAGGCGGTCACCTGGCTGGGCAGCGGCGGCGTGCTGTGGACGCTGACCGGGACCGCGGCCGTGGTGCTGGCCATCCGGCGCCGCTGGCGGCTGGTCATCTACCTCCTGGTCACCGGGGCCGGCGACCTGACCCTCGACCCGGTGCTCAAGGCGCTGGTCGGTAGGCTGCGCCCGGTGGTCGCCCACCCGATCGCGCACGGTACCGGCGACAGCTTCCCCAGCGGGCACGCGCTCGGCTCGATCGTCTGCTACGGCGCCCTGTTCCTGGTCTTCCTGCCCGTGTTCCGCGGGGCATGGCAGCGGGTCTTCAGCGTCGCGATCGGCGCGCTGATCCTCGCGATTGGCATCAGCCGGCTCCTGCTCGGCGTGCACTACATCTCCGATGTGCTGGGCGCCTGGGCGCTCGGCATCACCTGGCTGGGCCTGACCGCCTTCGCCTTCGAACTATCCCGTCAGGCCCTGGGGGCGCCGGTGACCGATCCGGTGACCGAGGGCCTAGAACCCGAGGCCCGTGCCGACCTCAAGCCCGCAGAACCGGAGACGACCATGGATCATGACCGTGCTCGCGCTTACGGCCGCATCGCCGCCGGGGTGGTGGTGGTATGGCTGCTGATCGTCGGTGCCATCACGGGCATCGGCAAGCTGATCATGATCAGCCACAACGGGAACGGCAACCTGCTCGGTGACCACACCATCCCACACTGGTTCGCCGCGCACCGCACGCCGGCGCTGAACCACTGGAGCCAGATCGCCAGCAACCTCGGGGCGACCCAGGACATTCTCATCGTGAGCGCCGCCACCTGCGTCGCGTTCCTCGCCATCTCCCGCCGCTGGCGGCCGGTGATCTTCGTGGCTGTGGTCATGTTCGGCGAGCTGGGCGCCTTCCTGACCATCGCGGCTGTCGTCAAGCGACCGCGGCCAGACGTCACCCATCTCGACTCGCACCTGCCCACCTCCGCGTTCCCGTCCGGGCACACGGCCGCCACCACGTGCCTGTACGTCGGCCTGGCCATCCTGGTCATCGGCTTCGCCCGCGGCTGGTGGCGCTATCTGTTCCTGATCCCTGCGATCGTCATGCCGGTCATGATCGCCCTGGCCCGCATGTACCGGGGAGAGCATCACCCCACCGACATCCTGGCCAGTCTGCTGTTCGCGGGGCTCTGGCTGACCGCCACCACGTTGCTCATCAAGCCGGCCCAGGGCGGCCTCAACCGCGCTGGCCGTCCCCATGGCCTGCCCCGCCGGCAGGACAGCGACCAGAAGAGCCGCCAGGCCGCGCCCGCAACCCGTTAATCGGAGAAGGGCTGACGTGACCAGCGCGACCACCTGGCAGCGGATCGAGCGCCAGAACCTGCGCCGGCGGGACCGGCAGCTGCGCCACATCCGGCCCGGCGACCGGCCCGGTCCCTCCCGGCCGGCCGGGCGACCTACTGCCGCAGATCAAGCACATCATTGAGCAGAACGTCCCCGATCCGGTCTCGGTGACGCTGCAAAGCGACGAGGTCGTGGTCGTCGAATGGTGCGGCTCCAGCCACTTGACCGAGCCAAGGAAGAGCAGCTGCCGGGCGACAGGTTCCCGGTCGATCTGCAGCGCGGCGAGAAACGGAGCCGTTCCCCTGTTTGATCATCAAGCCGCGCCTGGGGGATCGGGATGCTGGCGGATGATCTCGACGAGCAGAACCCAGGCGTTGTAGACGGCCCCCAGGAAGGCTGTGAGAGTTCCCGCAAGCATGAAGTATAGCCCGTAGCCGTACCGGATTGTGAGCGTGGTGCCGCCGGCGAGGAACAGCAGGGCAGGTAGCTGGACGTTGGCTATCCGGGACACGAACCACCAGGCGGGGTCGGCTGGATCGTCGGGGCCATGACGTAGCTGGACAAGCAGCACGGCGAGCGACATCAGGCCGGCGCAGATGATGACCTCGATGCCGAGTGCTTCGGAGGTTTGCGGGGCGAGAGCGAGACTGCAGACGGCGACGACAAGCAGCAGCAGGGACAGGGTTTCGGCAGCGCGGGCGGGCAGTTTAGGGAAGGAGAGGATTTGCTTCAGGTTGATCGAGACGGCAACGAAGAGCAAGCCGGTAAGTGCGGCGGCAGCTCCTACCTCAGCGACAAAGAAGTTCTGCCACGGGGCGGTGGCGTACGCGCTCACCATGGCGGGGCTTTGCCGCTGGCGGGGTAGCAGACGGCCTGGATAACCGCGGCCTCCTCGGCATCGGCAGGGTCAGGTGGTCAGCGCGCCGGGCGGCCAGCAGGTCCCGGGCCGGGAGGCAGCGGTGGCCCCACGACGGTCGTGGCGTGGCGGGCGTTGATGGCCGTGAGCGCGTCGAGGTCGAGGGGGTGGGCGTGCATGACAGGAGCGGCCTCATCGAAAAACGGCTTCATACCGCCGGGCACGAACGTGAGCAGCATGGTCGAGGCTGTCTCCGCGGCGTTGGTCCAGGTGTGGGCGGTGCCGCGAGGCACGAACAGGAAGCTGCCCTGTTCGGCGATGACCTCGGAGCTGGCCACGGCAAACCGGAACGCTCCTGCGAGCACGTAGAAACATTCCTCGACGGTCGCGTGGACATGCCGGGGCGCCCCGGCGTGGTTCGGCTGGGCGGTGAGCTCGAACTGATCGAAGGCACCGGTGGTCGCCTGAGTGGCCTTCCAGATGAGCAGTTCAGTGGGGCTGAACTGCAGGGCGTCGCCTGCGCCGGCCGGGGTGACGATAGGAAGGATGGACATCAGGGTGCCTCTCTCTTGGGGATCCGGGGAAGCTCGACCGCGGAGTGGTCCCATCCCGCAAGGGCGGTGGTACGGGCGTAGGTGCTGGTGAAAAACTCCAGCGCCGCCGCGTCCGGGTCGGTGCGCGCGAGGAGCTCGTCCCACGGCAGGACGAACTCGCCGGCACCCGGCACCCACCGGGCCTGCTGTGGATCGGGCCGTATGGTCTCCACCCCGGCCGGGCCGGGGGACAAGTAGGCGTATAGCACGGCGTGAGGAGAGGCGGAGTTACCCGGCCAGAAACCGACCGCGAAGTTCTCCTGATCCTCGCCGAAAGCCTGGATCACCCCGGAACCGGGCCGCGCAGGCGCAGGCCGGCCGCTGAAGCGGGTGTGGTTCAGGTCGAACCCGCCCCTGTAGAACAGCACCGGGCTGCTCTTACCGCCGAACGGCGTCCGGAACCTATCCATGACCCGGCTGACGGACAGCATCGCGACCCACCACCGCCGCGCGGCGGCGCCGTCGTAGGCCCGGTCCGCGGTGTCCTGCTCGAACGGGACCGGGTCGGGCAGCTCGGATGGCACCGTCGAGTAGGCAACGTCGCAGCCGAGGGCCCGGAGCTGTGTGGTCACGGCGGCGTGGAACGCCGCGACGCTGCGAGGGATCAGGTCGATGAAGGAACGGCGGCCGTCGGATGTCGCGAGAACGAGCTGCTGGCTGATGAAGTCGACGTCGATCTGGAGGTCAGCCGGGCCAGACGGCATCGGGCCGGTGGTCATGCCCCGGCAGGTGAGGGTCAAGGCGACGTTCCACCATTCGTTGAGGAACGGGGTCAGCGCCAGTTTGATCTTGCCGATGACCTGGGTCCACAGGTGCAAGGTGTCCCTGGTTTCAGCCCACTGCTCGTAGGGCAATTCAGGCCAGCGCATGCCCACCAGGAACCCCTCCAAGGCGCTATGGCGCCCGCACCGTATCTGCAGACTCAGTTACTTCGTTAGCGAAATACCTGAGTGAGTCTGGCACAGGGCCCCCGGATGAGGCAAGCGCCCGAAGACTCCGGCCTGCGCCCGGGCCGCGCCAGTTCAGCTGCCTCGTACCCGGTCGTGCTGATCGAGCGCGGCGCGGATGCTCTGCCAGCTGGCCGCGATGGCCTTCTTCTGGTCCTGATCGAGAGGTGCCAGGAACAGTCGCCGCACGTTCGCCGAGTGCGTCTCGCGCGCCGCGGCCAGGCGGCCCCGCCCGGCCGCCGTGAGGGTTGCGATGAGGACACGGCCATCGCCTGGAGACGAGACGCGGCGGACCAGACGCTGTGCCTCCAGCACTCCGACGATCCTGGTCAGGCCACTGCGGCTGAGCATGGCGACCTGTGCAAGGTCAGACATGCGCAGCCGGCCGCCGGCCGCCGAAAGCTTGAACAGCACCTCGTACTCGACCAGGGCCATGCCGTGGGTGGCGACCAGGTCGGCATCGAGCAGCCGCATCAGCCGGGTGTGAACCTCAAGGAAGCCGCCCCAGACGGCTAGATCGGCTGGGTCGAGCCGCGGCGCTATGGCGCCGGCCGTTTCACGTGACGGATCAGAGACCGGGTTCGTTATCACGCCCGGGCTTGTGCTGGCCGCCGGGGCTTTCTCGCTTGGCACCATACCGAGCAGCCTAAACCGCGGCCGGAGGCAAACGCTTCGTAGACGAACTACTAGACGACGGTTACGGCTTATCTCGGATAAGCAAGCGACCAGTGGCAACCCTGAAAGCGCCGGAATACTCGCAGGCTGACGCCCGCTGACACCGGCCGGGGCCGCCCAGAAATTAAGCAGGGCGTTTCTTCGGTGGTTGACCTCGCGCCATGTAGGGGTGCTGGCCGCAGCCGTAGGGGCAGGGCCCGGTCACCGGGGTTGGTGGCGGTGGTGTTCACCGTCAGGCCGGCGCGGTCGAGGCGGTATTCGATCCGGACGTCGAGGGTAAACGGGTAGCCCTGCAGGGGAACAGTGTCGTGGTCATGGTGATCCGGTCGTCTGTCTGCTCGGCTGGCTGCCAGGGCTGCCAGTGCAGGAAGCCGTGGATGGCGTTGTGCTTGCACCGTGCGCGCCGTCGCACATCTGCTCTGCGGGGTGGGGCTGCAGGACATCGCGGCCGCCGGCCCGGTACTCACGGATGCCGCCGCCGACCTCGACGATCGTCACGTGCTGGTCACCGGCGCTGATAGCGAACTGCTGCCCGCATGCTGCGAAAGACACGGAGGAGCTTATCTGGTCGTGGGGCGCGCGGGGCTGGTCCGGCGGGCCGGTCACCACGGTGGTGATGTCCGGGACCGGATCAGCCGGTGCGCGAGCCAGCGGGTGAACAGCGCCCCAGCGGCGCCGGCCAGGGCTGCCTGTAGCTGGCCGCGCCGGACGCCGGCCTGGGCGCGGCGCGTGGTGACTGGTTCACCGGCTCGCATCCGGCGGTTCTGGCGGCCCGCGAGGGCCAGTTCGGCCGGCGCTGGCACCGCGCCGAGCAGGGTGCGGTCACGGGTGTGCTCGGCAATCTCCTGGGCGGAGGCATCGGGCCCGCGACCGGTCAGCAGCGCGGCCCGCAGGCAGGCGAGACGAGCCGGAGCGTCGGGTGCGTTGTCTGGTGCGGCATGGCTTGCCTCTTTGTGCTGGCTCACGTGGCTACCTCATCTCGCCGGGAGGTGGCTTGCATCACCCGGCCAGTCTCGCACGACTAGTTGCCATTACGCAATTATTGCGGTTACGCTATCTCCTGAGTGGCGGGCGCAGGAGCGCCCGGAAGCATGGGTGCAGACCGCCGGCAAGACCGGGGTCCGCCAGCATCGAAAGGAGCCGGGCGAGTGCCTGCGTTTTTTCCGTACTGGGTAGTGATCACCCATTTCCTGAACATCTTCTTCATGTTGCTGCTGTTCCGGTCGGGTATTGAGGTGCTGTCCGCGTTCCCGAAGCTGTACTGGCACGACAGCTGCCCGCCCGGGCGCGAATGGCTGCGGTTGTCCAAGAAGATGTTCGGGGCGGACTCCCGCAAGCCCTGGACGTCGCTGGATGAGGAAGAGGCGTGGTCACCGCTCGTCGCGCTGCCGGGCCGCAAGAATCTCGGGCTGGGCCGGCACTGGCATTTCATGACGGTGCAGTTCTGGATCCTGACCGGCGCCGTGTACGTGAGCCTGGTGTTCGCCACCGGCTACTGGCACTACCTGATCCCCACCAGCTGGTCGATCGTGCCGGAATCGATCAAGGCCGTGGGCACCTACCTGCGTTTCCAGTTTCCCGCCAAGATCCCCGGCCAGCCGTTCGAGCCCGCGCAGAAGCTGGCCTACTTCGCGGTGATCTTCCTGCTGTCACCGTTGCAGATCGCGACCGGGGCGGCGATGTCGCCCTCGGTCCTGGCCCGGTTCCCGTGGTACGGGAAGCTGTTCGGCGGCAAGCAGGGCGCCCGCAGCCTGCACTTCCTGGGACTGTGCGCGTTCGCCGCGTTTATTGCGGTCCATGTGTTCATGGTGATCATCCACGGCGTGCCGAAGGAGTTCGCCGCGATCGTGCTGGGTAACCCGGACGGCGACCGGCGGCTGGCGCTGGGGATCGGCCTGGCCGGGCTGTTCGCGATTCT
>Ga0213875_10001669_pt1 | contig 13977 bp, 13 predicted proteins | sample BarmaccomBMRX_R8_FD_160105 | JGI IMG/M metagenome (GOLD analysis project Ga0213875, IMG submission 160105) | Root-associated microbial communities from Barbacenia macrantha in rupestrian grasslands, the National Park of Serra do Cipo, Brazil - RX_R8 | ecosystem: Host-associated > Plants > Roots... | reverse complement strand
GATGGGTCGGCCGGCACAAACGGCGCGTAACTCTGCGGAAACAACCGCGCGGCACACTGGCAGGACACCAACGGGAGGACGGGATATTGGCTGGGGGCGTCTAAGGTGAGAGGCGTGGACAGGCAGCAAGAATTCGTGCTGCGCACGCTCGAAGAACGGGACATCCGGTTTGTCCGGCTCTGGTTCACCGACGTGCTCGGCTACCTGAAGTCCGTCGCGGTCGCCCCGGCTGAGCTGGAGGGCGCGTTCACGGACGGTATCGGCTTCGACGGATCGGCGATCGAGGGTTTCGCCCGCGTGTACGAGGCGGACATGATCGCCAAGCCCGATCCGTCGACCTTCCAGCTGCTGCCCTGGCGGGGCGAGGCGCCGGGGGTGGGCCGGATGTTCTGCGACATCCTGCTGCCGGACGGGTCACCGTCCTACGCCGACCCGCGCTGGGTGCTCAAGCGCGCGCTGGGCCGCGCCTCCGACCTCGGGTTCACCTTCTACACCCACCCCGAGATCGAGTTTTTCCTGCTCAAAGACAAGCCGCAGCCGGGCCAGCGCCCCGAGCCTATCGACAACGGCGGCTACTTCGACCACACCCCGCACAGCATCGCCCACGACTTCCGTAAGACGTCGATCATGATGCTCGAATCCATGGGCCTGTCGGTCGAGTACAGCCATCATGAGGACGGCCCCGGCCAGCAGGAGATCGACCTGCGCTACGCCGACGCGCTCACCACGGCCGACAACATCATGTCGTTCCGCCTGGTCATGAAGGAAGTCGCGATCGAGCAGGGCGTGTACGCGACGTTCATGCCGAAGCCGTTCACCAATTACCCCGGCTCCGGCATGCACAGTCACGTGTCGCTGTTCGAGGGTGACCGGAACGCCTTCTACGAGCCCGGCGCCGACATGCAGCTGTCCAAGATCGGCCGTGCGTTCATCGCTGGGCTGCTCCGGCACGCGGCCGAGATCACCGCCGTCTGCAACCAGTGGGTCAACTCCTACAAGCGGCTGTGGGGCGCGGCCGAGTTGTCGGCCGGCGCCGGTGGCGAGGCGCCCGCCTACATCTGCTGGGGCCACAACAACCGGTCGGCGCTGATCCGGGTGCCGATGTACAAGCCCCACAAGGGCAACTCCACCCGGGTCGAGTTCCGTTCGATCGACGCCGCCTGCAACCCTTACCTCGCCTACGCGCTGATCCTGGCGGCCGGCCTCAAGGGCATCGAGGACGACTACGAGCTGCCGCCCCCCGCCGAGGACGACGTCTGGGCGCTGACCGCCGCCGAACGCCGCGCCATGGGCATCAAGCCGCTGCCGCACGACCTCGGCGAGGCGATCACGGTCATGCAGGAGAGCGAGCTGGTGGCCGAGACCCTCGGCGAGCACGTGTTCGACTTCTTCCTGCGCAACAAGCAGGCCGAGTGGAACGAGTACCGCCGCCAGGTCACCGAGTACGAGCTGGACCGCTACCTGCCCACGCTCTAGGCCCAGTAGTCAGGCGCTGCCGGCGATCGTCCCCAGCGAGACGGGCGCCATCACCGGCCGCGACCCCAGGTCACCGACCCCCGACAGCCCCTGCCTGGTCGCGGCCGCCACCGCCTGCTGCAACGCAGGCCCGCACACCCGCCCCTGGCAGTAACCCATCCCGCACCGTGTCACCCCCTTGACCGCGCGCACATCACGCGCTCCGTCGGCCACCGCCGCCTCAATCGCCCCCCACGCCACCTCCTCACACCGGCACAGAATGGTCTCCGGCCGCGCCCATTCCAGCCACCCGTCCCGCCACGGGTAAAGCGCATCCAGCCCGTCGGCGAACCGCCGCGCCCGCACCAGAGCCGCCCGTACCCGCTGCACCGCCCGTACTTCCTGCCCGTCCTGCTCGCCGCTCCCCGCCCGTAGTCCTTCTCCATCCATATTGAAAAGGGATACTTCGGGCCTGGTCTTCCTGAGGTACCGCACGGCCGATACGCCCCCCAGGTACCCCTCCAATTCCGCGACCTCGGCCCCCGCCACCCCGGTGGTCTCTCCGGCCGCGAACACCCCCGCCTGCGACGTCGCCTGATCTGCGTCGCACCAGACCTTGGCCGACGGCCGCCCGGGCTGGGCCAGCTCGGCGCAGCCGAGCAGCCTCGGAAGCTCGAGCGCCGGGCTGAACCCGAAGCTGACGTGCACCGCGTCCACGGCCAGCGAACGCCCGCTCCCCGGCACCACCCGCCAGTCCCGGTCCACCCGGCTCACGACGGCCCGCTCGACCTGCCCGTCTCCCGAACACTCGGTCACCGCGTACCCGGCTCGTACCGGCACCCGCTTCTGACCCAGAATCCGCGCGTAACCGGCCGCCTCACCCACCTTCTTGGTGAACCCGGCCAGCCGGGCCCCCCGGGCCACCGTGCCGAGCGTGACCGGGTTGGCCTCCAGGACCGCGACGACCTCGACTCCCGCCTCCGCCAGGCCGGCCGCGGCCGGGAGCAACAACGGCCCCGACCCCGCCACCAGCACCCGCCGCCCGGCCACCACGCCCTGCCCCTTGAGCAACGCCTGGGCCGCGCCCACGGTGGTGACCCCGGGCAGCTCCCACCCCGGGAACGGCAGCACGACCTCGCTCGCTCCGCTCGCCACCACCACGGCCCGCGCCACAACGTGCTCGGCCTCGCTCCGCCCCGCCTCCGTCCGCCCGCTCGCCGAGGTCAGCCAGAGCCTAAATTCCACCCCGCCAGCCCCGCCAGCCCTGCTGACGGCCTGCCACACCACTGTCCCCGGCAGATGCTTGATCCTCGGATGCCCCACCACCCGATCCAGCCGCCTGGGCATCTTCGGCCCCACCGCCGTCACCCCAGCCGCCGCGGCCGTGGCGGGCTGCCGGTAGATCTGCCCGCCGACCGCCTGCCCCGCGTCCACCAGGACCACCTGCGCCCCGAGGTCCGCCGCCGCCAGCGCGGCCGCCACCCCGGCCGGCCCGGCGCCCACCACCGCCACGTCCGCCACCAGCGTGCTCACCGATCCACCCCCACCGACTCACTGGTCCGCACCTGATCCCCGTCGCGCACCGGCACCAGGCAGGCCCGCACGGCCCGATCGTCGTTGACGTCGACCAGGCAGTCGAAACAGGCCCCGATCCCGCAGAACAGGCCGCGCGGGCGCCCTCCGGCCCGCGTCCGCCGCCACGACCGGACCCCGGCCGCCAGCAGCGCGGCCCCGACCGTCTGCCCCGGCTCGGCCGTCAGCGGCCTCCCGTCAAAGGTGAACCGCACCCGCTCAGCCCGCATCCGCCACCACCTCCGTGAACCGGCCCGGCGCGAACGGCGCCGGATCCACCACCGGCTCGGTCCCGTTCACCAGCGCTGTGATCAGCTCGGCGGTGGCCGGCGCGAGCCCGATCCCGGCCCCCTCGTGCCCGGTGGCGTGGAACAGGCCCGGCACCTTCGCGTCGGCCCCGATGACCGGCAGGTGGTCGGGGGAGGCGGGCCGGAAACCGGTGTAGCTGCGGATGGCCCGCACCCGGGCCAGGAACGGGAACAGCCGCACCGCCCGGCGGGCCATCTCGGCCAGCGCGGCCGGGTCGGGGCCGGCCGAGAACCCGGCCGCGTCCCGGCTCGAACCGACCAGCACGGTGCCGCTGGCGGTGCCCTCCACCACCGCCGAGCACCGTAGCGCGGCCGAATCGCTGACCACCGCGCCCACGTAGTCGGCCTCGTACACCTTGTGCCGGATCACTTCGGCGGGCAGCGGCTCGGTGACCAGGATCCGCCCGCGCCGGGGCCGGACCGGCACCGACGTGCCCAGCCGTTGCGCCACCGCCCCGCTCCACGGCCCGGCCGCGTTGACCACCACCGGCGCCGCCACCCGGCCCCGGCTGGTCACCACCGCGCCCGCCGCCCCGCCCGGGCCTCGTTCCAGCCCCAGCACCTCGGCCCCGCCCGCCACCACGGCGCCCTCGCGCCGGGCGCGAGCCAGCAACGCCAGCACCGCCTTCATCGGCTGCACCTGGCTGTCCTGCGGGTAGAACGCCCCGCCGGCCAGCCCCGGGGCCAGCCGTGGCTCGGCCTCGGCCAGGCCGCCCGGGTCCAGCGGGGTTACCTCGACCCCGGCCGCCCGCTGCCGCCCGGCCAGCTCCAGCAACGCCGCCCGCTGGGCCTCGTCGTGGGCGACGACCACCCCGCCCTTGCCCTCGAACTCGAACCCGCCGGCCGCCTTTTCGGCCTCGGCCAGTTCCCGCCACAACGCCACGCTCCGCAGCGCCAGCGTCAGCTCCGGTCCCGGCAGCTTGTCCGACACCAGGATGTTGCCCTCGCCGGCCGCGGTGGTCCCGCCCAGCGGCCCGCTCCGGTCCACGACCAGCACCCGCCGCCCGGTCGCGGCCAACGCCGCCGCGGTCGCCGCGCCCACCAGGCCGGCCCCGATCACCACCGCGTCGGCCGTGGGCGGCAGCTCCTCATTCACGGCCGGTCCCGTCTCTGGTTGACTCGGCCGGGAACCGGCAGCTGAAGGGAACCCGCGCCCATGATTCAGAAACCTGCGATCTTCCTGCCACCAGGCGGCGGAGAGCGCCTCGATTACCTGGACGGGGACGTGTCACTGGTGCTGGCCTCCGGAGAGGCCACCGGCGGGGCGTTTTCGGCGGTCGAGCACCGCCTCGCACCCGGAGTGCCGGGGCCGCCCAAGCACTACCACGAGCGCATGTGCGACAGCTTCTACGTCCTGGCGGGCACGCTGTCGCTGTGGGTGGAGGACCGGTGGGAGGACGCCGGCCCCGGGTCGTTCGCCTGCTTCCCGCCCGGGGTGGTGCACACGTTCGCCAACCGCAGCGACCGGCTCGCCCGGGTCCTGAACGTGAACTCGCCCGGCGGCTGGGATGAGGTCCTCCGCGCCATCGTGCATCACGCACAGCAGGACGGTCCCGCCGGATCGGTCACGGTGGGCGAGGTGTCGGCCCAGCGCGACATGATCGTGGTGGAGTGACCGGCCGCGGCGCTCAGGACCGGTTCCCGATCAGGAACCCGGCCGGGAACGGGTCGTCCGGATCCAGCAGGTAGTTCCCCAGCGCGGTGATCCAGGCCCGGCCGCGCACGGTCGGCACCACCGCCGCCAGGTCGCCGACCGTGGTCGTGCCGGTCAGCCGTCCGGTGAACTCGGTCCCGATCAGCGACCCGTGCACGAAGTCCTCGCCGATGGCCAGCTCGCCGCGGGCGGCCAGCTGCGCCATCCGGGCCGAGGTGCCGGTCCCGCAGGGGGAGCGGTCGACCCAGCCCGGATGGATGGCGACCGCCGCCCGGGCCGGCCGGCCGCCCTCGGCCGGGGCGGTGAAGATCACGTGACGGCAGTCACTGATCGCCGGGTTGCCCGGGTGGGCGAACTCGAGCTGATCCTCGACCGCGTCCATGATCTGCAGGCCGGTCGCCACGATCTGGTCGTGCAGGCCGGGCTCGACCGCCAGCCCGGCGTCGGCGGCGGGCAGGATCGCGAAGTAGTTGCCGCCGAACGCCACGTCCAGCGTCAGCTCGCCCAGCCCCGGCACCTTGACCCGCGCGTCCCGCAGCTGCAGGAACGACGGCACGTTCTGGATCGTCACCGACACCACGCGGCCGTCGCTGACCGCCACCGACGCCTCCACCAGCCCGGCCGGGGTGTCCAGCCGGATGACCGTGACCGGCTCGGTGACCTCGACCATCCCGGTCTCCACCAGCACCGTGCAGACGCCGATGGTGCCGTGCCCGCACATCGGCAGGCAGCCCGACACCTCGATGAACACCACCCCCACGTCGGCGTCGGGCCGGGTCGGCGGCTGCAGGATCGCCCCCGACATCGCGGCGTGCCCGCGCGGTTCGTACATCAGCAGCGTGCGCAGGTCGTCCCGCTCGCGCACCAGGTACTGCATGCGCTCGTACATGGTGGCGCCCGGCAGCACCCCGGGGCCGCTGGTGATCACCCGGGTCGGCATGCCCTCGGTGTGGCTGTCGACCGCCGAGAAGACCTTACGGGCCCGCATCAGGCCGCCGCCGCGGCCCGGGCCACCGCCCGCGCCTCGGCTGCCTCGTCGTCCGGCAGCGGCAACCGGGGCAGGCGGACCGGGCCGCCGTAGCGTCCCGCCTCATCCTGGGCGATCTTTATCGCCTGCACGAAACGGGGGTCGGCATCCCACCGCAGCGCGGGCAGCAGCGTGCGGTACAGCTCCATCGCGGCCGGATAGTCACCCGCGGCGGCCAGTTCGAACAGCCGCACCGAGGAGGCCGGGAACGCGTTCACGTACCCGGCGATCCAGCCGGTCGCGCCGAGCAGCACCGCCTCGACCAGGGTGTCGTCGCAGCCGCAGATGACCTCGAGCCGCGGCGCCTGCTCGCGGATCTGCGCCACCCGCCGCGAGTCCTGGGAGAACTCCTTGACCGCGCGGACCTGCTCGATCCCGGCCAGCCGGGCCAGCAGCGGCGGGGTCAGGTCGGCCCGGGTGGAGAACGGGTTGTTGTAGGCGATGATCGGCAGCCCGACCCGGGCGATCTCGGTGTAGTGGGCCACCACTTCCTCGTCGGTCGGCTTGTGTGAGGTCGGCGGCAGCGCCATCACCCCCGGGGCGCCCGCCGCGGCCGCCTGCTCGGCCCAGCCCCTGGCCTCCCGGCCCGACTTGGCCGACACCCCGGGGATGACCGGGATCCGGCCGCCGACCGCCTCGATGGCCACGGTCACGATCTGGGCCCGCTCAGCCTCGGTCAGCGTCTCGTACTCACCCAGCGAGCCGTTCGGCGTCAGGCCCGCCACCCCCTCGTCGGCCAGCCACGCGCAGTGCTTGCCGAACAGGTCGAAGTCGACCGACCCGTCGTCCCGGAACGGTGTGGTGGTCGCTGCGTACACCCCTTCGAACACGGATGCAGTCCCTTCTCTCGGCGCCACCTCCGACCCTAAGCGAGCCCGCCCGAGCACCGATAGCGACATATGTCGAACTCAGACCGTGGTCGGTTCAACAAGTGCCACAAGCGTTACGGGGTCAGGAACATCTCAGGGGTTGTTCAGCCGACCCAGAGCGCGGGTTCCTAGTCTGGGGGGTGGGGAACAGGACCAACCGCATCACAGTGCTAGCTAAACAGCGCAGCAGGAAGGGCATAACGTGCCTGAGAACGAAACCATCTTGTACCGGGGAGCGAGCTATGAGCTCGGGCACGGGCCGGGCTTCTACGGGATCTGGCCGTCCGGTTCGCCCCGCCCGCAGTCGATCGAGTGGTGGCCGGACACCCCCGACGGCTGGCAGGGCGCGTGGGCCCGCTACAACGCGCTCGAGGTGCCGGGCAGCATCACCATGGTCACGCCGCCCCAGCCGGGCACCGGCCGGCTCCGGACCGGCCACCTCGGCACCCGGGCGCTGCTGGCGGCCGGCCTGCTGGCGGCCGGCATCATCTGCGGGCTGGCCGGGCTGTTCCCCGCCTACCTGAGCGGCGCCAGCCTGACCAGCGCCGCCTCCCAGGTCATTCCCCACGTGTTCTACCTGGCGGGCTGGGTCGCCGGCCTGGTGCTGATCCTGCGCGGCGGCGCCAGCCTCAAGGTCGGGGTGCTGCTCAGCCTGGGCCTGTCGATCGTGACGTTCGGTTTCTTCTTCGCCGACGCCGGCCAGGTCATCGCGGGTGGCTCGCACCTGATGGGAGCCGGCCTGGCGCTCAGCCTGATCGGCTGGGCCGCCTGCGCGGCCGGTTCGGTGGTGGCGCTGCCGCTCGGGGCCGGCGTCCTCCGCCGCTCGGCCGCCCAGCTCCGCTCCACCTTCAGCCCAGCCCTAGCCGGCCAGGCTGCCCCGGCCGGTCAGGCTGCCCCGGCCGGTCAGGCTGCCCCGGCCGGTCAGGCTGCCCCGGCCGGTCAGGCTGCCCCGGCCGGCCAGACCGGCCCGGCCGGCCAGGCTCCTCCCGCGCAGTGGACCCCCAGCCTGTCTACCCCTCCGGCCCCATCAGCACCGGCCACCCCATCAACCTCCGAGACCCTGGCGGCCTCTGAGGCCGCGCCCACCCCGGCCACCCCAGCAGACCCCGAAGCCTCTTCACCCTCAACCGCCCCGCAGGCCCCCGAGGTCCCCGCCCGCGACGCCGCCGACGAGGCCCCGGTCACGGGGGAGGCCGCCGACCCGCAGCCCGCCGACCCGCAGCCCGCGCCCGCTCCCGCCGAGCCGGTCCCGGCCGGCGCAACCGCCTCGCCCGCCCCCGTCTACTCCCCGTACGGCCCCTACACCTCCTACGGCGCCTACCAGCCCGCCCGCGCCAGCCGGTGGTCGAATCCGGTCGTCCGCCGGGCCGTCCTCGCGGTGACGCTGGCGGTGCTGGCCGCGATCGGGGCCGCGATCACGTTCGCGCCCTCCTGGGACAGCTACACGCTGCGGACCGCGGCCGGCCAGGTGCACTCGCTGACCGCGGGCAACGCCTTCTCCAACCCCGGGGCCGTGATCGCCGGCGACCTGCTCGTGATGGTGGCGCTGGTCCTGGTGGCGGCGGCCGCGGCGCTGTGGCGTCCGGTCCGGCTGGGCGCGGTGCTGCTGGCCGGGGCGCTGATCCCGATGATCGGGCAGGCCGTGTCGGCGCTGGCGCAGCTGGGGGAGGGCGTGTCCTCCACCCAGTTCGGGATCTCCAGCGCCGAAGCCCAGCAGCTCGGGCTCAGCATCAGCCAGGGGCTGACCGTCTGGTTCTGGTTCTACTGCCTGTTCGTGGTCGCGCTGGCGGTGATCTGCGGGTGGCTGGCGGCCGGTCCGCGCCGCGCCCGCCAGGCCGTCGCCCCCGCCGCGGTCGGCACCTACACCTGAGGGTAAAAGGGCGGCATGACCGCTCCCGCTGAGGCCCCCGATGAGGCCCCCGCCGACGCAACCGCCGACGTCCCTGTCCTCATCCTCGGCCCGCTGCTCCGCTACGTCAGCGACACCGCGGCCACGATCTGGGTCGAGACCGACCGGGCCTGCCAGGTCCAGATCCTCGGCCGCCCGACCGCGACGTTCGCGGTGGCCGGGCATCATTACGCGCTGGCCGTGATCGACGGGCTCGAGCCCGGCCACGAGTACGAGTACCAGGTGGCGCTGGACGGCACCGTCCGCTGGCCGGAGCCGGGCAGCCCGTTCCCGGCCAGCGTGATCCGGACCCTGGACCCGGCCCGGCCGCTGCGGATGGTGTTCGGCTCCTGCCGGATCGCCGAGCTCAACCTGGCCCGGCGCTGGCGGCGCGACCGGCACGAGCAGGACCACGGGGCCGACGCGCTCGGCGCGCTCGCCCTCGACCTGCGCGAGGCCGCCCCGGAACGCTGGCCCGACCTCCTGCTGCTGATCGGCGACCAGGTGTACGCGGACGAGGTCGGCCCGGCCACCCGCACGTTCATCCGCGAGCGCCGCGACCCCGCCTCGCCGCCGGGCGCCGAGGTCAAGGACTTCGCCGAGTACTGCTTCCTGTACCGGGAGGCGTGGAGCGAGCCGGCCGTGCGCTGGCTGCTGTCGGTCCTGCCGTCCGCGATGGTCTTCGACGACCACGACGTGCACGACGACTGGAACACCTCGGCCGCCTGGCGCCGCGATTTCCAGGCCAAGCCCTGGTGGCGGGACCGGATCGACGGCGCCTACATGAGTTACTGGCTCTACCAGCACCTCGGCAACCTGTCACCGGACGAGCTGGCCCGCGACGACCTGCTGCGCGACGTGCGCAAGGCAGCCGCCCAGGCCGGCCAGGCCGCCCAGACCGGCGAGGCCGCCCAGGCCAACGGGGCTGAGGCGGCCGCCCTGCTCCGGGACTTCGCCCGGCGGGCCGACGACGACCCGGCCGGCATCCGCTGGAGCTACCGGCGCACGTTCGGCCGGGTGCGGCTGGTGGTGATCGACGCCCGCAGCGGCCGGGTGCTCGAGGACAGCGGGAAGCGGCAGATGGTGAGCGACCCGGAGTGGCAGTGGGTGACCGAGTCGGTGACCGGCGACTGGGACCACGTGGTGCTCGCCACTTCGCTGCCGGTCCTGCTCGCCCCCGGCATCCACGACGTCGAGGCCTGGAACGAGGCGATCTGCGCGGGCGCCTGGGGCCGCCGCCTGGCCCAGGCCGGCGAACGGATCCGCCGGGCCGGCGACCTCGAGCACTGGGCGGCCTTCGGCCGTTCGTTCACCGCGTTCGAGCGGCTGCTGACCGGCCTGGCCAGCGGGGCCGACGGCCCGGTGCCGGCGTCGGTCTCGGTGCTCGGCGGCGACATCCATCACAGCTACCTGGCCGAGGTGAACCTGGCTGCCGGCGTCACCGCCCCCGCGCGCGTCTTCCAGCTGGTCTGCTCGCCGATCCACAACCTGCTGCCGGACAACTTCCGCTACCTGCAGCGGGTCGTCACCTCCCGGGCCGGTGGCCTGATCGGCGCTACCCTGGCCCGGCTCGCCCGGGTGCCCGCCCCCCAGCTCAGCTGGCGGGTGACCGACGGCCCGTGGTTCTCCAACATGCTGGCCACCTTGACGTTCGACGGCCGCCAGGCCCGTGTCCGGTTCGACCGCAGCACCACCGACCCGACCCGGAGCCCGCACCTGCTGGCCGTGCACGAGAGCGACCTCAGCTGACGCCCGGCCCCGGCGGCCCGGCCGGCCCCGATCCGTTGGCCGAGTCGAGCAGCCCCCGCAGCGTGGTGGTGTACCGGTCCAGCGCGTCGCGCCCGCCGTGGGTCAGCTCGACCGCGGTCCGGGCGCTGACCCCGCTGCCGTTCTTGTGGGTGGTGACGTAGCCGGCGTCCTCGAGCTTGCGCAGGTGGGTGATGAGGTTGCCGGGGGTCAGCCCGATCAGCTCCTGCAGCCGGGTAAAGGACAGGTTGTCCCCCTCGCGCAGGGCCGCCAGCGTGACCACGATCCGCAGCCGGGCGGGCGCGTGGATGACCGGGTTGAGTTCGTCCTCGCTCATGAGGGCCGGAGGCGGGGCGAGGCGCCCCGGAGTTCAGCAGGCCGGTGCAGCCGCGGTTCGGCGAACGCCATGAACAGGAACCCCAGGCCCGCGGTCAGCGCGTCCACCCCCCAGACCCCGGCCGCCCCGGCGAACGCGCCGCCGACCGCCGCCACCGCCAGCCACAGCCCGAATCCGGCCAGCGCCCAGTCCAGCGACAGCGCGCTGGTGGTCAGGTAGAACAGCCCCGCCACCAGGATCGGCGCGGTCGCCTCGAACACCAGCAGCACCTGGTGGCCCGCGCCCGCCCGGAACAGCGCGCCTTCCAGCGTGTACATACCGCCCAGGCCGACCAGCAGCGCCAGCGCGTGCACCCGCCGCCGCAGCGCCGAGACCCCGCCGACGCCGGCCCGCGGCCCGCTCTCGGCGCCCGCCGCCATCGCCACCCCCACGCCGAGCAGCGACACCACCGCGAACGCGATGGGATCGGGCCCGTGCACCGGCTGCTGGTGCCGGACCGCCAGCCAGGTCCCGCCGTACCCGAGCAGCGTGATCGCCCCCCACCCGGCGAACGCGCCCCGGTGGCTGACCCGGAACGCCTGCCGCACCCGCGCGTCCTGTTCCCGCATGATCGCGGCCGCCTCGGCCGCCCCCAGCGGAGCATCCTCGTCCGTCCCCAGCGGAGCATCCTCATCGGCGGAGTCCAGCCCCGCGCCACCGTTGATCCTGGCCTCGTCGCTCATCTCGGCCTCCTACCGCAGAGCGCTTACTTTGTGCTTCAAAGAAAAGCTTGCTTTGCTTCACAAAGTCAAGGCTTCGCGCTAATTTAGTTTGCAGTACAAAGTCGGCCCAAAGACGGAGGCCGCGGCCATGACTCACCACCCTTCATGGGCCACCTACCACGGCGACGCCCGCACCACGCTCGCCGCCATCCTGCTGACCGTGGCGGCCGCCGTGGTCTTCGGCGGGATCCGGCTGCGGCGTCCGGTCCGCCTCCCGCGTCCCGGCCGGATCACCCTCATCGTTCTGCTGAGCGTCTGGGGCGTGGTGATCTTCGCGTTTCTCGCGGTGCTGTCGGACTTCGCTCAGCAGGCCCAGCCGCAGCACCAGGGCCGGGTCCAGACGAACGGCCCGATCGCGCCGATCACGTTCACCGCCGTCGCCGTCACCTTCGTCATCATCATCGGGCTGGGCCGCGCCTACGACTGGCCGACCCGGCTGTCCGGGGCCGCCATCGGCGCCCTGGCCGCTCCGATGATCTTTGAGTTCCCGTTCGACTTCATCGTGATGACCAGGATCACCGGTGCTCCGGCCGAGCGCCTGGTGGCCTACTTCATTCCGCTGTTCCTGATCGAGATCGTCACGCTGACGCTGCTGGCGACCTCCCCGATGGTGCGGCTGCGCCCGGTCACGTTCTTCGCGTTCGCGTCGATGCTGATCGTGTTCGCGATCTGGGCCCGCTACGGGTTCGGCTACCCCACCACCGAGCCCGCCTACGCCCTCAACGTGGTGTCCAAGCTCCTCGCCTTCGCCACCGCGCTCACCTTGTTCCTGCCCTCGCGGGCTGGCCGAGCCCGTCCGGATAACGACCGCCCCGCTCGGGTCGCCCGGCCCTGATCTCGCTGATCAGCGTCTTGGACTCCGGGCGGATTTGCCCCTGCCGTACGCGTCAGCGTTTACCGTGTCGCAGCCCTTTAAAGATCAAAAGAAGGAGCAGCGATGACGACCCCAGCCATCCCGCCGACCGCCCGCGAGGTGCGCGCCGCGGCCCCCGCCTCCGCGGCATCCGGCGCACCGGCCGGGCTGACCGTGGCCGAGGTGCCCACGCCAGTGCCCGGCCCCGGGCAGGTGCTGGTCCGTAACCAGTACTTCCACGTGTACGCGGCCCTGCGCACGCTGCTGGCCGGCAGCGTGCCGGGCGCGCCCTACCCGGGCCTCAACCCGGGCGATCCGCTGTTCGGGCCGGCCGTCGGCGAGGTGGTGGCGGCCCCGCCGGACAGCCCGCTCGGGCCCGGTCAGCTGGTGCTGCACCCGCTCGGCTGGCGTGAGTACGCGGCGGTCGACGCGGCCGCCTGCGAACCCGCCGACGGCCTGCCCGACCCGGTCGCCTACCTGGCCTCGGGCGCGACCGGGTACGCGGCGCTGACCCAGGTCGCGCCGGTCCGGGCCGGCGACACCGTGTTCGTGGCCGGCGGCGCCGGGGCGGTCGGCTCGCTGACCGGGCAGATCGCCCGCCTGCTGGGAGCCGGGCGGGTCATCGGCAGCACCGGTTCGGCCGCCAAGGCCGACTGGATGACCGCCGAGCTGGGCTACGACGCGGTCGTGGTCCGCGGCGCCGGCCCCCAAACCGGCCCGCTGGCCGAGCAACTGGCCCAGGCCGCCCCCGACGGCCTCGACGTGGTGGCCGACCTGGTCGGCGGCGAGGACCTGCAGGCGGCGGTGGCCACCGCCCGCGCCGGGGCCCGCTTCGCCCTCATCGGCGCGCTGTCCGGCCAGCTCGGCGGCGGCGCCGGCGTCACCTCGGCCATCCAGCTCGACACCTTCCAGCTGATCGTCAAGCGGCTCACGCTGACCGGCTACAGCGGCGGCCACGACCCCGCCCTGGTGCGCGAGTGGCGCGAGCGGTTCGGCGGCTGGCTGCGATCGGGCCAGATCCGATTCCCGCACCGGCTGATCCCGGGCATCACCGCCGCCCCGCAGGCGTTGGACGACGTGGTGGCGGGCCACCATCATGGCGCGGTCATCATCGCGCTGTGATTTTTTGATCTTTAAAGGGCACGCTGGGGATGCGGAGGATCCATGCGGATAGGCGATGCGGCCGCCGCGGCCGGAACGACTCCCCGCGCGCTGCGGTTCTACGAGGAGAGCGGGCTGCTGCCGCCGCCGGGCCGGACCGCGGCTGGTCAGCGGGTCTACGGGACCGGCGACGTGGACCGGCTGCGGGTGATCCGCCAGCTGCTGGAGCTGGGCCTGACCGTGGCCGACCTCCGGCGGGCGGCCAGTCACCTGGACCTGATCGATGGTGACCAGGTGCCGCACTACGGTGCCGCCTGCGCGAGCGGGGCGGGGATCGTCCAGGGCCGTATCGCGGCGCTGGACGCCGAGATCGACCGCCTCACCCGGCTCCGCCACCGGCTGGCCG
>Ga0213875_10001668_pt1 | contig 13983 bp, 11 predicted proteins | sample BarmaccomBMRX_R8_FD_160105 | JGI IMG/M metagenome (GOLD analysis project Ga0213875, IMG submission 160105) | Root-associated microbial communities from Barbacenia macrantha in rupestrian grasslands, the National Park of Serra do Cipo, Brazil - RX_R8 | ecosystem: Host-associated > Plants > Roots... | reverse complement strand
GCCGACGAGATAGAGCTGGTCGGTGCCGGTGAAGTCGGTGATCAGGTCGCTGCCGCCGGCGGCGTTCTCGGCGAAGGCGAACAGATTGGCCCCGGCGCCGCCGCTCATCGTAGCGTTGCCGGTGCCGGCGAACAGTATGTCGTTGCCGGTGCCGCCGCCGAGCGTGTCGTTGCCGGTGCCGCCGAACAGCACGTTGTTGCCGGTCGCAGGCGAGGCATTCAGCGTCTCGTTGCCGTCGGCGGCGACGAACAGGTTGTTGTTGCTGGGTCCGAAGAAGGTGACGTTGCCGCTCCCGCCGCCAAAGATGTCTGCCGGGTGGCTGCTCGAACCGGAGACGATGCTGCTGTTGCCGGCCTGGTTGACAAAGAAGAAGGGCGAGCCGCTGCCGACGAAGTAGATGCCGGAATTGGCGGTCGAGGCGCCGCCGTAGATCAGAGCCGGGCTGCTGCCGTTCACGACGATCGAGCCGCTGGCGCCGTTGACGAGGGTCAGCACCCCGCCCTCGCCGAAATAGGTGCCGCTGCTGCCGCTGGCGAAGATGGTCTCGGCGCCGAGGCCGGCGACCGCGATGTTGCCGGTCCCGCTGTCGATCAGCACGCTCGTGTTGATGTAGCCGAAATAGACGCCGAAGCTGCCGGTCGCGTTGATCGTCACGGCCCCAGTGCCGGAGACCACGGTGTCCGCCCCCTGGGCATTGACCGTGTCCTGTCCGCTGCCGAGGAAGAAGAGGCCGCTGCCGGGCCCGGTGGAGAGCTGCCAGTTGCCGCTGCCGAGGAAGGACTGGTTGTAGCCGCTGCCGTCCAGGAAGGCGCTGTAGTTGCCGCCCCCGGTGTTGGGCGCGACGAGGACGTTGTCGCCGCCGCCGGCGACGATCGTGCCGGATCCGGTGCCCGCCACGAAGGTCAGCCCGTTCTGTCCGGCAACGACCGCCTCATTGGTGATCGAGCCGCCGTTGACGGTGGCGACGCCCGTCGAATCGTCGATCGTATACTGGAAGCCGGCCGGCACCGCGACCGAGCTCGAATTGTCGACCACGAACTCGTTGACGTCCCCGGGAATGGCCGTAGGCGTGCCGGCGGACGCGTACGCGACATCGAGCGTGCTGGTGGCGGCCGCCGCGTAGGCGGACTCCAGCAGCGCGAGGGCGATGTTCGCATTCGCCTGGGTGGCAAACGGGACGGAGATGATGGTGCCGTTGGCGCCCGGCACCGTGACTGTCGGCATCGAGTCGGCTCCCGGTAGCAGTGGAGCCGAAACTTTGCCCGCAGTGCGCTAGATTGTCGAGACGCTATTCTACTGTTGCGCTAGACAAAGCTGCCGCTCCCGAGGCCGGACACTCCCATCACGGTGACGTGCGTGCCGTCGCTGAGCTGGAACGTGGTGTTGCCACCCGCTCCCGTGACCGCCTGCGCCTCGGCGGCGGCGGCGGCGACCGCGCCGGCCGAGTACCCGTGCAGCGCGATGTGGTCCGTGCCGGGCTTGAAGCCGTAGATCACGTCGTTGCCGCCGGCAGCGCCGTTGACGAACTCGTAGAGATCGGTGCCCTGACCGCCCCAGATGTAGGCGCTCCCCGCCCCGCCCAGCACGGTCGAGGCGCCGCTTCCCTGCACGATCACGGCATTGCCCAGGCCCGCCACGATCACGTCGGCCCCGGAGCCGCCGAACACCGTGGAACTCCCGGAGCCGGCGTAGATCTGCTCGGTGCCGGTGCCGGCGATGACGATGTCGTAGCCGCTGCCGCCGACGATCATGTCCGAGCCGGCGCCGCCGAAGATGACGTTCTGGCCGGAGCCGGCGAACACGAGGTTGTTCTGCCCGCCGCCGGTGACGATCAGGTTGACCCCCGAGCCGCCGGCGATGGTGTTGTCGTTGCCCGCACCGACAAGCGTGGCGTTGCCGGCGCTCGCGGTCAGCAGGTTGCCGCCCGCGGCACCGCCGAAGGCGGCGAAGGGAGCGTTGGCGCCGAAGGCGGTCAGCCGGCCGCTGCCGCCGACGACGATCGCCTGGCCGGAACCGCCTTGCACCGTGCTGGATCCGGTGCCGTTGACGAAGGTGAGCACCCCCGAGCCGGCATAGACCAGCGCGTTGCCGCTCGCGGTGACCGATGCGCTGCCGGAGCCGGCCTGGATGGTGTCCTGCCCGCCGCTGTAGACTAGGTTGGTCCCGCTGCCGAGCGTGATCTGGTTCGCGCCGGTGCCGGTGCTGACGGAGTCGTTGCCCGATGCGGCGGTAACGGTGTTGTCGCCATCCCCCATCGAGATGACCCAGTTCCCCGCACCGGCCGAGGGCGCGATGAAGGAATTGTTGGTCGACGGCAAGTTGCCGTCCGAAGGGTTGTAGCTGCCATCGGCGATGAAGACGCCGGAGCCGCTGCCGGCGAAGAATGTGAGGTCGCCATAGGACGCGCGGATGAACTCCCCATCCGCGCCGCCGGAGAGATACACGGGCACGTCGGCGGCATCGTCGATCAGGCTGACCAAGCCTGGAAGAATCACGTCGCCGTTGCCGACATTCGCGTCCGACAGCAGGGTGTAGCCGACCTGGGTCGCGCCGACGGCGGGAACGACGCCGGTGCTCGGGTCATAGACGGCCAGGCTCGGAGTACCGTCGTTTACCGCGGCGCTCGTGCCGACGGCCGCCAGATAGGCCAGATAGATCGCGGCGGCGAAGGGGTTGCCGGCCTCCCCCGAGAGCGGCTCGTAAGCCGCCGCCTGCGTGCTCAATGCGCCGAGCAGCGCAAGCAGACCGGGGGGAATTTCCGGTTCCTGCGGTGCGTTCGTATTCAAGCCGCCCAGTGAGGAGGTCGCGCTCGATGCAACGGAATCCAGGCCCGAAGGCACTCCCGGCGCCGAAGGAGATACAAATCCGCTGAAATCGCTCATGCGAAAGCCACCCGCCGAATCGCCGGGCCGATCAACCGGCCATCAAATGGACCGGCCGTCCCCGAACGGTCGACCCCGGCCCATCGGAAGCACCGTGCCGCCACGCCATACGCCCTTTCGATTTGCCGCCCGCGCCTGCCGGCAGCGCCTCCGCCGGCCAATGCGCGTCGCGATTCCTGATGATGATCCCGCGCTCCATCCGGAGCCGAATACCGTCCGATCTTGAGCATGAATCTCGCTGTGAATCCAGCGCCTTGTGCACGATTGTATGGAGCAGCCCCGGTCAACCCAAAAGCGAAACGACAAACCCGCCGCGGTTGCCCGCGGCGGGTTGCGTGGAAGTGGAGGCTCCCGATCCTAGCTCAGATTGTGGACCTGGTTGGAGTTCAGCGTGCTGGTCTGGCCCTGGAACGTGATCTTCGTGCCGTCGGTCAGTGTAACCAGCAGGCTGCCGCCGCTGACCGCCTCGCTCGAGATGCCGTTGCCGCCGTAGCCGACGAGGTAGAGCTGATCGTTCGGGTCGGACGCCCAGTTGGTGATCAGGTCGGTGCCGCCGGCGTGGCCGCTGACGAACACGTACTGGTCGATACCGGTGCCGCCCGACATCGTCGCCGAGCCGGTGCCGGCGATGAAGAAGTCGTTCGTGTTGCCCGTGCCGCCCTGCAGCGAGTCTGCGCCGGAGCCGCCAAAGAAGATGTTGTTGCCGGTCGCGGTCGCGGCGCTGAGCGTCTCGTTGCCGGCGCCCGCCACGAACAGGTTGTTGCTGGTCGGGCCGGTGAAGCTGATCGACGTACCGGCCGAGCCGAACATCGTCGCCGTGCCGCTCGACGCGCTGGCGAACACCGAGTCCGAGGCGGTGCCGCCGCCCGGCACCGTCGCCACGAAGGTGAGGTTGCCGGTGCCCTCGACGTCCGACAAGCCCTTGCCGGCGGCGAACACCGTCTCGGCGCCCGAGCCGCCGAACACCGAGTCGGAACTGCCGAGGTCCAGCACCACCGCCGCGCCGGCGCCGCCGAGATACTCGCTGCCCGAACCCGCCGCGAACACCACCGACGTCGCACCCGAGCCCGAGGCGATGGTGTCACCGCCCTCGCCGACCGCCACCCAGTTGCCGGAGGTCAGGCTGGCCGAGCCGTCAATGAACGCGTAGTTGGTACTGCTGCTGCTCGAACCCAGCGTGTCGGAGCCGCCGCCTGAGGCAACCGTGACGCTGCCCGACGCGCCGCCGGTGAAGCTGACGTTCGTGGTGGAGCCGGTCACCAGCGTGAAGCTGTTGGTGCCGCCGGTAATCGAGACCGCACCGGAGACGGTCGGGGCCACGGCCGCGTACTGCGCGCCGGCCGGGACCGTGGCCGAAGTGGTGTCGACGAAGAACTCCGTCGTGCCGGTCGGCGTGCCGCCGCCGGAGGCGGTGATCACGTCGAGGCTGTTGCTGGCATATGCCGAATACAGCCCGGCCAGCAAAGTCTGCGCGACAGCCGCGTTGGCCGCCGTGTTGAAAGGCAGGTTTACGATCTGATGCTGTGCGCCAGCGACCGATACGTTCGTGGCCATGGCCTAGCTCCTCACACTTCCCGCAGCACTCTTAACCGGAGTTATCGTCGCCGGCAAGCCCCCTCGGCTGATCAGACCCCGGCAGGCGTGAAATTTTCCGGACTGCCCCGCATTTTGAGAATCGTCGCCTGGACAGAGGCCTGCCCTGCAGGTCCCCACGCGAGACTAGAACAACCACAGGGCGAATGTGCGCACAAATACGCTACTTGACGGAGGAAAAGCGCGTCGGCTCCAGGATCGTGTTGCTGACCGACGCGAGGATCGGCCCGTCCCGCTCGCTCTCGGCCCGCTTCTCCAGCCACTCCGGGTCACGCATGAAGGCGCCCCAGAGCCGCTCGCGCTCGGCCAGCGACTCCCATTGCAGCAGGTAATAGAGGTCGTGGTTGGACTCGCCGATCGCCACCGTCCAGAACCCGGCCTGGCGGATGCCGAACCGCTCCCAGATGCCGAGCGTGACGGCCTCGAAGCGCTTCAGCAGCGCCGGCAGCCGCCCGGGTGCACAGTGATAGACGCGCAGCTCATAGATCATCCTCGCCCCCCCATTTCGTCGCCCGGCCGTCCCCTCGCCGCCGGTGGCGACCGATCCTGTCGCCTGGCCGCGTCGCCGGCAAGGCAGCGCCGCCGAATCGGCGGCGAGACAGGCCGCCGCCGGCGCGGCAGAATGGCGCGAGGACGCCGGACGCCAGAGCTGAGGAAGGCCCGCCATGCCCGAGATCGCCGTCACCCGGACCACCCAGCCGAAGCCCCGCCCGGCCGACGACGGCCTCGGCTTCGGCAAGGTCTTCACCGACCACATGTTCGTCATGGAGTACCACGCCGGACGGGGCTGGCACGATCCGCGGATTATCCCCTACCAGCCGTTCAGCCTGGACCCCGCCACCTGCGTGCTGCACTACGCCCAGGCGGTATTCGACGGCCTGAAGGCGTTCCGCGGCGGCGACGGAGCGGTCCGGCTGTTCCGCGCACCCCGGCACGCCGAGCGGCTGAACCGCTCGTGCGAGCGGCTGTGCATTCCGCCGCTCGACGCCGGCCTGGTGGAGCAGTCCTTCGCGACGCTGGTCGGAGTGGACGAGGCCTGGGTGCCATCCCGTCCGGGCACCGCGCTCTACCTGCGCCCAACGGTGATCGCCTCGGAGCCGTTCCTCGGCGTGCACCCGTCCAGCAGCTATATATACTTCCTCATCCTGTGCCCGGTCGGCGCCTACTACGCCGAGGGCATGAACCCCGTGAAGATCCTGGTCAGCGACACCCACGTGCGCGCCGTGCAGGGCGGCCTGGGCGACGCCAAGACCGCCGGCAACTACGCTGCCAGCCTGTATGCCGCCGAGGAGGCGCAGCGCCAGGGCTTCACCCAGGTGCTCTGGCTCGACGGGGTGCACCGCCGCTACATCGACGAGGTCGGCACCATGAACATCATGGTGAAGATCGGCGACGAGATCGTCACCCCGCCGCTCTCCGGCACCATCCTGCCCGGCGTCACCCGGGACTCCGCGCTGACCCTGATGCGCGACTGGGGACTGCGCGTGAGCGAGCGGGCGATCGGCATCGACGAAGTCATCGCGGCCTCGCGCGCTGGAACGCTCGGCGAGATCTGGGGCACCGGCACCGCGGCCGTCGTCTCGCCGGTCGGCGAGCTCGGCTACAAGGGCGAGCGGATCGTCATCAACGGCGGGCGCATCGGCGCGCTGACCCAGCGGCTGTATGACGCCATCGTCGGCATCCAGTACGGCACGGCGCCCGACCGCTACGGTTGGACGCAGGTCGTGGTGCCGCGGCGGTCCCAGGCGGCCTGAACTACGCCGTCCGGGCGCGCGCCAGCAGGCAGAGGATTTCGAAGGCGAGATTGGCGCCGTGCAGCGCCGTCAGCCCCGCGTGGTCGAAGGGCGGCGAGATTTCGACGACGTCGCCACCCACGAAGGCAACGCCGGTCAGGCCGCGCAGCATGCGCTGCGCCTCGATCATCGCGATGCCGCCCGCCTCCGGCGTGCCGGTGCCGGGCGCGTAGATCGGATCGAGCCCGTCGATGTCGAAGGAGAGATAGGTCGGGCCGCTGCCCGCCACCCGGCGCGCCTCCTCCACGGCGTAGCGCCAGCCCTTGTCGTGCAATTCGTCCATCGTGAGCACGCGCATGCCGGAATCGCGGCTGAAACCCCACATGTCCGGATCGTTGGTGGTGCCGCGGATGCCGATCTGGATCACCCGCGCGGGGTCGAGCAGCCCCTCCTCGACCGCGCGGCGGAACGGCGCGCCGTGGTGGAAGCGCGAGCCGAGATAGTCGTCCCCGGTGTCGCAATGGGCGTCGAAATGCACCATGCCGACCGACCCATCGGCCGCCACCGCGCGCAGGATCGGCAGCGAGATCGCGTGGTCGCCGCCGACCGCGAGCGTGACGGCGCCGGCTTTGCGGACCGTGCGGAAGAACGCCTCGATCTCGCGCAGCGCGCCTTGCAGCTCGAACGGCTGCTCGATCCAGGCGTCGCCGAGGTCGCGCACGCGCGCCAGCGCGTACGGATTGGTGGAGGTCGCGGTGTTGATGCGGCGCAGCAGGCTCGACTGGTTGCGCACTTCGCGCGGGCCGTGACGCGTGCCGGTGCGGTTGGTGACGCCGCCGTCGAACGGCACGCCGATCAGGCCGATATCGACGTCCTGCAAATCCTGCGTGTAGGGCGTGCGGAAGAAGGTGGGAATGCCGGTGTAGCGCGGCTGGCTCTGCGGGTCGGCGAGGTCCTGGTAGCGTTGCAGGGCTTTTATGCGGTCCATGCGACGAGACCCTCCGGTATCTGGGCATGACTCTGGGCTGGACCGGTGGGCCGGACAAGAGCAAGCGCCTCGGGGTGTCAGCCCGGGCCGGCCGTGAAGCGGATCGTCGCCGCGAGCCGCTCGCCGGGTGCCAGCACGCGGATGCCGGCGTCGGGCTCCTGCATGTGGTTGATGCCGTCGTTCATGTGGCTGACCGGCTCGACCGCGAAGTAGGGTCTTTCGTCCGGCACATAGACCACGAGGTGGCGGAGCGGCGGATCGGCCTCGATGGTCAGCGCGGCGCGGCCGGGCCAGCGGATGTCGGCGCGGCCGGCCCAGCCGTTAAAGCAGTTGTCGACCGACATGCCGGCGATGCGGCGGGGCGGCGTGCAGCACCAGCGCGCCGGCGGGCCGACGCGTTCGGCCGGCAGGTTCGCCGGATCGTTCAGCCAGACCGAGTCCGCCGCGAAGCCAAGCTCGGTCTCCGGCGTCGCCGGAAAGAACGGGTGCAGGCCAAGCCCGGCGGGCATCGGCCACTGCCCGGTGTTCTCGATCGCCAGGATCACCTGCAGCCGGTCGTCGGTGAGCGCGATGTGGCTCTCCGCGCGGTAGCTGAAAGGCCAGGCCTCCGCGGCTGCACCGGCTGCATGGTGGCTGAAGTGCAGCGCGATCGCGTCCGCCGCCCGCGCGTCCACCGTCCATGCGCTCTCCCAGGCGTTGCCGTGGATGGGATGGCGGTGGTCGGGCGTGTTGCGGCGGATCGCGTAGTCGCGCCCCATGAACGCGAAACGACCCCAGGCGATGCGGTTGGAGAACGGCACCAGCGGAAAGGCGGCGAGGCGGCGGGCGTTTCGCTCGCCCATCATCTCGAGGCTGACCGGGCGCAGCAGCGCGACGTCGCCGCGGCGCCAGGCGACCAGCGCGCCGCCGACCTGCGGCCAGACGTGCAGTCGGGCCGAACCGGCCGTCAGTTCGATCACTTCCGGATGCATGCGCGTCCCTCCCGGCGGATGTTGCGCCGCCCGGCACAACGCGCCACGCTCGACGCGGGATCGTGCGCCGGGAGGACGAGATGGAGCGCCTGCGCGTGGCCGTCACCGGCGGGGCGGGGCGGCTCGGCCGCTACGTCACCCGCACGCTCGCCGGGCAGCACGCGGTGCGGGTGCTCGACACCGCGCCGCCGTCCGGCGCGGACCAGCGGCAGGTCGACGTGCGCGACCTGGCCGCGCTGCGGACGGCGCTGCAGGGCATCGAGGCGGTGGTGCATCTGGCGGCGATCGACCGCTCGGTGCCTGCGCCGGAGGCAGACATCTTTCACACCAACGTCCAGGGCACCTGGAACGTGTTGCATGCCGCCGAACAGGAAGGCGTGCGGCGCGTGGTGCTCTGCTCGAGCGTGGCGGCCATCGGGCTCGACCACAGCAATCCCGGCATGCCGCCCCTGTACCTGCCGGTGGACGAGGCGCATCCGCTGCGGCCGTCCGACACGTACGGCACGAGCAAGCGGGCGGGCGAGGCGATCGCCGAAGCGTCTGCGCGGCGCGGGCGGATCGAAGTGCTGGCGCTGCGCCCGGCCTTCGTGGCGTTTCCGGAGGCGCACGGCTTCATGCGCGGCGGCGCCTTGTCGCCGGGGCCGGACGGCGGGCCGCGCGACGAGCCGTTGCCGACGCTGCGCGGCTATGTCGGCCCGGAGGATTGCGCGCGCGCCTTCCTCCTGGCTCTCGCGGTCGCCGAGTACCGCGGCTTTGAGGCGTTCCTCGTCACCGCCGACGATGCGTTCTGCGACGCGCCCACCGTGCCGCGGCTGGAGGCGCTGTACGGCTGCCGCATTCCGGTGCGCGACGCCGCGCGATACGAAGGCGACCCGCATGCCTCGGCGTTCACCAATGCGTCGGCGCGCGCGCGGCTCGGCTGGTCGCCGACGACGCGCTGGCCCGATCGGCTGTCCGACGCCTAGTGCGGAAGACAAGCAAGGCCAGGGGCGCTGCCCCTGGACCCCGCTGGGGCAATGCCCCAGGCCCCTTCACTCAAGTCAAGGATTGCAAAGGCTCTGCCTTTGCCGGGGGTCCAGGGGGCAGAGCCCCCGGCTAACGCGCCGCGCGGCGGTCGGTCAATCCGACGGCGAGCACGGCGACGACGACGATGGCGCCGCCCAGCATCGTGCGCACTCCGGGATCCTCGCCGACCGCGAGCCAGGCCCAGAGCGGCGCCAGCACCGCCTCCAGTACCGAGATCAGCCCGGCGTCGGCCGACGGGATCAGGCGCACGCCGGCGGTGAACATCACCAGCGCGAGGCCCATCTGGCCGACGCCGAACGCCGCCAGCAGCGCCATGTCGGCGGGGTGCACCGACAGGTGCGCGAGCGGCAGTGCCGCGAGCCCGCTGAGTGCGGTCGCCAGGCAGGCGGCGGCGGTCATGTCGACCCGGCGATCCGAGCGGGCGAGCACGACGACGAAGGAGAAGGTCAGGCCCATGGCGAGCGAGAGCGCATCGCCGAGCCAGCGCCCGGACGCGAGCGTCGCGGAGACCATCACGCCGACGCCGGCGACCGTCGCCCCGATCGCCGCGATCATGCGCGGCGAGACCGTCTCGCCGAGCCAGGCCCAGGCCAGCAGCGCCGCGAAGAACGGCGACGCCGCCTGGAAGATCAGCACGTGCGCGACGGTGGTCTGCTTCAACGCCAGGATGAAACAGAGCATCGACGCGGCGAACGAGACGGCCACTCCCCAGCCGGCGGGGCCGAGCGTGCGGAACGCGGCGTAGGTGCCGCGCCCCTCGCGCAGCAATACGTAGATCAGCAGGAACGGACAGGCGAAGGCCGAGCGCCAGAACAGCATGGTCCAGGCATCGACCGCGGTGATGCGGGTGATGAGGCCCGACGTGCTCCAGGCGAGCGTGGCACCGGCGACCAGCAGCGCGCCACGCCGGTACTGTGCCGCCGCCGAGGGCAGCCGCGCCCGTCCAGCCGTCTGCGCCGCCTGGCTCATCGATCATCCGCGTCCGGGAAAGCCCGCCCAGTGTGCGCCGCATCGGCGCCGCGCCGCAATGTTCCCGGCCGGCGGCTCGCCTGCATTCGGCAGGGCGGCCATGGCACGGCGATTGCTTCCAACCGGGCGCGAGACTCGGCGACATGCCATCGGTTGCGAAAGCGATTGCTTTTGACAGCGCGGCGGCCTTGCCTGTAGGTGCGCTCCCAGTGGGAGGATCAGCCGATGAACGGCTTGGCCGAAGCCGTGTCGAGGGACGCGCGCGTGACCGCCGGCCCGCCGATCCTGCGCCTGGAAGGCATCAACAAGTCATTCGGGCGGCTGCAGGTGCTCCGCGAGGTGGACCTGATGGTGCAGAAGGGCGAGGTGGTCTGCATCATCGGACCGTCCGGTGCCGGCAAGTCCACGCTGCTCCGCTGCATCAACCATCTCGAGACGATCGACAGCGGAACGATCTATTTCGAGGGCGTGCCGGTCTACCGCTATCTCAGGAACGGCCGCGTGGTGGTCGATCCCGACCGCCGCATCGAGGATCTGCGCTCGCATATCGGCATGGTGTTTCAGGCCTTCAACCTGTTCCCGCACCTGACCGCGCTCGGCAACGTCATCGAGGCGCCGGTGCACGTGCGGCGCGAGAAGCCGGCCGAGGCGCGCGCGCGCGGCCTCGCCATGCTGGAAAAGGTCGGGCTGACGGACAAGGCGCACGCGCATCCGCACCAGCTCTCCGGCGGCCAGCAGCAGCGCGTGGCGATCGCCCGCGCGCTCGCGATGAACCCGAAGGTGATGCTGTTCGACGAGGCGACATCGGCGCTCGATCCCGAGCTGGTGGGCGAGGTGCTGCGGGTGATGCGCACGCTCGCCGCCGAGGGCATGACGATGATCGTGGTGACGCACGAAATGGGTTTCGCCCGCGACGTCGCCGACCGGGTGGTGTTCATGGCTGACGGCGCGGTGGTCGAGGAGGCCGAGCCTCGTCGGCTGTTCTCCAAGCCCGCCAACGACCGCACCCGTCAGTTCCTGCAGACCATCCTCGAGCGCGACGGGCGCTCCGACGAAGCCGTCAACCCTGCTGCATGAGGAGGTAGCGCCAATGAACACCGACGATCCGCATCCCGCCGGCAAGCCGAGTTCCGGACCCTCGCGCCGTCGCGTGTTGGCGACGGGGGGCCTGGGTGCCGCCGCTGCGCTGGCCGCCGTCGCGCCGGCCGCGGCGCAGACCACCAGGCAGCCGGAGATCGACACCTCCTACGCCGATTTCGTCCTGCCAAAGGGTACCTGCGACGATTCGCTCACGCGCGTGCAGAGCAAGGGTTCGCTGATCGTCGTCACCTCCAACGATTGGCCCTATTCCTTCTTCGACACGAAAACCAATGAGTGGAGCGGGCTGGACGCCGACATCATCCGCTTCGCCCAGAAGATGCTGAAGATCCCCAAGCTCGACGTGCAGACCGTGACCTTCGACGGCATGGTGCCCGGCCTGCTGTCCAAGCGCTTCGACATGATCGGCGATTCGATCCACTACACCAAGGCGCGGGCGAAGATCGTCGATTTCAGCTTCCCCACGTACTACTATGCCGAGTGCCTGTCGGTGAAGAAGGGGAACCCGCTCAAGCTGCACCAGCTCGCGGACTGCAAGGGCCACACGATCGGCACCCTGCTCGGCACCAACTACGCGGAATGGCTGCAGAGCATCCCCGGGGTGAACTTCCAGGGCTACAAGGACTGGGCGCAGATGCTGCCGGAACTCGCCTCCGGACGGCTGGACGGCGTGCTGTACGACATGCCGGTGGTGGCTATGATGCTGAAAGAGCATGCGGACTGGCCGGTCGAGATCGTCGAGGACTATGAGCCGCGGACCTTCAAGAACCCGAACGGCTACAGCCGCTACATCTTCCGCCAGGAGGACGCGCAGCTGCGCAGCGCCTTCTCGGCGGCCACGGAGTGGATGGAATACAACATGGAGATGTCGAAGATTCTCACGAAGTGGGGGCTGACCGGCTACAACAACTGAGCGGCCGTTGAGCCGCGGCAGGACAGGCGACGGCAGCGCGTCGGGGCAGGGTCAGGACCGTGAGTTTCTCGCTCGCCGACGTGATCGCCTTCCTGCCGCCCCTGCTGCACGGCGCGCTGCTGACGATCGCCGTCTCGGTGCTGGCCTTCCTGCTGGCCCTGGTGTGCGGCCTGTTCCTGGGGATTGCCCGCATCTCCCGCTGGATGGTGATCCGCGGGCTGGCGACCGCCTACATCCAGTTCATCCGCGGCACGCCGCTGCTGCTCCAGCTGTTCTTCATCTACTACGTGCTGCCCTATGCCGGGCTGGTGCTGTCGCCGTTCGTCTCCGGGGTACTCGGCCTGACCATCAACTACGCGGCCTACATGGCCGAGGTGTTCCGCGCCGGCATCGCCGCGGTGCCGAAGGGACAGTGGGAAGCGGCCTCGGCGGTCGGCATGTCGCGGCGGCGGATGATGCGCCGTATCATCCTGCCGCAGGCGCTGCGCATCGTGGTGCCGCCGATCGGCAACTTCTTCGTGTCCATCTTCAAGGATTCGGCGCTGGTCTCCGTCATCACGATGCGCGACCTGATGTTCTCCGGCGAGCTCCTGGCCTCCGCCACGTTCAAGCACTTCGAGATCTTCGCGATGGTGGCGGTGATCTACTTCATCATCAGCTATCCGACGGCGAAGTTCGTGGAGTTCATCGAGGGCCGCATGGATATCTATCGCCCGCGCCGCATCGCCGTGACGGGACACGTCTGAGCGGGGCCGTACGGTCTTCCGCAGCGGCGGGAGGGGTGAAACAAATACTTCCCGCCCGGCCCTGGGCGATCCTATGCTCGTCGGCGGAAGCGCCCAGCCGCGGCAGGCGACCTTCCGGGGGAACGCAATGCAGCATTTCACGAGCCCGCTGACCGAGGCGCGCGACCCGACCCTGCTCGCCAAGCGGACGCCGGGCTTTGGCCTGAAAGACTGGGAGGGGCAGCCGGACATGGCGCGGATGCGCGCCTACCGGCTGGGACGGCTGCAAGCCGAACTGAAGCGGCTCGGCTACGCCGCGGCGGTGCTGTTCGACCCCATCAACATCCGCTACGCCAGCGGCAGCCGCAACATGGCGGTTTGGACGCTGCACAACCCGGCACGCTATCTGTTCGTGCCGACGCACGGCAAATGCGTGCTGTTCGACTACCATAATTGCGAACACCTCTCGGACGGCCTCGAAACGATCGCCGAGGTGCGGCGCGCGCGCTCGGTGTTCTTCTTCTCGGGCGGCAACCGCATGGGCGAGCGGGCGACGCTGTGGGCCCGCGAACTTGCCGACCTGCTGCGCGAGAAGATCGGCGACGAAAGGCGGATCGCCTTCGACAAGCTCGACCCGACGCCGCTGCGCGCGCTGGAGGCGCTGGGCTACCAGATCGGCGACGCGCAGGAGCCTTGCGAACTCGCCCGCTCCGTGAAGTCGCCCGACGAAATCGCCTGCATGCTGCAGGCGCTCTCGGTCTGCGAGGCCGGCATCTACAAGATGCAGGAATGGCTGAAGCCCGGGATCAGCGAAATCGAGCTGTGGGCGCAGTTCGACGAGACCAACACCCGGCTTGGCGGCGAATGGCTGGAGTGCCGGCTGCTGTCCTCCGGCGGGCGCACCAATCCGTGGTTCCACGAGGCGAACGACCGCATCATCCGGGCCGGCGACCTGGTGGCGTTCGACACCGACCAGATCGGCCCGTTCGGCTACTGCGCGGACATCTCGCGCACGCTGCACTGCGGCCCCGGCCGGCCGACCCAGGAGCAGCGTGATCTCTATGCGCTGGCGAGCGAACAAATCG
>Ga0213875_10001666_pt1 | contig 13985 bp, 10 predicted proteins | sample BarmaccomBMRX_R8_FD_160105 | JGI IMG/M metagenome (GOLD analysis project Ga0213875, IMG submission 160105) | Root-associated microbial communities from Barbacenia macrantha in rupestrian grasslands, the National Park of Serra do Cipo, Brazil - RX_R8 | ecosystem: Host-associated > Plants > Roots... | reverse complement strand
GACGCGCTCGAATTTCCGAGTGGGCGCAGCGTGCTGGTCACGCAACTGACGAAAGGCCAGCATGCGACCGTGTTGCAGCTGCCGGCTTCGGCGCGCGAGGAGAAGGCTCCTCACGAGCACGTCGAGACAAGGACCGAGCGACAAGACACGTTCGTCGGCTGATCCAGCCGACCAAATCGCGCTCGCGTGCAGAATGAGCCGTGAGCGCGACCCGTGGACGCGCACTCTTTCATGGGCATTGCGCGAAGTGGCGGAAGTGCGCGTCGCGAGCGAAGGCACATTCATCGCCCAACGAATTCGCATTGATGTTAGCGTGACATCGGGAAGATAGACAACCGCTTGGCGGCGACCCCTGTGTCAGATGCTCAGTGAACATCCATATTTTACGATGACCGCCGATTAGCCGAAGCGGCCCGTGATATATTGCTCGGTTTGCTTATTTTTAGGCGCCGTGAAGATGGCTTGCGTGTCGCCGAATTCCACGAGTTCGCCCAGATACATGAAGGCTGTGTGTTCCGAGACGCGGGCAGCCTGCTGCATATTGTGCGTGACGATGGCGATGGTGTAGCTCGACGACAGCTCGTCGATCAGCTCCTCGATCCTGGATGTGGAGATCGGGTCGAGCGCCGAGCAAGGCTCGTCGAAAAGAATCACTTCGGGCTTAACCGCGACGGTGCGCGCGATGCAAAGTCTTTGCTGCTGCCCGCCCGATAAGCTCGTCCCGCTCGCATGAAGCTTGTCCTTCACCTCGGTCCAAAGCGCCGCGCCGCGCAGCGCATGCTCGACGCGATCGTTCATTTCTGCGCGCGGCAGATTCTCGTAAAGCCGGACGCCGAAAGCGATGTTCTCGTAGATGGACATCGGGAAAGGCGTCGGTTTTTGGAACACCATGCCGATCCGGGCCCGAAGGACGTTTCGATCCTGCTTGGGGTCGAGAATGTCCTCGCCATCGAGCAGCACCCTCCCCTCGGCCCGCTGATTGGGGTAAAGCTCATAGATTCGGTTCAGGGCACGCAGCAGTGTCGATTTCCCGCAGCCCGACGGGCCGATGAACGCCGTCACCTGGTTTTCCCGCAGGGAAAGCGTGATGTCCTTCAAAGTCTGGTTTTGCCCGTAAAAGAAATTGAGTCCTTCGATCTTGACCTTTTCGCGCGCCGGCGCGGCATGCGGAATGGGGGCGCCATTGGTTGCAATACCCGGGAGTATCGGGGCGGAAGTCGCCGAGATGCTCATCGACTGCTCCTCTTCGACACGAGCACGCGCGCGACGATGCTGAGGAGCAGCACCGCGGCCGTGATGATCAAGGCTCCCGTCCAAGCGAGCGACTGCCATTCCGGATAGGCGCTCGATGCGAACTGGTTGATGGTGAGCGGCAGGCTCGCCATCGGGCTGGTCAGTCGAAGACTGAAGTTGAGATTGCCAAGCGCTGTGAATAGAAGGGGCGCCGTTTCACCGCTGACCCGCGCGACGGCAAGCAGAACGCCGGTCACAATTCCTGCTTGCGCGGCCTTGTAGCACACCGAGCGAATGATCACCGAGCGCGGCGCGCCGATCGAGGCCGCTGCCTCGCGCAGCTGGTTCGGCACCAGCAACAGCATGTCCTCGGTCGTGCGAATGACCACGGGGATGACGATGATGGCGAGCGCCGCACCACCCGCAAGCGCCGAGAACCCACCCATCGGGACCACGACGAGTTCATAGACAAACAAGCCGATGATGATCGAAGGCGCGCTGAGCAGGATGTCGTTGATGAAGCGAACCACCGGCGTGATCCGCTTGTAGCGGCCATATTCGGCCATGAAGGTGCCCGCGAGAATGCCGATCGGCGTGCCGACAGCAACGCCGAGGACCGTCATGATCAGGCTCCCCACGATGGCATTGAGCAATCCGCCTTGCGAACCTGGACCGGGAGTGATCTCGGTGAACACACGCAAGCTCAGCCCCCCAACCCCGTTGTAGAGCAGCGACCCAAGGATGAGGCACAACGCAGTCAAACCGAGCGCGGTCGCGGCGTAGCAAAGCCCTTGAAATACGGCATTGGCCGATTTGCGTCTTGCGGGCAGCGCCCTCGCTCGGACCGCGACCGGCTCCACGATCAAGCTCCTGCCTGCTTGTTCATCCTCAGCAGCAGCAAGCGCGCGGCGGCGAGCACGATGAGGGTGATGACGAACAGAATAAGCCCCAGCGCCACAAGCGCGGAGGAGTGCATGGCCTCCTTCGCTTCCGCGAACTCATTCGCGATGCTCGACGAAATGGTCGTTCCCGGAGCAAGGAGCGAGGCTCTCACCTTCGGGTCGTTGCCGATAACGAAGGTGACCGCCATGGTCTCGCCAAGCGCGCGGCCGAGCGCCAGCATGGCGCCGCCGATGACACCGACGCGGCTGTAAGGCAGCACCACCCGAGTGACCACCTCACGCGTCGTTGCTCCGAGCCCGAAAGCGGCTTCCTTGAGAACGGGGGGGACTGTCTGGAAAACATCGCGAGACACGGCGGCGATGAACGGCAAGACCATGATGGCGAGGATGATTCCCGCTGTCAAAATCCCTTGTCCGTAAGACGGGCCGGCGAAGACGGTGGACAGGATGGGAATTTCCGAGACCGCCGGGGCGAGATAGTTGTTCTCCAGATTTTGCAGGACGGGAGCGAGGACGAACAAACCCCACATGCCGTAGATGATGCTCGGCACTCCGGCCAGAAGCTCGATTGCCGTGCCGATCACGCGCCGCAATCTGAGCGGACATAATTCGGTGAGGAACACGGCGATGCCGAGGCCGACCGGCAAGGCGAGGGTCATGGCGACCGCCGAAGTGACGACAGTACCGTAGATCGGCGCGAGCGCACCGAATTTCAGGATGTCGGGGTTGGGGTTCCACGATTGGCTGGTGAAGAAGCTGATGCCGAAGGTCGAGAGCGCGAGCCAGGCCCCGAACACCAAAGTGAGGAGAAAGCCGCCAAGCAGCGTCAACACGAAGTATGCGGCCGAACGGGTCAGGAGCCGAAAGAACGCGTCGCTCGCCGCGAAGCGTCTGACGGCGAGGTCGCGACCTCCAATGCTGACCGCACTCATCGGGATGTTGACCATCGATCCCCGATTGCCACCAATCCTATCCGCTGCCTGTGGAAAATTCAGCGAGCAGGGCCGGCTCACTTTTGCGTCCGGCCTCGCCTGTTAGCAAAGCTGCATTCAACCCGCCATCACATGCCGGCGAGCGGCTTGCCGTCGGGACCTTTGATCTCGGCCCAACTCTTGGCGACAAGCTCTTTCACATTGGCGGGCATCGGCACATAGTCGAGCTCGTCAGCCGCTTTGTCGCCGTTCTTGTAGGCCCAGGCGAAGAATTTCAATGCTTCGCCTGCCGCCGTCGCATCCTTCACTTCTTTCGGCATCAGGATGAAGGTCGAAGCGGAGATGGGCCAGGCGGCGGCGCCTGGCTGATCGGTGATGATCAAGTAAAAAGTGTCGGCCTTCGCCCAATCGGCATTGGCCGCGGCCGCCTGCACGCTCTGGGCATTTGCCTCGACGGGCTTGCCATCTTTGTTGATCATCTTCGTCGTCGTCAGCTTGTTCTGCTTGGCGTAAGCCGTCTCGACATAGCCGATCGCGCCCTTGGTCTGGGCCACGTTGTTGGCGACGCCCTCGTTTCCCTTAGCCCCGATACCGGTCGGCCACTCCACTGAGGTCGAGGAGCCCACCTTCGATTTCCAATCGGCGCTCACCTTGGAAAGGTAGTTGGTGAAGTTGAACGTAGTGCCGGAGCCGTCGGCGCGATGCACCACGAGAATTGGCGCGGAAGGGAGCTTCGCGTCGGGGTTGAGCTTCTTCAGCTCTGGAGCATCCCAAGTCTTCACCTCGCCGAGGAAGATCTTGGCGAGGGTGTCGGCATCGAGCGTGAGCTCGTTCGGCTTGATTCCCTCAAGATTCACGACCGGGACAATGCCCCCCATGACCATCGGCCATTGCGTAAGATTGCCGCCGTCGGCGAGCTCCTTTGCGGTCAGCGGAACATCCGACGCGCCGAAGGCCACAGTGCGCGCAGTGATCTGTTTGATGCCGCCGCCCGAGCCGATGGACTGGTAATTCAGGCCAATCCCCGTTTGCGCCTTATAGGCTTCCGCCCATTTGGCATAAATAGGAAAGGGGAATGTCGCGCCGGCGCCCGTGATGTCGGCGGCCTGGGCCAAAGAGGGCATCGAGCCGAGTGTCGTCACGATCGCGGCTGCACGGACGAGTCTTGCTGCGTGCTTGAACATGGGAGCCTTCCAAAAAGAAGCTATTGTGCTCGGACAGGTCGAAAACGGCAAAACCCATCGGGACTCTAGAGGGAACACCGTGAACGCTTGGCCGTTTCGGCACGTTCTGCAAAAATGGCGTATCCACGCTCGATGACAGTTTGATGAAATTCGTGAACGGGGATGTTCATCTGCTCGTGCGGGAGCCGCCGAACCCATCAGCCTTCGTTTCCAGGGAGATTCCATTGCGCGTTGTGAAAGTGAGGCACTTCGTCGAGGGCTTGCGGCCACGACGCACCAAGCTCGAGATTCCGGGATGGGCGGGTCAGCGCGAGCACCGCACAGACGGAAACCACGAATATGTCTGGCACTGCATGCCATTCTCCGAGGGGGCCCAATACGGGATCGAGCTCTTTTACCCTTACGTCAACGAACTCGCCGTCACTACGCGCGACGGTCGTCTCATCCTCGAAGGAGATTTCGGGCCCCCTCCGGAAAGCGGGGTGCTTTGGCCACCCTTCCGAAACTTCGGCGACAATTTCTACACCTATCAAATCCTCCTCGACCTCAACCCCGGCGAAGGTTGGGCGATCCGGACCGAGCCGCATCCTCGTTTCTACACGGACCGCACGGACACGGTGCCGATCGCCGTCCCCGCCCTCCTGCGCAATTGGTGGCCGATGATGTTCTTCATCGTCTTCAAATCACCCGCCGAAGGTCGAACGCATATATTCCGGCCGGGAGAGCCTTTTGCTCAAATTATCGTCATTCCGGAGGAGGCCGATTACACGCTTGCCGAAATGGGCGAGGAGGAGGCTGCAGAGCGCGAGCTCAAGTCAAGACGTATCCACGAATCGCGCCAGACGCTGTCGGCCGATACCCATTGGACTTCGGCGTCGAACACGGTCTTCGACGGCACCTACCGACACATCCTTCGAGCCGCTAAGGCGAAAAAAAGCGCGGGCTGACCGCCCGCCCAAAAGTCGCCGGTCGCAGGCCAAACGGAAGCCTCCGACCGCCGGCCCGATGCTTCAGGTGAGAAGGGCTTGATGCATCGAGTCCCCTTCCTCGTCAGCATCAACGCCGGTCATAGCCCGCCCAGTTATGGTGGTGATGATGGTGATGGTGGTGATGGTGGTGGTAGTAGACATAGGGGCGCGGAGGGCCCCACCCCCACCAGTGATGATGGTGATGATGGTGGTGGTGATGGTACGGGTAGAAAAACTGCGCCACTTTCACATCCCGGTTTTCGCGCTGCCGCGCACCCTCGGCTTTCACCTCGTCGTCAGCTCGCAAGAGCGCCAGCGCATTCGGGATGGGCTCCAGCAGATCCGCGTATGAACGCGCCGCCATCGCTTCATTCGCGCTCGGCGCGACTGGCGTTGCGGCTTGAACCGCATGCGCCGCAGCCAGGGAAGAGATCGCGCCGAGCAATCCAGTGATTGTCTTGTCCATTGTGCATCTCCCGCAAATTTCACGGGAAAACGTCTGTGGAAGTCGACGGTTCCCTGCGCGTTGGGTACAAGATCGCCGTCTCGGTTCGACGTGGTCGGCGCCTCAATCTGAAGGGCGCGCAATCATCTTGAGCCGATAGAGTGCTTCGAGCGCCTCCTTGGGCGTGAGTTCGTCCGGGTTCACACGTTCGAGCTCCTCACGCAGGCGGTGGTCGGGGTGCGGAGGCGGATCGGGCGTCAGGGTCGCCGCGGCGAACAGAGGCAGCTCCTCGATTAGTTTAGCGGCCGGCTTCTCGCGCTCGGTGCGCTCAAGCCCGGCGAGAATCGATTTGGCGCGGGCGATCACGGCGGGCGGGAGGCCCGCGAGTCTTGCGACTTGCACCCCGTAGCTGCGGTCTGCCGCGCCCGCAACGACCTCGTGCAGGAAAACGACGTCACCGTGCCACTCGCGCACATGGCTCGTCAGATTGACAAGGCGGCGCAAGCGACCGGCGAGCGCTGTGAGCTCGTGGAAATGCGTGGCGAACAAGGCCCGGCAGCGATTGGCTTCGTGCAGATGCTCGAGCGTCGCCCAAGCGATCGAGAGGCCGTCGAAAGTTGCCGTGCCGCGCCCGATCTCATCGAGGATCACGAGCGCGCGGGTGGATGCTTGGTTCAAGATCGCGGCGGTCTCGATCATCTCGACCATGAAGGTCGAGCGGCCGCGCGCGAGATCATCGGCAGCTCCGACCCGCGAGAAGAGCTGGTCAATGACGCCGATCACGGCGCGCTCGGCTGGAACATAAGAGCCGATTTGGGCCAAGATCGCGATCAACGCGCTCTGCCGCAAATAGGTGGATTTGCCGGCCATGTTGGGGCCGGTCACGATGGCAATGCGGCCGGCATTTTCTCCGGGTGGCGGGGAAAGGTCGCATCCATTCGCGACGAAGCTCTTGCCTTCGCGCCGCAGCGCCGCTTCCACCACCGGATGCCGGCCGCCATCGATTTGAAAGGCGAGACCATCATTGACCATCGGCCGCACCCATTCGAGATCGCCCGCGAGTTCGGCAAGTCCTGCTGCCACGTCGATGCCCGCGAGGGCACGCGCCACCGCTTCCAAAATGTCGCGAGCGGCGACGATTTGCGCCGCGAGATGCGAAAAAATGCCAAGCTCGATCGCCAACGCTTTGTCGCCCGCGGCCGCGATCCGGCTTTCGAGCTCCCTCAACTCGACAGTCGAGAAGCGCATGGCGTCCGCCATGGTCTGGCGATGCATGAAAGTCGCTGCCAAAGGTTCCTTGAGAAAGCGCTCGCCGGCAAGTTGCGGCACCTCCACGAAGAAACCGAGCATGTTGTTGTGCTTGATGCGCAACGTGCGGCAATCTGCCTCCTCGGCATAGCGTGTCTGCAGCGCGGCGATCACGCGGCGGCTTTCATCGCGCAAGGCTCGCGTTTCATCGAGGCCGGGGTCATGACCCGGGCGGATGAAGCCTCCATCCCGCTTGAGCAGCGGCAATTCGTCGGCCAGGGCGGCCCGGATCCTTTCCGCCAACCCCGGATCGACGCCTGCCAATGATCGATGCGCCGCGGCGATCTCCGAGCTGGTTTCGGTGCCGGATGCGGCGAGCTCGAGCGCGATAGAATGCGCCTCCTCGAGCGCCTGCCCGACCGCCGCGAGGTCGCGAGGGCCACCGCGATCGAGCGCCAGTCGCGTCAAGGCGCGTAAAATATCGGGAATGCGCCGCAACCGCCCGCGGATCTCGCCACGAAGCTCTCTTCCGTCGATGAAATAGCCGACAGCGTCGAGTCTTGAATTGACGGCAACCGGTTCGACCAAGGGACTCGCGAGCCGCGCGGCAAGGAGGCGCGAGCCTGCGCCCGTGGCGCAACGATCGATCGCCGCGAGCAGACTGCCGCCGCGATCTCCGGACAATGTGCGGGAAAGCTCGAGATTGGCGCGGGTCGCCGCATCGATGCGCATGATGCGCGTTTCGTTGGCCCGTTGCGGAATGGACAAAGGTGGGCGCGCGCCGCGCTGGGTGCGCTCGACATAAGTGATGGCAGTGCCGGCTGCCAAGAGCTCGCTTCGCGAAAACTCGCCAAAGGCATCGATCGACGCGACCTCGAAATAGGTCGCAAGGCGGGAAGCTGCCGTGCCCGCGTCGATGTTGTCTCGAGGTTGTGGCACGACGGGTGCACGGATTTCCGCCCAAAGCGATGCGAGTGCCGGATCCTCATACGCGGACTCGGAGACGACGATCTCACGCGGGTCGAACCTGGCCAACTCGGCCGCAAGCCCTTCCGGCATGGCCTCGGCGAGCTCGAATGCGCCCGTCGAGATGTCGAGTGCGGCAATCCCGTAGATCCAGGGCCCGTCCGGGGCTCTGACCCGCGCGATGGCGACGAGCGTGTTCGCTCGCGAAGGATCGAGCAGCGCATCTTCGGTGATGGTGCCGGGCGTGACGAGCCGCGTCACGTCTCGGCGAACGACGGATTTTGCGCCGCGCTTTCGCGCTTCAGCCGGGTCCTCGAGCTGCTCGCAAACGGCAACACGATGCCCGAGGGCGATGAGACGCTGCAGATATTCGTCGGCGCGGTGGACCGGCACACCACACATCGGGATATCTGATCCGTTGTGCCGACCACGCTTGGTGAGGACGATGCCGAGCGCGCGGCTCGCGATTTCCGCATCCTCGAAAAACAGCTCGTAAAAATCGCCCATGCGGTAAAACAAAAGGGAATCGGGATTGGCTGCCTTGATCTCGGCGTATTGCGTCATGACGGGCGAGGCGGTCTCGGCCTTTTTTGCGGTCGGACTCGCTGGCGACGGCGCGTGCATTCCCCTTTTGTAGCAGGAGCGAAGGCCCCAACTAAGAGGGTCGCGCCCGAAGGCCACAGATTCCACGCGCCTGATTCGTAACGCGACTTTCTGGATGAAGGCTGAGCCGCTCCGTCCGGCACGTCCCGGGTCTGCCAATCTTGCTGGAAGAAGCCCTTGAGGTCTTCACAACATATAGCCGGCAAAAGCCATGGTCTCGTTTAACGCTAATTAACCAATGAACGGATAATTAGCGTTAACGAGCGGATCGAGAGCCTCGCTCTCGTCGCTTCATCTTCGAGAGGGCTCATCCGTGTCGCTATCTTCCTTCGTTTCAAGGCGTAGCGGTGCGCCATCGCTTCTCGCCACCACCTCGGTCGCGGCCCTTCTGCTCGGCAATCCCTTGCCGGCGAGCGCCGGACAAAAGATCAACAATATGTCGGTCTCGAGCGTCGCGGTGGGCCAGGGTCAGGCAACGACGTCGGTCATCATCACCGGGTCGACCGTCTCGGGCGCGGTCACCAACGCCGGGACCATCAGCGCCGGAGCGGCGAGCGTCCTCTCCATCGCCACGAGCACGATCGGGGGCGGCATCTCAAACAGCGGTATGATCAACTCCAGCGGCAGAGGCGTGAATATCGGCCCGGCAAACACCATCTTCAACGGGATTGCCAACGGTCCGAGCGGTGTCATCAACGCCAACGGTTCGGGACAGGTCACCGCCCTCTCGATAGGCCAAAACACGATCTCGGGCGGCGTGACCAATGCCGGACAGATCAACGCCAGCACGCTCACGACCGCCGTGGGCGCGTTGGCCGATGTCAACGGCATCGCAGTCTTCGGCGGCAGCAGCCAAGTCTCCGGCGGCATCAACAATACGGGCTCCATCACGGTCAGCGGCCAACAGACCAATTCGGGCCCCGCTTTCGCCACCGGCATCCTCGTTCAGGCAGGAAATCTTGCCGGCGGCGTCAGCAACAGCGGAAACATCTCGGTGCAGGCCAGCGGCACGAATCAAGGCGCGCAGGCGAGCGGCATCAACTTGACCGCCAACGGCGCGCAGGCGAATTCGAGCCAGGGAGGCGGCTTCACGGGCAGCATCTTCAACGGAGGCGCGGCGCTTCGCGGCAGCATCGCGGTCACGGCGAGCGCGAACTCCCAGCTGCAGGCCGCAAGCGCCTTCGGAGTCCAAATTGTCGCGCAAGGCGGCGGCCTCCCCACCGCGAATGCGGTCGCCACGGGCGGCACATTCACAGGAGATGTCGTCAACTCCGGAAAAATCGCCGTGAGCGCAGCCAATTCGGGCCAAGTTTTCGCTGTCGGCATTCTCGCGGCCGTCGATGGAGGGGGACAAAACCAAGCTCAAAATGGAAACAATGCGCTCGCCCACAGCATCTCGAGCGGAGGCCTGGTGTCGAGCTCGATCGCGAATAGCGGGACCATCACGGTGAATGCCGCCGGAAGCGGCAGCGGGAACGCTGCCGGCATCGCGATCAACTTCACCAATCCGGTACAGCTCGCCGGCGTGACCACGACGCAAGGCACATTCGCCGGCAACATCAACAATTCGGGCACGATCACCGCCTCGGCCAGCGGCAGCGGGGTGAGCGCCTTCGGCATTCAGATCGGCAACACCGCAGGTCAAGTCGCGCAGAACGGGGTGTTCGCGGGCGCCGTCTCCAATTCCGGCACGATCACTGCGACCGGCCTGAACGGGGCGACGGGCGTCGGCATCAAAGTGCTCAGCCCCGTCGCCAGCGGGATCATGAATAGCGGCACGATCACGGGATCGACGGCGGCGATCGACCTCTCGCAAGAGATCGGCGGCGCGACGGCGGTGACGCAAGCCGGCGGTGCGCTCAATGGCAGCCTAATCGGATCGGGCAACACGAAAGGCGATGTGATCAATTTCGTCGGCGGCCGCATCGTGCTGGCGCCTGGACAAGCCATTGCCGGGTTCGGCACCTTCAACCAGACCGCCGGCACGCTCGTGCTCGGGGTGACGCCGAGCACTGCACCTGGAGGCTTCGCCACGGTTTCGGCCGGCACCATCAACCTTCACGGCGGCGCCTTGCAGCTCACTCCGCAGCCCAACACTTTCTTTGCATTGGCCACGACGCCGACGGTTTTCCGCAACATCATCAACGCGACGAACGCCATCAACGGCAATTTCGCCTCGATTGCTACGCCGACCACACTTCTCGGGGCGACGCTCACCCCTGATCCGACGACGCCGAACGCGCTCGACGCGACGGTGTCGCTGAGCCGGACCGGACTCGCGGCGAGCGCGCAGGATTTGACCCAGGATCTACGCCTCGGCCTAGACGCGCCCCAGGTCCTCACGCAAGCTGTCCAGGATCGTCTCGTGGCGAGCGGCGGCGTTTTGGAAAATGGGCAGCCTCGTGTCCCGACCTCGGGACGCGTCACACGGGCCGCCGCTCCGGTCGGCGAGTTGGATTTCTGGGGTCGCGGCTACGATCAATTCGGCAGCGTGGCCGGCGGCGCGGGTCTGGGTTATGACGTGAATCGTGCCGCCCCTCTCATCGGTGGCTTCGATTGGCGCTTCGGCAATGGCGTCGTCGTCGGGCTTGCCGGCACCTATGTCGAAAATACGGCAAGCTTCAAGGATGGCTCGCACACGACGGGCAGCTCGTATCAAGGCGCGGCTTACGCCGGCTGGGCAGGAGGGCCGTGGTATGCGCTCGGAAGCGCCGTGGTCAGCATCAACAACTTCTCGACGACACGGCAATTGGCGCCCTTCGGCCTGGTAGGAGCCGCGACGTCGACGCCCACGGGGCAGAGTTATCAGGCGCATGCGGAGGCAGGCTATCATTGGCTTCTGCCCGCGACCCTCGCCGGCCGCAATCTCGCGGTCACGCCCTATGCGGCCCTGGATTACGTGACCGCGCGCAGCGACAGCTTCAACGAGACGGGCGGCTTCGGCGCGCTCGGCGTGAATGCCGCCGACAGCAATTCGGTGGCCACCACGCTCGGCATGCGCATCACCTCGCAAATGAGCGTCGGAGCGCATGGTTTCGTGGAGCCCGAGCTTCGCATCGGCTGGAACCACGAATTCCTCGACACATCGCAGGCGATCAGCGGCTCGCTTCTCGGAGCGGCGGGAAGCGCCTTCACCACGATGGGAATCGATTTCGGTCGAGACAGCGCCCTCATCGGCGCGGGCCTCAGCGCTGATGTCAGCCCGAACGCGAAGGTCTTCCTCGATTACGACGGCAAGTTCAACGCGAAGCTCCAGGAGCAAGCCGTCTCGGGCGGCATGCGGATGCGGTTCTGATCCGGCCGAACCGGCCCCTGTCCACGCTGGCATCACGCCGGGGACGGGAGCTCCACGACCTCCTCGGCGAAATGGCACGCTGCGCGGCGCGCGCCATCGACCTGGCGAAGCTGCGGAGCCTCCACCCGACAGCGCTCGCGAACATGCGGACAACGATCGGCGTAGGCGCAACCCCGGTCAGTGCCGGACGTGGCAACCGGATTGCGATTCGCGCCATCGGCAAAGCTCCGGCCTCGCCGAGAGATCAATTTCGGTATGGCGGCGATCAGAGCGCGCGTATAGGGGTGAGCCGGCGAGCGGAAAAGGTCGCCGGGTGCGCCTTCCTCGACGATCCGCCCGCGATACATGACGGCGACGAGATCGCACACATGATCCACGACGGCGAGGTCGTGACTGATCAAGAGGAAAGTGAGGCCGAAATCGCGCTGGAGGTCCTCGAGAAGGTTGAGAACCTGCGCTTGGACCGAGACGTCGAGCGCGCTCACCGGCTCATCGGCCACGATCAAGCGCGGCTTGGTGATCAGCGCGCGAGCGATGGCGATCCTTTGGCGCTGCCCACCCGAGAACTCATGCGGATATTTCGCTGCATCCGCGGACCGAAGGCCGACCGAGCCGAGGACTTCCGTAACAGCCGATTGTCGCTCCGCCCGGTTGAGGCTTTGCGTCCACAATGGCTCCGCGACGATCCAGCCCACGGTGCGGCGCGGATCGAGCGAGCCATAAGGATCTTGAAAGACCATTTGGAAATCGCGCCGAAGGCGCTTCAACCCCTCTGCCGAGAGAGAGGCGACATCTGTCCCCTCGAAACGCACGACCCCCGAGCTCGGCGCTTCGAGCGCCATGGCGAGGCGCGCCAAGGTCGATTTGCCGGAGCCCGATTCGCCGACGAGGCCAAAGCTTCGGCCAGCCGACACGGAAAGATTGACGCCGGCAAGCGCTATCACCTGCCTCGGCGCGGTCCATAGATTCTCCCGCGGCAACGGGTAGTTCTTGACGAGCTTGTCGAGCTCGAGAAGAGGCGCGCTCATGACGGGCCCAACGCGACATCGAGCCGGATGCAGCGCGCCTTATGGGCCCCTTCGAGCTCGATCGGCGACGGAAGCGCCGCATCGCAGGCCGCCACGGTGAGCGGGCAACGTCCGGCGAACGGGCATCCCGGCGGCAGATCGGCAAGCTCGGGAACGGCGCCTTTGATGGTCTCGAGCCTCGTGCCGCGGCCAGCGCCCAGCTTCGGCCGCGCGCCAAACAGGCCTTGCGTGTAAGGGTGGGAAGGTCTCGCAAACACATCGGCGGTGCGTCCTTCCTCGACCAGCACCCCTCCATACATCACCAGCATGCGCTCGACATTCTCGGCGATCACGCCGAGATCGTGCGAGATCATGATGAGCGCCATTCGATCCTCCTCGACCAGGCTTGCGATGAGGTCGAGGATCTGGCGCTGAATGGTCACGTCGAGCGCGGTCGTTGGCTCGTCCGCAATGAGAAGATCCGGCCCGCAGGCGAGCGCGATGGCGATGGTGACGCGCTGGCGCTGGCCGCCGGAGAACTGGTGCGGATAGGCATCGACACGATGCGCCGCGTCGGGAATGCCAACGCGGTCAAGGAGACGGATCGCCTCTTGTCGCGACGCGCCCGCGCTCATCCCCCGATGCAGCACCAAAGTCTCCGCCACTTGACGGCCGACGCTGTGCAGCGGGTTGAGCGCCGTCATCGGTTCCTGGAAGACGACACCGATGCGGTCGCCGCGCACTCGGCAGAGCGCCGCCTCATCGAGGTCGAGGAGATCACGGCCCTCGAAACGGACTTGCCCCGTGGTTCGGGCACCCTCCGGCAGCAGACCGAGGATGGCGAGCGCGGTCATGGATTTTCCGGAACCGGATTCCCCCACAAGACCGAGCGTCTCGCCGCGATCGAGAGCGAAGCTCACCCCGCGCACGGCCTTGGCCGGTCCGCGGGCGGTGCGCAAGACCACCGTCAGGTCATCGACTTCGAGAAGCGTCATTTTGAATGGGATCAGCGTTGCCGCGCAAGGCGCGGATCGAGGAGATCGCGTAGCCCGTCACCCACGAGATTGAGGCCGAGCACCGAGAGCGCGATGGCGATGCCGGGATAGATGGCGAGGCGAGGCGCCTGGAACATGAGCGTCTGCGCCTCGTTCAGCATGCGCCCCCAGGAGGCCTGCGGCGGCTGCGTGCCGAGCCCGAGATAG
>Ga0213875_10001665_pt1 | contig 13999 bp, 13 predicted proteins | sample BarmaccomBMRX_R8_FD_160105 | JGI IMG/M metagenome (GOLD analysis project Ga0213875, IMG submission 160105) | Root-associated microbial communities from Barbacenia macrantha in rupestrian grasslands, the National Park of Serra do Cipo, Brazil - RX_R8 | ecosystem: Host-associated > Plants > Roots... | reverse complement strand
TTGCAGAAAGGCAAGAAGAAGCTCGTCGCCTTGACCGCCGTCATGCGCAAACTGGTGGTGCTGTGCAACGCCCTGCTGCGCCCCAACGCGACCGGCTTGGCTGCCAACCTCGCGCGGTGGGTAAGTGGGCCGCCGGAGCGACCCGTATCCGTCCGGTGCAGGCGGCCCACTTTTCCACCACGCCACCGCGCTCATGCTTGCCAACTTGCCGAATTAAGTGAGTTGATGACGAGCAGAGGGGGCGTTGTCATTGCGAACGCGGCGGCGCAGTCTCGCCGACCGGGCGCTCGAATATGGTGCGACCATCGACGATGGTGCGGGCGACGCGGCCGCGGACTTCGCGCCCGTCGAACGGCGCGTTCTTGGATTTCGAGCGGAATTCGTCGGTGCGGATGCGCCAGGTGCTGTCGAGGTCAAAGATGACCAGATCGGCTGGGTTGCCGCGGCCCAGCCGGCCGGCGGTCAGTCCAAGTATGCCGGCGGGGCCGATCGTGACCCGCCGCAATACATCCAGCAGGTTCAGATGCGATTGGTGGTAGAGCTCGAGCGCCAGCGGCAATAGCGTCTCCAGCCCGACAATGCCGTAAGTCGCCGAGCTGAACGGCAGACGCTTCGAATCCTGATCCCACGGCGAGTGGTCGCTGGCGATCGCATCGATTGTGCCGTCACGCAGCCCCGCGATCACGGCGCGGCGGTCGCTTTCGCAACGCAGCGGCGGCGACAATTTGGCGAAGGTGCGGTAATCGCCGATCGCGGTCTCGTTCAACGCGAAATAGGGCGGGGCGGTGTCACAGGTGACCCGCAATCCGCGCGACTTGGCCTGGCGGATCGCCTCGATCGCGGCTTCGGTCGAGACATGCGCCACATGCAGCCGCGCGCCGGTGATCTCGACCAGCCGCAGGTCGCGCTCGACCATGATCAGTTCGGCCATCGGTGTCGCCGCCGGCAAGCCCAGCCGCGTCGCGATCTCGCCCTCGGTGACCTCGCCGGCGCCGCCGAGGCTCGGCTCCTCAGGGTGCTGGACCACCAATTGGTCGAAGCTGCGCGCATAGGCGAGCAGGCGCCGCATCACCAGCGCATTGGCCACCGCCTTGACCCCATCGGTAAACCCGACGGCGCCGTTCGCCGCGAGGAGGCCGATCTCGGTCAACTCCTTGCCCGCGAGCCCTTTGGTGGCGGCGGCATAGGTGTGGACCTTGGCGAGCTTCACCTCGCGAGCCCGCCGCGCCAGGAACTCGACCACCGACACGTCATCGACCGGCGGCTCGGTGTTGGGCAGGGCCACCATCGTCGTGACGCCGCCCGCCGCGGCTGCGTGGCCGCCGCTCTCGATCGATTCCATGTGCTCGGCGCCGGGCTCGCGCAATTGCACACGCATATCCACGAGCCCCGGCGCCAGGCATAGGCCGCCCAGATCGATCGTCTCGATGTCCGCAGCCAGCCCGGCATTGCCGAGCCCAGTCCCAAGGTCGGCGATGTGAGCGCCCTCGAGCAGGAGATCACCCTGCGTATCGAGCCCGTTCGCCGGATCGAGCAGCCGTGCGTTGCGGTAAAGGCGGCGTGGTTCGCTCACCGGCTTACCCCCACCCCATCTTTGGTTTCATGGCAGCGGCGGTCCGTTGCCGAGGTCGCGGGCCAGGATTTCGAGGCAGGCCATGCGCACCGCGACGCCCATCTCGACCTGCTGGCGGATCAGGCTGCGATCGATATCGTCCGCCACCTCGCTGCCGATCTCGACGCCGCGGTTCATCGGTCCCGGATGCATGATCAGGGCATCGGGCTTCGCCAGCTTCAGCTTGTCGTAATCGAGCCCGAAGAAGTGGAAATACTCGCGTGTCGAGGGGATGAACGAGCCGTGCATCCGCTCGGTCTGCAATCGCAGCATCATGACAATATCGACATCGCGCAGGCCGGCCGCCATGTCGTGGAATACCTCGACCCCAAGCCGCTCGACGGCCGCCGGCAACAAGGTACGCGGCGCCACAACGCGGACCCGCGCCCCCATTACATTGAGCAGGGCGATGTTCGAGCGGGCGACGCGGCTGTGCAAGACATCGCCGCAGATCGCCACGATCAGCCCGTCGAGCCCGCCCTTGCGGCGACGAATCGTCAGCGCGTCGAGCAATGCCTGGGTCGGATGCTCGTGGCTGCCGTCGCCGGCATTGATCACCGAGCAATCGACCTTCTCCGACAGGAGCTGCACCGCCCCCGATTCCGGGTGCCGCACCACCAGGACGTCGGGGTGCATAGCGTTGAGGGTCATCGCGGTGTCGATCAGCGTCTCGCCCTTGCGCATCGACGACACGGCGACCGCCATGTTGATGACATCGGCGCCGAGCCGCTTGCCGGCGACCTCGAACGAAGTGCGGGTGCGGGTCGAGTTCTCGAAAAAGCAGTTGATCAGAGTGCGGCCACGCAGGCGCGAATTCTTTTTCTCGGGCTGGCGGTTCATCTCGACATAGCCGTCGGCGAGGTCGAGGACATGCTCGATATCGTCCCGACTCAGCCCCTCAATGCCGAGCAGGTGCCGGTGGCCGAAGATGTGTTCGCGCATGAGGCCGGGACTATAGGGACCCGCGACGAGGGGGACAAGGCGGGGTTCGCGGCACGCGGACGGCGGCGGTCGGTACTCGCCGGAATGCTGACAGGCGAATTCACCGCGCGGTGTCATGCGATGCTGTGTCGTGCGATCAAGCTCGCACAAAAAAGGAGGTCGGCGCATGCCGAGATCATTGGGCCGCGGAAGCCTTGCCGGGCTGGTTTTATGGCTGGCGCTTCATCCCGCTTCCGCGCAGCTATCAGGCGGCGTGCTGCGGTTGTTTCATCGCGACAGCACGGCCAGCGCCTCGTTGCACGAGGAGGCGTCGAGTTCGGCCGCGATACCGTTCAGCGCGATCTTCAACAACCTGATCATCTTCGATCAGCATGAGAAGCAGAACCGGCTCGATACGATCCGGCCAGAACTGGCCGATAGCTGGGAATGGAACGCCGATTTCACGCGGCTCACCTTTCAGCTGCACCGCGGGGTCAAATGGCATGACGGCAAGCCGTTTACCTCAGCCGATGTCAAATGCACCTGGGACATGCTCGCCGGCAGATCGCCGGACAAATTGCGCCTCAACCCACGCAAGACCTGGTATGGGAATCTCGATCAGGTCGTGACCGACGGCGATTACAGCGTCAGCTTTGTCATGAAGAGGTCACAGCCGGCGTTTCCGATGCTTCTCGCCTCGGGCTTCAGCCCGGTCTATCCCTGCCATGTCTCGGCGGCCGAGATGCGCAATCACCCGATCGGTACCGGCCCGTTCAAGCTGGTCGAGTACAAGCGCAACGAAAGCATCAAGCTGGCGAAAAATCCCGATTACTGGAAGCCGGGGCGCCCTTATCTCGACGGCATCGAATGGACGATCATTCCGAACCGGGCGACCCAGACACTGGCCTTTGTCGCCGGCCAGGTCGACATGACCTTCCCCTATGAGGAGAGCCCCGAAACCATCAAGGACATCCATGCCCAGGCGCCGACCGCGATCTGCGAGACCGACCCGACAGTGATGGGGTTCAACCTGCTGATCAATCGCGACAAGCCGCCGTTCGACGATCCCGATATCCGCCGCGCCCTGATGCTGACCCTCGACCGCAAGAGCTTTCTCGACATTCTGTCGGAGGGGCAGGGCCAGATCGGCGGCGCGATGCAGTCGCCGCCGCCCGGCCTGTGGGGTTTGCCGCCGGATATCCTGCAGACATTGCCGGGCTATGGTCCCGATGTCGCCGCCAACCGCGCCGAGGCACGCAAGCTGATGGAAAAGCACGGGTATGGCCCGGACAAGCACCTGTCGCTGAAGGTGCAATCTCGCAACATCGCGCTGTTCCGCGACCCCTCGGTCATCATGATCGATCAGCTGAAGCAGATTTATATCGACGGCGAACTCGAGGTGGTCGAGACGGCAAATTGGTATCCCAAGATCAGCCGTAAGGACTACACGATCGCCGGCAATATCACCGGCAACGGCGCCGATGACCCGGATGCCCATCTGTTTGAGAACTACGCCTGCGGCTCCGACCGCAACTACACCAACTACTGCAACCCCGAGCTCGACAAGATGTTCGAGGAGCAATCGATGGAGCCCGACCAGGAGAAGCGCAAGAAGCTGGTCTGGGAAATCGACAAGCGGCTGATCGTGGATGCTGCCCGGCCGATGATCTTTCGCTACACCTCTGGCACCTGCTGGTATCCGCGGGTGCACGGCATCACGCTGATGGTAAACAGCATCTTCAACGGCTGGCGCTTCGAGGACGCCTGGCTGGAGTAGTCTGCAGCGGGCTACGCGCCCTGCACCGCGCGGCGCAGGCGGGCGGGATCGAGCGGCGGCAGGCGGTTAGGGCGGAAGGGTTCCAGATCGATCCGGCTGGCCCGGTTCTCAGTGATCAGCTCGGCCATCGCTTCACCGGTGGCGGGCGCGTTGAGGATGCCCCAGACGCTGTGGCCGGTTGCGACATAGGCATTCTCGACGCCGGGAATGTCGCCGATGACCGGAACGCCGTCGCGCGCGATCGGTCGGAAGCAGGCCTGCCGCGCGACAATCGGCGCCGATGCCAGGACCGGCGAAACATTGGCGCACAGCCGCTCCAGCCGCGCGATTGACTTCTCGTCCGGCATAACGGCGGCCGGGTCGAGCGGCAGCGGTTCTTCGCCCGAGATGCCGCATACATAGGTCGTGCCATCGGGGCGTGGGAACAGCTCCGGGCTGAGCGTCTCGCCGCTATCGGGGTATTCCAGAAACGCCGCCTCGGCCGGTACGCTGGTGCCGGTGTCGAACACCAGGCTGTGCCCCTTCAGGCCGAAGATCGCGGGCAGGGGCAGCCACATCGCCGCCAGGATCGACCAGGGCCCCATCGCGATAACGACGGCATCGGCCTGGATCACGTCGCCACCTTCGATCTGCACGCCGGTCACACGGTTTCTGTCGCGCGCCAGTCCGGTAACGCGGGCCAGCCGCAGCACCGCGCCGTGCGTCTCGGCGGCCTGCATCATGGCCCGCGTGTAGAGGCCGGGATGCACCTGCGCCGTATTGCCCGGCGAACCGATCTCCTGCGTCACGGTTACGCCGTCCGACAGCCAGGCGACGTCATAGCCTTTGCGATGGCTGTGCTCCCATGGGTCGGCATGCCCGGCATAGGTCGTCAGGCGCCGATACCCCCAGGCATCGCCGCCCAGTTCGGCGGCGAGCTCGGCATGCAGGTCAAAGCTGCGTCGCGCCAGTTCTTCCCCCGGCAATCCGTCGCTCCATTGCCGCGCCAGAAACCCGCCCGATTTGCCGGAGGCGGCGCAGGCGATGCCGGTGCGTTCGACGACGGTCACCGCGACATCGCGCCGGCTCAGGTAATACGCTGTAGACGCCCCGATCGCCCCGCCGCCGCAAATCACCACGTGCATGGGTTCGCTCCCGTTGTTCCGGCGTTTCCCGGCCCCGCGGCTTTGATATGGTTGCGCGTCGATTGATCCGCCGGGAAGACCGATGCCAGCAACCTCCTTCACCGTAAACGGCAACGCAGCCGATGTCGCCGCCGATCCAGATACGCCGCTTCTCGATGTGTTGCGCAATCACCTCGGGCTGGTCGGCAGCAAGTTTGGTTGCGGCCTCGAGCAGTGCGGTACCTGCATGGTGTTGATCGACGGGTCGCCGCGCAAATCCTGCGGGGTCCCCTTGTCAACCGTTGCCGGCAGATCGGTAATAACGATCGAAGGTCTGGGTACCCCGAAAAATCCGCATCCATTGCAGCAGGCGTTTCTCGACGAGCAGGCCGGGCAGTGTGGCTATTGCCTGTCGGGCATCCTGATTTCCGCGAAGGCATTGCTCGACCGCAACCCGGCGCCGACACGGCGCGAGATCGCCTTGGCGCTCGACGACAATATCTGTCGCTGCGGCAGCCATGTCCGCATCCTGCGCGCCGTCGAACGCGCCGCCGCGATGATGCGTGAAGGAGCCGAGGCATGAATGACACCGCGCCGATCACCCTGCCGCCGACCCTGGCGGACAATCCGCGCCTCGACCAGTGGGTGCATTTCCCCGAGCCAGGGCGGGTTGCGGTTGCCACGGGCAAGGTCGAGATCGGCCAGGGCATCCTGACCGCGATGCTGCAGATCGCGGCCGAGGAACTCGACGTGGCACCCGAGCGCATCCAGCTCGAATCCGGCGACACCGATCTGACCCCGAACGAGGGCTATACCTCGGGCAGCCAGTCGATCCAGCAGGGCGGCGTGGCGCTCCGGCTCGCTTGTGCCGAGGTGCGGCAGTTGTTTCTCGACCGGGCCGCGGCTGTGTTGGGTTACCCGGCGGCGGAACTGACGATCGAGGACGGCGTGGTTACCCGTGGCGGCAACCCGACCGGGCATGATTACTGGACCCTGGCACCGGGCATCGATCTGTCGAGCCGCGCGACTGGCGGGGCCCGCCCCAAACTCGCCCGACAGCACCGCGTCATCGGCCAGAACGCGGCGCGCGTCGATCTCGCCGGCAAGGTGTTCGGCGCGCCTTCCTTTGTGCACGACATGCAGATGGAGGGCATATTGCACGCCCGCGTTGTGCGCCAGCCGCGCCGCGACGCTACAATCGCCACGATCGATGAGGCGGCGATTCGGCGCGCCGGGAAGGGCGAGATCGGCCTCATGCGCGACGGCAATTTCCTCGCGATCATCGGCGATGACGAGACCATCGTCGAGGCGGCCGCCACCGTGGCGCCCGGCCACGTGACCTGGGACGGGGTCGAGCCGATCAACCCGTATCAGGAGGAGGCGCGCTCGCTATTGCAGCGGCCGTCGATCGACCGGGTGCTGGGCGCGCCGCTCGATCAGGCACCGCGCGGCGGGCGGCGCGAGGCGACCTTCTCGCGGATGAACATCGCGCACGCCTCGATTGCCCCGTCGGCGGCGATGGCCCTGTACCAGGACGGGCGGCTCCAGATCTGGACGCATTCGCAGGGCGTTTACCCGCTCCGCGAGGCGGTGGCGCGCACCTTGAAGCTCGATCCCGCCGCCGTATCGGTCCGGCATGTGCAGGGGCCCGGCTGTTATGGCCATAATGGTGCCGATGACGCGGCGGCCGATGCGGCTGTGATCGCCTTTCACAATCCGGGGCGGCCGGTGCGGGTGCGCTGGCGGCGCGAGGAGGAATTCGGCTACGAGCCGGTCAGCACCGCGATGATGGTGACCGTCAGCGCCGCGCTCGACGCCGACGGCAAGCCGGTGGATTGGACCACCGAAATCTGGAGCGGCAAGCATGTCGGCCGCCCCGGGCGCGGCAATTCGGTGCTCGCCGAGGAAGCCCTCCCCAACCCGCCGCCGCCGATCCCGCCGGCGGACCCACCCGAGGCGGGCGGTGGCGGCGGCACGCGCAACGGCGAGCCGCTCTACGCCTTCCCGGCAAAGCGCATGGTGCACCATCTGGTGGCCGAGACGCCGGTGCGGGTGTCGTCGTTACGCGGCCTCGGCGCGACGACCAACGTGTTTGCAATCGAAGGCTTCATGGATGAGCTGGCCGATGCGGCCGGCGTTGACCCGGTTGCCTATCGCCTGTCGGTACTCGCCGACGCGCGCGCCCGCGCTGTGATCGAGCATGTCGCCCAGATGAGCGGGTGGGCGCCGGGCGCGCGGTTCGACAATGGGAAGGGCCGGGGTATCGCCTTCGCGCAATACAAGAACCGCGCCGCTTATTGCGCCGTGGTCGTCGATGTCGAAGTTGACGAGACCGTACGGGTCGAGCGCGTGTGGTGCGCCGCCGATGCCGGGCTGGTCATCAACCCCGATGGCGCGCTCAACCAGCTCGAAGGTGGCGTCGTGCAGGCGATCAGCTGGGCGTTGAAGGAGGGCGTGCGGCTCGACCAGGCCGGCATCAGCTCGCTCGATTGGGAGAGCTACCCGGTGATCCGCTTCAGCGAAATCCCGGAGATCACCGCCGAACTGGTCGGTGCCGCCGAGGACAACCCGCCGCTCGGGATCGGCGAGGCCGCCGGCGGCCCGACGGCCGCCGCGATCGGCAACGCCGTCGCCCGCGCCCTCGGCACCCGCATCCGCGACATGCCGATGACCCGCGACCGCATCATGTCTGCGCTGCTGCAGATCTAGAGGCACGCTGGACAGAGGCGGGCGGTGCTCGCCAAACTTACGAGATAGAAGAGAGGAGCGCCTTAAATGCCGATCATCGATTCACAGGTTCACGTCTACGAGGCCAATACGCCGCATCGGCCTTGGCATAGCGTGCCGAACTGGCCGCCGCATGTTAATGGCGACGAGATGGTGGCGGCGATGGACAAGGTCGGCGTCGACGGCGCGATCTTCATCTCCGCCTTCTCGATGTACCAGTATGACGCCAGCTATGCGATCGAGGTGCAGCAGGCGCATCCCGGCCGCTTCGGCATCGTCAAGCCGGTCAACCCGGATGATCCGGCGGTGGGCGATGTGATCGCCGAGTGGAAGAAAACTCCTGGCACGGTCGGCATCCGCATCATGATGACGCCGGAAGCCGGCCGCGACCCGGCCGACCCGGGCATCGGCCGCATCTGCCGCGCCGCGGTGCAGAACGATTTACCGGTCAATGTGCTATTCTGGGGCAATGTCGATAACGGGACGGCACTGATCGACCGCTATCCGGAAACGCGGTTTATCGTCGATCATCTGGCGTTATTACAGCCTCGCGTTCCACCGGCGCCGCCCGAGCCGTGGGCGGATTTGCCGAAAGTGGTGGAACTCGCCAAACGGCAGAACGCGGTGATCAAGGTCAGCGGCGCCTGCACGCTGTCGAAGGAGCCGTATCCGTTCAACGACATCTGGGACCCGCTGGCCCGGATTTTTGAAGCCTGGGGTTTCGACCGCTGCTTGTGGGGCACCGATTGGACGCGCGCCTTTGCCGTCGTCAATTACGAGCAGGCCGTCGAGCCGTTCCGCCTGACCGACCGCCTCAGCGACAGCGAACGAGCCATGCTGATGGGCGGCGCCTGCGCCAAGGCCTACCGCTGGTCTCCGGCAAGCGGGCTGGAAGAAGGCGCCCTCGAGCGCGACCGCTGGACAGGAGGCTCCCGAGGATAGCGGCGCAGATCAGTCCGCTCTAAGCCACCGGCCAGTTTTCGCGGATCGGGTCGCGGCCGTCCCAGTCGGCCGCGGCCTCGCGCACCTGGTCGAAGATGCGCATGCGGGTCTGGGTGGCTTCGGCCATTTCGATAATGGTGCCGGGATGGCCTTCATTGAGGAAATAGATGAAGGGTCCGCGCGGGCTGTCGCCCTCCTGGCCGGATTGCCAGCCGCTCGCCAGCGCGCGCTCACGGATCTCGTGGAAGTTCACCGGCCAGCTCGACCAGTGCTGCATCCCTTCGTGCCCAGCGCCGAGGAAATCATGATAGAGGCTCGGCGTCGTGCAGCGCTGCTGGATCAGCTCGAGCTGCACGTCACCGGAATTTGCCAGCCCGATCGACAGGTGCGGGGTGTCGTAGGGGCGGCCGCGATAGCGATAATTCATCATCGCCAGGCGCTCGGCATAGAACCAGGGGCCGACGCCGCACACCTCTACCCAATGTCGCATTGCCTTTTCGATATCGCGCACCACGATACCGACTTGTCGCATCGGGCCGAATAAACGGCTCATCGTTTCCTCCGTAATTGCGGGATAATCAACGCATATCGTGACGTAGAACCTTGTGAGGCAATCATCATGACAGGCCGCTGCCAGGAATGAAAACTCGGGTTCAGGTCAGGAGCCGCCGCCGTATCCTCTGCGTCTCGCCACGCTATGCGCCGTCATTCGGCACCTTCCAGTACGCCTATGAGCTGACGGACGGGGTGCGCGCCTTCATGCCGCCGCAGGGTATCCTGCTGATTGCCGCCTATCTGCCGGCGATGTGGGAGGTGCGGGTGGTCGATGAGAATATCGCCGCCGCCACTGACGCTGATTTCGCCTGGGCCGACGCTGTCTTTGTCAGCGGCATGCATGTCCAGAAAGCCGAGATTGCCGGCGTCGCGCTCCGCGCACGGCAGGCCGGCAAGGCCAGCGTACTTGGCGGGCCCTCTGTCTCGGCCTGCCCCGAGGACTACCCGCAATTCGACTATCTCCATCTCGGCGAACTCGGCGACGCGACCGACACGCTGATCGAAATCCTCGACGATGATCCCAGCCCGTTGCCGGCGCAGCGCCGCTTGCAGACGAACGAGCGCCTGCCGCTGCGCGACTTCCCGATCCCGGCCTATGAGCGGATGCAGGGGCGCCGCTATTTCCTGGGGAACATTCAGTTTTCGAGTGGCTGCCCGTATCAGTGCGAGTTCTGCGACATCCCCGGGTTGTATGGGCGGCAGCCGCGACTGAAGGATCCCGTGCAGATCACCGCCGAACTCGACGCCATGCTGGCGGCCGGGATCAGTGGGGCGGTGTATTTCGTCGACGATAATTTCATCGGCAACAAAAAGGCCGCGCGCCAATTGCTGCCGCATCTGATCGCGTGGCAGAAACTGCGTGCCTATCCGCTGCAATTCTCCTGCGAAGCAACGCTCAACATCGCCACCTGTCCCGACATCCTGGCAATGATGCGCGAAGCCTGCTTTTACGCGGTGTTTTGCGGTATCGAGACGCCGGAACTGGGCGCGCTCGATGCGATGCGCAAATCGCACAACCGCGTCATGCCGCTGCTCGACGCCGTCAACACCATCAACAGCTTCGGTATCGAGGTCGTTTCAGGGATCATCCTTGGCCTCGACACCGATACGGCAGCGACCGCCGCCAACCTGATCGATTTCATCGACCGTTCGCGCATCCCGCTGCTGACCATCAACCTGTTGCAGGCACTGCCGAAGACGCCGCTATGGGACCGTCTGGCCGCCGCCGGCCGGCTCAACCATGATCCCGAGCGTGAGTCGAATGTCGTATTTCTGCGATCCTATCGCGATGTGCTCGATAGCTGGCAGGAGGCGATAGGCCATGCTTATACACCGGAGGCGATCTTTGAGCGGTTGCACTGGAATTTGCGACATACCTATGTGCACCGCTTCGATCCACCGGTGACGCGAGCTCGGCTCAACGCCGCAAACCTGCGCCGTGCCGCGGTGATCCTGGGGAAGCTGTTTGTAAAGGTCGGATTATTCTCCGGCTACCGCCGTCAGTTCTGGCGGTTTGCCGCGGAGTCGCTGCGCGCGGGGCGGGTGGGAGATTTCATCGCCGTCTGCCTGGTGGCGCACCATCTGATCCGCTTTGCACGCGACTGCACCGAAGGGCGCCAGAATGCGTCGTTTTATGCGGATCGCGCCAAACTGCCGGCCGCGCGGGAGGTCGCCGCCTAACCGCGCGGCCGGTCAGAAGAGAGGGCACGCCGTACGCAAACGGCGCGCCCTCGTGGACATCAATGTTCGGTCGTCTGACGTGTCACGGTAGTGGTCGAGGCGCCGTTGGCAGGATCGGTCATGGTGCGGCGGGTGGTGACGGTGCTGCCGCCCGAGCCTTCGGTCTCGGTGCGCTTCTTGGTCACCACGTCGCCTTCGCCGTTAACGTGACGATGAATAACCGTGCTGCTGCTCGCGCCGTCCGGGGCGGTGCGGGTAATTCTTGTCGTCGAACTCGCATCGGATTGCGCAAACGCGGCGGTGGAAATGATCGCCAAAGCGCCGGCGGCAACGACCATAGACTTGAACATTTCTGCCTCACTGATAGGTATCCTCGGTTGTTTAACCTATGTGGCTTTGTCCAAGTTCCGTCAGACGTCGATTTCGTGGCCTCGCTTGGGCACCAGCACTGTACGCTGGTAAGTCATGAAAATTGTGCCGTCGGCCTTTTTGCCGGTGGTGCGCACGGTAACGATGCCCTGCGTCGGGCGAGAGGCGGACTCGCGTTTGCTCAACACCTCGCTTTCGGCATAAATCGTGTCGCCGATAAAGACTGGAGCGGGCAATCTGATGTCTGTCCAACCCAGATTGGCGATCGCCTTCTGGCTCACATCGGCAACGCTCATGCCGGCGACGATGGATAATGTCAGACAGCTGTTGACGAGGGGTCGGCCGAATTCGGAGTGGGCCGCGTAGGCGGCGTCGAAATGCACCGGATGCTGGTTCATCGTCAGCAGGGTGAACCAGGTGTTGTCGGCCTCGCTGATCGTGCGGCCCGGACGGTGCTCGTAGACATCGCCTAACGCAAAATCCTCAAAGCAGCGGCCGGCTCCCGCGCGCCACCGTCCCGGGGCGACTTCCTTCGCAATCGCGACCATAAATCCTCCTTCGACAAGGTTCAGCGAACTTACGGCGCGTTTCGATGACCGCGGAACTCCCAAATGCGGGTTCCGTTACCGAGAAATCCGCGAAGGGAGGTGCCGATGTACCATTCGATGGCCCGCATAGACCGGTTGGAACACTGGGCGAGCTTGCTGGAACGCAGCGATGTGACCAGGGTGACCCCGTTCCGCGACGTCGAGCTATTGCCGCCGGCAACGCGTGAGGCCCTGCGCACCAGCAACTCGCCTCTCGATATCGCCTACCGCGATCCGGTTCTACGGCGGGCTGGGCTGTCGAGCGATCGCTATGGCGACGGTGCATCGTTTTTCGAGCTGTCGTCGCGCCAGGCACACCGGGTGTTATGCAGCTGCGGCTATTTCGGGCCGGTACGCGGTACCGAGGTGGCCCGCCGCGTCCGCGCCATTGCGGCCCGCGCCAGGCTGCGGCAGTGGGCTGGCGAGGCCGTACCCTCGTTTGCGCGCTGGCTCATTCCGGCGGGTACGCCGCTGGCCGGGCATAGCGGCTGATCGGGTGGGCGCGGTCGCTGAGTTGACCTAAAGTGGCGCCCGAAAGGGAGCCACTCAGCGATGACCACCACCACCGCCGATCCGTCCGAAGAGGACCGGCTGATCCTCGGCAGTATCGGCCGGTTTCTCGAGCGTGAGGTCAAACCGCACGTCCACGCGCTCGAACATGACGACATTTATCCCGAAGACATTGTCGAGGGCATGAAGTCGCTCGGCCTGTTCGGCGCGACGATCGGCACCGAATATGGCGGGCTCGGACTTTCCGCGACGACCTATGCCCGCATCGTCGAGCTGGTCTCGACGGTGTGGATGTCGCTGTCCGGCATCTTCAACTCGCATCTGATCATGGCTGCGGCCGTCGAGCGCTTCGGCACCGTGACGCAGAAGCAGGATTTTCTGCCGCGCTTCGCGACGGGGGCACTGCGCGGTGGTCTCGCGCTGACAGAGCCCGATTGCGGCACCGATCTGCAGGCCATCCGCACCGTGGCTCGCCGCGACGGCAACAACGCCTACCGGATCAACGGCACCAAGACGTGGATCTCGAACGGTATCCACGGCCAAATCTTTGCCCTCCTGGTCAAGACCGACCCGGGTGCCGAGCCGCGGCATCGCGGCATGAGCATGTTCCTCGCCGAGAAAGGGCTGGGCTTCACCGTCAGCCGCAAGCTCGAAAAGCTCGGCTACAAGGGCATCGATTCCGCCGAGCTGGTCTTCGACGATTTTGCTATTTCCGCCGACCGGCTGATCGGCGGCGTGGAGGGCAAGGGGCTGCAACACGCTCTCGGCGGCCTCGAACTGGGCCGCATCAATGTCGCGGCGCGCGGTGTCGGGGTGGCGCAGGCGGCCCTATCGGAAGCGATCAGCTATAGCCAGCTTCGCAAGGCCTTCGGCAAGCCGATCTGCGAACATCAGGCCATCCAGCTCAAACTGGCTGATATGGCGACCCAGGTCGAGGCCTCGCGTCTCCTGGTTGAGCGCGCCGCTCAGGCCTATGACCGCGGCGAACGCTGCGACATGGAGGCGGGAATGGCCAAGCTGTTTGCCTCGGAAGCCGCGGTCAATGTCAGCCTCGAGGCGATGCGCATCCACGGCGGCTATGGCTATTCCAAGGAATTCAATGTCGAACGACTGTACCGCGACGCGCCGCTGCTGGTCATCGGCGAGGGCACCAATGAGCTGCAGCGCATCATCATCGCGCGCCAGCTGATCGCTCGCAACAAGGTCTAGCCATTCC
>Ga0213875_10001664_pt1 | contig 14000 bp, 10 predicted proteins | sample BarmaccomBMRX_R8_FD_160105 | JGI IMG/M metagenome (GOLD analysis project Ga0213875, IMG submission 160105) | Root-associated microbial communities from Barbacenia macrantha in rupestrian grasslands, the National Park of Serra do Cipo, Brazil - RX_R8 | ecosystem: Host-associated > Plants > Roots... | reverse complement strand
AAAAAGTTCAAGAACGCGGCCAGCACGTACGCGCCCGCCAATCCAATGCCGGCGGCAATCGCGAGATCCAACCAGAACGCGAGACCCGTGTGGCGAAGCAGCAGATACCCGATACCGCCGAACCAGCACAGAAAGACGGCGATCGAGCTCGGGTTCGCAATATTGGTGGGCGCAAGCCACGAGTTTCGTCCAGCCGCCCCCGATCCGTGACTACCGTGGGAGTGCGCGTGCGCGTGCCCGCTGTGCGCGTGAGCATGCGCATGTCCGCCGTGGAAGTGATGGCCATGACCGATGTGCAAGCCCCCGAGGAGCAAGGTCACTAGGCCCCACAGAGCGCCGACGCAGAAACAGAGCAGGAAAATGTCACTCCACGTCATGATGTGCCTCCCCGTTCGGACTCAAAACGGCCCACAGCCGGTCCACGAGATCGGGCGTTCGCAACACTTCGGCCAGCAACAGAATGCAGCGCCGGGTATTGTCGTGTCGCGCGATTGTGAGCAGCGCCTCCCCGAGCGCCGGATCGCGCCGAAAGTGCTCGGCTGCGTTCACGAGCCACATATCGAGCTTGTCTTCCGACCCCCGGAGATCGGTCGTAAGCTCGGTTTGAAAACCCTCGGGATCGTCGACCAGATAACCGGGATGCACGCGGAAAAACCGCGAGAGCAGCAGCCGCGTAGTATTCGTCATGTGTTTGCGGCGTCCGCCTTCAAGCTGCGAGAGATACGGCTGGCTGAGCGATCGATTCAACTCGCGTTTCACCGCCGTAACAACCTCTTTTTGCGTCATCTCGCGGTTGAGCCCGCGGAGGTGTCCTTCGACTACCCGCAAGTACCGAAGCTTATCGGCAACCGTCATATAGCAATCTGCTAATTGTGTATCACAAATTGCAATTGAGTGCAATAGCCCAAATTGGACAGGGGCGTAAGTCGATGAGGATAGGTGGCTTGTGCGGCGGCCAAGCAATCTTGCCTGCGCGCGGTCAGTATCGACGGCGGTCTGCGCTGGAACCGGAGTGAATCCCTACTCCGCCCGCAACGCCTCGATCGGATTCACTCCCGCTGCCCTTCGCGCCGGCAAATAACTCGCGAGTACCGCCGCCACGCCGAGCACAACCGGCACTGCGGCGTACGTCAGGGGATCCACAGGACTGGTTCCGAACAATAGCGATTTCATCAGCCGTGTCACGCACAGGGCTGCCACCAGTCCGATGCCGAGGCCGATCGATGCGAGCGTAATCCCGTCGCGCACGAACATCCTCTGCACCTCGCCGTTTCGCGCGCCGAGCGCCAGGCGAATGCCGATCTCGCGCGTGCGCCGGGAGACCGTGTAAGAGATCACTCCGTAGATGCCGATCACGCCCAGCACAAGCGCCATTCCGGCCGCAATCGCGAGCATCGTCAGCGTGAATGACGTTCGCGAAAGCGACGCGTCGTAGATGTCTTGCATGGTGCGCGCGGAGGCGACTGGCGCTTGCGCCTCTACCGACCACACTACGCGTTGCATCTCGCGAAGAAACGCGTTGGTCCCCGCGCGGGGCGTTCGCATGATAAACGTGACCGCGCGAACCGCATCCGGTTCTTTGCGGCCGTACAAATATCTCATTAGTGAAGGCCAGTAAACGGTAGCCGGCGCCGCTTTGTCGACGCCGTTTTCCGCCGTGTCCTGCACCACGCCGACAACTTCGCGCCACGGCATGCCCTCGAACTCACGCAGCCGCTTTCCAAGCGCATTGGACGCGCCGCCCCAAAATTCCCGCGCCAGATTCTCCGAAATCAGAACCACGGGCCTCAGGCCGTAAATGTCCTGCCAGGTGAGCTCACGCCCGGCGATGATTCGCGTCCCTGCCGTGTGGAAGAACGCGGGTGAAACATATTTATAGAGCCGCAGCGGCGCTATGCCTTTCGACGGCATGCCCTCCGCCGAGATCTCGTCCCACTCGGAGTCATAACCTTCCATCGGCATCTGGTTCGTGAACGCGACGAATGCCACGCCGGGAATTGCCGCTAATCTCTGCGCTATCTGTTCTTGCATGCGCGTGACGCGCTCCGGTTCCGCGATCAACGAAGCCGGGATCGATGTCCGCATGGTCTCGAGATGCTTCGCGTCCGTGAAGCCTGGAGCTACATCTCGCAACGCCTGAAATGTGCGGATCATCAAACCGGCGCTTACCAGGAGCACAAGACTGAGTGCTACTTGCCCGATCACGAGCAGATTGCGCGAGCGGTAACGTTCGCGGCTTGCACTTGCGGTCCGCTCGACGCTTCGGAGACCGATCGAAATTCGGGGACCCGCGTATTTGAGCGCCGGAATCAGCCCCACCAGGATGCTCGCGAGTACGCACAGCCCCACGCCGAATCCCACGGCCCGCAAATCGAGTGAAACTTCGTTCAGCCGCGGGAGGTTCGCCGGACCAATTGCCGCCAAAAGCCGCAACGCTTCGTGGGCTAGCGCGAACGCGAGCGCACACCCGGCGCTGCCGATGATCGCGCTCTCGATCAACAGCCCCTGTACGATGCGGCCCCGGCCTGCGCCCAGCGCCGCTCGCAGCGCAAGCTCTTGCTGCCGCGCTTCGGTCCTGACGAGCAACAAATTCGTCACGTTCGCGCACGCAATCAGCATGACGAGCGCAATCGTTCCCATCACGACCCACAACACGTCGCCGATATTCCCGATCACATCCCGCTTCAGTGATCGAATGGCCGGCGTGATCCGCCACTTCTCATACCCACTCGGGTCAGAGCCCGGTCCGTTGGACCACGAATAGATCCAGACCGGAACCAGTCGCTTGAGATCGGCGTCGGCCTGCGCCGGCGTGATTCCGGGCTTGAGCCGCGCCACACCGTTGTAGCCGAATCCCGCATGCGTCAGCGTTCGCCGGTCAAAGGCAGCCGCGACGATCAGATCGAAATCCGCATTCACCATGCGGAAGCCCCGCGGCATCACTCCAACAATCTGCCGCGCGTTCAAGTCGACCCTCAAGGTCCGCCCGATCGCTCCGGGATCGCCCGAAAACCGGCGCTGCCAATAGCCGTAGCTCAGCATCACGCTCTTCGGGCCATTCGGCAACTGGTCCGAGGCGTCGAGCCATCTTCCAAGAACAGGCGAGACCGCAAGCGTTTCGAGCACCCCGCTCGTCACCTCAGCAACGCGAACTTGTTCCGGCTCGGCGATGCCGGTGACGTTTGCCGTACCGGTTGACCAAACGCCCAAGGATTGGAACGTACGGTTGTGCTCGGCATACGTGAAGTACATGGAGGGCGAGAGAAGCAGGCCGTCGGACAAGGTTGCGAGTCCTGCGGCGCCCGGCGCCGTCTGCCGGAGCGCGACCAACCGATCGGGATTCGGGTACGGCAGCGGCCTCAGCAAAATGCTGTTCAGAACAGCGAAAACTGCGGTGTTCGCGCCAATCCCGATGGCGAGCGTCAAGAGCGCCACGGCGCTGAAAAGCGGGCTCTGCCGGAGCATGCGCACGCCATACCGCACATCCCGCGAGATCTGGTCCACAAATGCAAGCGTGTTGATTGCGTAGATGTCTTCGCGGATACTGGTGGCATTGCCGAATTTCTTTCGGGCAGCCGCCAGCGCATCGGCGTGTGACAATCCCCGTGCAAGATTCTCGTCCGTCTCAATCTGCACGTACGATTCGATTTCTGCGAGCCGCTCACGGTCCCAGCGCGCGCGCCGAAAAAAACGTGTCCAGCCCATAGCGCTACTCCTCCGCCGGTTTGAGAATCCGGCCTATGGCATGGACCAGTTCCTCCCAGCGGCCTGTCTGCGCGACGAGCTGCTTACGGCCCGCCGGCGTAAGCCGGTAATACTTCGCTTTCCGGTTGTTTTCCGACGTGCCCCAAAACGACGCAATCCAGCCGCGATCCTCGAGCCGGTGCAGGGCAGGGTACAAGGAGCCATGCTCCACCTGTAGAACATCGTCCGAGCCGCGTTCGATCGCGTTCGCAATCGTATGACCGTGCGCCGGACCAAGGACAAGTGTGCGAAGCACAAGCATGTCGAGCGTCCCGAGCAGCATTTCACTCTGTAGGGGAGATTCCCGCCGCGGCATATTCAGGAGTTTACCACTAGATTATCGACCGGAGGAACCCGGCTGAAATTTCTGCTCTTTCACTGACGGTGTTTCAGACAATATTGAACTGTGGGGGCGCCGGCAGTGCTCTAATTTCAACGTGACCACCCCGAACAACACCGGCCGTCCGTCTTGGAACGAGCTATTGAAAAACCACGCGCCCGTGCAACTGCCTGCGGCGCACGACGCGCTCACCGCGAAACTGATCGAACGGGCCGGTTTCGTGGCATATCAAATCGGAGGCTTCGCGCTGGCGGGCGCGCGGCACGGTGTACCCGATATCGATCTCACGCGCTTTGCGGAACAGGCCGCCGGCGTGCGGGATATTGTCAGCGCTTGCGACCTCCCGGTCCTGGTGGATGCCGACGACGGTTATGGCGACGCAAAGAACGTCACACACACTGTTCGCTCGTACGAAGCCATGGGCGTCTCCGCGATCTTCATCGAAGATCAAGTCTCGCCCAAGCGATGCGGACACATGGCCGGCAAGAGTGTCGTTCCGGCCGAGGCGATGGAAGACAAGTTGAAGGCCGCGCTCGCCGCTCGCCAAGCGTCCGATTTCTTCATCGTCGCTCGCACGGATGCTCGCGAGCCGGAAGGCCTCGATGCGGCGTTGCGCCGGGGCGAACGCTATCTGAAAGCCGGCGCCGACGGCATTTATATCGAAGCGCCGAAGAGCGAAAAGGAACTCGCAAAAATCGGCAAAACCTTTCGCGGCGTGCCGCAGATGACCAACATGTTCGAAGGCGACGACGAAACACCATTTCTAAGCCCCAAGGAGCTGCACGCGCTCGGCTTCTCCATGATTCTCTATCCCACGACGCTCCTCTTCCGGATTGTCCGGGCGCTTGAGCGCGCGCTCGATGATCTTCGCGCCGGCAAACCGGCGCCGAAAAAGGAACGCGTCTCAATGGAGGAATACGAAGCGATTGTTGGTCTACCGCAGTGGGCGGTTATTGAGAATCGGTTTCCGTCGGCTCACGCGGAATAGCGCTACGCGAGGCGTCAGGCGCGCTTCCCGGGGCCTCACTTTTTCGGAATCAAACGTATCTCGAACAATTTGGGCCAAAGTTTTCCGGTTACAAAGAGGCGATCTCCCATTGCGTCGTAAGCGATACCGTTGAGCACGGCCTCGGGATCGTGCAGTTCCTCGGGCGCTATGATTCCTCGGCAATCGATCCACCCGAGGACCGACCCGTCTTCGGGCGAGATTCGCGCAATCCGCCACGAGTGCCACACGTTTGCGTAGATCTCGCCACGCACGCACTCAAGCTCATTCAACTGCGTGACCGGGACGTTCCCGTCGTGAACTTTGATCCTGCGTGTCTCCGTGTAACTCACCGGATCAAGGCATCGGATGTAAGCGGTCCCATCGCTCATATAAATCGAGCGTCCATCGCTCGCGAGCCCCCATCCTTCCCCCGAATAACCGAAACTGCGCAACCGGCGAAAGCTCGCCTGATCGTACACAAATCCGATCTGAGCTTGCCAGGTCAATTCCAACAAGTGTTCATCGATAACGATGATTCCTTCGCCGAAATACTCGGTCGCAAGCTTTACTTCCTGCAAAGTTCGACCAGTCTCGAGCTCTACTTTCCGCACCGTAGATCGACCGTACAGCCCTGTTCCTTCGTATAAATACCCACCGCGAAATTCAAGACCTTGGGTGAAAGCAGTTGCGTCGTGCGGATAAACATGCACCACGTGAAAGCCGTATTCCGTGACTTTCGCGGCGCGCCGAGGCGCTTGGTGCGCAACGTTTCCGAGCAAAAAGAGAATCGCCAGCAGAGGAACCAGCTTCACTTCTTGACGATACCGATGTTGAAGGACCTCAGCGCATCATTATGTAGGGCCTGATGGTCGACTGTCTTCCATAGGCCTATGATTGATGGTAGACTCTCTACCATGACAAAACAGCTCCGACAACGATCTGTGGAGGGATGACATGCGATGGTGGCGGATTCGTAAACGGCATGAGGATTTGGACCGAGAGCTTCAATCAGACCTCGAGCTTGAAGAAGAAGAACAGTTAGGGAAGGGCCTTCCTCAAGACGAGGCGCGTTATGCAGCTCGTCGCGCATTCGGCAATGTTCCCGCAATTCAGGAGCAGACGCACGAAGCCTGGGGAGTTTTGACTTTCGAACGTAGAGCGCAGGATTTGCGGTTTGCCTGGCGCGCGCTGGTAAGAAGTCCCGGATTTGCCGCGCTTGCCGTCATCACTCTTGCAGTTGGTATCGGAGCAACCAGCGCCATCTTTAGTGTGGTGAACGGCGTTGTTCTCAAACCCCTGCCTTATCCTCATTCAGACCGGTTACTGGACGTGCGGCTGAAGTATCCTGACGTGAACCCCAAGGATTGGTGTGTATCTATCGCCGACTATGTGACCTATCGTGAGCAGAGCCACGCGTTTAAGAGCGTAGCTGCTTACGACTTGGGAACCAACACCACCGGTTACTCGGTGAATGTCACCGGGATGGGCCAGCCCGAACATGTAGCAGCTCTGCGGGTAAGTTATGACCTGCTTTCCGTGTTGGCGGTTAGTCCTGTTATTGGGCGCTCTTTCAATCAAGAAGACGAGCGGACGGGTAGCGCTGACACCGTGATCCTGACGTATGGATACTGGCGCGACAAATTCGGTAGCGATCTTTCGCTGCTCGGAAAAACGGTTACCGTGGACGGCACGCCGCGCCTGGTGATTGGCGTTTTACCGCAGAGCTTTCGTTTCCTGGACAAGAAGACGCCGGCTATGCTCTTGCCCTTGAAAGTTGATCGCGCCGCGGTTCGCCTCGGAACTTGCACTTATGCGGCCATCGCTCGTCTCAAACCGAGATCGACACTCGGTGACGCGAACAGCGATGTGGCTCGCATGATTCCCATCACCATTCGAAGCTTTCCACCACTCCCAGGTCTCAGCCAGCAGGGTTTCGAACAACTACATCTCGCGCCCGCCATTCAGCCGCTGAAGCAGGCGGTCGTGGGAAACGTAAAGCAGGCTCTGTGGGTCTTGATGGGCGGCATCAGCTTGGTGCTTCTTATCGCCTGCGCCAATGTCGCGAATCTGCTCTTGCTCAGGGGGGAGGGTCGTCAACAGGAATTGACTATTCGAGCCGCGCTTGGAGCAAGCCGAACCCGAATCGCTGCAGGGTTATTGTCCGAGAGTTTGATACTTGGGATGCTCGGCGGAGTGTTGGGCCTCGGTCTAGCTTACTGCGCCGTTCGGACGCTCATTGCGCTGGCGCCCGCTGGCCTGCCGCGGCTCGACGAGATCGGGATTGATGGCACGATTGTGCTGTTCGCAATATCGGTGTCGCTCGTAGCAAGCGTGCTCTTCGGCTGCGTTCCGGTTTTCAGGTTCGCTAGTGGAAGCATTGGCGGCAGATTGCGAGAGGGGGGACGCGCGACGAGTGACAGCCGCAACCGCCGCCGATCGCAGGCTGTGCTCGTTGTTCTTCAGGTCGCTTTGGCGCTTGTCTTACTCGTCAGTTCGGGGCTGATGATTCGTACCTTTCTGGCTCTGAACAACGTTGCTCCTGGATTCTCTGCTCCTGCCGAAGTGCAGACCTTTCGAATCTACATTCCCGATAAGGAGGTAAAAGATTCTGCGCGCGTGCTCCACATCGAGAAACAGATCGCAGATAACATTCAGGCGCTGCCGGGAGTTTCAGCCGTCAGTATGGCGGAAGAGTTGCCCATCAACGACAACGGTTACTTCGATAAGTTCTTTGTGAAGGGGCATGTGTATCCGCCAAGCGGACCTCCGCTCTCGCCTTACAAGTACACGGCGCCGGCGTTTTTCAAAACCATCGGAACGCGGATCATTGCCGGGCGCGATTTCACCTGGCACGACGTATATAACAAAGTTCCGCAAATTATGGTCTCGGAGAGATTCGCTCGGACATATTGGAATCATTCATCCGACGCTGTAGGAAAGCAGATCGGAGACGGCCCAAACGGCACATGGAGACAAATTGTTGGAGTGGTCGGAAATATTCACGAAGACGGGGTCGACAAAGAACCGCCGGCCACGCTCTATTTCCCTCTTTTGACTGCCTACGGCGCATTCGACTATGTCAGTCGTGATGTAGCGTTCGCAGTCCGCAGCCGGCGCGCGGGTTCCGAACCCTTGATAAATGAAGTGCGCCGCGCCGTGTCGTCAGTGGACTCGAACCTTCCCATAGCGGACGTTCGCTCGCTCGAAGATTATTACGTGCGGTCGATGGCGAGGACCTCATTTACCCTTGTTATGCTCTGCCTCGCAGGCGGCATGGCATTGCTGCTCGGCATTGTCGGGCTCTACGGAGTCATAGCCTATTCCGTGTCACAGCGCACCCAGGAGCTTGGGATTCGCATGGCCTTGGGCGCTCAGCGAACACATGTTCTGAAACTGATTCTTGCGCAAGGCGCGCTACTTACCGGGATTGGTGTGGTCATCGGATTCGCCGCTGCATTCGGATTAGCTCGCTTTCTCGCGGCTCTCCTGTACGGTGTCAAGCCGAATGACTCAGTCACGTTTGCCGCCGTAGCCGTGCTGCTCATGTCGGTCGCGCTCTGTGCAAGTTACATTCCGGCGCGTCGCGCGGCGAAGGTCGATCCGATGATTGCGCTCAGGTATGAATAGCGGGGGCCGGCTCACCAGTCCCTGCAGATTCTCACCGCCGCTCCGCCATCCCGCTCTCGGCCCGTAGCAGCGCCAGCTCGCGTACCAGCAGCGTAGTTCGCTGTTCGAGTTGCCGGATCCGCGAAAGCAGCAGCAGCAGCGCGAACGCGAGACCTGGAATCGTGATGTAGAAGAAGAGATCTGCTCCCCGGCTCACGCCCGCTATCGCGGCCAGGCGGTTCGCAAGCTCAGGCTGCATGATGAACAGCGTCGCCGTGACGAAAATCGCGATGACGATGCCCCTGTCCCAGAGCTTCGAGCGAAACCTCGCGAAATATAGCGCCACGCTCGCGAGCAGCAGAAACACCAGGACCGGTTGAATGAGGATCATCGAAATAATTTCTCCATCAGCAGATCAATCAGGATGTTGAACGAGTTCCACAAGGATTGGCCTTTTTGACGCGAATATGCGGTGTAGTCTATCGCTGCCGGAATCTCCACGTACCGCAGCTTATGCCGGCGGATTAGCGCCAGAACCTCGGTCGCGTGCGCATACCCGTTCTCCGTCAACCGCACCGCCGCGAGCGCCTTGCGCGATAACGCGCGAAAACCAGTGTGCGTGTCGGTGAGCCAAACACCCGTGAGTAACCCCGAGACGATGGTTGCGGCGCGCAGAACGATGCGGCGCAACCCCGGAATTCGACTGGCGTCTTCTTCGCGCAGGAATCGTGAGCCAAGCACGACATCTGCTTCTCCGCGCTGAATCGGCGCGGCGAAATCCGGAATCTGTTCCCAGCGATGCTGGCCGTCGGCATCGAAGTGGACCACGATTTCGGCGCCATGCTGCCGCGCGTATTCCATGCCCGTCTCGATCGCGGCCCCCTGTCCTAAGTTCACAGCGTGGCGCATAACCGTTACCGGTAGACCATCGAGTGTACCGGCGGATCCATCCCTCGACCCATCGTCGACCACCACAACCGTGTACCCGGCGTCCACTAACGGCGTGACGGTTTGCCGCAAGACGCGGGCTTCATTGTAAGCCGGAACGACGACGAAGATGGTCGCGTTGTTCATCCCTATTGCTGGGCCGCCGCGCGGTGTTCCCGTTTCTGCTGCAGCTCAGCCCAGGCGAGATTGTTGCGGGCCAGCAGGAAATCCGGCTTCAATCGCATCGCCTCCCGAGCCGCGCGAATGCCTTCATCGTAATGGCCCAAAGCATTCCACGCGGCCGCGATGTTGTTGTATGCCTCGGCGTAATTCGGATTCAGCCGTAAGGCCTCGCGCGCGGTTTTGATGCACTCTTGGTAACGTCCCTGCTGATAGTCGGTCAGAGATGCATTCAACAGGCTCTCGGCGGTTTGCGGGCCTTCCGCGGCTGCGAACACGCCCGGTTTCCCACTCGCGCGCATCGTCCGAAGGCGTGACAGCTCCGCGTCGTCCGGCGCGATCCGCAGTGAATCGGCGAGCAGCGCGTCAAACTTCGCATATTCGCTTTGATTCGCGTACAACTGCAGCAGAAGCGTCCGGCACTGCATATCGGCAGGATTCTTTTGAACGCCGGTCTCGGCGAGCGCGATCGCTTGCGCCGTGCGCTGTTGCTGCGAAAGCCACCGTGCGTAGTAGTAATAGGAAGCCGAATCCTGTGGCGCCAGCCTGAGCGTCTGTGTGAAATGCTGCTCCGCTTCGGCGCTCCGTCCGAGCGCGCCCTCTGCAATCCCGATGTTGATATGTAGCAGCGAGTAGTAGGGCGTCAGCGGAAGCGCGCGATTGAACGATGCGAGCGCGGCGGTGTAATCGCCCTTCGACATCTGCGTCAGCCCATAGTTCATTTGTCCGCGGCCGTTCAGCGGGCTTTTCTCCGTGACGTCACGCCACAACGTTTCTTCGGTACGCCACACCTCGTTGCGCTGCCAAGTCATCCAGCCGCAGAGAACCAGCACCAGCGCCGCGGGAATTGCGAGCTTTCGCAGCGCCACGTTCGGAAACAGGATTCGGACGCTCCACACCGCAGCGAGCGTCAATCCGACGAACGGGAAGAACATGCGGTGATCGTTCTCGACCTCTGATAGCGGCACCCACGCGACAGGCACAAGCGCCATCAAGAACCAAGCAAGGCCAAACGCGATGGGCCGCGTGCGCATCTTCCGCGCGCATAGAAAAGCGATCACGCATAAACCGGCGACGAAGACGATCCCGAACACAACGCGCGGATCGCCGGTGCCTCTGACCAGTTTCATATCCGAATCGGCAGTCAACGCTGACGGCCAAAAGAACGACCGAAAGTAATGCCAAGTTACAGACGGCTGAGTTAAGCGGTACAGCAAAGGATTGTCACCGCCCGGGTTGTATCGTCCGGCTTCCATGCGCATCGCGAAGGCGCCGGTTGCAAGACATATCAAAAGCGCCGGCAAGGTGCGCTTCGCAGATCGAACGACATTCCAATTCTCTTCGAACAGGAAGATGTACACGAACAAAATGGGCGCGAACACAGCAGCCGGCGGCTTGGCCAGCATCCCAAGAACAACTGGAACCAAGTACAGTCCGGTGCGGCGCAACTTCGGAAGCCGTATATAAAGGACCAGTCCCGCCACGACACCGAGCGACGAATAAATCTCCGCGCGTTGAATGATGTAATTCACCGTTTCCGCGCTCACCGGATGCAACCCATAAAGCGCGGCTGCAAACAAAGCGAACCACCGGTTACGATCGTCGGGTTCAGCCGCATTCATCACCGACTCGAACAGCATGTACATCAAGACGAGCTGAACGAGATACCAGAAAAACGTCGAGATGTGAAACCAGAGCGTTTGCGCGCCTTTACCGAGCCGGTAATCGAGCGCAATCGACGCCGTTACGAGCGGCCGGTACGAATCATGATCTGGCAGGATGCTGAACGTGCTCGCATCCGTGAAAAATCGCGGCACGTTTCCGAGACTATGAACGTACGGATTTTCCGTGATGGTATGGAAGTCGTCGAAGTGAAAAGCGTTATGAAAATGGTTCGCGTACGCCGCGAAAACGGCCACAAACGCAACTGCAGCTACGACCGCAAACGGCTTTCCACGCACGGCAGAAATGGGAATCACTCAAGAATACCACCCATCGTGCCATGCCTTGCTGGCCTTGGCTCGGCGTCCATGCCTTTCGTGGGGCGGGCATTCATGCCTGCATGGCGGCTTTCCAGCCGCCGCTCCGAGGTGGACCGTTGCCATTGTCCCAACGTAATCCCGTCAATGCGAAATCGGCGCTAGACTAGCTGTGAGGTTGTAAGCTTTGCATCGCATTTTGGTGGGAGCGCTGGCCGTTGTCTTCCTCGCCGGCATTCCACTAACGTCACGGGCGCAGGTCGGCGTCGCGGAATATCCGTTTCCGAGCGGAATTGATGGGGGCCTTCCCTGGTCGGCGGGCATCACCCTTGGACCCGACGGCGCGCTATGGTTTACCGAGGACGGCGGGAACGCCGGGCTGGCCAGTATTGGCCGGATCGACGTCACGGGCGCCATCCGCGAATACCCGATCCCGCAAAATAGCGCGCCGAATCAGATCATCACCGGCCCGGATGGAAATCTCTGGTTTACTGCGACCGGCGGCAACTACATCGGCAAGATCACGCCCGCCGGAGTGCTGACGCAGTTCCTGGTCCCGACTGCAGGCGCGAACCCCACCGGCATCACAGTCGGATCCGACGGCAATATGTGGTTTACCGAGCCAGGGCCCTCCGCGAACGCGATCGCAAGCGTCTCGACTTCCGGGGTGTTCTCAAGTCCCATCCCCATACCGACGCCTAACGGTCAACCGACGCGCTTGACGGTTGGCCCCGACGGCAATATCTGGTTCACGGAATTGAACGCGCAAAGGCTTGGGACCGTTCGAGGTCGCGCAATCACTGAATACATCACGCCCACTTTCGCCAGCATGCCACTTGGGATTATCACGGGTCCGGATGGAAATCTGTGGTTCACAGAATTAAATGCATCCCGCATGGGAAAGATCACGACCACCGGCACGATAACCGAATATGCATTGAGTACCGCAGGCTTCGAGCCGACCGCAATTTGTATTGGCCCCGATAACGCATTGTGGTTCGTCGGCGGTGGCATCGGACGCATCACGACGAGCGGTTCCGATACCGAGTACGCGATCGGAAGCGGGTCGGCGATTGTAAAAGGATTTGATAATGCGCTTTGGTTCAACGAAGGCAACGCGATAGGTCGTTTTGGCGCGTTCGCCTTCGAGCGGTTCGAGCAAGTTCCCGGAGAGTTGACGCAGCTTTCCGTCGGCTCGGACGGGACCGTCTGGGGCGTCAACAGCGCGCAGCAGATTTACACATTTGACTATTCGAACGGCGGGTGGACGCACATTCCCGGTGAGTTGACGCAAATTTCAGTGGGCTCGAACAGCGCCGTTTGGGGCATCAACGCGATGGGCCACATTTATCAGTGGACCGGCACAACGTGGGAGAAGGCGCCGGGGTCGCTCGCGCAGATTGCGGTCGGCGCGGATGGAGATGTGTGGGGTCTGAACGGCGCTTCGGAGATTTATCATTACGAACCGTCGGGGCAAACCTGGGCGCAGATTTCCGGTACGCTGAGTCGCATCGCGGTAGGCTCGGCGGGCGCGGTCTACGGGGTGAATTCCGCTGGCTGGTTGTACTGGTTCAACCCTGGAACCGGCAACTTCCAACTGATTTCGTCTACGGCTGGACTGACACAGATTGCAGTGGGAGTGGACGGCGATCTGTGGGGCGTGAAGAGTGGGGTGGCATATCACTACAACGTCCCGCGCAATCGGCTCGACCCAACGGCGGGCGACATCTCGCAAGTTGCCCTTGGATCAGGAGCCGCCGTGTTCGGGCTGAATGCGTCAGGAGAGACATTTCAATGGAACGCGGCTTCGCAGATGTGGGAGCAAGTGCCCGGCGTGCTGATCAGCATTTCCGTGGGCGCTACTGGAACAGTCTGGGGCATTGACCCGGCGGGCGATGTTTACCAGCTAGCGGGGAATCCGAAACGGGCGGAGCACACGGCGAATAGCATCGGCTGGCTTTCGATTTCGGGTCTCTCCGTCGGCGCGGACGGAAGCGTATGGGCCTTGGATCTTTCGGGCGCGGTTCAGTTCTTTAATCCGGGGACGCAGGCGTTCGAGCCGGTTCCAAATTCCCCAGTGCTGACCGACATCTCGGTGGGTGCGTTGGCAGACCTGTGGGGTATGAATTGTAGCGCGGAGGGCAGCGGTAGTAATTGCACTATCTACAGCTACAACGCAAATAGCGGAACCTGGAGCCTGATTCCCGGTGGCTTAATTGGCCTTCAGGTAGCCGTC
>Ga0213875_10001663_pt1 | contig 14012 bp, 10 predicted proteins | sample BarmaccomBMRX_R8_FD_160105 | JGI IMG/M metagenome (GOLD analysis project Ga0213875, IMG submission 160105) | Root-associated microbial communities from Barbacenia macrantha in rupestrian grasslands, the National Park of Serra do Cipo, Brazil - RX_R8 | ecosystem: Host-associated > Plants > Roots... | reverse complement strand
CTACTGATATGGCCGCAACGGCCATCCTTACCCAATGGCTAGTTAATAGTGGCGCTTGCTCAGAATGTGAAATCGTGGAACGTACCAGCAGTTCAGAAGCCTGTTATCACAAAAAGTATCCATGACACTACTTTAGGTGAAGCATATTAGTGCCGTTTTCGGTACGGTCAACTGTGCGGTTGTCTATGGTGGCTACCGGCCAATGAAAACAAAGTACGAAAGGCGGCCACGTGAACATAGAGACTGCGCTCAAGGAAGCAATGAGCATTGACGGTGCCGTGGGCGTATCGCTCGTGGACTGGGACAGCGGGATGTCCCTGGGCAACCTCGGTGGCGGCAAGTACCTCGACCTGGATGTGGCGGCCGCGGGCAACACCGAGGTGATCCGGGCCAAGATGCGGACCATGGAGTCGCTCCGCCTCGACGACACCATCGAGGACATCCTGATCACGCTCAACAAGCAGTACCACCTGATCCGGCTGCTCAAGAACTCCCGCGACGAACAGGGTCTCTTCCTCTACCTCGTGCTCGACCGGCAGAAGGCCAACCTGGCCCTGGCCCGGCACAACCTCAGGCGCATCGAGAACGAGCTCGTCATCTGATCCTCCTGGCGCCGCCCGGATCACCTCGGCACTGGCGTGGATGTCACCCTGGGGTTGCAGGAATGGCCCCGAAGGTGACATCCACGCCTGTCCATGAGCTTGTACCGGACGGGCTCCCGGTGTAGACACGTCCGGAACGGGCAGGGGGCTGCTTTCGCCAGCATCCCAACGGAGGAGTTTCCTCGTGACCCAGATACCGGACATCGGGCTGAACAACGGCCAGACCATCCCACAGTTTGGCTTCGGCGTCTTCCAGATCCCGCCGCAGGACACGGTCGAAGCCGTCAGCACGGCGCTGCGAGCCGGTTACCGGCACATCGACACCGCCGAGATGTACGGCAACGAGAAGGAAGTCGGCGAGGCGATCGCCAAGTCGGAGATCGACCGGAGCGACGTGTTCGTCACCAGCAAGCTCGCCAACGACGCCCACCGCCCGGACGACGCCCACCGCGCCTTCGACCAGACCCTGCAGGCGCTGGGATCGGACTACGTCGACCTGTTCCTGATCCACTGGCCACTGCCCACCAGGTACGACGGCGACTACGTCTCGACCTGGCGTGCCCTGGAGGAGTTCTACCGGGACGGGCGCGCCCGCTCGATCGGCGTCTCCAACTTCCAGCCTCATCACCTGCGACGGCTGCACACCGAGGCCGAGGTGGCGGTCGCGGTCAACCAGATCGAGATACATCCCTACCTCACCCAGGACGAGGTGCGGGGATTCTGCGCCGAGCACCAGATCGCCGTCGAGGCGTGGTCGCCGCTCGCCCAGGGCCTGGTGCTGGACGACCCGGTGATCGACTCGATCGCGCGCCGGACCGGCAAGTCTCCGGCGCAGGTGGTGCTGCGCTGGCACATCGAGCGGGGCGACATAGTCTTCCCCAAGTCGGCCACCGCCGAGCGCATCGAGCAGAACATCGACATCTTCGACTTCGAGCTGCCCGCGGCCGACGTCGCCGAGATCGCGATGCTCAACCGGGACGAGCGGACCGGTCCCGACCCGGACAAGTTCACCGGCGCCTGAGTGCTCACCCGGTCGCGGACCACCGCACCGAGAAGCTGGCCAGGGAGTAGCCGAGCGCGTTGACCGTCGGCTGGATGAAGTTATCCCGCATCATCTGCTCGGCCTGGGTCTGGGCCGCGCCGATCAGCGGTCGCGAGATCTGCGTGTTGTTCCGGGCCTGGACGAACGCGATGCTCTGCGCCTGGGCGTACAGCACGGACACCGAGAACTGCGGCCTGATCAGGGCGCCACAGCCGAGGCCCGGATACGTCCAGCTGTGCTGCACGTCGATCGGCTGCGACAGCGTGTTGTCGACGGTGACGTCGTGCACGGACTGCGGCAGCTGCGGCCGGGGCAGGGTGAGCAGCACGCTCACCCGGCCAGGCACCCCACCCGCGGGCTGGTCAAGCACCTGCAGGCGGTAGTGGCCCGTCGCAGGCTGCCACCAGGACGGCCCCGGGTTCAGGTTGACCGTGGCCGAGGCGTGGCCGACCGCGTTGAACGTGCTGGAGTACCAGCACGGCCAGATCCCGATGCTCTTCGAGACCTTCCTGGTGAAGGAGAAGTTGAAGTTCTCCGTGCCCAGAGCGGGCCGGGAGATACCCTCGATCTTCTGCAGCACCCACGGCCCGAGCTCGACGTTGGTGGTCGTGCCGGCGGTCACGGACTGCCACGGCCACGCCAGCTTGACGTGCGGCAAGCGCACGTCGACCCCGACCAGGTGGAAGGCGGCGGACAGCGCCGCCACGGCGCCCCACGCGACCGCCTTGCGGAAGATCAGCCCGGCCAGGACGACGATCGCCGCCCAGGTGATCTTTGGCGGGATCCGGCGCCTGCGGCGGGACCGCCGGACGCGCACCGCCTCGGGCCGGGCCGGCCAGTCGCGCGGTCGCCAGTCCGGTGGCGGAGCGGACTCCGCCATGAACCAGGTGTCGTCCGGCCAGTCCCTTCGCCGTCCCGGTTCGTCTGGATCGGCGACGGCCCGGGGCGGCGGTCTGCCCGGTACGCCCGTGGACAGCATGCCGATGAGGAGGATCAACAGGCGGATCATCTGGCCTACCTTCTCCGAGCGGTTAGGTGAGGGCGCGGTAGCCGAGGCTGAGCACGGCCGGCACGGCGCCGAACGGCATCCGGAAGCGCGATCCCGGCTTGTCCGGGGCGTTCGGCTCATCGACGTCGGGCCAGCGCATCTTCAGGTGCTCGGCCGTGAGGCCCGCCACGGAGTACGGGAACTCCAGCGCCGAGATGTCGTGCAGCTTGAGCAGGCCGCCCCACCGGAACGCCGCGAAAACCTGCGCCAGCTCGCGGACCGACAGCCACCGCCGGGCCGTGATGTCGATCCAGTAGACCGCCATGGCCAGCTCGACGAGGTCACTCGCGCACTGGGCCAGCGCCTCTGACCTGGTGTGGTACGCCGTCCCGGCCACCTTGGTGCCCAACTTCTCGCCGTGCACCGGCGAGTACTTGGGCTGCGCCTGGCACTGCATCCAGTCGCAGGCGGCGAGCAGTTCCCAGCGGATACCGCTGCCGCTGGCGACGTCCTCGTACAGCGGCTGCGCCCGGGTCAGCGGCGCCTTGGCGGTGCTGATATAGGCAGTGGTAACCACCTGGGGGATCTGCGGACGGTACAGCGTGGCGGCGCCCGCCTGGGACCGCCGCGACGCCACCCGTGCGGCCCGTGCCGGCTGCGCGGCGGTCTTCCCGGAACCGCGCGCGGTGGTGTAGCTGTCGAAGATGCCCGGGATCGTCGACGTCCCGCCATCCTGGCTGGCCGAGCTGCCATGCGTGGCGCTCCCGCCGCTGGCGGCACCCGGGACGCTGCTCCCGCCCGCGCTTCCGCCCGTCCGGCTGGTCCTGCCCTGCCCGTGGCTCCTGCTCTGCCTGGCAGCACTGCTCTGCTTCGCGGCGCCGCGCTGGCCGGTCCCGTCTCGGCTGGCGGCCGCGCCGGGTGAGCTGACCGCGGCCTGGCTGACGACCCCCTCGTTGGGCACCGCGACGGCGGCGGTGTCGCCCAGCGCGGCGGCGGGCGCGCTCGTGCTGCTCGCGCTAGCCGGTCTGGTCGCACCGCTCGCCGTACTCGCGGTAGCCGGTGCCTTCGCGTGCGAGCTGCTCCCGGTCGCCGCCGGGCTAGCGGGCACCGAGGCGTGCGTCGTCGATGCGTCGTACCGGTACAGGTTGTACAGCTGCATGATCTGGATCAGGCTCGAGCCGTAGCTAGGGTCGGTCGCGTACACGCCGGTCAGGTCGTTGGCGAAGGCGTCGGGTACGTGCTGGTCGGCCATGGCGTGCTGGTAGCTCGAGGCGGTGGCCAGCAGCTCGGCGTGGTCGGAGATGCTCTGGGCGATGTTGTGGTACACCCGGAACCCGCTCGTCTGCGTGACCCACCGGCCGTTCAGGTACTCCCGGGTCGGCATCATGTCCGTGCCGGCCGGGCCGGTGCCCTTGATGCCGAACAGGTTGTTGTCCCGCGCAGCCAGCTCGCTCTGCCCCCACCCGGACTCGTCGATCGCCTGAGCGATGGTCACCGCGGCCGGCACGCCGTAGCGGCTCTGCGCGGCCATTGCCCCGGGGGCGATCTGGCTGATGAAGGCCTGCTGCTGGGCCGTCCCTGGTGACGGCGATGAGGCCGGGGTGTTGTTCCTGGTGTAAGCCTGCGAGCGGCTGCTGGACGTGCTGCTCGGCTTGCTGGCTGAGCTGCTGACCGAACCGGTGCTAGTGCTGCTGGTGCTGCTGGTGACGGCGCCGGCGGGCATGCCGGGGATCAGAGCCGTCGCCGCGCTGGTCCCGGCCCGCCCGTTCCCCGTTTGGCTCGCGCTTGCCGAGGCCGGCTGGGAGGCCGTGCCGCCTCCGGTCATGACGCCGGGCATCGTCACCATGCTGCCCGTGCCCACGCCGCCCACCGCCGACAGGCTCTCGGTGGTGCTGGCGGCGGCCGGCTTGGCCGTGGCCGCGGGACGCTTGCGGGTGGCGGCTGGCTTGTGGCTGGTCGCCGGGCTCGAGCCGGTCATGGCGTTGGCGATCTGCAGCCCGGGAATCTGGGCGTCGTGGGAGCCGGTAGCGGCCTGGCTTGTGGCGCGGGCGGGTTGCTGACTGACGGCGCTGAGCAGCTGGCCGTTGTTGACGAATCCGTCCACGCCGTTCGCGCTCAGCGAGCCGGTGTAGGTGTGAGCGTTGACCGAGAAGTTCGGCAGCGAGTCACCGCCGATGGTGTTCAGGACACCGTCGGAGTACCCGGTCACGACCTCGACGTGCCCGTCGAAAAGCACCCAGTCGCCCGGCTGGGGATCGTATCCGTCGCCGAGCGGATGCCACCGGTGGTGCGACTGGGCGTCCTGCAGGACGGAGACGACGTTGAGGGAGTCGGGGTTGGGGTCGACCCGGACGTCCGCCCACTCGTGCAACGGCCAGGGATAACTGGACCCGCCGGACACCCAGCTCTGCTGGCCGGCCGCGCGGGCACCCAGTTCCAGCGTGAGGCTGGCAAAGGCGGCGCAGGACTCGCCGTGGTCGATCCCGTCGACACTGTCGCTGCCCCAGATCATCGCCTCCATCTGGGCTGGCGTCTTGTTCCTGGCCAGCCGCAGGTACTTGTTCGCGACGTCCACGATCGCCGAGCGCAGTGTGGTCTCGGCCGTGGCGGCCGGCTGCTCTGGCTTGCTCACCGACACCAGGTGCACCGGCATCCGGGTCGGTGAGGTCATGTCGTCGACGCTCCCGTGCGCGAAGGCGAATCCGGTCATGGCTCCGCAGGTGCTGAGGCTGACCAGGGCAGTTGCCTGCTGCCACGTTGGTTTCCTGATGGGCTGCATGGGATTCACCTCCTTCCTGGCCGCGGGCTGGCTGGCTCAGCTGACCCCGGGCAGGGACTTCAAGATGGCCTGGACCTGTGGGTTACCGGGGTTATCGGCGTTCTCGAAGAGAACGCTGACGTCGTAGGCCGCCGCGCTCGTGGCGCCGACCACCCACTGCTTATAGGCATCCGAGACCAGCGCCGCCTGCCCGGCCGAGCTGGTGATCGGGTGAGCGCAGATGGTGGGGAACCCGGCATGCGAGACCACCTCCGGCGACCCGGTGTAGCGGGCGCAGTTGGCGGCGCTGCCTTCGAGCCCCGGCTGGACTGCGGGCTTGCCCGTGGTGCTGGTCAGCGTGGCGCCGCCGACGATGTTGTTGATGGCGCGAGCCGCCACGGCCAGACTGTCGACGGGGTCGGATGGGTTGTAGGGATGGTGCAGGTCGAGCGACCAGGCCACCTCTCCGCCCTGCGTCGGCGTGATCGGCTCCAGCCCCTGCCGGCCGGTCTTGGCGTCCGTGAAGGCGGGGTTGTCGTTGCTCGTCATCAGCGAGAACACCCAGAGGATCTGGCTGGTGTCCTTGCCGCAGGCGAAGTTCACCTGTCCGGGCTCGGAGGCGACGTTAGGGTTCTGGCAGGCCTGGGTGATCTCGCTCTTCACGGTGGCGACGCTGGCCGGCCATGCGGGGTTCGGCCGGAACACCAACACCGCCGCGATGATGACGACGACCGCCGCGCCGAAGCCGAAGAGCAGGGTGCGGAACCTGGGCAGCCGCCGCTTGGCGATGCTGGGGCGTCCCCGGTCGATCAGGATCTGGGTGCGATCCTGCCCCGGTGACCCGTCTCGCCGGGCGCCGGCTCGCGGGCGAGGCCCGGTCCTGATGGCCGCGGCTGGGATCTCCTCCTCAGGAGGGAAGTCCTCGATCAGGTGGTGCAGGGCCTCCCGGGGCCTCGGCTCGTAGCCGCGCCCGCTGGCGGCCTGAGCTGGGCGGCCCGGGCTGTGACCCCCCGGGCTGTGACCCCCCGAGCCGTGACCCCCCGAGCCATGACCAGAGCGTGGCCGCGGCGTGACCCGGAGCATCGTGCGGCGGGGTGCCTCGTCCTCCTGGTCGGCGGCCGGCGGGTGGACGTGGGAATCGCGCAGCTCGAGCAGCTCGCGCAGCTCGTTCTCCAGGTCCATGGTCCTGGTTTCCAGTTCGGCGAGCCTAGATGCCTCGTAATCGTCAATGTTTTCGAAGTCGTCGTCCATCATGTCACCTCCAGCATCAGTCCTGTCCTGGGCGCACCGGGATGCCGGTTGCGACCTGCCTGGAGCGGCTAACCGCCGTGCGTCCAGGGGGGGCGGGATCCGGGCGCGGCGCCGCCTGGCACCGTGCCCGGATCATCCGACCCGGCTGACCTTTCCCCGGCTTCGGGAAACCGACCCATAGCTGATATTAGAACATAGATGCGATCGCCAGGGGAAGCCGGTTCTCGAACATTGTGGCGAAGCAAGTTGTTCAGCTAGAATCGAATGCATGACGAATTCGAACGCCGGCCGCGGGAAAGCTGGCCAGCTCGCGACGGCCCGTTCGCGAATACGCAGCTCACCTGGCCTGTCCGCGGATCTCGCGGCCCGGGCGCGCGTCCCGGATGATGCTGCCATCGCGGACGACGAATTCGCCGTTGACCAGCACGTGCCGGATGCCGGTCGACGGGCGTGTGCTCTGCCGGTACGTTGCCTGATCGCTGATGAGGTCTGCTTCGAACACTATAACGTCTGCATCGGCGCCCGGCTGCAGGCGGCCCTTGCGGTGCATCGCCGGCACGTGGTCCTGCAGCAGCCGGGCCGGATCCAGGCTGCACCTGGCCAGCGCCGCCGTCAGGTCGGAGGTGCCGTGCTCGCGGGTCAGCAGGCGCACGGCGCGGGCGAAGGTCCCGGCGGTCCGCGGGTGCGTGATCGCGGTGGGCGGCAGCGGCCAGGCCAGCTTGTCCCCGGGGGCGGTCCAGGTGAGCGGCATCGCGTCGCTGGCCACCACCGCGCCGGGAAAGGTCAGCGACCGCAGCAGCAGGTCCCGGTCGGCGGGGTCGTCCTCGTCCAGCAGGTCGATGATGGCCAGGCCACCAGGGTCGGTGCGGCGGAGCTCGCGCAGCCGTGCCTCGCTGGCCACCCGCTCACCGGTCGGCGCGTAGGTGAGCGAGGACGGCACGAGCCCGCGCTCGGCGAGGCGTTCGGGTGCCAGAAAGGCCGCGCCGATGCCGGTCATGCCGGAGCCGTACGGGTAGGCCTCGGTCGTTACCCGTGAGCCGGCTGCCTGCGCCCGGCCAACCAGGCCCAGCACCCGGTCGATGTGCCGCTGGGAGGTGCTGTTGATGTGGCAGTAGTGCATGTGTGCGCCGGTCTGGCCCGCCGCGCGCACGATCTCCTCGGCGCCGTCCGCGACGCCATCCGGGACCATCTCGATCAGATCCCGCGTGTGCGTGAACGTGGTCACGCCGGCCTCGGCCGCCAGCGTGGCGACCCGCAGATACTCCCGTGTACTGGCCGCGGGTGCATAGCCGAGCAGGATGCCGATGCCGATCGCGCCGTCGGCCAGGTCGGCCGCGAGCCGCGACATGATGGCGTTGACCTGCGCCGGCTCGGCCGGCCGCTGCCATGCGGGATCGCCGATGCTGGCCATGAGCCTGCGCAGGCTCCCATCCGGGTCGATCCCGGCCACCACCGCCATCCGGGCCAGCGCCCAGGACGCGGAGAACCCGTAGTTGACCGGGCGGCCCTGAGCCGCAGCCCGCCGGTAGGCCGCCGCCACCGGGGTAACGCCGGCCTCGAGCTCCAGCGCCGTGGTCACGCCGTCCATGGCCTGCAGCCGCAGGCCGCCGAGGTCGTCGACGTGGCTGTGCAGGTCGATGAAGCCGGCCGTCACGACCAGCCCGGTCACGTCGTAGCTGGCCGGGCCCGGCGGCAGGGATCCGGCAACCTCGACGATCCGGCCGCCCGCCAGGGCCACGTCCCGGACCGCGTCCAGACCGGTCTCCGGGTCGATGACCCTCCCGCCGCGCAGCACCATGTCCCAGTCGCTCACCGCCAGCCTCCTCTACCTAGAGTCTGCCAGCCCGGCTGCCCGCAGCTGGCTGCTAGCCTGGCCGGGTCAGGCACGTGTCGAGGAGGCCTATGTGACCAGCGGCGACGCCGAGCCCACCGGCATCGTCGTGGTGGCTCACGGCGGCCAGTCGGCCAGCGCCAGGCCGACCGCGCCCACCCAGCTCCCGGTGTTGCGGATGATTCCCATAGCCGGTGCCATCCGGCACGCGCTCAAGGGGACCGGAGCGCTGGTGTACCGGCCGCGGTTCGAGGTGCGCGGCTGGAACGGCGACCTGGCCTCGCCAGTGGAGGACCTGAACCGGATCCTGGATGGCCTTGCCCGGCGTTACGGGCCGGTCCCGCTGGTGCTGGTCGGTCACTCCATGGGCGGCCGGGCCGTGCTGCGTTGCGCGGGGCACTCCGCAGTGGCCGCGGTGGCTGGCCTGGCCCCCTGGCTGCCCGAGGGGGAGCCGGTCGAGCAGCTGGCGGGCCGGCGGGTGCTTCTCGCGCACGGCACCGCGGACCGCATCACCGATCCGCTTGCCACCTGGGCCTACGCCGTCCGGGCCCGGGTCGTCACCGAGGTCACCACGGTCGAGATACCAGGCGGCGAGCACGCGATGCTGCGCCAGGCGCACCGCTGGCACGAGATCGCGGCCGGATTCGCCCGGAGCGCCGTGCGCCGCGAGCCATTTACCGCATCGCGGTTCTGAACAGGTCACATAGCGGCCAGGATCTCGGCCCGCACCAGGTAAGGCAAATGCCGGACTTCCGCCGGAACGCCACAGTTGTCACGTTTCGTCTAAGCTGTTGACCAGCCTTAAATTACAGAAAGCGTCTGTATCATCGCGCAGTGTGCTATACACGAAGCATCGAGAAACTGCCCCGGCTGGCCACGGACGGGGGAGAGGTGTGAAGTGACGAAATTAGTACCGGTTCGGCACGACAATATCCCGTTAAGGCGGGCCATCTGGCCTCACCAGGCGCCTGCGCTGCCAGCGAGCCTGGCCGGCCGCGCCATCCGCATTCCGCACGCCGCGCGCCACTCCCGGTCCGCGGACCTGCGGCCCAGCCGCCGTCCTTCGCTGTCGATCCGCTCCGCCGAGCGGCGACGGTGGGCCGCCGAGCTCAACGGCCCCGGCCGGTCCGCGATGGTGATCTACGGCATGGGCGGGATCGGCAAGTCGACGCTCGCCGCGCAGATCGCGGCCAAAGTCAGCCGGATCCAGTCGGGCCGCGTGGTCAGCAGGATCAGCGGTGAGGTCAGCGCGGCGAGCTTCGCCGCCGCGGCGGCCGACTTCATCATCTGCGACGACTTCGACGACAACCTGGCCGAGGAGTCCGGGCACTGGACCGTGGCGGATTCGGACCTGGCCGCGGTGCTGGCCAGCTGGCCCGGGAAACTGCTGATCACCTGCCGGCGCCCGTTTACCTTGCCAGGCGCGGACAAGCTCGCCTTCCGGCAGCTCGGACCGCTGACCCATCCCGGGTTCGCCGAGCTCACCGTCTCCCTGCCGGCCATCCGGCTGCTGGCCGAAGCCGAGCGCGACCAGGTGTGGCGGCTCACCGCCGGGCACCCGCTGGCGCTGGCCTATCTGGATTTGCTGCTCGCCCGCGGCGAGCGTTACCGGGACCTGGCCGGGCGCCTGGCCGCCGCGATCCGGCTCCGGACCGGCCATCCGGTGCCGGCCACCGACCCGGCCGAGCTGCCCGAGTCCACCGCGAACACCATCGCCTGGGCGGCCGGCGGCCTGATGTTCGGCGAACTGCACGACCGGCTCGGCAGCGGCGCCAAGGCCCTCCTGCTGCGTACGTCGGTGTTCCGCGTGCCCGTCGCCGCCGAAGCGCTGGCCAGCCGCGGCGCCCAGATCGCCGAGTGCGAGGCCGCGGGTCTGCTCACCATCGCGTCCGGGCGGGAACTGCAGGTTCACCGCTGGACCGCCGACGAGCTGCACCTGCGCCTCACCGAAGCCGGCCTGGGCTCGCAGATCGCCGCCGCCCATGAGCAGGCGGCCTCCTACTGGCAGTCCCGCGTGGCCGCGGCGCCGCAGACTGCCCCCGAGACCGCTCAGCGCGCTGAGATGGCACAGCGCGCTGAGCTCGAACTACGCCACCACCAGCGGCGCGCCGCCGAACTCGCCCACGCCGAGCGCCCCGCCCCAAACCGCGACGCCGCGACCGCGCCCCAGGCCCGACGGCGCCGCGCCGTCCGGTATGGCGTCGCGGGGGCGTTCGCGGCGATGTCGGCCCTGCTGGCCGTCGAGGCGGCGCACGACTTCTCCGTGCCGCACCTGGCCTCAGCCGACGCGCCCGCCGTGCCGGTCAGTGCGCCGCCCCTGAGTAGCTCGGCGGCCACCCGCGAGCAGGCCGCGGCCTGGGTGGCCCAGCAGGTCAGCACCGCGGCCATCGTGGCCTGCGACCCGGCCATGTGCGCGGCCCTGGCTCATCGGGGCATCCCGTCCGGGAACCTGCTGGTGCTCGGCCCCGGTTCGGGCGACCCGCTCGGGTCGGCCGTGGTGGCCGAGACCGCCTCCGTGCACGCCATGTTCGGGCCGCGGCTGGCCAGCGTCTACGCACCGGAGGTCCTGGCCAGCTTCGGCACCGGCTCGGCCCAGATTGCCATCCGCGTCGTCGCCCCCGACGGCACCGCCGCCTACCGGGCCGCCCTCGTCGCCGACCAGCGCGAACGTCAGGTGGCCGGTGCTCAGCTGGCGCAGGATCCGCGGCTCGTGACGGGACCGGCCGCCCGGGCGGCACTGTCCACCGGCCAGGTCGACGCGCGCCTGCTGATCACCATCGCCGCCCTGGCAGCGGACCAGCAGGTCACGGTGACCGGGTTCGGCGATGCGGGCCCGCACGCCAGCCCGTGGCTCCCGCTGCGCTCGGCCGTCCTCGCCGCTCCCGAGGCCACCGCCCGGCGGATGCTCGCCTTTGTCCGCGCGCAGCGCTCGCCCTACCTCCCAGCCCAGGCCAGCCTTACTCCGGCGGCAGGCGGTAGGACCTTGCTAAGCATCCGGTTCGCGGCGCCCACCCCACTCGGCCTGCTGGGCGCCCGGTAGCTGCAACCGAGCTGCACCGTGTCTCTGCCCGGGACCGCAACCCCGGCCGGGGACCGTAGCCCTAGCTGACGGTTACGTTCACAACGGGGGTGCCAGATGAGCAGCAGCAACGGGAGCCGTATCGCGGTCGAGGCCGAGATCACCATGGGCCTGGTCGGCCCGGATGACGGGCTCCTGCCGTTGATGGTCACCTTGGCCTATCGCTGCGACGACCCGTATGCGGTCACGATGGCGTTCGAGGTCGGGACGGGCCAGCCGGTGGAATGGGCGCTGGCCCGCGACCTGCTGGCGGCTTCCCTGCAGGCCCAGGAGGGGATCGGGGACTTCATGGCCTGGCCATCGGCGGAGCTCGGCGGGTTCGGGATCTTGCACCTGTCGATGACCTCACCGAACGGGCACGCCGAGTTCGAGACCAGCGCGGAGGACATCAGCGCATTCCTGGACCGCACCTACGAGCTGGTGCAGGACGGCCAGGAGTCGTCGCACCTGGACCTGGACGCCGAGCTCGCGGAACTGCTGAGCGAGGCGTGACCTAGTAAGGAAAACCGATTCCTCAATCTGCCTGGAGCGCGTTTAGGCCGGTGCACGCGGGTAAGGGGGCTGCCCAGAGAGGAGCAGCCTGTGGCTCGGATCGAGGTATACGCGAACCGGCCGATCGGCACGCTGGACCGGCGGGTCTTCGGGAGTTTCGCCGAGCACCTCGGCCGCTGCATCTACGGCGGCGTGTTCGACGAGGGATCACCGCTCTCCGGTCCGGACGGCTTCCGCACCGATGTGCTCGACGCCGTCCGCGACCTCGGCGTGAGCACCGTGCGCTGGCCCGGCGGCAACTTCGTCTCCGGGTATCACTGGACCGACGGCATCGGCCCACCGGACAGCCGCCCCCGCCGGCCGGAGCTGGCCTGGCACAGCGAGGAGCCCAACCGCTTCGGCACCGACGAGTTCATGGCATGGTGTGCCGCCGCCGGGGTGGAGCCGGTGCTGTGCCTGAACATGGGCACCGGAACCCTGGACGAGGCACTGGCCTGGGTCGAGTACTGCAACGGCACCGGCGACACCTACTGGGCGAACCGCCGTCGCGCCAACGGTCACCGCGATCCCTACGGGGTGCGGTACTGGGGCCTGGGCAACGAGATGTACGGGGACTGGCAGCTCGGCCAGCTGACCGCGGCCGAGTACGTCGCCACGGCCACCCGCTGGGCCAAGGCCCTGAAGATGCTCGACCCCGGGATCTCCCTGGTCAGCTGCGGCCAGACCGGCCTGGACGACTGGGACCAGGTCGTCGTCGACGGCCTGGTCCGGCATGTGGACTGGCACAGCATCCACCTGTACACCGGATCCGCGGACTACTGGGCCAACGTGCTCGCGCCGCACTACGCCGACCGGGCGCTGGCCGTGACCGGCGCGCTGATCGACCGGGCCCGCTACGTGCAGCGGGTGGAACACGAGGTCAGCGTGGCCTATGACGAGTGGAACGTCTGGTACCGGACCGACGACGGCCAGCTGGAGGAGAGCTACAACCTGGCCGACGCCCTGGCCGTCGCGACCTACCTGAACATCTTCGTTCGCCGCTGCCGCACGGTGCGGATGGCCAACCTGGCCCAGCTGGTCAACGTCATCGCCCCGGTCGTCACCTCACCGCGGGGCCTGTTCACCCAGAGCATCTACCACCCGTTCGCTCTGATGGCGACGGCCAGCCAGGAACTGGCCCTGGACACCAGCACCGACTCGGGGACGCACGCGCACCAGGACCGGGCCGCGGACCGCTGGCCTCACCGGGTCGCCGACCTCGGCCCGTTCCAGCTGCTCGACGTGGCCGCCACCCGCGACCAGGGAGCCGGGCAGCTCACCATCTCCGTGGTCAACCGCGACCCCGATCACGCCATCGACACGCGCATCGGGCTGCATGACGCCGTCGCCGCCGGGACCATGACCATGCACGAGGTCAACGGCGACAGTGCCGACGTCGTCAACACCGCGGAAAAGCCCACCAATGTGAGCGTTCACAAGTCGATGCGCGAGGTGGCCGGGGAGCACCTCGACGTCACGTTCGCGCCGCACTCGTTCACCATCCTCGAGGTGCCGCTGTCATGAAAGAACCGCGTCCGCCCCGGATCACGCTGGCCCAGCCCGCATCCTTCAGCCGCCGGAACTTCCTGGCCGGCGCGGCCGCCCTCGGCGCGGCCGCCGTGACGGCCGGCTGCGCCGGCACCTACGACGTCGGCTCCGGCTTCACCGGGACCAGCGGTGGCGCGAACGCCTCCACGCTCGTGTACTGGAACCTGCTGACCGGCGGCGACGGCACCCACATGGTGTCCATGGAGGACGGCTTCAGCAAGGCCTACCCCAAGGTCAACCTGGAGTCGACGATCCTGACGTGGGGCAACCCGTACTACACCAAGCTCTCGCTGGCGATCAGGTCGGGCAGCCCGCCGGACGTGGCCATCATGCACCTGAGCCGGATCTACGAGTTCGGCCCGCCGGGGATGCTGACCCCGCT
>Ga0213875_10001662_pt1 | contig 14016 bp, 15 predicted proteins | sample BarmaccomBMRX_R8_FD_160105 | JGI IMG/M metagenome (GOLD analysis project Ga0213875, IMG submission 160105) | Root-associated microbial communities from Barbacenia macrantha in rupestrian grasslands, the National Park of Serra do Cipo, Brazil - RX_R8 | ecosystem: Host-associated > Plants > Roots... | reverse complement strand
TCTCGTCTCGCCCCTGAGTACCCGACTGTGCCTGGTTCACACGTGTGTCCCTGGAGCGAGGCTCCAGGCCCGCCCGTCCCGCGGGCAGGCCCGGAGCATTCGTGGAAAGCGCAAGTGTCCGTTGAGAAGAAGGGGCAATCGGCCAGCCAGTGCCGCCGCCAGACCAGCACCGTCGAGGGAACCCCAGCCGGTCACCTGCTCGTAGCCGGTACCGGCGCGGAACGTGCCGTTGCTGCCCGCGGTGACGTCGTGGAACGCCTTGGCGGCATTGGATCCCTTGCCGATCCGGTACAACGCCGGGTTGGCATTGCCGAGCCTGTGACCCACCTTGGCATTGGCCAGCCCCGCGAAGCCGGCCCACACGGGTGTGGCACAACTGGCGCCACCGGCGTCGAGCCATTCTCCCGCGGAATAGATCGCGTACCCGCTGTTGTCACCGTCGGCGTCGGCGGAGATGTCCGGGACGGTCCGCTTGCCGGCCACGCCGGTCTGGTAGTCCGGAGCCGCGAAATGGACCGAGGTGCCGCCTCCGGAGCCACTCCAGCCCGTCTCGGAGCCGTAGCTGGTGCCATTGAGCCTCAGCGTGGCGCCGCCGACGCTGGTCACGTTCGGGTCGGATCCGGGATAGTCCACCGCGTCAACGCTGGGGCCGGTGGGAAAGTAGGTGCAGTCCTTCGAGCCGTCGTCGCCGGAGGCGGCGAGGAAGCTGATGCCCTCGGCCACGCCCCGCTTGTAGGCGTTCCCGCTGCCCTCGAACGACGCCGGATCATTGTCCTGTTCACACGCGCCCCACGAGATCGATACGACCGAGACCTTGTTGTCGTCACGATCTTGTTGATCATGTCGACCTCGCCCTCGCCGGAGTCGGGCGCCTCGTAGACATAGGTCGACGCCGCTGGCGCCATCGCCTGGACGACCTCGATGTCCAGCTCGACTTCGTTCTGCCCCTCCCCAGGGCTGCCGTCGTAGTTGGCCCCATCGACCGAGACGGTCCGCGGTTGTGGCGGCGTCAGCCCGAACTGGCTGTCGTCGGTGGAGACGTTGGTCTGTTGGTATCCGTCGAACTCAGACAGGGCCACTGCCACTCCGGCCCCGGTGCCCAGCGAGCCGGTGTCGTAGGCGCCCCGTAACTGGGCAGGGCCGTAGCCGTCCGGAGTGCCCGCTTTGCGTGTTATGGAGAGTTTGTGCCACGAGACGTCATCGTCCAGACCGATGACACCCTGCACGATCGGCGTGGTGTCGGGTGGCACCTGCGGTGCGGTGTCGTTGGCGTAGAAGCCGTGGTTGTCGGTGCTGTCCCGCTAGCGGCTCAGCGTCGTGTTGAACGCCTTCTGCAGCTGGTCGACGGTACCGCTGGCGACGACCACCTGACGGTCGCCGCTGACCGAGTCCACGTGCAGGCCCGCTGAGCTGAGGAAGCCGGACACCCGGGTGACCTCGGCCGCGGTGGGGCCGAATCTCTCGGTGAACTGGGCCGGGGTGAGGTAATGGCCGTACTGTGCGGACATGGGATCACTGACCTGGGCGGGGAAGGCGTCCAGGTCCGCGGTGTTGTGCAGCCTCAGCGGGACGGATACCGACATGTGCTGACCGGTCTCGATCGCGCCGGTGCGATGGCTGTGGGCCAGGGCGGGGGAGACGATGCCGGGGATGGAGACCAATGGCTGGGTGCAAGGGTGTGGTGGCGACGTGTCATCAGGTAACTCCTTTGGCGCGTAGCAGGGTGTTCGGCGACCAAAGAAAACGCTGAGATTGTCGACCATCGCCCTATCAGGGTGCTATCACGGCGTAGGGCCGGATCCTGGGCAGCAGGAGAGCGGGCCGGCACCGGCAGATACGTGGCTCATACCCTCTGGGGGTATATAGTCTGACGCGGAGTCCGTCTGTCGGGAGGTGACACGTGGCCGGCTACAGCGAGCAGAAGGACAGCCACCTGCGTCGCCTGCGGCGTATCGAGGGGCAGGTCCGGGGTTTGCAGCGGATGATTGCCAGTGATGAGTACTGCATCGACGTGCTTACTCAGATCTCCGCCGCGACGCGGGCCCTGCAGGCGGTGTCCCTCGAGCTGCTCAACGAGCACATTCGGCACTGCGTGACCAACGCGATCGCTGAAGGCGGCTCCGAGGCTGATGTCAAGATCCGCGAAGCGACCGCGGCGATCGCGCGGCTGGTCCGCTCGTGACGAGCGCACCCACCGCAACGACCCATGAGGAGCGGCACCGATGACCGAGTCCAACTACATCGTCACCGGCATGACCTGCGGACACTGTGCAAACTCGGTGACCGAGGAGATTAGCCAGCTCGGCGGTGTCACCAGCGTTGATGTCGACGTGGCCAGCGGCCGTGTCACGGTCGCAAGCGAGCAGCCGCTCGCCGAAGATGCGGTGCGGGCGGCCGTTGTCGAGGCCGGCTATCAGCTCGTCAGGAGCTGATCGATGAGCTCGACCACGCACACCGACCAGCTGACGGTCCTGCACACGACCGAGCTGAGCATCGGGGGAATGACCTGCGCTTCCTGCGCGGCGAGGGTTGAGCGCACGCTCAACAAGCTCGACGGCGTGGCGGCCACGGTCAATTACGCCACCGAGAAGGCGCTGATCACCCATCCCGTGGACGTCTCGGCTGATCAGCTCGTCGACGCCGTGCACGCGGCCGGTTACACGGCCGTACTGCCCGCTCGGCGAGATGCCGAGGACGAGGACGAGCGGGACGACCCAACCAGATCGCTGCGGCAGAGGCTGATCGTCTCGGTCGTATTGGCGGCACCGGTGATCGTACTCGCGATGGTCCCGGCATTGCAGTTCACCAACTGGCAGTGGTTCTCCCTGACGCTGACGGCCCCGGTAGTCGTGTGGGGAGCCCTGCCGTTCCACGTCGCGGCCTGGCGCGCTCTCAAGCACGGAACGTCGACAATGGACACTCTGATCTCACTGGGTGTCGGGACTGCTTTTCTGTGGTCGCTGTATGCGCTGTTCTTCGGGACCGCGGGAACCTCAGGTATGCATGACGTGTTCGAGTTCACCCTCCGACGCGATCCCGGTCAAGGCGGCATCTACCTTGAGGTGGCCGCCGGGGTGACAGCCTTCGTCCTGTCCGGGCGCTATATCGAGGCACGGTCGAAGCACAGGGCGGGAGCCGCCCTTCGGGCGCTGTTCGAGCTTGGCGCCAAAGACGTCGTGGTGCTGCGGGACGGACGAGAGCTGCGGGTCAGCATCGACGAACTGCGGATCGGCGAGAAGTTCCTGGTGCGCCCGGGTGAGAAGATCGCCACCGACGGTGTTGTGGACGAGGGCAGCTCGGCGGTGGACACGAGCATGCTCACCGGTGAGTCCACTCCGGTCGAGGTCCGCCCCGGTGATGTGGTCACCGGAGCCACGGTCAACGTGGGTGGCCGCGTGATCGTGCGGGCGACCAGGATCGGGTCAGACACCCAGCTCGCCCAGCTGACCCGACTGGTGACCGAGGCGCAGAACGGCAAGGCGAGAGCGCAGCGGCTCGCCGACCGGATCTCCGCGGTGTTCGTTCCGACTGTCATCATGCTCGCCCTCATCACTCTGGTCGCCTGGCTCGCGATGGACGCCGCACCGGTCGCCGCCTTCACGGCCGCGGTCGCCGTGCTCGTTGTGGCGTGTCCGTGTGCGCTCGGGTTGGCGACCCCCACCGCCCTGATGGTGGGCACCGGTCGGGGAGCGCAGCTCGGAATCCTTATCAAAGGCCCTGAGGTGCTCGAGTCGACTCGCCGGGTGGACACCGTGGTGCTCGACAAGACCGGCACCGTGACCACAGGACAGATGAGCCTTGTCGAGGTGCATGTGGCCGACGGCGTGAACGAGGCAGAGGTGCTGCGGCTCGCCGGCGCGCTCGAGCACGCGTCGGAACACCCCATCGGCAAAGCGATCACGGCACGGGCGGCCGAGCGCTCCGGTGAACTTCCCGCCGTGAAGGACTTCCAGAATCTGGAAGGTGTGGGCGTTCGGGGGTTCGTCGAGGGCCATGAGGTCCTCGCCGGACGCACACGACTGCTCCGGCAGTACGGCATGGAGCTGACCGGCACCTTGGCAGGAAACAAGCAGGAGGCGGAAGCGAAAGGATGCACGGCCGTCGCGGTCGGCTGGGACGGCCGGGCGCGTGCGGTCCTTGTCATGGCTGACACGATCAAACCCACGTCCATTGAGGCGATCCGCGAGCTGCGCAAGCTGGGACTGCGCACCGTCCTGCTCACCGGTGACAACGAGGCGGTGGCCCGTTCGGTCGCGGCCGAAATCGGAATCACCGAGGTGCACACGGAGGTCCTGCCCAGCGGCAAGGTTGACGTGATCAAGGCCCTACAGTCGAATGGACATGTGGTTGCGATGGTGGGCGACGGCGTCAACGACGCCGCTGCTTTGGCAACGGCCGATCTCGGAATGGCGATGGGGACCGGGACCGATGTCGCCATCGAGGCGAGCGACCTCACCCTGACACGTGGTGACCTGCTCACCGCGGTCGACGCGATCCGGCTCGCCCGCCGCACCCTGAACACGATCAAGGGGAACCTGTTCTGGGCGTTCGCCTACAACCTCGGCGCGCTGCCTCTGGCCGCACTCGGGTTGCTCAACCCCATGATCGCCGGGGCCACGATGGCGTTCTCCAGCGTGTTCGTGGTATCCAACAGCCTGCGGCTGCGTAGATTTCAAAGCCGTCGGCCGTGAGAACAGCTGACGCTGCTCGGCCGTGTCCCGCCGACCTGGCTGAATCCGTGCTCGTTCCGACGCCGGGGCGGTGACAGCGGCAGCACCGGGCATCGGCATGTCGATACCCAATGGCGCCCAACAGTGCCAGACTGCTTCCCATGACGGCGGTCGACCTAAACAGCGACCTCGGCGAGGGCTTCGGCGTCTGGACGCTGGGAGACGACGACGCGTTGCTGGACATCGTGTCCAGCGCGAACATCGCGTGCGGATTCCATGCGGGGGACCCCTCGGTGCTGCGGAAGGTCACCGAGCTCGCCGTCGAGCGCGGTGTGGCGATCGGCGCGCAGGTGGGCTACCGCGACCTTTCAGGATTCGGCAGACGATTCATCGACGTGGTCCCTGAGGAGCTCACCAACGATGTGATCTATCAGATAGCGGCGCTGGACGGGTTCGCAAGGATCGCCGGTTCCCGGGTTCAGTACGTCAAACCGCACGGCGCGCTCTACAACGCCATCGTCACCCACACCGAACAGGCGGCCGCCGTCGTCGAAGGCGTCCTGCGGTACGACCGCAGCATGCCAGTGCTCGGGCTGCCTGGCTCGGAATGGTTGCGCCAGGCGGAATCCGCCGGGCTGGCCACGGTGCACGAAGCCTTCGTGGACCGCGCCTACACCGCAGAGGGGACGCTGGTCTCCCGCCGGGTGACCGGAGCCGTCCTGCACGATGCCGACGAGGTGGTGGCACGTGCCCTGCGCATGGTCCGTGAGGGCAGCGTGGTCGCCGTCGACGGACGCACTGTCGGCCTCAGGCCCCGATCGCTGTGCGTGCATGGCGACACGCCCGGAGCGGTCGAGATCGCCAGCCGGATTCGATCCGGTCTTGTCGAAGCTGGAGTGGACATCCGAGCATTCGTCGACCTGAGTGGTTCCCATCCGCATGGCTGATACCGAGAAGGAACGCCGGCATCCCGTGACCGAGCGGATCATGACCGCCGATTCGCTTGCCGACCCGGACATGCTTGGTGAGATGGTCGACGCGGCTGGACGGCAGTGGGCAACAGGGGATTCCCGGGTCGCGGGCACACTGTGGTGGTACATGGCCAGTTTTGTGCTGTTCACCCCGTTGGCTGCCCGGCTTGCGGCCGGCGACCCGCCGCCCGACCCAGCACTGTGCCGAACGCGTCTGTCCGTTGGTGACGGTGGTCAGCTGCTCTCCGCGCAACCCATGGCCTGGCTGTCTGATATGGACTCCCTTGCTGACGGGCTGCGGCGGTCCATCGGCGCCATCGTGGACACGCTCGCCGGCGTGGCCGAGATGCGCCCTAGGCCGTTGTGGGCGGTCGCCGCTGACTCACTGGCCAATGCGCTGCTCGGCGCTTGGCGAGAACAGGGCGCCGCGGGCCGCGGAGTCACCTCGGCGAGGCGACTCGCCGAGGCGATTGGCGTCCCGATGCCGATGCCGAGGTTCGTTGAGGTGGCCATCGACGGACGAACTCAGCCCGTTCCTCTGGTCCGGCGGATCTCCTGCTGCCTGATCTACCAGGTCGGGGCCGCCACATGTGCGAGTTGCCCCCGACAGCCACCCGAAGGGCGGCGCCGCCGGATGACTGAGGCAGCTCAGCTGCTGTGAACCGTCCAGCACACCCAGTGGCACGGTTGCCCTGTTCGGTCGATGTCGAGGATGGCCGCTTACTGTTCACCGCATGATCAGCATTCAGGAACGCTTGTACCCGGACCTCTCTTGTTTCGGCTGCGGCCACGCCAACAGCAGAGGGTTGCGGCTGCGTAGCTATCCCGGTGACGACGGTGTGGTGACGGCGACGTTCACACCGTGGCCGGAGCACGACAATGGCATCGGTTTTCTCAACGGTGGCATCATCTGCACCGTGCTGGACTGTCACAGCGCGGCGGCCGTGATGCTTGAGGCGGACCGGCGAGGGTGGAAGCCGCTCGGCGACGCCGCCCTGCCCTACGTGACGGCCGGGCTGGCCGTTCGCTACCTGCGTCCATCGCCGTTGTACGACCCCGTCGAGCTGCTGGCGTCGTTGCGGGAAGTGTCCGAGACGCAGATGACGGTCGACGTGTCGCTCGTGTGGGACGACAAACCCCGTGCCGAGGCCACAGCGCAGTGGAGGCGCTGGCGCCCACGCGCCTGACAAGATTCAGCCGCGGGCTTCATCCGGACCGGATCATCGCTCGAAGTGCGGCCTTGTCGGGTTTGCCGAACGTGGTTAGTGGCAGTGCGTCGACGAACCACACCGCGGCGGGCACGTCCACGGCGGTGAGTTGTTCGTGCACCGCGGCACGCAACTGCTCGGTATCGATGACGGCCTCTGGTTCGCACACCACGAAGGCGTGCATCTCCTCTCCGGTGCGCTCGCTCGGCGCGCCGACCACCGCCGCGTGCCGCACGCCGGGATGGCTGGTCAGGGCGTGCTCGATAGGGGCCGCGTAGCAGTTGTGCCCGTCTACGATGATCATGTCCTTGACGCGGCCGACCAGGTACAGGTAGCCGTCCTCGTCGAGCCGGCCGAGATCACCGGTGTACAGCCAGCCGTCGCGCAGCGCCATGGCGGTCTCGCCCGGCCGCCGCCAGTACCCCGCCATCACCGAGGACGACTGGACGCACACCTCGCCGACACCGCCAACCGGAAGCGAGCGGCCGTCAGCGGACCGGATGTCCACGCGTACACCGGGAAGCGGCCGGCCCACCGAGGACAGCAGCTCCGCCTTGTGCTCATGCGGATAGAGCATGGCGATAGCCGGCGCCTCGGTGGAGGCGTAGGTCTGCTGCAGGACCGGGCCAAGGCGGTCCAGGGCCTGCCGCAGCCTGGACGGCGAGGCTGGCGCGCTGCCGTAGCTGAGGAGGACAAGGTTGGATAGGTCCGTGGTGGCGGTGGCCGGGTGGTCCAGCAGCCGGTAGAGCAGCGACGGATACAGATAGGTGGCGACCTGCCCCGAGGCCAGCGAGCCAAGCACCGCGTCGGCATCGAACTCGTCATGCAGCTCCACGGCAACCCCGATCATCAGCATGCCGATCGCCATGTCGCCGGTGGCGTGGGCGGTGGGGGTGACCGCGAGCAGCCGCAGGTCGTCGGGGACCTGGATGTCCCCGAATCCCCATGACCGGTAGGACGCGAGCAACCTGCCGTACGTGGTGGGCACTCCCTTGGGCAGGCCGGTCGTCCCGCCGGTGTAGGTCAGCTTGGCGATGTCGGAGTCCCGTGCCCGCGCCGACACCGGCTCGACGGACTGCTCGGCGGCCAACGCCGCCATGTCGTCCAGCGACAGCACATGCGGGATGCCCGCCGCGAGCTGGGGGACCGGGCCGCCGGGTGCGGGACGCACGGGATCGAACACCACCGCCGTGAGTTCGGCATCCCGCATGATGTGGGCCAGACCCTGGGTGGTCGGGCCGAGGTGCACGGCGGTGAAGCGGAGTCCGAGCAGGAACGCGGCGAACCGGATGGTGAGCGCTTCGGGTGGGTTCGCCGCCAGCAGGCCCAGCCCGTCACCGCGCCGCAGGCCGAGAGCCTCCAGCCCGTGGGCGAGTCGGTGGACCTCATCCATCAGATCAGCGAAGCGCAGTACGCGGTCGCCGTGCATGATCGCCGGCCGGTCGGCCCGGCGCGCCGTCGTCGCCATCGCGTCGTCGATGTACTCCCGGATCGCCTCGGGCACGCTCCGCACTCCTTAACGAACAGTGTTAGATTAATATCGTGGACAGCATACGCCCCCAGAAGCGACGCAGGGGACGGCCGCCCGCGGGCGAGTCGGTGGTCAGCCGGGAGGCGGTGCTCGCCGCGGGCCTGCGAGTGTTGGAACGTAACGGCCTGGATGCGCTCACCATGCGCAACGTTGCTGAAGAACTCGGTGTGCGTGCGGCCTCGATGTACTGGCACGTCCGGGACAAGGACGAACTGCTCGACCTGCTCTCCGATGAGCTGCTGGCCGATGTGGACACACGGTCTCCACTCGACTCGGTCGACTGGCGAGTCGGTCTCGCCACGTTCCTGCGGGAGATGCGTTGCTATTTGCTGGCACGCCGAGACTCCGCGCGTCTGTTGGCCGGACGCTTCTCCACCGGGTCGAATCGGCTGCGGTGCATGGAGGCGATCCTCGGTGCGTTGCGGTCGACAGGGTTGGACGGGCACGACACCGCCTACGCCTGTTACTTCCTCATAGTCACTGTGCTGGGGTTCGTGGCCAACGAGCAGGCCCCGTTGTCCGTCCAGGTCAAGAACGGCATGCCACCCAGAGAGTTCCTAGACGGTATCCGTGACCACCTGGCGGAGCTCCCGGTGGCGGAGTACCCCAACACGCTCGCGCTCGCGACCGAGATCACCGGCCCCGACCTGGCCCGTCGCTTCGACTTCGCGGTGGAGCGCATGCTAGACGGGATCGACGCGCTCCGACGAAAGCGGGAGCCGTCCGTGCCTGTGGACAGACCGAGCGGCCACGAGGTGTAGTGAACCCCCGGTGCCCCGTCTCAGCGGTTGACCTGGACACTTGCCGACGGGCACGGCGGCCGCCGACCGGTTGGAGAGCGCTGCGTGCCGTGTGCTAAGTTTCTGCCGTCGCCAGGAGAGATCCTGGTTCGCGCCGCTAGCTCAACTGGCAGAGCAGCTGACTCTTAATCAGCGGGTTCGGGGTTCGAGTCCCTGGCGGCGCACAAGTCCCCAGGTCAGAAGGCCTGGGTTTCTTGTATCGTGGTGGGCCGTCCTTGCCCGGCTTTGTCGGCTGATTACGTATCGGAGATTCGCAGTCCACTTCGAACCAGGGAATTGGTTGACGGAACCTCCCCCCTTGTTTATCGTTTATCGATGTGATCGATAAACGATAAACAAGGGGGCTTCGTGACAGACATCCCGGTCCGGTCGGCGGCGCGTTGGCTCGGCGCGCTCAACGTGTTGCTCTCGTTGGGGTTCGGCTTGGCCGTGATGAGCGCGGCCGTTGGTGTCGTCGGCAACTATGCCATCGCCTTCCACAGTGTGGGTATCAGCGCCGGCATCGACGTATCAGTGCCCGCTCCTCAACCGCCCCTGACCGGCATCGTCAAGCCGGGCGCAGATGTCCTACCCCACGACATCACGGTGACGGTCCGCGATCCCCACCATCCGACTCTCACCGGTGCGCTGTACTTCCTCACCTGGTTCCCCGGCGTGCTCGTCGGGCTGCTGTCCCTGAACTGGCTGGCCAAGGCGGTTCACCTTGGACGGCGAGCTGATCGACTCCTGTTCTCCGCCGAGGCGGTCGGGCTGTTGACCAAGGCCGGTTGGACGCTGACTCTTGGCTCGATCGTTGCCGCCGTGCTGGACTCCGGCGCGACGTTCGTGGCATCCGCGATGATGACCCCCCAGGGCCACCCCCCTTACCAGAGGTTCACCGATGGCTATGTCCTTCTGTGTGTCATTGGGGTGGCCGTGTTGGCGGCCAGCGAGATCGTTCGGCGCGGCCGGAGGCTGTTGGACGATCTCGAGGGAGTCGTCTGATCCCGCCTGCCGAGGTGGCCGAGACGCGGAATCATGGTGCTACTCGAAGCGGTAGGGCTACTCGAACCGAATGGTGTCGCCCGCTCCGCGGCGCACGATTTCCGGTTCGTCCTGTGAGAAGTCGATGACCGTGGTCGGCTCGGTTCCGCAGTCGCCGGAGTCGATCACCGCGTCGACCACGTGTTCGAGACGCTCCTTGATCTCCCAACCCTGTGTCATCGCTTCCTGCTGATCGGGCAGTAGCAGCGTGCTCGACAACAGCGGCTCACCGAGCTCGGCGACCAATGCCTGCGCCACGACGTGGTTGGGGATCCGAACGCCGACAGTCTTCTTCTTGGGATGCAGCAACCTTCGGGGTACCTCCTTGGTTGCCGGAAGGATGAACGTGTAGCTGCCGGGGGTGGACGCCTTGACCGCTCGAAACACTGCGTTGCTCACGTGCACGAACTGTCCGAGCTGGGCGAAGTCCTGGCACACGAGGGTGAAGTGGTGCCGTTCGTCGAGGCGTCGAATGGACCGGATCCGGTCGATCCCGGCCCCGTTGCCCAGCTGGCAGCCGAGCGCGAAGCAGGAGTCCGTCGGATAGGCGATCAGTCCGCCGGTGCGGACAATGTCCACCGCCTGGCTGATCGCACGCCGTTGAGGATTCTCCGGATGCACGTCGAAGTACTTCGCCATGAGGCGAGCCTAGTGTGCTGGCCTGTGGTGTCTGAGATCGGTGCCATGATCTCCAATACCTTGCGTTCCGCACGCGACCCGAGTTCGAGCATCCAAAGTGGACTGTCAAACCGACGGGCCTCGCCCTATGACCGTTCTGGATCAGGCGCGTTGCCTTGGCCACCTGAAGCGGGCAGGGCGACACGATGTCAATCTCGGTTCCGGTGTGCGAGACTGTGCCGGCGCGGGAGTCGGACCGGTCCGCAACCGCTTGTTCCCAGAAGAATGGAGACCGATGGCCCGGTACGGAGCGATGTACGGACCGGACATCACCTTCCTCGGCGTCCCGGCGTGTGATCTCGACGACCCGTCAACCTGGGATGACGCCGAGGTCGTCATCCTCGGCGCCCCGTACGACGGAGGCACTTCCTACCGCGCGGGGGCTCGGTTCGGGCCGAGTGCCGTCCGGCAGGCCTGCTATCTCGGCCACGACGGGGTCCGCCCTTCGCTCGCGCTCGGTGTCGACGCACTGGCCGATCTGAACGTCGTCGACGCCGGTGATGTGATGATGTTCAGTGGCGACGCACGGACGTCTCATGCGGCGCTGGAACGTGCTGTCAGCACGATTTCCGGTGCTGGAAAGGTTCCGCTCGTGCTCGGCGGAGACCACTCGATCGCCCTTCCGAACGTCACTGGGCTCGCCCGCAGCATCGGCTGGGGGCGGATCTCCGTCATGCACTTCGACGCGCATGCCGACACCGGTGACAGTGCCTTCGGCTCGCTCACCGCTCACGGCCAGCCGATGCGTCGACTCATTGAATCCGGTGCGGTGCGAGGCGACCGTTTCCTGCCGATAGGTCTGCGCGGGTACTGGCCGGGTCCGCGGACGCTGCGGTGGATGGCCGAACAGGGAATGCGTTCGTACGAGATGACCGAACTCGTGGAGCGCGGGCTGAACGTCTGCCTTGACGAGGCGGCACGGACCGCGCTCGACGCATGCCAAGGCGTCCATCTCTCCGTGGACATCGACGTCGTCGACCCGGGAATGGCCCCGGCGACGGGAACGCCGGAACCGGGAGGCCTCACCTCCCGGCAGCTGTTGGACGCGGTGCGGAAGCTGTCCTACGAGCTGCCGATAGTCGGTATCGAGATCGTCGAAATCGCGCCGAGTTACGACACCGCGGACATCACGGCACTGCTCGGTAACCGTGTGGTGCTGGAGATCTTGTCAGGCATGGCGCGGCAACGAGCAGAAAACCGTGGCGAGTTGGGGCGGTGGGACCGCAGTCAGCCGTTGCTCGACCGCTGTGACTTCTCCGACGCAGCCAAGGAGTTCCGTTCATGAGCCGATCGCGGTCGCTGACCGCTTCCGACGTAACCGCGCTGCGTGAGCGCAGCCAACGGCGTCTCACCGGGGACCAGGAGCGAGTTCTCGCACTGAGCCATAGTCTGCACGCCGAGCCGGAACTGGCCTATCAGGAGCATCGTTCGGCGAAGAAGATCGCCGACCTCGCGGAGGACGCGGGTTTCCGGGTGGAACGCGGTGTCTGTGACCTTCCGACCGCCTTCACCGCGACCGTTGGATCAGGTGATCTGGTCATTGGCCTGTGCGCCGAATACGACGCGCTACCCGAAATCGGACACGCATGCGGGCACAACGTCAATGGCGCCGCGTCCGTAGCGGCCGCGCTCGCTCTCGCCGAGGTCGCCGACGAGATCGGAGTGACGGTGAAACTCCTCGGCACCCCGGCTGAGGAGTCGGGCGGCGGCAAGATCGACATGCTCCGAGGGGGCGCCTTCGACGACGTGGCGGCGGCGATGATGGTGCATGCCAGTTCCGCAGACGCCGCGGACCTCGTCACGCTGGCTATCGGCGACTGGAGGGTCAGCTACGTCGGCCGTGCCGCGCATGCGGCCGCCATGCCCCACCAAGGCATCAATGCCGCCGACGCCATGATGATCGCGCAAGTGGCCATCGGTGCCTATCGGCAGCAGATGATTCCCGGTGGTGTCGTGTCCGGTGTCGTCACCTCGGGGGGAGAGGCGTCCAACGTCATTCCGGACCGTGCCACCGCGAAGTACGCCTGCCGTGCGGCGAACTTCGAGGACCTGCGGGAGCTTCAGGAACGGATTCGCGCCTGCTTCGAAGCGGGCGCGTTGGCTACGGGAGCCACACTCGACATCGAGGCCGTTGGCAATGACTATGCCGAGCTGTGCCAGGACGCCGAGATGATCGATCTGTATCGCGAGGCTGTCGAGTCTCTTGATCGCCGGCTGCTCCCACGCGATCCTTCGGTGCGCGGTGCCTCAACGGACATGGGCAACATTTCGCAGGTGATGCCGGTCGTCCATCCCATGATCGGCTACGACGTCGGTGAAGCCGCCATACACAGTCCCGAATTCACCAGCTACGGCACGACTCCCCAGGCCGACCGGGCCGTCCTGGATGGAGGTCTCGCTATGGCGTGGACGGCGATCGGGCTGGCCGTGGACGAAGTACATCGAAACCGTCTGCTGGATCTGCTCGCCCGCCGCGGCGTGCTGTCGATCGCGATGGCGGAGCGGTACTCGTCCGACAGCTGATGCTGCCGTTTCCGGTTACCTTCGCCAGTTAACGCGACAGAGGGCACGACTCGGGGGACAACCGACGGATGGGCCTGACCCCATTGGGAGCCGTATGGAAGGGGATGGCCGCCGGTGCCGCGGGCACCCTGGCAATGGACCTCTACTGGTTCGCACGCCAGCGGGCGACGACGGACAGGGGAAGCTTCTGGGCCTGGGAAACCTCCGCGGGGCTTGACGACTGGGAGAAGGCGCCGGCGCCGGCTCAGATCGGCAAGCGCATTATCGAGGGGATGCTGGGGCGCGAGCTGTCACCGCGGCGGGCTCGCCTGATCGCCAATATCGTGCATTGGACGTATGGGACGTTGTGGGGTACCGCCTATGGCGTCATCGCTGGATCCACGACCAAACCCAAGGCCGCTCATGGACTGCCGCTCGGAGTGGCAGTCCTCGTGGCCGACTACACCGTGCTGCCCGTTGCCAAGCTCTACAAGCCGATCTGGGAATACGACACCAGGACTATCGCCGAGGACCTCGGCGGGCACGTCGTGTACGGCATCGGCACGAGCGCTGCGTTTAGCCGCCTGACCTGAGCGGCGTGACCTGTGTGAGGTCGACGGTCTCGACTCCTAC
>Ga0213875_10001661_pt1 | contig 14016 bp, 20 predicted proteins | sample BarmaccomBMRX_R8_FD_160105 | JGI IMG/M metagenome (GOLD analysis project Ga0213875, IMG submission 160105) | Root-associated microbial communities from Barbacenia macrantha in rupestrian grasslands, the National Park of Serra do Cipo, Brazil - RX_R8 | ecosystem: Host-associated > Plants > Roots... | reverse complement strand
AGCCGTCGCTCTTATGAGGGTGCTGAGTTGAGCACCTGCGTGCACCGGCCGAAGCGGGGCACCGCCCAGTCGGTGAGTGACCGAGAGGCCGTGTACAACAGATGGCAAGACTAGCCGAGACCAAAAGGGGACGGCCGCGGCGTGCAGCGGTAACGATGGCCGATGAAAGCGGGGTTTCCGCCGAAGCCGAGGCGCTAGCTGCTGAGCAGATCGACCAGATCATCGAGCGGGTGGACGCAGGAATTACTGCGGAGAAGAAGGCGATGGACGAGTTACTGTCCCGCCTGCGTACCACGCGCATCGCCACGTAATGGCAATCGGCCCGCTTGGCCGGCTGTGGCAGTTCGGCCGTCAAATCGAGGAGTTGCTCGGACTACAGACTGAGGTCAGGCAGTCCATCACGGTCATCGAGGAACGCCTGAAGGCGCTGGAGGACCGTTTCCTCCGGCTGGAGAGCGAACAGGCACAGATTGTCACCGAGGCACGCAGTGCGGCGACCGCGTCAGCAACGATGGTCGCCTCGGCGGTCATTTCCGACGCGGTGACTCGCCTCACGAGGCTTGAGGGACGCGCTGACCAGCTTGAACAGCGGAGCTTACCACCCCCACAGCATGATTGACCCCATCCCCGCACGCATCGGCCCCTGCGAGTTCGACCGGCTCGGCAAACTGGTCGCGGTGCGATGCCCGCGCGAGTTCGACCCTGCGATGCGCTGCGCAGGGGGCATTTGGGAGCCGGGCTCGCGCCGCTGGTTGATCGAGCGCCGGCGCATCGGACCTGTTATGCGGGAGCTGCGACGCAGCGTCGATCCGCTGTTCCGAAGGGCAGGCTTGACCTTGGAATGAGCATGGCGAAAGACAGCGCTGACTGCTTCCTCGATGAGGTAGTGTTTCCAACCGTAGACGAGTTCATGCGTGCTGTCCGCGACCATCGCCGCGCGAAGCTTGCATGCATCGTGGTGAGCAGTTTGGCCGATTACATGTACGAAGCGCGCGCCTCGCTTCGAGCAGGTCACCTAAGAGTCGGGGATTTTCGGAATAGCCTGGCTACGCAGTCTCGCAGCTTTGGGTTGGTTCGGGACATATGTGACGCGACGAAGCATGTTCGCCTCAAGCGTTCTACAGCTAGAATGAGCGACATATCCTGGGTTCGGCAGAGTGAGACCTTGCTGGCAACCGAGAACGGCCACGTGCTCACTGATGATGACAATGTGCCGATAGCTTCCTGGATTGGCGTAGCGGCAGTCATGCCGGATGGAAGTCAGGAACGTGTGGATGAGCATGTGATGGAGGCTTTGTCCTTCTTGATGAATGCCATGGGCCGCCACCATCGTCGCTGCGATGAAACCGGGCCCGCACCGGCACATACAGAGCTGCCGGAAGGACAATGCTAAGAGCACGGATCATCTGGGCGTCGCACGAGCCAAGCGAAGTGGGGCAGGCTCCTGCAGGTAGGCCGCCTTCTGCCGCTGGCAAGGCCTTGCACCAGGCCAGCAGCCGGTAATCGCCTCACAGCGTGGCCTGGGTGTCGGCAGGCTATCTTGCATGGCTCAGAGAGCAGCATAGCGGGGTAGTAAGGCTGCATGGACCACGGTCCGGTCTACTTTATTGGCGGCACGTTCGGAGGTCCGGCGGGTTCCGGATGGCTGATTGCGATTATCACGGCCACGTTCACCGCGGGCTTCACCTTCTTAGCCAACTTGCTCCTCGAAGATTACAGGAGGCACCGTGATCGGCGGGTGTTTGCAAGCGTGTTCAGCGTCGACATCAGAGAATGGTTGAAAGGTGACGAAGCGCTCCAACTGGAGGCATCGTTTCGCCGCCTTCATGCCGAATTGGCGGCCGGGCATGAGCTTCCCCCAGTCCCGGCAGGGCTCTCCTCCCCACGCTCCATCTATGAAATGTGCGGCGACAAGGTAGGCTTGCTGGACCCGGAAGATGCTCATGACGTGGTAGCGTTCTACTCTTTCGCCTTTGGCGTTCAGAGTGCCCAGGGTCTGGCTACCAGCCCCGGTCCGATAGCGGCGCGTGCAGCCAGTCTGACGTCCGTGCTGGAGGCATGGCCGCGCGAGCGATTAGCCGCCCAGGCATTGGTCAAGAGGCTGGAGAAAGTTGCAGGCCAACTGTGGCGGCCCTTCAGATGAGGCGGGCTGAGTGCCATTTCCGTCTGACGAAATTGCCGCCGAAGCCAAGGGAACCGCCATGGCCGATCCCGAACACCTCCGCATCCTGAAGCAGGGAGTCAAAGCCTGGAATGAATGGCGTCAGGCGCATGATCGAGGTGTCGTCGATCTTAGTGAGGCCGACCTTGCTAAGACTGACGTCGTCGGTGCCGACCTCCGTCAGGCCGACCTTCACGGCGCCGACCTCAGCGAGACCCGCCTCTGGGCGAACCTCATCGGTGCCGACCTCAGCCGGACCCGCCTTTGGGAGGCTAACCTTAATGGGGTCGACCTTAGCCGGACCAACCTCGCCGGGGCCGATCTCAGCGGAGTCGACCTCAGCGAGGCCAACCTCACAAGGGCCAACTTGACCGAGGCTAACCTCGGAGGGACCAACCTCGTCGATGCTATCCTACACGAGGCCGACCTCAGTTCAGCCGACTTCAGCGGCGCCCTGCTGCTGGAGACGGTGTTTGGGAATGTCAACCTATCTACCTGCAAGAACCTCGAAACCATCACTCACAGCGGCCCAAGCGTGATCGATACGCGCACCTTGCAGCGGTCCGGCAGATTGCCGCTGATTTTTCTGCGCGGCGTCGGCCTGCCCGACACGCTGATCGAATATTTACCCTCGCTGCTGGGACAGGCGGTCCAGCTCTACTCGTGCTTCATCAGCTACTCGTCGAAGAACGATGACTTCGCCCAACGCCTATACGCGGACCTGCAGAACAAGGGCGTGCGGTGCTGGTTCGCGCCCGAGGACATGAAGATCGGCGCCAAGATCCGCGATACCATCGATGAAGCCATCCGCCTCCGGGACAAGGTGCTGCTGGTGCTATCGGAAGCCTCTATCGCCAGTGACTGGGTCGAGGATGAAGTCGACAAGGCGTTCGAGGAGGAGCGGCAGCGCGGCGACGTGGTGCTGTTTCCGGTGCGGCTCGACGATGCGGTGATGAGGACCAACGAAGCCTGGGCGGCCAAGCTGCGGCGCAACCGCAACATAGGGGATTTCCGGGCCTGGAAAGACCACGACGCCTACCAAACCGCCCTCAAACGCGTGCTGCGGGACCTCCAGATCGATGCATCGCCGGACAGATCCGACGTGCTGTAAATGCTCCGAGACAGCATAAGCTAGTTGGCCGTCCTGGCAGTTTTCGCCTCGGCTGCGCTGTGGTTCTGGGCGGCCAAGGCGCCGCCGCTTCCGCGATAGCCGCAGGCCAGCCTCTGGGCCTACCTTTACTGAGACTGAGTGACGGCTGCTCGCCGGCTGGCTTGACGGCGACCCCGCGATGGGGCGTGATGCTGGCGCGGGAAGTCATTTTCGGTCCAGTACCTTAATCGTTCCAGTGCGCCGCAGGCGCAGCCTCCCATCCCGCGCACAGGACTTAATCCTCTGTTGGGAGAGCGAACGATGAAGCGCGCCGATTATTCGGATGACGAACCCGACCAGCTAGTATGCGAGAACTGCGGCCGAATTTTCGCGGTCCCCACGTTAGTGGAGTCCCATGACCCGCGGCCCAATTTTGGGGGCCACCCCGGCCGGCACCTGCCCACCCCTGCACTTGCATTGATGGGTCCCCTCTCGTGACCGAGACTGGGGCACCCTATTGTAACCCTCGCTCCTTCGCCAGTTCTCGTAGGGCGTCCATGACTGAAACAGGGTGATGAGTTTGGCAATAATAGTCGAGCCAGCCGTAGACGGCCTCTTGAGAGAGGCCGCGCAGAAAGTCGCTGCCCGATTGCATAACCGCCATGCCGGTAAGAAATCCCGTGGCCCAGGTCTCCAGTGTCCAGAGATGCGGGGCGAACCCCGTTCGGTCCTCCATTACCTTGCCAACTTCTCTATCTGTCAGCCAGTCGAAGCATGAGGCGTCTGGCGCTAGAATGGCTACTCGGTCAGCCAATGTCGTTGCCGCCGGTAAAAGCGCCGACAGCGCCGCTGTAACCAGAATTCGGAACATGCTGCCCATTCCGTCAACGCTATAGACGGAATACTATCGCAATATCCAGAGGGGACCTTCTTGCTGACGCCAGGTCACGGACGGGGGCGGACGACAGAGATGAAACAGGCGTGACGTCGCTGCTGCACGGCACGAACCTGCTCACTACTCGGCCACCATCCCCCACGCCCTGTAGCCTATCGAGCGTGCATCTCTACACGCTCGTGGGCATAGGCGGTTGTCGGAAGGTTCACATCATCCAGGCTTCCTTTGGTTTGAACAGCAACACCAAAGCGATGATGAAGATCAGGATAACTTCGGGGGACATTCCACTGCTCCTTGAGGTTTGGGGACCCGGAGGGCGGTCAACACTTTTGTAGGGTGACAGGGCTGGCCTCGGGTCGTCTCTACAGTCATTGTGCGAGCGTAGCGTCCAGGGCCCCTGGTCGCGCGCTCCACATTGAACAGAGGTCCTGCGGGTTCATAGGAATAATTCGTGCCGCTTCGGTCCTCGGGACCGGCATCGGCCAGCCCGACGACCTGCGTGCGCGTCCCGATCATGCACTGCATCGTCTCCGGGCATGATGCTGACAGGCGCCGCGGCACGGGATGCGTGCCACGCGCCGTGTGTGTTCAGCACACCGCCAATCGGCTACTTGGCCAGCTGCGGTACCCCTAGCTAGCGCCTGTCCCATTGTGGCCTGCGGCTGCTCAGGCTGGGTCGGTCGGGGTGGGGTGATCAGTTCGTCGCTACACGCTCCACCGAGCATGACTTTGTAAAATAGCTGTATCAATTTGCCAAGCTATGTTAAGGTGCCCTGCTTATTTAACAGGGACGATCATGCCCAAGCGTGCCAGCCCCGCACCCGATGTGTCCCCATCCCGCACGTTTGCCTATGTCCGCGTGTCCAGCGACGAGCAGGTAGAGACCGGACAGTCGCTCGCCGTGCAGACCGAGCAACTGCGTGGATGGGCGATGCAACACGGCCGCACGATTGCCGAAACATTCACCGAGGCCGGCATCAGCGGCGGGGTACCGTTCCATGAGCGGCCGGAGGGCGGAAGGCTGTGGCATTTACTGGAGCGTGGCGACACAGTGGTGGCGTCCAAGCTCGACCGCTGCTTCCGATCAGCGTCGGACTGCCTCGCCGTGGTCGAGGCATTCAAGCAGCGCGGTGTGTCCCTGTTCTTACTCGACCTCAACGGCGGCGCCGACGACGTGTCGGGCAACGGCATCGCCCGGCTGTTCCTGACGATTGTCTCCGCATTCGCCGAGTTCGAGCGCGACCGCATTGGCGAGCGCATCCGCGCGACGAAGCGGGCGCAGAAGGCGCGTGGCGAATACAGTGGCGGGAAGATCCAGTTCGGTTACAGGCGAGACGCTGGCCGCAAACTGGTTCCAGATCCTGAGCAGCAGCGCGAATTGCAGCGAATAAAGCGGCTCGCCGGCCGCGGCTGGTCGCCACGCAAGATCAGTGCTGACCTGGCATCACGCGGGGTAAAGCTGTCGCACGTCACGATCGGCAAGCTAATCCGCCCAGAGTAACCCCGAACAGAAAGGAAATTCGTGTCGGTTCAAATAGGTCTAGAGCGACGGGGGCGCCGACCTATACAGCAACAGGAGGTGAGGAACATTGGTGAACATCATCACGACCGACAGTTTGCCCGATGACATCCACATCACAGAAGTTCTAGGCGTCGTGGAGGCGACCTGTCCGGTTCGCATCTCGCAAGGACCGCTTTCTCCTAGAGGAGAAAGCGAGTCCCGCCACATCCGACACCACGCACTGGCCGAACTAGTTGCGGCCGCCCCGCAGGCCGCGAATATAATATACGGCCTTCGCGTCAGCACCTCTGTCGGATCGTTTGCGAACGGACCTTCTTGTACATCACCATGCTAGGCACCGCCGCAGTTTACCAAACCAGAGGCGGACCGCGCCAAACCGAGTATTCATCAGCCCCATGGAAGTAAGCCCTAGCGCGATTACAGACGTCCGCCGTTCCCCCGCGTGTGCTAGAGAAATATTCTTCGCGTCGCGCGCGAGTCGCGATTATAATTCCGCTCTGCCAACCAATTCTGGGAGAGACCGATGGCAATCGAAATCCAGAGCAAAGAAGCCGTGGCCTATGCCCTTTTCCTCGCTATCGGCGAGCATGAGGGTAAGCTTCTCAAATCGGGCAGGGTCGGGGCCGCGAAGGAGTGGATGCTTTGCACCTACCAGGAGTGCTTACGGGCGGTAGAAAACCCTAACGTGAACCCATTCACGGGAGACGAATTGACCGACAGACGCTGACCTAGCCGGAAGGGTCAGCCGACCCCGCGCAGTGCCGCCAGGTGCGGCGGCTGCCTATGTGAACTGCGCCATCTGGGATGGGAGTAGTCGGCGTGCGTGGACTAGCGTCACGTCGCGCATCTCCGATGAGAACAGATCGACAAGGGTAAGCGTGCGGTCTCAGCGCCTTGTTTCGCGTATCGGGTCCGGTGCAGCGTGTCCGGATGGTCGATAGAGACGAGGCTGCCACATTAGCTGCCACAGTGGCTGCTTCGATGCCACGGATCGAGATAGTTGGTGATCGGCGTCGCGCGCACAGTGCTGAGTTTCGTGCTGCGATGGTGGCGCAGTCATTGGAACCTGGGATTCGGATCCAGGAACTTGCGCGCCGCAACGGGATCTGTGCGAGCCTGATCTACCGTTGGCGGCGAGAGCAGCCGGTGTCTGCGGCGTCGGTTCAGTTGGTTCCGGTTCGGATCGCTGCGGAGACCGCGTCGGGTACTGCGCCCATTCCCTCGCCGCGGCAGAGGCTGGCATGACGAGCCGGTCGGGATCGTAGCATCGCGATGCCGTGGGCGGACGCTTACCGACAAGGCGCAGCGTGTAACGCGGCGTCACTCGCCAGGGGTGCCCTGAAGCAGCGGTACCGGTTCCGCCATACCCTCTAGCATGTGCAGCAGCGACTGCCGCGCTTCATGGCGTCGTTGTTCTTCCGCCGGCGCGATTTCGACTGCGGCCTTCACCACGGCAACTCCGAGGCGGGCATGGATAAAGGGCGCAGCGGCGATTGCCGCCGAAAGCTGGTCGTCGGTGACCATTGTACCATCCGGCAGTGGGATGCCGCGCATACGGCAGAGCATCAGGTCCAAGGGAAGCAAGCCTCCGTCCATTGCCTGTTGCAGTCCCTGCCTGGCGCGCAGTTCACGTTCGATCGTGCTCCGGTTCTTTCCTCCTGGCTTCCGTCCTGCGCCAGGCCGGGCACCTCCGTGCGAGTTCATGTTTGAATTGTCCTCGGATTACTTTCAAGCCGGTGTGGCACCTTATCAAGTACGACACAGCGCGTGTCGACAATCTCGGTGGAACGTGGGTCCGGCGTTGGCCCTGACTGGTGTTCCCAGCACCGAGCCCATCGTGGCCTTGGGTGTGCGCCGCGCAGAAAGTTTTGTCGCCTGTGAGGTAGTTCAACGATTGACACGCATCAGAAATGACTGAGTCGGGTGGGAAGCCGTCTGTCCGTTAGGGCGCGAATTGCGGACCGGAGAGGTCTGCGTCCGTGCCAATGCCGCAAGATGATTTTTAGTCGCGATCTACCTGGCCGCTAGGAGGTCTGATTGCCTGAGTTACGCTCGATGTTCGGCAGCAGCGCCGTGAGCAATCCGATCAACGGCAAGAAGGAGCAGAGCCGATACACGAACTCGATGCCCGATGCATCGGCAAGGCTGCCGAGCACCGCCGCGCCGATGCCGCCCACGCCGAAGATCAGCCCGAAGAACATGCCGGATATCATCCCAGTCCGCCCTGGGACCAACTCCTGGGCGTAGACGACGATCGCGGGGAACGCCGACGAGATGACAATGCCAATGACGATGCTGAGCGCCACGGTCGCACTGAACCCGACATAGGGCAGCTCTAGCGTGAAAGGCAGCACTCCGAGGATCGAGGCCCAGATCACCTTTTTACGGCCAATGCGGTCGCCGATCGGGCCGCCGATCACTGTCCCGGTTGCGACGGCGGCGAAAAAAATAAACTGGCACAACTGGGCGGACTGCGTGGTCAGCCCGAACCGGTGCATCAAGTAAAAGGTGTAATAGTTAGTGATGCTGGCCAAATAGATATACTTCGAAAAGATCAATACCACCAGGACGGTCATAGCCAGCCTCACCTGCCCCGTCGTGACGGATGGATGCCGTGTTACGGTACGCTTCTCCGGCCGCCGGGCATGGCCGTTGCCGCGATACCACTGGCTCAACCCCGTCATGATGACCATGCCGCCGAGGGCTGCGATTGCGAACCAAGCCAGCCCGGTTTGCCCGCGCGGCAGCACGACATAGGCGGCGAGCAGCGGCCCGAGTGCCGAGCCGAAGTTGCCGCCGACCTGGAATACCGACTGCGCCAGGCCGTGGGCGCCACCCGAGGAAAGCCGGGCGATGCGCGACGACTCCGGATGAAAGATCGACGAGCCCAGCCCAAGCATCGCAGCACCGACGAGCAGCACGTCGTAGCTCGGCGCGAATGCGAGCGTGAGCAGCCCTGCCATGGAGGCCAACATGGCAAACGGCAGCGAATAAGGCTGCGGCCTCTTGTCGGTGTAGAAGCCGATCAGCGGTTGCAGGATCGAGGCGGTGATCTGGTACACCAGTGTCAGTACACCGACCTGGGCGAAGCTCAGGTCGAAGCCGCCGCGCAGGATCGGGTACACCGCCGGAAGCAGCGCCTGCATCATGTCGTTCACCAAGTGGCAGACGCTCACAGCGCCAAGCACCGGGATGACGGTCCCGCTCGAAGTTGGTCGAGTGACGGTGGTTGTGCTCACGGCAGGGATCTCTCCACACGGTCGAGGCGTCGCAAGCCGGGCTTGCAGCGACGGATCGCGCAAGGATAGGGTCCCGTATCCGGCCCGCCACCGCGTGTAGGCCAAAGATTTACGCGAGTGGGCCAATGGTGCGGAAAACTCAGATCGAGGTGGTGGACGACGCGCCCCGGCCCCTCGTGGCTCTGGGCAACGACTACCCGGATGGCCACGTGATCCCGCCACATCGCCACCGTCGTGGTCAGCTTCTGTCCAGCCTCACCGGTACCCTGCTGGTCACGACGCCGACGGGCACATGGGTCATGCCGCCACAACGGGGCATGTGGATACCGCCGAACACCTTCCACGACGTGCGTGTCATGGGTGCGGTGCGGATGCAGAGCCTGTATGTCGAACCGGAAGCAACATTGGGCTTGCCGGATTGCTGCCAGGTCGTCGGCATCTCGCCGTTCATGCGCAGTCTGATTTTCGAGGCGCTCGATCTGCCCGTCCTCTATGATCTGGAAGGGCGTGCTGGCACGCTCATGAGCCTGATCCAGCACGAGATGCGGCGGCTCCCCTTATTGCCGCTGTCGCTGCCCTTGCCCATTCGCCCGGAGCTGGCGGAACGCTGCCGTGCCTTCTTGAGGCAGCCGCACGCCCACGATGCGATCGAGAAATGGTGCACGGCGCTTGGCATGAGCCGGCGCAGCTTCACGCGGCTGTTCCGGCAGGAAACCGGGCTCAGCTTTGTTGCGTGGCGTCAGCAAGCCTGTTTAGTTGCCGCACTACCAAGGCTCGCAGCCGGCGAGAGCGTCACGGCTGTTGCGATGGCTATGGGCTACGATAATCCGGCTGCTTTCACCACAATGTTCAAGCGTTCGCTCGGAGCGTCACCGCGCAGCTACCTGCCTCAAGCGTGAACAGCCAACCGACTTCAAATAGCAGGTGGTGAGAAAGCCTTCATCGCAACACCCCGACCCAGGGCGAATGGGTACGACCGCTTTCAAGCGTCGGCAACCGGGCCCCAATGCCCGGGTTGGGTCGCCAGCAGACGCCCCCCTCGCGGCCACGTAGAGCAGGTTCACGGCCAACTAGCTTAGTTTTGCGGGGGGCCAGGGCGCTTAAGTTCGCGCCTATGGGGCAGCCCGTTACTCTGGCATAGGTTCCCACTCCGGCGTGCCAGCCTACGAGGGCTGCACCCGCTCGGTGATCATCTTCGACCTTATGTTGACGATCTCGGTCGTGCGCGGGTCCCACGGCATTGCCGGCGGCGCGCAGCACCAGCAGGACCACGCCGCGCCCGGCATGCGCCACCAGAACCAGCCGCCGCAGGCCGGACATCGCCCCTCAGGTCGAGCCTGCGGGTGATTGTGCGCCCAATCCGAGCTTAAGCCGACCACAGGCGCCGTTTCAGGCATGGCTCCGCCCTTGACTGTCAAAAATTCGTTGCGGAATGTCGGGAAAACGGCGCTGTGCTCAGCCATCCGGCGGGCGTTCAGCGTCTGAGGGCTGATCTGCTGCCCTGGCAACGTGGTCGAACAGCGGTCCAGTCGGGGACTTAGGCGAAGTTCCCAGGACCCAGGTATAGTTCGTTTCTACGGGTGTCCTGAGCACTTCGCCTGATGGCCGAGGCACGTCTGCCACAATCTCGATACGGACTGCGTTGCAGGCATCCCGCAGCCGTTGCTGCGCCCAGGCAATGCATCCGACCGGGCACGCAGCAACGCGGCCCTCGTCTCGGTTGCCTCGCCCCTTTACCCAGTAACGAAGCTCGACCCAGGTCGTGCGGGGCCGATCATCCCACCATGCAGGATAGAGCACACGTTTCAAAGTTGGCAGGAAGCCGCCGGCCTCGCGCGGCATATCGTATTCGGCCGTGCGAAGTTTGCTGTAGATCGTCGGGCAAAGACGGTGCCGATCTGGGCCTGATGCGACGGCGAGGTTTTCCGCAGTCATGCGGACGAAACGGTCGGGGGCGAACTGCTCCGGGTCGGACAGCACGTGATCCCAGACCTGGCCAGGGATTGGCGATGTTCCTACGTAAATGGACAATACCGGATTGTCCGCCGTGCGCATCGCAGCACGTGGACGCCCACCTGGACCCTGCACTGCCTGGCGGTCGCGCACCGCAGCCTGGGCGGCACGCACGGCGGGGTGTTCGTATTCCATGCTCGGGACCAGCGACAGGCCGCCATCTCGCATCAGAACTTGCCGAAATGAGCGGACCGGCATTGCCGGTTCGATCGGCTCGCCTGTGCGACCGGCTGCCTCGCGCGCGGCTGCCTCTGGCGAGAGAAACGGCAGCCCGAAGGTGAGCATAGTCGAGCACTTGAGCCATGCATTGCTGCTGGCGGTCGCCATGAAGTGCCCGGTGATGGTGTCGGGCTGCATAAAGGCTTCCTCATGCTCCTGGTGCGTGAGCACGCCGGTCAACCCGTTGCTGTACAGCCGCTGGATGGCCTGATCGTAGGCGAGCCGCTCGGGACGGCGCATGGCATGCTTGCCGTTCGGACGGACGATATGAACCGCTGTTTCGTGCAGAGCGTGCGGTACGGGAACCGCGATGGACACGATGTCCGGGATCAGTGTGCGCCAGCTATCCAGGCTGAGTTCACCGGAGCCGTCGAGGCAAAGGATACGACCTCCAAGGATCGCTGGATGCAGAACGGCGATGCGACGCACCACTATGCGCCGCTTCTCGCCGTCACCCTCGATGCGGACCCAGCCGTCCCCCGGCTCGGCGAGTCGTCGGAACATGCCGCACAGGGCGGCAATCTGCTTGCGAAAGGCCGCCTGGGCCAATTCGATGCGGCGCTTGTCGGGCGTTGCAGATGTCACGCCGGAAGGTTGGTCGCGGGCATCGGTCAATTCGGCTAACTTCAGTAGCCGCGTGTCATCGAAGCCGGCGGCACGAAGGCCACCACGGACATAACCATCCGGCATCGCATCCAGGACGTCGCGGAACAGCCGGAATTCCGTACGTGCGAACTCGGTCAGCGCTTCATCAGGTTCGCCATCGTCATTGCGGACGGGGTGCGCGATGAGGTGCCGATCCGACAGAAAATCGAGTGGAAGCGAGCTTTCGGGGAACAGCGGGCGGTCGGGAACTTCGTCGATGACGACCAGGTCGTTCTCACGCAACTCGCGTGGCAACGTGCCTCCAGCGGCGTAGTCGATGGTGGTGCCGTTGAACTCGGCGCGGGCGCAGTTCGCGAGCCGGCTCCATCGTGCGCATCCGGAAAGGTCGGGGCATGGATCAGCATTTTCGGCCCGGCCGCATGCCACCTTGGGCACAGACTCGCCCGCTTGCTCGGTGGCCTTCCGCCGTGTCGGCTGCGAACATACGGGTTTCGCATCAGGATCGGCAGGATCGAACCCCCGCTCGTATCCGCCATGATGCTCGGCGAGCATGCCGTTGTTGCGCGCGAGATTGACGGCGTTACGCACCTGCTCATGCCGTTCGCCGAGGTATAGCACCCGGAACTGACGGGGGCCGTCACGTTCGAGCGCGGCGAGCGCATCCGCACGCGATGTATCGACGTTGTCGCGGTGGAACTGGCGCAGCCATTCGCGGCGTTCCTCCCGGCGCTGTGCTGCCCGGCGTGCAGCCTCCATGATGGTGTAATGGGTCTTCCGTGAGCCACATGATGCGACGATCAGCCGATGTTTTGGGCCAGTGCCGTCGAACGCTTCGGCGACCGCCTGCTCGACGGTGGCTACAGCTTCGTCGTAGCTGATCGTGGGCCGCGTGATGGTCTCCGCCGGCGCGGCTGCCACGTAGGTTGTTATGGCGTCGAGAGCGAAGCTCGCCTGAATGAGCGCGTCGGAGCACTCAACCTCGCGGCGGCCTCGCACCTGGTTGAGCCGCTCGACCTCGCGCTTGAGCCATCGTGGATCGTCGCCCGGAAGTGGGTGGGTGAGCCGGTGCTCGGCGTCGAAGATTGCGTCGTCGACATCGCGCAGCATGATGTCGAAGATTTCTGCACCATCATCTGCGGCGGCGAGTGCGGCGAGGCGTGACAGGTTCGGCATCTCCTCGCCGGCGAACGCCGCGTTGAGGTGCGGGCCATGCTGACGCCAAAGGTGGTCCTGGATCTTGTCGTCGAGGGCGTCAGCCGAAATTCCTGCTGCGAGCAGGTCTGTGGCCGCGCGCATGACGGGAGCCGCCGAGCGATACAGCGGGTAGGCGCGATTGGCCGCCGTGCTGAAGGCGCTCATCGCGGCGCCTCCGCCGCCATATCGGCCAGCGCTTTGTGGGCAATCAGCTTACGGCTCGCCGTCGCGTGGTCGGTGGGGACGCTGCAAAAAGGGCTGGGCACTGGCTCATGCTCGCGAGAACCAGCCAGCCGACCTCGGGCCAGCCCGTTGAAATTGCTACCATTATGGTGATGAGCGACGCCCTTCACCAGGGCCGTCGCCCCGGTCGCGCAGCCGGACGCTGGCATATCGATTTCCCCGCGCCCAGGGGTGCGCGTCGCTAGACCCGCTAGCCATGGCGTCGCGGCCTGCCATCAAGACGTAGCTGCGCAGCGGGTTAGCCATCGGCACCCGTAGGCGTTTGGCCGATGTCTGCCTTGTCTGCGGGGGCTCGAATGTGCATGTTGTGCACGTCCGGCCCGCAAGGCCTGACATCGGTAGTTACTTCCAAGGGCCTCGGTGTTGCTAGCACCGGGGCCCGCCCCGTCTTTGGGCAGGCCCCCAGGGAGGCCGTCGGCCGGGGCATCCGGCCAACGGCCAAACAATGCCGTGTCCGCTCATCGCCAGCAAGGCCTAAGTATCTGATGAGGCGGACAAAATATTGGTAAGCATTGGCGAGCATTGGTAAGCATTGGCGCGCATTGGCGAGCATTGGTAAGCATTGGCGCGCATTGGCGAGCATTGGTAAGCATTGGCGAGCATTGGCGAGCATTGGTAAGCATTGGCGAGCATTGGCGAGCATTGGCGAGCATTGGTAAGCATTGGCGAGCATTGGCGAGCATTGGTAAGCATTGGCGAGCGACGCCTAATACCAAGACTCACTGATCAGAACCCATGCGCCCAATCGCGCCGCCCGATGGACATGATGGTCCAGGGCTGAGCTTCTAATTTGTTCCAGGCATCGCAGCAGTGGTCGAGCAGGTCATCAGCGTT
>Ga0213875_10001660_pt1 | contig 14018 bp, 15 predicted proteins | sample BarmaccomBMRX_R8_FD_160105 | JGI IMG/M metagenome (GOLD analysis project Ga0213875, IMG submission 160105) | Root-associated microbial communities from Barbacenia macrantha in rupestrian grasslands, the National Park of Serra do Cipo, Brazil - RX_R8 | ecosystem: Host-associated > Plants > Roots... | reverse complement strand
TTGGTCGAATGTCCGCCCAGGCCGAGCTGGCTGCGGAATACGAACAGCAACACCAGGACGACGATGATCAGCAGCACGACGGCAATCACGCCGCCACCCCCGCCACCGTTCCCGGTCTCGACCACGGTCGTGCGGTCAACATCATCGCGATCATCGGCCATGGAAGCTCTCCCTGTTCAGAAGTTATTGTGGCGAAACGAACGAATCGAGCCAACAGCGGTTCCGTTCGCTGGAGGAGCCGCATGAGACTGGGACAACTCGCCATCGCCGCCACCGTCGTTACGCTCGGTGGCTGTGGCCGCCCGCAACCGGCAGCTCAGGACAACGGCACCGTTTCCGTGCCGGCGGCCGGATCGCGGCAGGGATGGGTGACCGCCTCCAGGCAGCCCGTGCCGGTGCCGCCGGCGGACCGTACGACGCCGCTGCGACCGGCGCAGAGGCCCGCGATCGACCCGAAGAGCAGCGAGGCGGCGGAAGATATCGCGCGTGGATTCGCCGACCTCGTGAACCGCGGCCGCTTCGACGAGGCCTATATGCTGATGGGCCCGGCAGCGCCGCCGCGCGCCGACTTCGACCGCCAGTTCGCGTCATGGTCGGGCCTCCATGCAACCATCGGCGCGGCCGAGCATCAGGAAGGCGCCGCCGGCTCGATCTACATCACTGTCCCCATGCACCTGACTGGCAGCCTGAACGGCCGGCGCGACGACCGCTCGCTCAACCTCATCCTGCGTCGGGTCAACGACGTGCCGGGCTCGACCGAGGCCCAGCGCCACTGGCACATTGAGCGAATCGAAACACCGGCACCCTGAACGGCCGGCGATTAAAGCCCGTTGATGGCGTCGGCGAGCTTCTGCTGGTCCTCGCGAGAGATCGGCGCGCCGGTCGCGTCGGTTGGTGCGTCGGGGCCGGTCGAGTTCGCGTCGTCATTTCTGGCCGCCACATTGCCGTCGCCAGGCTTGCCCTGCGGCTGCTCCGCAGCAACGTCATAGGCCCCCCACAGGATTCCGGCAGCCCAGATGAGCGCCATCCACCGGTTCTTGAAGATCGTGCTGGTGCGCATCGGGATCATGGCGCGCGAGTGTCGCGCGACTGCGTTTAAGATTCGGTTTCAGTGCTCGCAGCGGTCAGCCTCACACGAGGCCCGGCTGACGTTCAGCGGCGCTGCGCGACTTCAACCACCGGCCTGGAACACGAAATCGCTGCTCACTTTACGCAGGGCTCATCCCCGCCCGCGGCTCCTCCCGAACCGGCTTTGCTTTCCGTAGCGGCCCTTGCGCGTCCCCGGCTTGCCCTCTGACGAATTGCCGAGCGGGCGCGGCGCAACGCGGTCGGGCTGGGGGATTCCCAGGTCGTCTTCCTCGAGCCGCCGAATCTCGTCGCGAAGGCGCGCGGCTTCCTCGAATTCCAGGTCGGCGGCGGCTTTGCGCATCCGCTCCTCGAGGTCGGCGATGTATGCCTTGAGGTTGTGCCCAACGAGGTGCGGGCGCTCCTCGTCGCCGGTCTCGACCACGACGCCGTCGCGGGTCGCCAGGTGGGCCATCACATCGTGGATCTGCCGCTTGATCGTCTCCGGCGTGATGCCGTGCTCGACATTGTACGCCAGCTGCTTCTCGCGCCGGCGGCCGGTCTCGGCGAGCGCGCGCTCCATCGATCCGGTCACCGTGTCGGCATAGAGGATGACGCGTCCCTCGACGTTGCGCGCGGCGCGGCCGATCGTCTGGATCAGCGACGTCTCGGACCGCAGGAATCCTTCCTTGTCGGCATCGAGGATCGCGACCAATCCGCATTCGGGAATGTCTAAGCCCTCGCGCAGCAAATTGATCCCGACCAGCACGTCATACACGCCCAGCCGGAGCTCGCGGATCAGCTCGATGCGCTCCAGCGTCTCGACGTCGGAGTGCATGTAGCGGACCTTCAGCCCCGCCTCGTGCAGGTACTCGGTCAGATCTTCGGCCATCCGCTTGGTCAGCGTTGTGACCAGCGTCCGGTAACCCGCTCGCGCCGTCTTCTTCGCCTCGTTGACGAGATCGTCGACCTGGTCCTCGACCGGCTTGATTTCCACCGGCGGGTCGATGAGCCCGGTCGGACGAATGACCTGCTCGGAGAAGACACCGCCGGTCTCGTTCATTTCCCACGGGCCTGGCGTCGCCGACACGAAGGTCGTCTGCGGCCGCATTGCGTCCCATTCGTTGAAGCGCAGCGGCCGGTTGTCGATGCAGCTCGGAAGGCGGAAGCCGTACTCCGCCAGCGTGATCTTCCGCCGGTGGTCGCCGCGCGCCATCGCGCCGATCTGCGGCACCGTCTGGTGGCTCTCGTCGATGAACAGCAAAGCGTTGTCGGGCAGATATTCGAACAAGGTCGGCGGCGGCTCGCCGGGCAGGCGCCCGGTCAGGAATCGCGAGTAATTCTCGATTCCGGCGCAACTCCCAGTCGCCGCGATCATCTCGAGGTCGAAGTTGGTCCGCTGCTCCAGCCTTTGCGCCTCCAGCAGCCGCCCTTCCGCCACCAGCTCCTTCAGGCGCTCGGCCAGCTCATGCTTGATCGCCTCCATCGCCTGCTTCAGCGTCGGGCCCGGCGTCACATAATGCGAGTTCGCATAGACCTTGATGCTGTCGAGGCTCGCGACCGTCTTGCCGGTCAGCGGGTCGAACTCGGTGATCGCCTCGATCTCGTCGCCGAAGAAGCTGATCCGCCACGCGGTGTCCTCATAGTGCGACGGGAAGATTTCCAAACTGTCCCCGCGCACCCGGAAATTGCCGCGCGCGAAACCGGCGTCGTTGCGTCTGTACTGCAGAGCGACCAGCTTGCGGATCACCTCGCGCTGGTCCTCGACGCCGCCCTTCTTCAGGCTGAACACCATCGCCGAGTAAGTCTCGACCGAACCGATGCCGTAGAGGCACGAAACCGACGCGACGATGATCACGTCGTCGCGCTCCAGAAGCGACCGCGTCGCCGAATGGCGCATCCGGTCGATCGCCTCGTTCACCGAGCTTTCCTTCTCGATGTAGGTATCGGACCGCGGCACATAGGCCTCGGGCTGGTAGTAATCGTAGTAACTGACGAAGAACTCGACCGCATTGTCGGGGAAGTAGCTCTTGAACTCGCCGTAAAGCTGGGCGGCGAGGATCTTGTTCGGCGCCATGACCAGGGCCGGGCGCTGCAGCGTCTCGATGACCTTCGCCATGGTGAAGGTCTTGCCCGACCCGGTGACGCCAAGCAGCACCTGGCTCTTCTCGCCGTCCCGCGCCTGTTCGGTCAGCTCTCGGATCGCCGTCGGCTGGTCCCCCGCCGCCTCATAATCCGACGCCAGCTTGAACAGCTTGCCCCCTTCCGCCTTCTCCGGCCGAGCCGGCTTGTGCGGAACGAAGGCCTCCCCGGTCTCGGGCTCGGCAAGGGAAGTGCGAATTTGAATGGCCATTGCGTTGGATATGGGGTGTCAGCGTGGCGGCGGCAATTCGGGGCATCCACGGAATCGGACAAGAGGCGAACTCGTCATCCCGGCCTTGAGCCGGGACCTGCCTTCACTTCAGTGACAGGGGAGGAAATCCGAAGTCTTCAGCGAGGTCGCGCCAGGTCGGGTTGCTGTCATGAATGAGCGCGTATTTCCAAGCGCGCAGCCAGCGCTTGATCCGCTTCTCGCGCTGGATGGCGGCTTCCATTGTCTCGTGCGGCTCGAACCAGACGAGGCGCTTGATTCCGTATTGCTGCGTGAATCCCCGCACCAAGCCTTCCCGATGTTGCCAGATGCGCGTTGGCAGGTCCGACGTGACTCCAGTGTAGAGCGTGCCGTGCGACGATTTCGCGAGGATGTAGACGCAAGGATTCTTTTCCATCGCGTGAGCTAAGGATCAGGCAGGTCCCGGCTCAAGGCCGGGATGACGAAGGTGGAGTGAGACCGCGCAAACGCCTCACTCCTGCCCGATCTCCCGTAGCAACTCGACAAACCACGGCGTCGACACGTCGAACTTCTTCCCCCCGGCGATCCGGTCGAACTCGATCGCGCGGAGCTCGTCGCCGCGGTCTTCGTCCTGGCCGACGACGCCCGACTCCCCGCGCATCGCCGCGTCTACCGCATAGTTGGTGCACCGGCTGATCAGCGCCAGGTCGGCGGCGTTGGCCGCTGCCGAGCGCGAGAAGTAGCCGCTCTTCTGCACCAGCACCTTGTCCGCGCCGAGCGCGCTTGCGAACTGCTTCGCGAACCACTGGCCGGGGTTGATCTTGTCGAGCTGGACATGGCCGAACGGATCGCGCGGCACTTCGTCGCCGGCTGCCTCCATCGCGGCGACGATCTCGCTGACGCCCGCACCTTCGGAGATGAACAGGTTGACGTTGTCGTTCCTGTCCATGATCGCGCGCAGCCGCGTCGCTTCCTCGCCGATATCGAACGGCCGCTCGGGCACGAATACGCCGTGGACGTCCCAGCGGCCGGCGCTGTTCTCCTCCCACTCGGCGAACTCGGCGTCCCTCACCCAGCGGTGATGCGCCAACGCCGTCGCCGCGGTCAGCCAACCGCAGTTGCGCCCCATCACTTCATGGACGACCAGCATCCGCGGGTTCGACGAATGCTCGGCGATGATGTTGCGGGCATAAAGCGCGCCCTGCTCGGCGGCGGTCCAGGCGCCGAGCGACTGCCGGATCGGGATGACGTCATTGTCGATCGTCTTGGGCAACCCGACGACGGTCAGCTCGTAGCCGTTGCCCTTGAGGTAAGCCGCAAGGTCGGCGGCGGTGCCGTTGGTATCGTCGCCGCCGATCGTGTGGAGGACGTCGACGCCGTCGCGGCTCAACTGCTCGGCGGCGACGTGCAGCGGGTCCTGGCCCTCGCTCACCAGCCCGCGCTTGACGCAATCCTTGACGTTGGTGAGCTTCACCCGGCTGTTGCCGATCGGGGTGCCGCCGAAAGCGTGCAGGCGGTGCGCGTTCGCGCGAACCTGCTCCGTCACCTTGACGCTGTCGCCGGTCAGGAGCCCGGCATAACCGTTGCGATACGCGATGATGCGAACGTCCGGCGCGACCTCGGTGTAACGTTCGATCAGCCCGCCGACGGCGGAGGAAAGGCAGGGCGCAAGGCCGCCCGCGGTGAGCATGGCTACGGTTTGGACTGGCATCCCTCCTCTCTGCCAATTCCGAGCGTTCTCGGCCAGCCCGGACCGGGTAGGGGTGACGCGGTCCGCCGATCACTATAGCTCCACTGCATGAGTGTCAGCGTCCTCCTCAACCGCGGTGGCGGGACCATCGCCGCCAATCCGAAGATTCCCGAACAGGTCGAGGCGGCGCTGAAAGCCGCCGGGATCGACGCGAAGATCGAGCTGATCGACGGCGGCGACTGCGAGGTCCGCGCCAAGGCGATCGCCGATCGCGGCGACGAGCTGGTCATCGTCGGCGGCGGCGACGGTTCGATCAGCGCCGCGGCTTCAGCTCTCGTCGGCTCGAAAACCCGACTCGGCGTGCTTCCGCTCGGCACCCTCAACCATTTCGCCCGCGACCTCGGCATTCCGACCGAGATCGAGGACGCCGCCAAGCTCATCGCCACCGGCCACGAGCGCCGCGTCGACGTTGCCGAGATGAACGGCCGGATCTTCATCAACAACAGCGCCATCGGCCTCTATCCGCTGATGGTCCGCGACCGCGACGTGCAGCAAAAGCGCCACGGCCGAAGCAAGCGCCTTGCAATGATCGTCGCCTCCGCGCGCACGCTGGCCCGCTTCAACCACGAGCGGCTGACTCTGACCGTCAACGACGAAAAGGCGCGCGTCGACACACCCCTGCTGTTCGTCGGCAACAACGACTACCGCCTCGACATCGCGGCGCCCGGCCAGCGCGAGAGCCTCGACGACGGCGAATTGAGCGTGTTCGTGATGCGCAAGAAGACGCGGCGCGGCCTGATCGCTGCGAGCGTCCGCGCCCTGTTCAACCGTGCCCGGGGCGACGACATGGTGATGCTCGACAATGTCCAGCGCCTGCGGGTCGAGAGTCGCCGCAGCCAGCTTGCCGTCTCGCTCGACGGCGAAGTGGTTCGGGCCGAGCCGCCGCTCGACTACCGCATCCGCAAGGCCGCGCTTCGAGTCATCGCTCCGCCGCCCGAAGCCCGCCAGGCCTGATCAGGACCGCCAGTGCAGCGCGCCCGTGAAGCGGTGAACTTCGTCGCCGGTGCGGACGTCGATCGTCAGCGGCTGGTCGGCGCGCGCTCGTTGAACCGCCTTGGGTACGTCGAACACATAATAGCCGCCCCACGCCTGCTGCGGCCCGACGTTGAGCGGAATCAATAGCTGGTAGATCGCATTGAGCGTCTCCGAGCCCGGCAGGAGGTCGGAGTCCGATTGAAAGTCCTGGCCGGCCGTGTCGGCGGTTGTCCCGGTCGGCAGCGATTGCGGCATCCCCGGTGCGCCTGCATCAGAACCGCCGCCGCCGCCGCTGCCCAGGGTCGCGATGGTGTTGCGATTGCCAAGATCGATCGCGCGTGCGCGTCCGGTCGTCTGCTCAACGACATCCTTGCGTTTCTCGAACTCCTCCATCGGCACCGGGTTCAGCACGGTCCCATTGCCGAGCCGCAGCGTCACCTGCTCCGGCCCGAAGGTGAAGGCGCGCGGGCCAAGGTTCATCACGAGTACCCGGACGGTGCCGCGCACATCGACCGTGTTGCCGGGCGCGACAACCCGGACCAGCGTGTCCTGTGTCCGCTCGTCGGCCGCCTGCAGCCCCATGTGCCCGGTCAGCAGCCGCCCGTTCGCGGGCCGGTCGAGCACGATCTTGTAATTCCCCGCCGTCGCCTGGGCTGACAGAAGCAGCCCCGCCAGTCCGATCCATCCCCTCATCGCAGGTCCCCCTTCACTCGCGCGTCGTCGAACTCTAACGCACGTCCGAACGGAGTAAATGCGTGCTTGGACGTCTCCTGATTCTCGCCTTGCTCGCCGCCAGTCCCGCCGGCGCGGCGGCCGCACCCTTCCAGGCGGCGAAGACGCTCGATGGCGCATCCTTCGACGCAACCGGCCGCGTAACCATCGTCCATTACTGGGCAACCTGGTGCGCCCCCTGCCGGCTCGAGATGCCCGTCCTCGACGCTTACTATCGGTCGCACCGCGCACAGGGCCTGGCGATGCTCGCCGTGTCGATCGACGACGGCGTTTCCAGTGCAAAGCTCAAGTCCGCCACCGAACGCTTCGCCTTCCCCGTCGCGCGGATCGACGATGTTCGGATGCCGCGGCGCGACATCCCCTCCGCGATCCCCGTCACCCGCGTCTACGACGGCTCGGGTCACCTCGTCTTTGAGAGCAAGGCGAACGGCCGGAGCATGGTGGACGCAGCGACGCTCGACCGGATCGTCACGCCGCTGCTTACCCACCGCTAGAGGTGGAACAGCACCCCCGCTGACAGCTTCGCCTTCGGCACCAGCTGGTAGCCGTTCACCCGATTATGGATCGGGACCTCGGCATAAGCGAAGCCGACCGCCCGGCTGCCGAGCTTCGCCGACAAGCCCGGAGCGAGGTTCACCTGGTCGCCGCCGCTATTCGGTCGGTCCGCCGCCCGCCCGCTATCGCGCCAGGTGTGACGGTAGCTGATCTGCAGCTGCGGCGTGACATTGCGCCAACGGGTAAGGTTCAGCGCCGCCGACGCCTGGACGAAACTTCCCGGCCGATATCCGGCCCGCTCGTCGATCGCCTTCTGCCCGGTCACTTGGACGAAATAGACGAGCTCGGCAGTCACCGGCCCCAGATGATAGCCGCCGAGAACGGCCTGCACCGTGCCCGTGCCAGGTTGCAGCCCGCGATCGACCTCGTCCCCTTGTTCGGGCCCGGATTTGAAAGTCTGCCGGAACTTGCCGGTCGGAAGCACCACGCCGGCCTCGATCCCGGTGACGCTTCCCGGTCTCGACAGCCCCTGCCATCGCCCGACCACTCGCATGTCGCCGATCCCTCGCGTGTCGGAATAGCTCGGCTCGGTCGTATCCTCGGCGAAGGTATTGTGCGGCCGGGTGAGCAGCGGCAGCTGCACGTCGATGCCCCAGTCATTGGCGAACTGGTGGTCCAGCGTCGCGGTCAGGCTATGGTTATAGGTGTAGCGCTCGATCTCGCGGTCGGACGGCAGCGCGATGGCGCCGAAGTCCACCTTGCGCGTGCCGGACTGAAGGGTCGTTTGCGGGACGAAGTCATAACGCAGCGACAGGGTGGTGCCCGGCTGCGCGGCGAGGCCCTGGCTCAGCCAGTCGGCGGTCAGCGTGCAGCCACAGCTGGCGCAGGCATATGCCGGCTGTGCCGCGCTCGCCAGGAACGCGGCTGCGAGCGCGGCAGGCGCGTTCCTTCGGATCATTCGATACATGTACTTATTCCCTTGCGCCCTCGGTGGGGCGCCTGAATGGTTCGCGGGTTGCGGCTCAGGCGGGGACGGCAGGCGGTCCGGTCGCGGGTGGCCGCTCACGATGCTGGCCGGCGGGGGGGGTCTGGACGAGCGCCGCCGCGGGCAGCGCCGCGGGGGAGATCGGGGTCGGGAGCAAGGCCGGCGAAGTCCGGGGCAGCGGCCCGGTTGAGGACGCTGCCGCATAGGGGCAGGGCTGCTGGTGCGCCTTGTCGCCGTGCTGATGGTGATGGTGCGCCATCGACATCGGCGCCGCGGGTTCCGCGTCGGGACAGGCCACGATCGTCACTGCGCCATGGTCGAACGCGGGCATGAATCCCGCCGGGCTCAGCAGCCGCAGCGCAAGCGCCACCGCCATCAGCGCCGCCATGAAGGCGCGGTGAGCCGTCGGTACCGCCCTTGGTCGCATAGACCGCATATAGGCCGAGCCGACCGGCCTGTCAGGATCATAGCGCAGCTTGCGCTCGAGGATCCGGCCGCGGTGCGCGTGCAAATCCACAGGATTCTGGTTCAGCCGCAATTTACCCGCTTGCGTCTGCCGCCGGTTAAGGCACAATAGATGGTAGCGCACAGGGGGTGATACTCAATTACTGGTGTTCTGCGCCGGAATCACTATATTCCGGTGACGGGCGGACTCGTCCCCGCTTTCCACAGGCGGGCGGCTGGGAAAAGCCTCCGGATGCGCGACAAGAGACTCGGAAAGCAGTAGGACTCCGAGTCGAACGTTTGGGGAACAAACGGCCTTAAATAGGCTGCACTAGGACGGGGAAGCGCAATGGATTTTTCAACCGGCTCACAGGTTCCCTCGGACGATGCGGCGGCGCCCGCGACGGGCAGCAAGCGGGTCGACGCGCCTCGCTTCGACGTCGTCACCGACGCCAGGCGGGACGACCTCCTGACCGAGTTCGGCAAGGACACGCTGCGCGACCGCTACCTGCTTCCGGGCGAGGGCTATCAGGACCTGTTCGCGCGCGTTGCTGCCGCTTACTCGGACGACGCCGAGCACGCGCAGCGCGTCTATGACTACATCTCCAGGCTGTGGTTCATGCCGGCGACGCCCGTGCTGTCCAACGGTGGAACCGGCCGCGGCCTGCCGATCAGCTGCTATTTGAACAGCGTGTCCGACAGCCTCGAAGGCATTGTCGGCACCTGGAACGAGAATGTCTGGCTGGCGTCCAAGGGCGGCGGCATCGGCACTTATTGGGGCCGGGTGCGCGGCATCGGCGAGCCGGTAGGCCTCAACGGCAAGACTAGCGGCATCATCCCGTTCGTTCGAGTGATGGACAGCCTCACGCTGGCGATCAGCCAAGGCTCGCTCCGCCGCGGTTCGGCCGCCTGCTATCTCGACATCTCGCACCCCGAGATCGAGGAGTTCCTCGAGATCCGCAAGCCGTCGGGCGACTTCAACCGCAAGGCGCTGAACCTCCACCACGGCGTGCTCATCACCGACGAGTTCATGGAAGCCGTCCGCGAGGGCGCCGAGTTCGCGCTGCGCAGCCCCAAGGACCAGAGTGTTCGCGGCAGCGTCGACGCGCGCTCGCTGTTCCAGAAGCTGGTCGAGACCCGCCTCGCAACCGGCGAGCCCTACATCATCTTCATCGACCAGGTGAACCGGTCGATGCCCAAGCACCACCGCGACCTCGGCCTCAAGGTCACGACCTCGAACCTGTGCAGCGAGATCACGCTGCCGACGGGCAAGGACCATCTCGGCGCCGACCGCACCGCCGTTTGCTGCCTCAGCTCGCTCAACCTCGAAACGTGGGACGAGTGGAACGGCGACAAGCAGTTCATCGAGGACGTCATGCGCTTCCTCGACAACGTGCTCAGCGACTATATCGCCCGCGCGCCGGACGAGATGGCGCGCGCCAAGTACAGCGCCGAGCGCGAGCGCTCCGTCGGCCTCGGAGTCATGGGCTTCCACTCCTTCCTGCAGGCGCGCGGCCTTCCGTTCGAAGGCGCGATGGCGAAGTCTTGGAACCTCCGAATCTTCAAGCACATCCGCGCCCAGGTCGACCAGGCCTCGATGATGCTCGCCAAGGAGCGCGGGCCGTGCCCCGACGCCGCCGACATGGGCGTCATGGAGCGCTTCAGCTGCAAGATGGCGATCGCGCCGACCGCGTCGATCTCGATCATCGCCGGCGGCACCTCCGCCTGCATCGAGCCGATCCCGGCCAACATCTACACCCACAAGACGCTGTCGGGCTCTTTCTCGATCAAGAATCCGTATCTCGAGAAGCTGCTTCAGGAGAAATCCAAGGACAGCGCCAACGTCTGGAACTCGATCCTCGAGCAGGGCGGGTCCGTCCAGCACCTCGACTTCCTGACGCAGGAGGAAAAGGACACCTACAAGACCAGCTTCGAGATCGACCAGCGCTGGCTGCTCGAGCTTGCCGCGGACCGCACGCCGTTCATTGACCAGGCGCAATCGCTGAACCTGTTCATCCCGGCCGACGTCGACAAGTGGGACCTGATGATGCTCCATTTCCGCGCCTGGGAGCAGGGCATCAAGTCGCTCTATTACCTTCGCTCCAAGTCGGTGCAGCGCGCCGGTTTCGCCGGCGGCGTCGAGGCCGACAACACGCCCGAGCTCAAGGAAATCCAGCTCGGCGCAAGCACCGACTATGACGAGTGCCTCGCATGTCAGTAGCGCTCGGGTCCTTCGTCGTGCTCGGCGGCTGTCTGCTCGTCTTCCTCACCTCGGGCTCGTCCTGGCTGAAGAAGCGGCGGGACAAGTGAGGGCGCGCGCCCGCAATATCGCCAAAGGCGCCGGGGCCGTCGTGCTCGGCCTCGTCGCGCTCGACCTTGTCGCGACTATCGTGACGCTCGCCATCGGTTCGGAGTTCCTCAAGAGATGATCATTCGCCCGTCCGTCAGTCTCGCTGCACTCGCCCTCGCGCTGGTTGCGGGCACCGCGGCCGCGCAGCCCGTGGCGGGCGACCCGCAGACGCTCGAGAAGAGCTTCGACGCGATGATCAGCACGGCCGACCAGATGCGCTGGCTGCAGGACATGTCGTCCGCGCCCAACCAGGTCGGCTCGCCCCACGACAAGGCCAATGCCGACATGCAGCTGGCGCTGTTCAGGCAATGGGGCTGGGACGCGCATATCGAGCGCTTCGACGTCCTTTACCCGACACCGATTTCAACCACTGTGGAAATGGTGACTCCGCAGCGCGTCATCCTCGGCGGGCAGGAGCCGGCGATCGCCGCCGATCCGTCGTCGCAGAACACCGCCGGCGCGCTTCCTCCCTATGTCGCCTACCAGGGCGATGGCGACGTCACCGCGCCGGTCGTCTATGTCAATTACGGCATGCCCGACGATTATGACGCGCTCGAACAGCGCGGGATCAGCGTCCGGGGCAAGATCGTGCTCGCCCGCTACGGCTCCGGCTGGCGCGGCCTCAAGCCTCGCCTGGCGCAGGAGCATGGCGCGGTCGGCTGCCTCATCTATTCCGACCCCGCCGACGACAGCTATGCCGAGGCCGATCCCTATCCGCGCGGCGGCGGCCGGCCCGAAGCCGGTGTCCAGCGTGGGTCGGTTCAGGACATGACCCAATACCCAGGCGACCCGCTGACCCCGGGGATCGGAGCGACCGCCTCGGCGCACCGCCTGACTCGCCAGACCGCGACCACCATCCTCAAGATCCCGGCGCTTCCCATTTCCTATGGCGACGCAGCGAAGATCATTGCCCAGCTCGATGGCCCGTTGGTGACCGGCGCCGAGCGCGGCGGTCTCGGCCTCGCCTACCACTGGGGCGGAAGCGACGCGGTGAAGGTTCACCTCGCCGTCAGGTCCGACTGGTCGCTGAAGCCGGTCTACGACGTGATCGCGGTCATGCGCGGCTCGGTCTACCCCGATCAGTGGATCGTTCGCGGCAACCACCACGACGCCTGGGTGTTCGGCGCGTCCGATCCGCTTACTGGCCAGGTCGCGCTGATGTCCGAAGCCAAGGCGCTTGGACAGCTCTACCGTCAGGGTTGGCGCCCCGCGCGGACCATCGTCTACGCAAGCTGGGACGGCGAGGAGCCGGGCCTGCTGGGCTCGACCGAATGGGCCGAGACGCATGCTGCCGAGCTTCAGCGCAAGGCGCTCCTCTACGTCAACACGGACAATAATGGCCGTGGCTTCCTCGGCGCCGAGGGCAGCGGCGAGCTTCAGCATCTCGTCAACCAGGCGGCGAACGACGTCCTCGACCCGCGCACCGGTGTCCCGACCGCCGAGCGCGGCCGGGCCGCAATCCTTGCCGCGCAATATGTCGCGCCCGCCCGCAGCTCGCCCGAGCTTGTCGAGGCCGCCAGGTCCGGCGGCGAGCTGCCGCTGGGCGCGCTCGGCTCCGGCTCCGACTACAGCGCCTTCCTCCAGCATCTCGGAATCGCCTCGCTGAACCTCGGCTTCGGCGGCGAGGACCAATCGGGCGGAAGCTACCATTCGGTCTACGACAGCTATTATCACGTCACCCATTTCGACGATCCCGGCCTGCTCTACGGCGCTGCATTGTCGAAGCTGGTCGGCCGGATCGTGCTTCGCGTTGCCGACGCGCCGCGGGTGCCCGCGCGCTATTCCGACTTCGCCGCGCAGGTCGGCCGCTATGTCGACCAGGTGATGACCCTCGCCGCCAGCCAGCGCGAGCGCGACCGCACCCTCGCCGACCTTCGCCGTGACAAGGTGTTCACGCTCGCCGCCTCGCCGACCGATCCGGTCGTTGCGCCCGTCGACAAGGGCGTCACGCCGCTCATCGACATGCTGCCGCTGCAGAACGCGTCCGACCACCTGAAGCGCGCCGCCGCAGCCGCCGACTCCGTGCTCGGCCGCATCGACCGCCTGCCGCCCGCGACCCAGGCGCAAATCACCGCCGAGCTTGCCAGCATCGACCAGCTGCTGCTCGATCCCGTCGGCCTGCCGAGCCGCCCCTGGTACCGCAACATGGTCTACGCGCCCGGCACGCTGACCGGCTACGGCGCCAAGACCTTGCCCGGAGTCCGCGAAGGCATCGAGCAGCGCCGCTTCGACGACGCGCGCGCCTATGTCGGCCACACCGCCGCGGCGATCGAGGCCTATGCCGCCCGGCTCGACGCCGCCGCCGCCCTCGGGCGTCCACCGGCATGAGCCTTCCCGCGCTCAACAGCGGCCGGCTGGTCGAGCTGGCGATCGCCATCGTCCTCCTGGGCGCGGGCCTGTGGTTCTACACGCGGCGGGTGCCGATGACCGACAGCAACAGCAGCGCGGGCCGCCGCGACAGCCAGGGCGCCGTCCTGCTCCTCGCCGTCGCCATCATCCTCGGCACCCATGCGCTCGGCGGCCTCGATTACCACCCGAGCCAGGCCGAGCTCGACAGCGCCAGCCACGGGGCAACGTCGCGATGAGCGGCTATCGCGAGCACAGCTTCGACCCTTACGCCGGCGAGCGCCCGAACGGGCCGCCGTCGTGGCCGTTCGACGCGGTGCAATGGGCCGGCGTCGTCCTGATCCTCGTCGCCATCGCTGTCGATGTCCTCTACGTCGGCAGCGCGTTCGGTTGGTGGCGCAAGTTCATCGACACGCCGGTGTTCGGCATAACCCCGCTGATGTTCGGCATCATCGCCATCAACTCGCGTCGCCAGCCGGTCGCCGACCCGGCGCCGGAACTCGCCGATGCCCGCCGCAAGTGGATGATCATCGTCATCTCGATC
>Ga0213875_10001659_pt1 | contig 14022 bp, 13 predicted proteins | sample BarmaccomBMRX_R8_FD_160105 | JGI IMG/M metagenome (GOLD analysis project Ga0213875, IMG submission 160105) | Root-associated microbial communities from Barbacenia macrantha in rupestrian grasslands, the National Park of Serra do Cipo, Brazil - RX_R8 | ecosystem: Host-associated > Plants > Roots... | reverse complement strand
GAGCCTTAGACCACTCCAGCCGCGGGCCTGGTCGGGCGCTTCGCGCTCCTTTTCCTCAAGCTCGACGATGTCGTGCAGCTCGGGTTCCACGTTGGCTCCCGAGGGGCGGATTCGGTCCAGGACCTCCCGGGCCGCGTCGTGGTCGTCCCGCTTGACGAGCCACCTTGGGTTCTCCGGCAAGCGCAGCATGAGGAAGAGCATTAGGGCGGGGGTCGGGGACGTCGCCTGTGCGGCTCGCCTATGGGGGCCGCTGCGCGATGAGCGCGACGCTCCCGCGCGGTTGCGCGGTCGGTCCCTGGCGCGCTTTCGCGAGTTCGTCGACGCCTATCTATGGCCTCGCGGAGCATGAGCGCGTACGCGTCACCGACGCCGTGATCCATACCTTCGAGTGGTGCTACGAGATTGTGCGCACCGCCGTTGCCGGCGGCCACCAGACCTTCGGGCGCCGGTGGCGCGACGGGGACCGGACTCGGGCGAGCGGACCCGGCAGTGGATCGTCACTCACGGTGAGCAGATGCAAGCCGCGCTGGGAGCAGGACCATCAACGTCATACACCCCGCGTAGGAAGGTGTCATGAAGGCGATTGTGTTGTCAGAGCCCGGGGCGGTGAGGCTGGAAAGCGTCGATGATCCCTGTCCCGCCGCCCAGGGGATCGTCGTTGCCCGCGACGGGTGCGGGATTTGTGACACCGACGTCCACATGATCGACGGTGAGTTCGACGGCACCCGCTACCCCATCATTCCCGGGCACGAGTTCGCCGGGGAAGTCGTCGCCGTCGGTCGGGAAGTGTCTGATCTGCGCGTGGGTGACGTCGTAGCGGTTGAGCCGTCGCTCTTCTGCGGGCACTGTCACTTCTGCCGGATTGGCCGGGGCAACCTCGGTGAGAACTTCAACGCGATCGGTGTCGGGCACGCGGATGGTGGTTGCGCTGAGCTGGTGGCCGTCCCGGCCGTGCAAGCGTTCGTCCTGCCGGAGGAGTTCCCGCGCGCGTGGGGACCAGTCATCGAGCCCTTCTCCTGCGCCATCCACGGGTTCGACCTGTTGTCGTTGCGTGTCGCTGACCACGTGCTGATCTACGGCGCCGGCACGATTGGCCTGATCCTCTGCCAGCTCACCGCTCACCACGCCGCCGGCTCCGTATCCGTGATCGACCAGAACGACGCTCGCCTGCCAAAGGCCGCGGCACTCGGCAAGCCTCGGAGTGCTCGGCGCGCTCTTCATCACCGGCAACAGCGGACGAAGCAGCACCACCTTCATCATCGCCTGCCTGATCGTGTTCATGTTCTTCAACGCCGGCGGGCTTCAGCTAATGGGCTGGCTGACCGGGTCAGAGATCCACCCGCTCGCCGTGCGGGGGGCCGGAACGAGCGCCCAGGCGGCCAAGCTGTGGAGCACCAACCTGCTCATCACCCTCACCCTCCTGACGATCATCAACGGCATTGGGACCGGGCCGACCATGTGGCTCTATGCTGCCTTCAACGTCGCCGCGTTCATATTCGTCTGGCGCCGCATGCCCGAACTCACCGGGCGCAGCCTCGAGCAGATCGAGAGCAAGCTTCACAAGGGGCAGTTCCGCCCCGCGGACTTCCGGCGCACACGCGCCCAGCCCGCTCGCGCGAGCGGCACCGCACAGGCAAGCTGATAACTCAGGGCACGGCGCGCCACCCCGAATCGAACCGTTGCCGGTGGCGCGTCGCGATACGTCGTCGTGCGGCTGAAAGCTGGAAGCGCAGGTCGGCCGAAGAGCCGAGGACCTGGTTAGTTTCCAACCACGACCCCCGACCGATGATTGCTCAACCGTCCCCTGGCGCAGCATTCCTCTGCGCGTCCCTCCTCCGACGCAGTGGGGCGGCGGGCCGTTGTCCCTTCCTCTCGGCCCGCCGCCCTTCACCCTCCATGCGGAGAGCTTGTGCTGGTCGGCAGCGGGCGTCATCATCGAGCGGTGCAATGACGACGGTCAGCTTCGAGTCGCGTCAGCGCATCCCGATCCGCATCGCCCCGTTCAGCGCCGCGGTCGAGCTGCCAAGACTGCTGTCGGGCGCATTCGACTCGACCCGAGACCGCAGCCGTGCGAGCACGGCCCCTTGACATGGGGCCCGCCCGCTACGTTATGGGGATCGACATCGGCACGGGCGGCGTGCGCGTCGGCATCTTCGGATCGGACGGCCAGCCGGCCGGCTTCGGCGCCGTTGAGGTCGGCATGCGTCACCCCCGGCAGGGGTGGGCCGAGCAGGATCCTGACGAATGGTGGTCGGCGCTGGTGCAGGCGGTTCCCCTCGCGTTGGCCGACAGCGGCGTGCGTCCCAGGGAGATCTCCGGCGTGTCGGTGGATGCGATGTCCTCCACCGTGCTGGCGGTCGACAGCGCCGGACGTCCGCTGCGACCGGCGATTCTGTGGATGGACGTGCGGGCCGACGAGCAGGCGGAGCGCATCGCCGGCACCGGGCACCCCGCGCTCAAGTACAACGGCCATGGTCCGGTCTCGGCCGAGTGGGGCATGCCCAAAGGCGATGTGGATCCGCGACCACGAGCCCGAGGTGTTCGAGCACGCGTCATACATCCTCGATTGCGCCGACTGGATCACCCACCGGCTGACCGGCGAGTGGACGGCGTCGGTCAACACCGCTTCCTCCAAGTACTACTTCGATCGCGACGCCGGCGGCTGGCCGACGCGGCTGTACGAGCTTGCGGACGCCGTCGATGTCCTGGACAAGCTTCCCGGCGACGTGCTGGACGTCGGCGCCCCGGTCGGGGAGGGCCTGCACCGCGCGGTAGCCGCCGAGCTCGGACTGAAGCCCGGTATCCCGGTCGGACAGTCCAGCGTCGACGCGTACGCCGGAGCGCTGGGACTGGGCGTCGTCGACCCGGGATCGTTGGCGCTGATCACGGGCTCCTCCCACGTCATCATCGCGCAGGCCGCCGAGCCGGTGCACGACTCGGGCTTCTGGGGCGCCTACACCGACGCCATCGTCCCCGGCCTGTACACGATCGAGGCCGGCCAAGCGGCGACGGGATCGATCGTCGCCTGGTTCACGGAGAACCTGGCCGGCGGCGTGCTGGGCGAGGCTCGCCGACGTGATGTCGACGCCTACGAGCTGCTCGGCGAGATGGCCGGCGAGGTCCCGATCGGATGCGACGGGCTGGTGATGCTCGACTACTTTCAGGGCAACCGCTCGCCCCACACCGACCCGCGCGCCCGGGGGGCGATCACGGGGTTGTCGCTCAGCCACGGCCTCGGCCATCTCTTTCGCGCCGTGATGGAGGCGGTCTGCTACGGCACCGAGGAGATCCTGCAGACGATGCGGAGCAACGGCGTGCAGCCCACCGTCAATGTCGTCTCCGGCGGCCCGGCCCGCAGTGAGCTGTGGATGCAGATGCACGCTGACGTGTCGGGCATCCCGATCGCCTTCACCAAGGTGAGCGAGGGTCCGGTGCTGGGGGCCGCGATCCAGGCCGGCGTTGGAGCCGGGATCTATCCCGACCTGCCCACGGCCGTGGAGGCGATGGTCAGCCGCGAACGCACGCTCGAGCCCGACCCGGCGCGCCACGAGGAGTATCGCTACTGGAACGAACGCTACCGAGATCTCTACGCGGCGCTACGCGAGCTGCAGCACGACGTCGCCCGCCACTGCGCGTCCGCCGGGTCTCCTCAGCGCGGGTACGCGTAGCCCAGGCACGCGCTCGCCTGAGCGGCCGCGCGGCACCTCAGCGGCGGCGGGCGCTGGCCGCCGCGTCGAGCAGGGCGCGCGCTGTTACCCGGTCGGTGACCAGCCGCGAGAAGTAGCCCGAGCGGGCGCCGGCGAGCAGGCTCGGCACCTTGATCGTGCCGGCGGCGATCGCGATGCACGTCTGCATCCGCTGGAGGTTCTCGAGGCTCGTCGCGATGAGTCGCTCGGAGCCGGGGAACGGCACCGGCTGGCCCGCGGCATCGTAGAAGCGCGCGCAGACGTCGCCGACCGCGGCCCCTACGGGGTCGGTGTCGTCGGCGATGAAGCGATGGAGCGAGGTGCGGGTGAGCGGCGGCGCCCCGACGCCCATGATCGCCACCCGGGCCGTGTCCCACAGTCCGACGACGCGCCGGGTGGAGGGATCGTGCAGGACCGATTCGTGAAGACCGGGGCCGGGGAGCGCCGGGGCGTAGAGGAACCGGGGCGTGCCGCCGACTTTGGCCGCCACCTGCCGGGTGATCTCGTTGGTGGCGAACCACACCTCGGGCTCGTCGAGGCCGCCGACCATCGGGGCGACCGCGATGCCCGGCAGCGAGGGCAGCTCGGCCTGCGCGGCCTCGTACACGGTCCGGCCCGAGGAGACGAGCAGCGCCTCGCCGGGGGTCAGCTCGGCGGCGAGCAGCGCCCGCGAGAGCGCGGGGGCGAGCGCGGCGCCGACGCTGCGGCCCGCCGGAAGGCTTGAGAGGTGCACGGCATCGAGCTCGAGGGTCTCGGCGAGGCGCGTCGCGAGGTCGTCGCCGTCGCCGTCGCCCTCGCCCGGAGGCAGGACCTGGACGCGCACCATCCCGTCGCGTCGCGCCTCGGAGAGCAGCCGGCTCACCGTGGCCACGCTCGCGCCGAGCCGCTCGGCGATCTCGGCCTGGGTGCGCTCCTCGATGTAGTACAGCGTGGCCGCGGCGTGCTTGAGCTCGAGCGGGAAACGTGAGCCGGCGGCCCCTCGCGGGGCCCGGCGGCCGTTGCCGCGCCCGCGCGTTGCCCCCTGGTCGGTGTCCTCGCCCGCCACCTCTTCATCTTGACGCAATCGACGGCCACGATGTGTTCCTTCGCTTGTGCAAATTTTTGCTGGACAGATTTGCACACGCGGGGGTATGATCGTTGAGAGAGGCGATTCGATCTGGCCGGCGCGCGATGCCGATCGGGCCAGGAGGGAGAGAGAAGTGAGTGCAGCGCATCCACTGAACGCCGGCTCGAGTCGCCGGCACCTGCTCGAGCGCGTCGCCGCCGATCCTGGCCGCGTCTACCCGTTCGATACCGCAAGCGGACATCGCGTGCGATGAGCGAGGGACCGGCCAGAGCCCCGGACCGGGTGTACTGCGCGTACGTGTTCGATCTCGACGGCACGGTGTATCTCGGCGACGAGCTGTTGCCGGGTGCGAAACGCCTGATCGAGGGTCTGCGCGCTGGCGGTCGCGCGGTGCGCTTCGTGTCCAACAACGCCACTCAGGACCCCGAGCAGTACGCCGACAAGCTCTCGGGGCTGGGACTCGAGACCTCCGTCGAGGAGGTTGTCTCCAGCATCGTCGTGACGACGCGCTGGCTGTTGGACAACGCGCCGGACGCGGTCGTGTTCGCGATCGGCGAGGAGCCGCTTCAGCGTGCGCTGGGCGAGGCCGGGATCCGGATGTCGTCCGATCCGGCCGAGATCGACGTCGTGATCGCCAGCTATGACCGGTCGTTTCACTACCGCAAGCTGCAGATCGCGTTCGACGCGATCTGGTTTCACCGACGCGCGCGGCTGATCGCGACCAACCCGGATCGCTTCTGCCCGTTGCCCGACGGTCGCGGCGAGCCCGACTGCGCGGCGATCACCGCGGCGATCGAGGCATGCACCGGGGCGCGAGCCGAGCAGGTGCTCGGCAAGCCGAGCTCGGCGGTGCTCGACGCCGCCCTGGACGGGCTGGGCCTCGACGCCGAGGACTGCATGATGGTCGGCGATCGGTTGAGCACCGACATCCGCATGGGCCTGGACGCCGGGATGGCGACGGCGCTCGTGCTCACTGGAGACACGAAGCTCGACGACCTCGAGCAGTCCGATCCCCATGATCGTCCGCATTTCGTCGTGCAGCGAATCGACGAGCTCGTCCCCGAGGGCCTGTGGGCCGAGCTCGACCCGGAACGGAGCGGCGCGGCGTGACGCGTGCCGGGGTCGACCTCCTGTTGGGCGTCGACTTCGGCACCGAGGGCTGCCGCGCCGCCGTGTTTACCCCTGACGGCCGGTGCCTCGGCACCGCGGCCACGGGCTATGCCCTCTCCCACCCTCGTCCCGGCTGGGCCGAGCAGGATCCCGACGAGTGGTGGTCGGCGCTCGGCGCCTCGGTGCGCGAGGCGCTGCAGCGCGCCGAGGTCGCGGCGGAGGCGATCGTGGGGATGTCGGTCGACGCCACGACGTGCACGGTGGTCGCCCTCGACGAGAGCGGGCGGCATCTGCGTCCCGCGATCATGTGGATGGACGTGCGGGCGTCCGACCAGGCTCGGCGGATCGGCGAGTCAGAGCACCCGGCCCGCAAGGTCAACGGCGGGGGGGCCGGACCGGTGTCCGCGGAGTGGCTGCCCGCCAAGCTGCTGTGGCTCAAGGAGTCAGAGCCCGACACCTATGCGTCGGCGGCGTGGGTCCTGGACGCTCCCGACTGGGCGACCTACCGGCTCACCGGGCGTGTCACGGCCAACGTGAACACCGCGGCGGTCCGCGGCTACCACGACCGTAACCATGGCGGATGGCCGATCACGTTCTACGAGGAGGTCGGGATCGAGGGTGCCGCGGACAAGCTCGCGCCCGACGTGCTCGATCTCGGTAGCTGCGTTGGCGAGCTCTCCAAGGAGGCGGCCGAGCATCTGGGCCTGAAGGCGGGCACGCCGGTCGCTCAGGGCGGCGGCGACGCTTGGGTGGGTCAGGTCGGGCTGGGGGTGGTGACGCCCGGTCGGATGGCGCTGATCACGGGCTCCTCGCACGTCATGAGCGGGCAGATCTGCGAGGAGGTCCACGGCGAGGGGTTCTTCGGCGCGTATACCGATGCGGTCATCCCCGGCCAGTACACCGTCGAGGGCGGGCAGGTGTCAACCGGCTCGGTGCTCAAATGGTTCAAGGATCACTTCTGTCGGGACGAGACGCGCGCCGAGGCCGAGCGTCGCGGGATCAGCGCCTACGACGTCCTCAACGAACGCATCGCGGAGATCCCACCGGGCGCCGAGGGTCTGATCGTCTGCGAGTACTGGCAGGGCAACCGCACTCCGTACACCGATCCCCTCGCCCGCGGGATCGTCTGGGGCCTGAGCCTGCACCACACGCCCGAGCACGTCTACCGCGCGATCCAGGAGGGCGTCTGCTACGGCACCGCCCACAACCTGCGGGCGATGAGCGCCGCGGGCTTCCAGGTCTCGGAGATCGTGGCGGCCGGCGGCTTCACCAACAGCGAGCAGCTGATGCAGATGCAATGCGACGTCGCGGGCGTGCCGATCACGTTCTGCGAGGTGTCCGAGGCGGTCGTGCTCGGATCGGCGGTCCTCGCGGCCGTCGGGGCCGGCCTCTACGACGACATCGGAGCCGCGACCGAGGCGATGGTGCACGAGACCCGCACGATCGAACCCGATCACGAGACCCACGAGCAGTACGCGTCGTTCGTCGACGCCTACGCCGACACCTTCCCGGCCATGCGACCGCTGATGCACGAGATGTCGCAGCGGATCGCCGAGCAGGGCGCCGCCACCCGCGCGGCCGCAGCGCCCACGACCATCCATGACGAGCCTTCGGAGGATCGAGCATGACATCAATCGCGGTCGGCGCCGACGACGCCGGCGCCTCTCTCAAGTCGCACCTCGCCCAATACCTCCGCGACAAGGGCTACGACGTCTGCGACTACGGCGACGGCGACGGCGAGGACTATCCGGACGTCGCCGTCGAGGTCGCAGAGGCGATCGCCGACGGCAAGCACGAGCGGGCGCTGCTCATCTGCGGCACCGGGCTGGGCATGGCGATCACCGCCAACAAGGTGCCGGGCGTGCGCGCCGCCACTGCCCACGATCCCTACTCCGCCGAGCGGGCGCGCAAGTCCAACGACGCCCAGGTGCTGACCATGGGCGGGCGGGTGATCGCTCCGCAGGCGGCGACGAAGGTGCTCGATCATTGGCTGGCCTCGGAGTTCGAGGGGGGCGGCTCGGCGCCGAAGGTCGAGAAGATGAAGGCGATCGACGAGCGCCATCGACGCGAGCAAGCCGGCGCATGAACACCGAGCGCCTCGATTCAGCGCTGCGCCAGGTGCAGGACACCGAGCACGTGATCATCGGCGCGCGCGTGCTCGACTCGGCCGCGGAGCTGTTTCACACGAGCTTCGGAGACCAGCCGGCCGTCATCGTGGCCGACGAGACGACATTCAAGCTCGCCGGCCAGACCCTCGAGCGCCGCCTGCGGGACGCCGGGCGCGATGTGCTCGACGCTCACGTCTTCCCGGCGCACCCGACGCTGCACGCCGACTACGAGCACATCGAGCGCCTGGCCTCAGCGCTGGGCCAGCAGGCTGCCGTGCCGATCGCCGTGGGCTCGGGCACGATCAACGACATCGCCAAGCGTGCGGCGCACGAGTGCGAGCGCCGGTACCTGACGGTCGCCACTGCCCCGTCGATGGACGGCTACACGGCGTTCGGGGCGGCGATCACTCGAGACGGCTACAAGCGCACGATGACCTGCCCAGCGCCGCGGGTGCTGCTCGCCGACCTGACGATCCTCGAGCGGGCCCCCGCGGACATGACCGCGTCCGGCTATGCGGACCTGCTCGGCAAGGTCACGGCCGGCGCCGACTGGATCATCGCTGACGCGCTCGAGGTCGAGCCGGTCGACGATGTGTCCTGGTCGATCGTGCAAGAGCCTTTACGCGACGCCACCAGCCGGCCGGCCGAGCTCGCCGCCGGCGAGGCCGCGGCGATGGAAGCGCTGATCGAAGGGCTGGTGCTGTCCGGCCTGGCGATGCAGGTCGCGGGGTCCTCGCGGCCGGCATCCGGAGCAGAGCACCAGTTCAGCCACCTCTGGGAGATGGAGGGCCTCGGCGCCGACCCGCCCGATGGCGAGCCGCCGCTCTCGCACGGCTTCAAGGTCGGCCTCGGATCGGCGGCGATCGCGGCGCTGTACGAGCGCCTGCTGGCCCGCGACCTCTCATCGCTGGACATTCGCGGAGCTGTCTCCGCCTGGCCGAGCTGGGCCCAGGTCGAGCAGCGCGTGCGCGACACTCACACCGCCCCCGGTCTCGGCGACGCGGCGGTGAAGGAGTGTCGCGCCAAGTACGTCGAGGCGGATGCGCTGCGCGCCCGTCTGGAGCTGCTGGCCGAGCGGTGGTTCGAGTTGCGCGACCGCCTGCGCGAGCAGCTGATGCCCGCCGCGCAGCTGCGCGCGCAGCTGCGAGATGCCGGCTGCCCGGTGACGCCGGACGAGATCGGCCTGAGCGCGCAGCGGCTGCGCGCGACCTATCGCCGCGCGCAGACGATCCGCCGGCGCTACACGGTGCTCGATCTCGCAAACGAGGCGGGCGTGCTGGATCAGTGCGTGGAGGAGCTCTTCGCGCCGAACGGCTATTGGGCGGGCGAGCTCTCGCCGTCGGCCCCGGACAGGAGGTGAGCGACGTTATGAGCAGCACCCGAACCACCAACGAGCAACCGTTCTTGGAGCGCATCGGCGTCCCGATGATCCTCATCTGGGGCTTCGCCGGCGTGTTCCTGTTCATGATCGGCGACGGCGTCGAGTCCAACTATCTGGCCCCGTACTTCAAGGACCACTTCGGCTTCTCGGAGACCGGCGCGGCGAACGTCATCCTGTTCTACGGGGTGTTCGTGGCGATCGGCTCCTACCTCGCCGGTACCCTCTCGTCGTTCTTCGGCCCCAAGCGCGTCATGGTCGTCGGAGCGATCTTCTGGGGCGTGTTCGAGGCGCTGTTCCTGCTCGTCGCGCTCCCGAGCAAGAACCACACCCTGATCTACGCGTGCTACGGCGTGCGCGGCGTCGGCTATCCGCTGTTCGCGTTCGCGTTTCTCACCTGGATCAACCTGGCGGTCGATCGAGAACGGCGCGGCCGCGCCTCGGGATGGTTCTGGTTTGCCTTCACCGGGGGCCTGCCGGTCGTCGGCTCGGCGATCGCGGCCGCGACGATCCCGGTCGTCGGCGAGCGCGGCACCTTCTTCATCGCGTGGGGCCTTGTCATGTCCGGCGGCGTGCTGGGGTTGCTCGCCTGCCGCGAGCGCCACGGAACCGAGCGGATCATCGAACAGGACGGACACCAGGTCACGGCCGCAGAAGAGCTGCGCTCGTCGATCTCGATCCTCTGGCGCAACCCGCTCATCGGCTTGGCCACGGGGCTGCGGACGATCAACACCGGCGCTCAGTACGGCTTCTTCGTCGCCCTGCCGTTCTTCCTCGAGAAGCAGATTGGGTTCTCCCAGACCCAATACCTGTGGCTGATCGTGCTCACGTTCGGCGCCAACGTCGTGATGAACCCGATCTCCGGTCTCCTGTCAGATCGCTTCGGATGGCGTCGCAGCATCCAGTGGCTCGGCGGGGTGGGCTGCACGATCACCACGCTGCTGATGTACCTCGTGCCCAAGGCGGCGGGCCACGATTTCGTGGTGGTCGGGCTCATCGGGATCCTCTACGGCATCACGCTCGCCGGCTATGTGCCGCTGTCGGCGTTCATGCCGACGGTGGTCGCCGAATCCGACCGCGGCAACGCGATGGCGATGTACGCCTTCGCGGCCGGGTTCTCGACGGTCGTCGGTCCGCTCGTCTTTCGCGCGCTCGACCCGTCGTTCGGGATCGCGGGCGTCATGTACGTGTTCGCGGCTCTATATCTGGTGAGCGCGGTCGGGGCCCACTGGCTCGTGCACGACAGCGATCCGGGCGAGGCGGAGACGACCCGCGCGACGCCGGCGATCAGCACGGGCTAGGACCCCGAGAGATCGGGGTGATGACCAGGGGACTCTCGAGGCCACTCCGGGCGGCATAGGCGTCCAGCGGCGCCCGCGGCGCCGAAGTCAGCCGGTGGGCGCCCGAGAGGGCCGCAGGTCAGACCGGCACGCCTGCGCGGCCTTCTGGAAGCGGGCGTTGGTCTCGATGCTCTTGGGGTAGACCGGGCCCTTACCCGAGAGGTTGGGCGCCGGCAGCGTGTAGCCGTGCTGCTTGACACAAGCGGCGAACGCCTGGATCGCCGCCCCGGTCGGCCTCGCGCCGCCGGGGCCGCCGCGGAAACCGCCGGGGCCGCCGCGGAACCCGCCGCAGGCCTGGAGGGCCGCGCGCATCTTGGGGTTCGCGCCGGCGGCACCACCACCGAACAGGCCATGGCCGCCGGTCCCGGGGTGGTACCTGCCGCCGCTGGGGTGGGCGGGCAGGGTGACGCCGTGCTGCTGCAGGCAGGTTCGCAGCTTGGCGAATCGGCTCGGGTTCGCGCTCGAGGCCGCGGCGCTCCGCGAGCTGCTCGACGAACTCGAGCTCGAGCTCGAACTGGAGCTCGAACTTGACGAGCCGCACGCCGCGAGGGCGAGCGCGGCCACGGCCGCGACGAGCACGAGGCCGGCGGGGCGAAGGTGTCTGCGTGTCATGAAACGTCCTTTACGTGGAATTCGTGGGTCTGCGGCGGCTCATCAGCCACCGGATCCGAACAGCGAGCTGACCCCCGATCCCGAGCCGCTCGACGAGCCCGAGCCTCCCGTCGAGCCCGAGCCGGCCGACCCGCCGAAGGAGCGACCGGCGCCGGAGTCGGTCAGCGTCTGGGCGACGATCGTGCCCTTGGCGTTCGGCGCCCCGGCGATGACCACGGTGTCGCCCGGGTGCACCGCCGACCGCTTGGCCGACTGGGTCTTGGAAACCTTCGTCGCGGAGATGAGGTCGACCTGCACGGTGTTGCCCGACGTCTCGGTGACGGTCAGCGTGCCGCCCTTGACGCTCTGCACGGTGCCGAGCGTCCGATTGGCGCTCCCGCCGCCGTAGCCGCCTGCGCCGGCGAACCCGCCTGCGCCCGAGCCGCCGGCGCGGCCGGCCGTGCCCTGTCCGCGCGCCGTCCCGGTCGCGGCGGAGCTGCCGGACGCGGCCAGGGTCGTCGTGCTCGTGGACACCTGCGACTTCTCGAGGCGCACGCCGCCGTAGAAGCCGATCGCGCAGGCGAGCAGCGCGCCGACGAGCGCGCTGGGCGGCGTGAGCAGTTGTCGCTTGCGACGATGCGGCATGCGGCCGTCGTCGTCGCCGCCGGGCGGGCGGTCGCCGACGTCGGATCCTCGTCGATCTGAGACGAGCGTGTCCATGATCGTCCTCCTCGATGTCCGTTGCGGGATGGGACGGCGGGTCATTCGAAGCGCAGGGCCTCGATCGGGCGCATCCGCGATGCGCGGCCGGCGGGGTAGGTGCCGAAGAACAGGCCGATGAGCACCGAGGCGCCGAACGCCAGGACCACCGAGTACGGGGCGATCGAGGGTTGGACTCCGGCGATCTTGAACTGGCTGCCGATGACCCCGGCGAGCACTCCGGCGATCCCTCCCAGGAGCGAGACGACGACCGCCTCGACGAGGAACTGGGTGAGGATGTCCGAGCGCCGGGCGCCGACCGCCTTGCGGATGCCGATCTCGCGCGTGCGCTCGGTGACCGACACGAGCATGATGTTCATGACCCCGATCCCGCCCACGAGCAGCGAGATCGCGGCCACCTCGCCCAGCAGCTTGGTGAACACGCCGCTGGTGGACTCCGAGGTGGCCAGGATCGATCCCTGGTTGATGACCTCGAAGGGGCTCTCCTCGTCGGCGGTGGTGGGGTGGCGCTGGTTGAGGATGTCGGTGACCTCGGTCTGGGCGGCGTTGAGCGCGTCGCGCGACCGGGCCTGCACGGTGATCGAGCTGATCGCGCCGTAGCCGGTGAGCGTGTCCCGGACGGCGGTCAGCGGCGCGATGGCCACGTCGTCCTGGTCGGTGGAGCCGTTGGAGCCCTGGGAGTTGGTGACGCCGATGATCGTGAAGCTGGTGCCGTTGACCAGCACGGTGTCGCCGACGGGGTCGGCGCCGTTGAACAACTCGGAGACGACCGTGGGGCCGACGACGAGCACGCGGCCGTGCTGGCTCTCCTGGGCCGCGGTGAACCAGGACCCGGTGGACATCGTGTAGTTGCGCGCGGTCTGATAGCTGGGGGTCGTGCCGACGAACGACGACGGGCTGTAGGTGTTGCCGTCGTAGGTGAGCGTCACGCCGCCGGCGTTGACGACGGGGGAGGCGCTCTTGACGTCGGGCGCGGTGAGGGGGTTCGCCAGCGCGTCGGCGTCGGCGATCGACAGCGACTGGGTGCTCGTCTCACCACCCCCGCCGCGCAGGCCGCCGACCGCGGTCGCGGACTGCACGAGCAGGACGTTTGACCCGAGGGCGTCGATCCTGCCCTCCACCGCCTTGGAGGAGCCGGTCCCCACCGAGACGAGCACGATCACCGAGCCGACCCCGATCGTCAGGCCGAGGATCGTCAGCCCGGTGCGCAGCTTGTTGGCGGCCAGACCGGAGAGCGCGACGCGGATCGTCTCCAGCATGGGTCAGCCGGCGGGCGCCCACAGGCGATCGCTGACGATCTGGCCGTCGGAGAGGTGGATCATCCGCTGGGCGTGGTCGGCGACCTCCTGCTCATGGGTGATGAGCACGATCGTGGCGCCGGCCTCCGAGAGGTCCTCGAAGATCTCGAGCACCTCCCGGGTCGACTCGGTGTCGAGGTTGCCGGTCGGCTCGTCGGCGAGGATCATCGCCGGCCGGGTGACCAGCGCGCGGGCGATCGCCACCCGCTGCTGCTGGCCGCCCGACAGCTCGGCCGGAAGGTGGTCGACCCGGTCAGACAGCCCCACTCGATGAAGCGCGGCGAGCGCCCGCCGGCGGCGGTCGGCACGCGAGAGGCCGGCGTAGGCGAGCGGCAGCTCGACGTTGACCACCGCGCGCGTCCGCGGGATGAGGTTGAAGCTCTGGAACACGAACCCGATCTCGCGGTTGCGCAGGTCGGCGAGGTCGTCCTCGTCGGTCGCGCGCACGTCGATCCCGTTGAGCCGGTAGCGCCCCGTCGACGGCACGTCGAGGCAGCCGAGGATGTTCATGAGCGTCGTCTTGCCGCTGCCCGAGCTGCCCATCACCGCCACCCACTCCCCCCGCTCGATCGTGGCCGAGACGCCGCGCAGGGCGTGGACGGCGATCTCGCCGACCGCGTAGGTCTTGGTGACGTCGGTGAGCTCGATGACCGTGGCGCCTCGCGCGGTGGCGGTCATCCGGCCGCCCCCGCGCCGGACCCGCGGCCGCCGCCGGACCCGCCGCC
>Ga0213875_10001658_pt1 | contig 14028 bp, 13 predicted proteins | sample BarmaccomBMRX_R8_FD_160105 | JGI IMG/M metagenome (GOLD analysis project Ga0213875, IMG submission 160105) | Root-associated microbial communities from Barbacenia macrantha in rupestrian grasslands, the National Park of Serra do Cipo, Brazil - RX_R8 | ecosystem: Host-associated > Plants > Roots... | reverse complement strand
ACACGGTGGCCTGGATAATTAGGAGCGCCTTGCGAGCAAAACCGGAGTCACCGACGGTGCCCCGGCCGGATGCCCGCAAAGCTTCGATGGGGTCGGTTCGGGTGGCAAACCATGCTGGAGCCGCGCCGAAGATGACGCCCGTCAAGAGCGACAGGGCGAAAGCAAAACCCAGCACCGCAAGCGACGGCTGAATGCTAATCGGAATGAAATTCGAATTGCGAAATGCCAGCGCCAGCAGCAGGCGTGCGGCTCCAGCAGCAACAGCTAGTCCCGCAAGACCACCGCCAACGGCAAGCACAATGCTTTCGATGAGCGCCTGTCCAACAACTTGCGACCTCTTGGCTCCAACGGCGATGCGCACCGCAGTTTGCGCGCGGCGGGCGGCCGCGCGGGCCAGAAGCAGATTTGCCACGTTCGCGCACGCGATGAGCAGAACCAGGCCGCACACTGCCAACAGAATCTCGAGGCTCCGGCCATACTCTTCCTTCATGGCCGCCACTCCGCCGCCGGCCGGGATCACATGGATGACCTGCGCGGGAATGAACCGCGCAATCTCGGGCATTAATTCGGGGGGATATCCGGCATCGTGCGCCAGCCACTCGCGCAATACCGTGGTGAGGCGAGCAGATAGTGCGGCCCTAGAAGCTTCAGGCCGCAAGCGGCCAATTACTCGCAGCCAGGAAGCGAAGCCTTCGTCAATCAGTGGACGATCGGAGTCGATCAAGCGTTCCTGCTGCAAGGGAATCCAGATGTCCGGCGGGTCAGGGCGTAAAGTCTCGCCGAAGAAGCCGGGTGGAGCAACCCCGACGACAACGAAGGGATGCGCGTCGATGATCAGCGTCGCGTTGAGGATCGCAGGATCGCCGCCGTATGTTGCTTCCCACGCGCGATGGCTGATCACAACGGCAGGCGCGGCCGACGGTTTGTCGTCGTCGGGTGTCAGTAGATGGCCGGCGAATGCCCGGATACCGAGAGTCGAGAAGTAATTGCCCGTGACATATTCGGTCCGCAACGGCCTTGCCGCGACAGCGACGCCTCGGCGCCTGACACCCATGCGGGTGCCGCCGGCTTGGAACGCGGCCAGTTCTTCGAATTCGGGCGCGTCGGCCTTGACGCGCTCGAAAAATCGGTACGAGAAGAGACCCCAGCGGTCTTGCAGGCCCCCTTCTTCGCAGCAGTCACTTCCCTCGCCGACGCGATACAGCCGAGCCGGATCGGAAACCGGCAGCGAGCGCAGCATAATGGCGTGAATAAGAGTGAAGATGGCTGTGGTGCCGCCGATCCCGAGAGCTAGTGTGAGAATGGCGGCCATCGCGAACACCGGCGACAGCCTGAATTGCCTCAAAGAATAACGGAACACTCCGAGCAAGTCGGACATTTCCACCTCTTTACGCGCTACTTAACTGCTACGAATCGAGCACGGGTGAAAGTTCCTGAAAAATAGGCGAAGCGAGACCTGAGGGCCCTCGCATCGCGCTCCTCGTAGCTTCTTCCATAATGAGAAAATGCCGGATCAGATCGAGCACGTTATCGTGCTGATGCTCGAGAACAATTCCTTCGATCGAATGCTCGGGTGTATGACGTCCGTGTACCCGGATTTGGACGGTCCGCGGCCGCCCAATCAGCCGCCCTTCACGAATCCTGATTACCCCGACACAAACCATTTCTTCGCGCAGTTGCCTAATGCAACCAACACAGTGGCTGTCGATCCTGCGCATGATTTAGACGACGTGATCCGCCAGATTGGTGGCGATTGCACCGGATTTGTCACCGATTTCGCCCAGCACAGCCCGCAGGCGCCCGAAAGCGAGCGGTACCAGATCATGGATTTTTTCAGCCTGGATCACCTTCCGGTTCTGCACACGCTCGCGCGAAACTTCACAATTTGCGATCAATGGTTCGCGTCCGTTCCGGGACCCACCTGGCCGAACCGCTTCTTCGTCAACAGCGGCACGTCGCTCGGCCACGTGGACATGCCGGCCGGCATTTTCCATCCGGCGCTGCATCTATACGATCAGCCGACCGTCTTCGAGCGTTGTGAGGAGCGGGGAATCTCGTGGCGCATTTATTACGGCGACGTTCCGCAATCGTTGCTGCTGGTGAAGCAGCTCGAGTATCGGACGCATTACCGGCGAATGGAACACTTTGTTGCGGATGTACAAGGGCCGGCAGATCAATTTCCCCAATACGTTTTCATCGAACCTACTTATTTCGGCGCAGGCCAAAACGACCAACATCCTCCGAGCGACGTGATGCACGGGGAAACGCTGATCGCGGCGGTCTATAACAGCATTCGGGCGAACCAGCAACTGTGGCAATCGACTCTCTTTGTCTTGCTGCACGACGAGCATGGCGGTTTTTTCGATCATATTGTGCCGCCGCCGACAATCGCGCCCGACAGCAACACGAAAACCTTCGCCTTCGACCTGCTCGGTCCCCGCGTGCCGGCACTCTTGATCTCGCCCTGGACAGATCCGGGCGTGTTCCACGTTCCGCTCGATCATACGAGCTTGCTGCGCTACCTCACCGACAAATGGCAACTCGGCCCGCTCGGCGATCGCGTCCCTAAAGCCAATTCGTTTGAAAGCGCGCTCGCGCGCACGACGCCGCGACTCGACTGCGTGCGGTCCGTTACCGCAGACACTGCGGTACCGAATGATCTACAGTCGCCATTCAACGCCAATCAAGTCGCGCTCGCAGGATTCGCACATCACTTGGAAGTGAACCAAACGAAACCGGACGATAAGAGAATTGCCGACCACAGTCGAGCGATGGCCGGCGACTTCCTCGCTCAGACTCGAGCCGTGGCCGAGCGAATCGGCGATTTCTTCGCGAAGTTTGGGACCCAAGCGGCTGGGCGCGGATGACGCTAGGGCAGGGAATGCAGCGTCGTATTGAACAGATACGGATCTTGGAAATCCGTCCGATCACCCGCGTTTTTGCCCTGCACCGGCTGCAGTCGCGCTGATAGAGGCTTGTTCCACTTCGTTGCGAGCGACGCGACATCGCCGTAGATCCTTTCGAGTTGCTCGACTGAAACGTTGCCGGGAAGCGGGACGGTGTCGAGTCCCGTTCCACAAACCGCCGAGTAGGCAAGCAAAGAATCGATGTTGTATGTCGATTCGGCCCACCGTTGCGCCAGAAGTTTGTCTTCCATAATCGGAACCATGAGACCCGCGTAACCGATTTGCTTTACGGGCACGGCCTTGACGGCAGCGGTGATCACGCGCGCGGCGGTGAGCGTCCCACTTGATCCGAATTTCGCGTGCGTGAACGCTTCGATAGCGGCTCCAATGGAGACATCGGCGAGCGGCGCGGGCGTCGGGTCAACGCCGAGGTACGTCCAACCCGTTTCGGCAGCGATCTTCTTTCCGATTCTTTCCGCCACCGTAGCGTGTTTTGCTAGCGCGCCGGTTAGATCGGCCGCGGCGGCTTCGGCATTGCCTGCGTCTTTACTGAAAACATCGCGAACCACATCCGCGCCTTCAAAGCCGATCGTGAATTGCTTGCCAGGGCCCGTGTGGTACGAACCGGGAAAAAAGGGCGTGTACGGCTTGAGCATCGCAGACGCCGTGAAATTGAACGTTCCCTGGCTATGCGCGCTATGCTCGCTCACATACTTTACAAGCTCGGCCGTGCGATGAATTGTCTTCCAGTGAATGCCGCCTTCATCGGCGATGATCGTGCTGGCTTCGATATTGGGCAGCGTGCAGAGCGCCTTCTCGAGTACACGCAGCGCGGTGTCGGGATCGTTGTCATGCAGCATCGCCGGACCAACATTCGGCAGAAACTTCTTCTTAACGGATAAGTTGTCGAAATCGCGCAGAAACGCGAGCGCGTCCGCCTCTGAAAGGTTCGCGATCAGCTCGGCGAGCGGCTGTGTGGTCAAGCGCACGCCTTCCACTTGATAACCCGCGGTCTCAAACTCACTCTGTAATTTGCGCAAGACAACCAGCGCATCGGCGATCTGAGCCTGATACTTTGCTCGATCAAGCCGTACGAAACCGGTGATCGCACGCACCTTCGGATTGGGCGCTGCCGTTGCAAGCTGGAGAGAAACCGCGAACGCCAAAATGATTCCACGCATAAGTGGCATCCTAACGCAGCTCAAAACGCAGCCGGTAATGGTCGAGCGTTGCAGGCAACGGCCGGCCGGGAACCAGACGCTTGCCCGAAACCAGAACGGGATCCGCTCCCGAGATCAGTTGCGAAAGCATAGAGGTTGCGAGTAGAAGAACCAGATTGCGTCCCGGACACACAGCGGGGCCTTCGCTGAACGGAATAAGAGCGAGGTTCGCGTGTTGCGTCGCGCCGTCTATCCAGAGTCGCGGGGAGAACGTATTGGCGAAAGGCAATCGCTCATCATCGCGATGGAAGAAGGGAGTGAAGATCACGACGCCGGTGTGAGTCGGGATTACCCCATTCGCCCAAATCGTCGGCGCGGTCGTCTCACGCAGGATAAGTGGCGATGTGGGCCACAGGCGCAGTGACTCGAGCACAGTAGCACGCAGAAACGACTCGTTTGTCCCGCAGCCGTGTGACGCAAGAAGCGCGAGCGATCGGTAGGTGGTAATCCCAGCCGCATCGAAGGCGAACAACCGTTGCGGAACTTGATGTTCGGGCGCCGTGTCGCCGCTCACCGGGATATCCGCCATTACCGCAGTAAGACTGTTCGGCGCAGGGCGCGCCAAATACGCTCGTATGCTGGTCAAGAGCTGTTCGCGCATTCTAGAACGCTGTGGAAGCAGGAATGCCCAATTCGCCCTGGAACGGAGCTTCGCGAGCAGCATCGACAGCTCATGATCGTTGCGCGCCCGGTCGCCGAAGATGATTCGGCGCACCATTCGGAACCATGCGTCGGAGAAACTCGCCCAGTCGAGCGTGTTGCTTTGGCCGCGCACATGCCGGCGCAGCCCGGCCGCTTCTGACTCGACGACCCGCAAAAATTCTTGCCCGAGCCGGTGCACCGGCCGACCGGCTTCGAGTACCTGCTCGTTGAAGCGGCGGCGATCGACACGCTCGGAACCGCGCGAGATAAGCACCCCTCTTGGCTCGAAATGGGCGAGTGCGGAGGCTTTCTCCGGCGTGTCGGTCGCGAACGGATCGGGCGATTCAGCCAATATCCTGTGCACATCGCGGGGGTCGAGTACAACCGCGAGCGAGCGGCCGAAAACACGGAGCAGAACAGGCCCCGAACCATACTCACTTCGCAACCGCTGCATCGCACGAACGGCGCGGCGATCGAGATCGAGCCAGTCCGCAAGCGCGAGCACGCCAGGCCGCCGAATGATGACCCCTTTCGCGATCGTCGGCAGAAACACGTTCAGAATGATCGAGAGCGTATCGACCAATCCGGCCTTCGGAACTGTGACTGATCCCGGTAAAGATGCGGGCTCCGCATAAGGAACCGCAACGCGTGTCGCTTCCGACATGTCGCCCATTAGACCAAAGGCCGGTGCCGCGTTACGGAAGCGCAGCGACCTGGTGGGCCCATTCTTCAGTAGCCGGCAGTGATCGACTTCGCGTCGTTGGTGGCGCTTAGGCGGGCAGGGTAAACCGAAAAGTCGAGCCGTGGCCAGGTTCGGATTCCACCCAGATGCGACCGTGATAGCGCTCGACAATGCGCTGGCAAATCGCCAAACCGATACCTGTGCCCGAGTTGTCATGCGCGTGCAGACGTTTGAATAACCCGAAGATCAGTTCACAGTATTGCGGTTCGATCCCAATACCGTTATCCGCAACGGCGAACACGCAGTATCCGTCTTCGCGTTCGGCACTCACGTGAACAGAAGGAACGCGGTCGGAACTTCGATATTTGATGGCGTTCGTCAGCAAGTTCTGGAGCATTTGCTTGAGGTGCGCGCCGTGCACGCGTACAGACGGCAGCCGGTCGGTAGTGATCTCCGCGCCCGTTTCCTGGATCGCGCCTTTCAGGCCGGCGGTTGTGTCTGCGAGTGCCTGATTCGCATCCGTGTCCTCCACCGGAGCCGGCATCTGCGCGATTTGCGCATAAGCGAGAAGATCGCGGACGAGAAGCTCCATGCGCGACGCGTTTTGACGCAGATAAGCGAGTAGCTCGACCGCCTCCGTGGGAAGCAGCGCGCTATAGCGTTTTGCGAGCAGCTCGCTGTAAATCTTGGTGCCCCGCAGAGGCTCCTGAAGATCATGACTCGCCGAATACGCGAATTGTTCGAGATCCTGATTCGCGCGCCGGAGCTCCTGCTGCACGCGCTTCTGGTCGTCAATATCGGTGCTCGTCCCGAACCACTTCGTCACGTTACCTTCCGCGTCCCGCACGGCAAGCGCCCGGCACACAAACCACCGCCAACGGTGCTCCGAGCGATCCCACAGCCGGTGCTCCATTTGGTATGGATCGCCGGTTCGGAGGGATTCCCGCCAGGTTTCCATGCTTTGTCTCAGATCGTCGGGATGGAGCAACGGCTTCCAAGCCTCATCGCCCAAGACCTCATGGCCAACGCCGGTGTACTGGTACCATCGCTCGTTGTAGTAATCGAGGGTGCCGTCCGGGCGGGCGGTCCACACCATTTGCGGCATGCTGTCAGCAAGCTGCCGGAAATTCGCCTCACTCCCGAGCAGGGCGGCCTCCCAGCGCTTGCGGTCGGAGATGTCTCGCGCGATCTTGGAGGCGCCAATGACGCGGCCAGTGCCGTCTTTCACGGGCGAGATCGTTAGTGAAATCTCGAGCAGCACGCCGTCTTTGCGGCGGCGGATCGTCTCGAAGTGCTCAACGCGCTCGCCGCGTCTTAGCCGCTCGAGAATCTGCGGTTCTTCGTCTTCTCGGTCCGGTGGAAACAGAGTCGTGATTGGCTTGCCGATCATTTCGTCGGCCGTGTAGCCGAACATGCGCTCGGCGCTTTTGTTCCAGCTCGTGACGATGCTGTTTAGGTCTTTGCTGATGATGGCGTCATCGGAGGAGTCCACAATCGCAGCCAGCAACAGAGCGTCGCGCTCGGCGCGGACGGCTTGTGTGATATCGCGCGCGATCTTCGACCCGCCGACCACGTGTCCGTCGGAATCTCTTACCGGCGAAATGCTTAGCGAGACATTAACCAGCCTGCCATCTTTGCGGCGGCGGAGCGTTTCGAAGTGACCGATGCGCTCGCCCCGTTTCAGTTGCTCGAGGATGCGCGGTTCTTCATCCTGCCGGTCGGCAGGGATGATCATCGCAATCGATTTGCCGAGCGCCTCCTCAGCTGTGTAACCGAACACCTGTTCGGCGCCCCGGTTCCAGCTAGTGATGATCCCGTTCAGATCTTTGCTGATGATCGCGTCGTCGGAAGAGTCGACGATCGCCGCAAGCAGCGTGGCAGCGCTTGCGAGCGCGCGCGTTTGGGAGTCGGTTTCGGCTGGCATTCGCGCATCATCAGTTTAGCGAAGAATGCTGCCCCGAAGGCGTTCAATCAGCCGCCTGTCGCGCTTCGACGGGCGGCCTTCGCGAAACGTGTCGAATGTCGCGGCCGCCTTTCGTTCCTCTGCTTGCTTGAGCCGTGCTTCGCGGCTCGAGTCGGTCTCGGAATAGAGCTTCTGGGCATCCGCTGCGGTCCCCCGCCGATCATTTAGCATCAGAACTTCGATTTCAAAATTGCCTGAGGGCGTCCTCACATTGAGGAGATCACCAACGTGTAGCTCCCGCGACGGCTTGGCATCCGCCCCATTCGCTTGGACGCGCCCAAGTTCGCACGCTCGCGCGGCGAGCGTACGCGTTTTGAAAAACCGGGCGGCCCACAGCCACTTGTCAACTCGCATTTCGCTCCACGTCTCGGCTGATGCATCTCACGGCTGCCGCTTCACAGCAAGCTCCATAAACTTCCACGGTTGGTTTGACCCGATGGTCAGCTCATGCACCTCCGTCCATTCGCCTTTGTCGTTAATGCGCAGTGTTGACTTGGTTCGAATCTGGCCGATCGTGAATCCCCAGTGCAGTTCCTTTCGCGCCTCATCAACCGTCACGTCACTCTCGAGCCAGCGGCCATCGTTGAAGGCGCGCATGCGATAAGTGCCGCTGGCATCGTCGTAAGACACCACGCCGAATGCTTGCAACACCGGCTTCCCGTCCGCCTTCTGAGCGCCTACTCCTTCGATCGTAAGCAGCAGACCTTCAAGTTTGTATGTCGCCTGCTCGGTCATTGTCAGCTCGCTAGGCGAATCCGGTTTCAACCACCTGGTCGCGCTGCCGGACCATGCCCCGATGAGGAAACTCAGCTTCCTCATAGCCGCACGTTGCGCGTCGACATTGGGTACTTGCGGCGCCTGGCTCATTGCAAACACCAAAGTCGGCGCGCAGAGAAGGCAGAACTTGCGTATCATGGCCGCAGTGTATCAGCGGATCGCACGTTGCATCTCGCGCACCCACAGCAGGTACTGCCACAGCGCCGCGCGCTCAGTCCAAAGGAAGCGGAAAAATATCTGAGCCGTGACGGACTCGGCCGGAATTCCGGAATATGTCTCGATTCGCCACCGTAGATACGGTGATCGCCAAGGCCGCAGACGATATCCGCGGCTCGCGATCCACAAAAAATGGATCACTACTGAGGGCGCGCAGACGCCGTGATTGCAACCGCCGCGCTCGCCTGCCGTGGATTCGCGAGATCGGGCGTTGCATAGTATCCGGAGCGCGTGCGGACGACCGGTTTACCCGGCGCATCGACTGTGACTTTGATTTGCCGGTAACTTCCGTCGAGAGCCTGCAGCGTCGGCCGGTAGGCGATGATGTACTGGCTGCGAATATCGTGGGCGATCTCTACAGCGAGCGACTGCACCTCCGCGACATCCTTCGGATAGTACGCAAGCCCGCCGGTTTCGCTCGTCAGTTCCCTCAGCGCGCGTCGTCCCTTCGCCGCCTCGCGCTTCTCCTCGTCCGTAAACAGGCCGATCGCATAAATCAGCGTGTCCATTTGGTTCGATCGCGTAACGACTTTTTCTAACGAGATGTTGCTCTCATTGTCGTTGCCGTCCGTGATGATCATCAGGATTTTTTTATCGAGCTGCGCATACTGCCGCATATGGTCGAGCGACGCGCTAATCGCATCGCGCATCGCCGTTCCGCCGCGCGCGTCTATGCGGGCCAATCCTTGCTCCATCTTGTGGATGTCGTGCGTAAACGGAACATCGAGGCTCGCCTCATCGTTGAAATTCACGACGAACACTTCGTCTTGCGGATTCGACGCCCGAACCATCGCGAGCGCCGCCGCTTCCACCCGGCTCCGCTTTTCCGCCATGCTCCCGCTGTCGTCGATGATGAGGCCCATCGACACCGGCACGTCCTCACGCTTGAATATTTTCACCTGCTGCGGCTCGCCGTTCTCGAAAACTTTGAACCGCTCTCGATCTAGATTGGTGAGCAGCCTGCCGTGCCGGTCAACTACGCTTGCATGCAAAACCACCAGTCGCGCATCCGCTCGAAATTGGGCCTGCACAGCCCCAGCGAACACGCAGGCCCCGATAAGAACCAGAGGAATGTGACTCAGCCGAGCGGACCTACTGAGTTGGGGCATAGTAGCCAAGCCGATAATACGCCCGCAGAGGCGGCAGGCCGCGCGGCTGATTGAGCTTTACCGTCACGCGCCGATATTTCCCGTCGCGCTCGCGGTTTTTCGGCGTGTAACCGAGGATGTATTCGTTGCGCAGCTCGATGCCGATCTTAGCCGCGATATCCGGCAACTCCGCCACGTTCTCAACCGCGTACTCACGCCCGCCGGTTTGCTCCGCTAACTCGTTTAGCAATCCCGGACCGGCCGCTTCCTCCGGCGTACGCCCGCGGTTCGAAGCGTTTTCGAAAATCCCGATCGCGAAAATCTGCACATCGGCCTCGCGCACCGCATTCTTAATCTCTGTTTCGGTGTACCGGCTGCTGTTATCTCCGCCGTCCGAAATAATGAGCACCGCTTTCCGCGGATTGTGAGCCTTCTTCATCTCGTGCATCGCGAGATACACGCTGTCAAGCAGGGCAGTGCGGCCTTTCGATTGCGTGAAGGACAACGTGCTCTGAATCTTGTCTGTATCGGTAGTGAACGGAACGTTCAGCTCGGGCCGGTCATTGAACTGCACGAGAAAAAATTCGTCTTGCGGATTGGCCGTTTTGAAGAATTCGGCCGCAGCTTGACGCGATTTCTGCAGCTTCGAACCCATACTGCCGCTAGTATCAAACACCAAGCCGATCGAGAGCGGCGCGTCCTCGCTCGAAAAATCGCTGATCTCCTGTTCGATCTTGTCTTCAAACACACGAAAATGCTCTTTCTCGAGACCTGTCACGAACCGGTTCAGCGGATCAGTCACGGTGACGTTGATCAAAACAAGGGTCTTATTGACTCGTAAGTCCGTGGGATGCGAGTCGTTTCGCAATCCCGGGGCCGCGTCTTTACGCGATGCAACTGCAACCGGATCTGCAGCACTGTCACCCGGTGCTTTGCTGGCCTGCGCTCGAACCGGCAGGGTGCTGAGCGCGCTCGCGAAGGCTAACGTGGCGAACAAAAAACGCGTCCGCATGTGCGTGTGTGGGGCTTTCTGACCTACGATCATAGCACCGCCAAGGTGACCTGGAATACGCCCGCGACAAGCTGTCACCTCTGTATGCGCGCAGAGCCTCCAGCCGCGAGCGCCTGTACTTCGGCAAGCGTTGCCATCGTCGTGTCGCCCGGAAACGTGGTGAGAAGCGCACCATGCGCCCAGCCCAGCCGCAGTGCCTCGTCTTCGGACTTGCCGGTGAGAAGGCCGTAGAAGAAGCCGGCGGCAAAACCATCCCCCCCTCCGACTCGATCGTAAACGTCCAACTCCATCGTCGGTGCAACATATGTTGCACCGTTGATCCACGCCACGGCGCTCCAGCTATGCCGGTTCGTCGAGTGCACCTCACGCAGCGTCGTTGCCACCACTTTTACGGATGCATAGCGTTGCTGAACGCTCTCCATCATTGCGAAGAATGCCGAGGGATCGAGCGTCGATTTCCCCGTAACTCCGGGACCCGAAATGCCCAATCCCTTCTGTAGGTCCTCTTCATTTCCGACTAGAACATTCACATTCTCGACAATTCGCGACAGGACATCTCGGGCCCGCTCCTCGCCGCCGCCCCTGCAGTGCCACAGCTTTCCCCGGTAGTTGAGGTCAAACGAGACGACCGCGCCCGCAGCTTTCGCCTGTTGCATTCCCTCGATAATGACCTCGGCGGAAGTCTCTGACAGCGCGGCAAAGATTCCGCCGCTGTGAAACCAGCGCACTCCCGCGTCGAAGATCGCTTTCCAGTCGAAATCTCCCGGCTTAAGTTGCGCGGCAGCCTCATTTGCACGGTTGTAGAACACCACCGGCGGTCGCACGCCTTGCCCCCGATCGCTATATACCGTCGCCATGTTCGGACCCCATACGCCGTCATGGTCGAACCGCTTATAGAATGGCTTAACGCCCATTGCCCGCACACGCTCCGCAATGAGATCCCCGATCGGGTAATTCACCATCGCAGCCGCTATGCCGGTCGCGAGGCCGAAACAGTCGGACAGATCCGCTGCGACGTTAAATTCGCCCCCGCTCACGTGAATCCGGCACTCCGTCGCTTTACGGAAGGGAACGATACCCGGATCCAGCCGGTACACCAGGCCGCCCACCGAAAAAAAGTCGAGCGCCGCCCCCGGCTCCCGGATTTCGAGGCCATATCGCTTCATTCGACTCACCGTGCATTGACGAGTCCATGCTCTTCGAGCGCCCGATCGATCTCGCCGATCGTAGGCTCGCTCAAGATCGTGCCATCCACATCGATCGTCGGCTTGCGTTCTTTGCCATCGTTTTGATCGGCCACCCAACGCGCCGCATTCGCGTCCTGTTCGATATTTATGTACTCGTATTGCACTCCCAGGTCTGCAATATGCCGCTTAGCGGCAGCGGTTGGCCCGCACCAATCCGCGCCATAAATTTTTACATCAGCCATTTTGGTTCCTCCGTCAATGGGAGGCGTTGTGAACAGAAGAGTTACGACGTTTCTATTATTAGAAAGGGGTCTGGACTAACTGCGGCCGGAGATAATTCTGGTTGAAAGAGCACTTCCAACAGGTATATAATAACGACATTTCCTGGTAAATAGTCCGGAATGAGACGAATTGCGACGATATTGTTGCTGATAGGGATGAGTTTCTCTTTCTGCAGCGGCATGGCATATGCCGGCAAGAAGCCGTCGCAACCCCCCAAGCCACCCGATCTATGGCCGTCCTGTTGCGCGGGTGACAAAACCGCGGCCGCACCGACCTCCACCTTAGTGGAGGCCATTATGACGTTATTGAGCCTTATTCCGTAACCTCCGGAGGCGTGCGATGCACCTCTCGATCCAGATTTTCCGCTATCTTGAGCAGATTGCGCAGGTATGCCTGCTTATTTGCCTGTGGCGCAGAAAGCTAATCCGCCGGTACTTCTTCTTTAGCGCCTATATGGCCGTCTCGCTCGTGCGGGAACTCGCGCTCGACAGCGTGGATAACCACTCCATCAACTATGCCGCCGGTTGGGCCATCTCGCAGCCGTTCCTTCTACTATTCCAGGCGCTTGCCATTATTGAGCTCTTCCGCCTGGTGCTGCAGCACTACCCGAGAACCGGAAGGTTCTCGCGCTGGGTTTTGGCCGCATGCTTTGTCATGGCCGCCCTGTTCGGCTCAGGCATGGCGCTGTGGGACATCAAGACTGGCGCTAACCAGCCGTGGTGGCTCTCGCTCACCTTTGGCGGCACCCGGTGGGTGGCATGGATGTCGTGCGCGGTGCTCGCAGTGCAGGCATTTTGGTTTTCTCTATTCCCGATTCCGATGCGCCCCAACGTCCGGCATCACAGAATGCTGCTGGCTTGGTACGCGGGTCTTGCGCCGGGTTTTATGAGCGTTCTCGCAAAGCTACCTGACAAAGACGTAAGAGATACGGCAAATTTGTGCCTCATCATTTCTGAAGTCGTTTGTCTACTCGCGTGGATGCTGCTGATGAGGGCGCCCGGCGAAACGTGCGGACATGTGCCGACAATCTCGCCGCGCTTGATGCGGCTGCTCGATCACCAATTCGGCGATTCCATGGAACAGAGGCGCGCATTTCGCGCGTCGGCATAACCGCGCCACCGCTGATCGGATACTTTTAACTCGCCTCCGTTGCGAGCTCAGGCTTTGGTGGAAGCGTCACCATTGAACCCCAGAACTGAAAACACACCCGGATGAATTCGAGAAACTGCGGCAAATCATCGGGCTTGCGGACGTAACAGCTCGCATGCAGCTCGTACGCCTCACGGACCTCCTTTGGATCGGCAGAACCTGACACCACAACCACCGGCGTGATGGTCAGGCGCGGGTTCTCTTTAATCTCCTTGAGGACTTGAATGCCGGGTTTCTTGGGCAAGTGCAGATCGAGAAAAATCAGATCGGGATGCGGATGCTTTGAAAAGTGCGCCTCGCGTCGGAGGTACGCGAGAGCTTCATCACCATCCGGGATAGCGACAATCCCTTTTGTCAACCCCGCTTCACGGAACGCTTCTCTCGTCAAACGGGCAGTGGCGGGGTCGTTTTCTATTAGCAGAATGTCCAGCGATTCCTCTGGAGCTTGACCCCAACCTGCCATGCGAAGCGAGTTTTAGTCTAGCAAAGCTCAAAGCGCAACGGCTGCAAGGGTCCGCGGAGTTCCCAACCATTCCCACGGCGGCGTGTGGCCCGATTGCAAGTCTCCCCTAAAGAGGATAGAATTCCTCTATAGAAGATGGACAAGAACTCGCCCGGTATCCAGTTATCCGAGCTTGGCGCTCGAATACGCGATCAGCGCACCCGGAGAGGGCTGTCGCTTGAGGGCCTCGCTGATAAAGCGCGAGTGAGCCGGTCAATGCTTTCGGCGGTCGAACGGGGGCAAAAGGCGCCTTCAGTGCTGATTCTAGATCAAATCGCGACCGGGCTCGGGAGCTCCATTGCGCGTCTGCTGGCGCCCGAAAGTGAGGGCCGCGTCGTGGTATTGAGGGCAGGCGAACAGGACCGCGCAACCGATGCCTCTGGGTGGAGCGGCGCATTCTGT
>Ga0213875_10001657_pt1 | contig 14032 bp, 11 predicted proteins | sample BarmaccomBMRX_R8_FD_160105 | JGI IMG/M metagenome (GOLD analysis project Ga0213875, IMG submission 160105) | Root-associated microbial communities from Barbacenia macrantha in rupestrian grasslands, the National Park of Serra do Cipo, Brazil - RX_R8 | ecosystem: Host-associated > Plants > Roots... | reverse complement strand
GAGTTGTGGGAGCGGGTGCGGCGCAAGCTGCGCGCCGAACTCGGCGACGACGTGGTCGCAAGCTGGTTCGGCTCGCTCGAGCTCGCGAGCATCGAGGAAGGCGTGGCACGCTTGAGCGTGCCAACTCGCTTCCTCAAGAGCTGGATCGACACCCATTATGCGGAGCGGCTGCGCAAGCACTTTGCAGCAGACGGCAACGCGGTGAGTGTCGAGGTGAGCGTGCGCGGTGCTTCGCCGCAGCGAAACCCCATTATGCGCATCGGTGCCCGGCTCGCGGAAGGTGCGACTCCCTGCGAACTCAACGCCTCTCTGCGGCGTCCGCAGACGCGGGCTTCGATCGACGGCCGACAGGATAAGAGGCAATCGGAAATCGCGATGCCGCTCTCTCTCGCCGCGGCGCTCGACCGGCAACTGAATTTCGACAACTTCGTCGTCGGCCGATCGAATCAATTTGCCTGTGCGGCCGCGCGCAAGGTCGGAGAAACGGTGGGTGGCCAGGCGGTCTACAACCCGCTCTACATCCACGCGGCGGTCGGTCTCGGCAAGACGCATCTCTCGCAAGCGATGGCGCATTCTTGCGAGTCGCGCGGCATGCGAGCGCTGTATCTCACAGCGGATCGCTTCATGCATGGATTCGTCTCGGCGCTGCGTTCGCAGACGGCGATCCAGTTCAAGGATCAGATGCGCAACATCGATCTTCTCATCGTCGACGACGTGCAGTTCCTTCAGGGCAAGACGGTGCAGCAGGAGTTCTGCCACATCATCAACGCGCTCGCCGATCAGCGCAGGCAGATGGTGGTCGCGGCCGATCGGCCCCCGAGCGAGCTCGAAGGACTCGATGAGCGCATCAAATCCCGGCTCGCCGGAGGGTTATGCGTCGAGATCGGTGCGTTCGACGAGGATCTGCGGCGCCGCATTCTCGAGCGACGCATTGGAGTTGCGTGCGAACGCGATCCTTCCTTCAAGGTGCCGCAAGAGGTCATCGATTTCGTAGCGTGCTCGATCACCAGCAATGGGCGTGATCTCGACGGAGCAGTGAACCGCTTGCTCGCGCATGCAAGCTTTGCCGGCGCTCATGTGACGCTCGAATCGGCCGAGACCGCGATCCGCGATCTCATTCGCGCGCGCGAACCGAAACGCGTGCGAGTGGAAGAGATCCTCAAGCTCGTCTCCGCGCATTTCAATGTGACGCGCGCCGACCTTCTCTCGTCGCGCAGAACCGCGAGCGTCGTGCGCCCGCGCCAGATCGCCATGTATCTTTCGAAGACCCTCACCTTGCGCTCACTCCCGGAGATCGGCAGGCGCTTCGGCGGCCGCGACCACACCACTGTCCTGCATGCAGTCCGCAAGATCGAGGGCTTGATCGGCGAAAATCCGAATCTCAAGGAAGAAATTGCGCTCCTGAGGCGCATGCTGACCGACTAAGGCGCGGGCAGGGTCCCTCGGAGAACGCGGGCATCCTTTCTTCGGAGAAGCTGAAGCTTCATCCGGATAATTGGATCACGGTGCTTGCGTCGCGGCGCGGCCTCGTTCAAATTCGCGGGCCGGGTTCATAACCCGGCTGGTTCGCGAATAATCACGATCGCCGAAGAGCCCCGCCATGAAAGTCACCCTCGAACGGGCTTCGCTGCTGAAGTCCCTTGGCCATGTTCACCGCGTGGTGGAGCGGCGCAACACCATTCCGATCCTGTCGAACGTGCTCTTGCGCATCGGGGATGGCGCGATCGCCTTCAAGGCGACCGATCTCGACATGGAGGTGAGCGAAATGGTGCCCGCGGAGATCGCCCAAAGCGGTGGTGTCACGGCGCCGGCCCACACGCTCTACGAGATTGTGCGCAAATTGCCTGAAGGCAGCCAGGTCACCTTCGAGTCGACCGGGGAGACCGGTCAGATGACGCTGCGCTCCGGACGTTCGCGCTTCACGCTTTCGACTTTGCCGGAATCCGATTTTCCCGATCTTTCCGTCGGAGAGATGCCGCATCGGTTTGAGATCGCCGCCAGTGTGCTCAAGCGCCTTTTCGACAAGACGCATTTTGCCATTTCGACCGAGGAGACCCGTTATTATCTGAATGGCGTTTTCCTGCATGAGATGAGCAGCGGCAACGGCTCGGTGCTGCGCGCTGTCGCCACCGACGGGCACCGCCTGGCGCGCGTCGAGACCGAGGCGCCGCAAGGGGCAGCCGGCATGCCGAGCGTGATCGTGCCGCGCAAGGCGGTAGCCGAGATCCAAAAACTTCTGGAAGATCAGGAGAGCGATGTCACGGTCGAGTTGTCGGCAACCAAGATCCGCATCTCGGCGGGTCCTGTCGTCCTGACCTCCAAGCTTATCGACGGCACTTTTCCGGACTATCAGCGCGTCATCCCGTCCGGCAATGACCGCATGCTGCTCGTCGACAAGGAGGCGTTCGCGCGCGCCGTGGATCGTGTCTCGACGATCTCGAGCGAGCGCGGTCGAGCCGTCAAGCTCTCGCTTACTTCTGGTCGCCTCACTCTCTCGGTCACCAATCCGGACGCAGGCAGCGCCACCGAGGAGCTCGAGGCCGAATACGACGCGCCTGCGCTCGATATCGGTTTCAACGCGCGGTATCTTCTCGATGTGCTCGGCCAGTTCGATGGCGAGAACGCGCTTCTCAAGCTCGCCGAACCGGGCTCGCCCACGCTGATGCTGGAGCGCGAGGGGGCGTCCACGCTCTACGTGCTGATGCCCATGCGCGTGTGAGGAGTCTGCCCGCCTCGCAAGGGGTGCAGGTCGAGCTTGCATGATCGCCCCGCGCGTCACGCGCCTCAGGCTCACCGACTTCCGCAGCTTTCCGGAGCTCGACGCCGAATTCGAGCCGATGCTGATCGCGCTCTGCGGCGAGAACGGCGTGGGCAAGACGAACCTGCTCGAGGCCTTGTCGCTGCTTGCCCCGGGCCGCGGCTTGCGCCGCGCAGCGCTCGTCGACATGGCGCGTAACGGGGGCTCCGGAGGGTTCTCGATCGTCGCCGAGCTCGAGGGCCCGCTCGGCCCGGCGGTGCTCGGCACCGGGATCGAGCGCGAGGCCGGCGCCTCCAATCCCACCCGCAAGACGCGCCTCAATGGAGCACCGGCGGCTTCGTCGAGCATCTTCAGCGAACATCTGCGTGTCGTCTGGATGACGCCATCCCTCGACGGGCTCTTCAATGGCCCCCCGGGAGAGCGCAGGCGTTTCGTCGATCGGCTCGTGCTTGCCGTCGATCCGGGACATGCGTCGCGCGCTGCCGCCTTGGAACAGGCGCTGCGTTCGCGCAATAAGCTTCTCGAGGATGTCCGTCCCGATCCTGTCTGGCTCGATGCGGTCGAGCGGCAAGTCGCCGAGCTCGGAATCGCGATCGCGTCGGCGCGACGCGAGACGATCGAGCGCCTAGCTGCCCTGATCGCGGGGCGGCGCGAGCATGGTTCGCCCTTTCCGTTCGCCGAGCTCGCCCTGACCGGAGAGACGGATGCCCTCATCGTGGAGCACAACGCGCTCGAGGCCGAGGATCGGATGCGCAAGGCATTGCGCGATACCCGTCAGCGTGATCGCGCGGCCGGCCGCACGCTCACGGGCCCGCAAACCTCGGATCTTCACGTTCGGCATGGACCGAAAGGCATCGAGGCGGCGCGCGCCTCGACAGGAGAGCAGAAGGCGCTGCTCATCGGGCTCGTGCTGGCCCACGCCCATCTCGTGGCGCAGATGAGCGGCATGGCACCCCTGGTTCTCCTCGACGAGGTGGCTGCCCATCTCGATCCTTCGCGCCGCAACGCCTTGTTTTCTGTGCTCGCCTCATTGGGCTGCCAAGTCTTCATGACGGGCGCCGATCAGGCCATGTTCGGAGAACTTCCCGAGAGCGCAAGGCTCTTCCACGTGTCGCCCGGGAAGGTAGTCCCCGCTCCGAGGTAAGATATGCATCGTCGGGGAACCTCGAGGTCACGTTTTTTGAGAAGATCAGCCTTTGTAGACTCGATCATGCCGCACCAATCTTCCTTCGCGGTGTGGGACGCCTTGACTTGGATGTTCGAAGCGGCTGGATCAAACGCCATGAAAAGCAGCATTCGGCGCGAACGCTCCTCGCGTGGACAATTGACGCGCGTCACCCAATTCCCATGATCACGACGACGCGGACCATGGACGACGCCCGAAGCACCGGTTGGGGCGATGCGTTGCGGTGGTTTTGCGGGGCCACGTCGCTTTTTGCGCTCGCTGCTCTCCTCTTCAACATGCTGGTCGATCCCTACGGCGCCAATCCGCTGCGGCTGCGTTTCCAAAGACCGTTGATGGATATCAATCAGCGGTTCATGTATCCGCAAGTGCTACGCTCGGGGGAATTTGACAGTGCGGTTTTCGGAACCTCGACGATCAGGCTTTTGAAGCCGTCGGATCTCGAAGCGGCCTTCGGTGGGCATTTCGCGAATTTCGGCATGAACGCCGCCACCCCATTCGAGCAAAGCGAGGCTGCTCGCCTTTTCCTCGCCCACGCGCCCGATGTGCGAAACGTGATCTGGAGCCTTGATCGATCCTGGTGCGACCCGGACGCGAATGCCCCGGCGAAACTTTTGACCGAGCGTGCCTTCCCGTCTTGGCTCTATGACGGCAGTCGCTGGGCGGCGATCCCGCATTTGTTCAATCTGCGCACGCTCGAAATCGGAGCGCGCGTTGTGATGAACCGACTAGGTCTCATGAAGGAGCGTCTGCCGCGTGACGGCTACGAGGTATTCACCCCGCCGGAAGCGTCTTACGACGCCGCGCGCGCGGCCGCCCATATCTGGGGCGGAGCGCGGCGTGGCATCCTTCCGGTGGAACCTCGATTCGAGGCGAGCCCCACAACCCGATCGGCTTGGCGGTTCCCTGCGCTTCAGTGGTTGGAGGCAACGCTCGTAGCTTTGCCGGCGAGCGCTCGCCTTCTCGCGCTGTTCCCGCCTGTTCACATCGCGATCCAGGTGGTGCCGGACAGCCTCGAAGCCGCCATGGAAGACGAATGCAAGGCGCGCATCGCCCGCATCATCGCTCATCATCACGGGACGACAGTCGATTTTCGCTTCGCCTCCCCCATCACGACCGACGACTCCAATTATTGGGATCCGTTGCACTACCGCTTGCCGATTGCGAAGCGCATCGCCGACTTGTTGCGAGATGCGGAGCAAGGGAAGACGGCTGGCCCGGATTTCCGCGTGCTCGCCAATGGTTCTTAGGATTGAGCCTGGAGACCTCGGGGCACCACAGCGATGATCGCGTTACCTATGTAACGGGCGAGGACGAGCATCGGTCGCTGAACACCTGGGCATGATCACGCATCGCCTCTCGCCCAATGTTCGCGGATTTCGGCGATTGCGTCGTCGAGACGGCTCGCCGCGATCGCGGCGCGAAGCGTCGCCATGAGCTCCTGGTAATAGGAGAGATTGATCGCAGTCAGCATCATCATACCCAGAATCTCGCCGGCCTTGACGAGGTGATGCAGGTAAGCGCGGCTCCAATCGCGCGCGGCCGGGCAGGTCGAGCGCTCGTCGAGCGGCCTGTTGTCTTCGGCATGACGGGCGTTGCGGAGGTTCACCTTGCCGAAGCGCGAGAAAGCGAGGCCATGACGACCCGCGCGCGTGGGCATGACGCAATCGAACATGTCGATGCCCCGCTCGACGGATTTGATGATGTCATCGGGCGTGCCCACGCCCATGAGATAGCGCGGACGATGGCTCGGCAGATGCGGCTCGACGGCGTCGATCACCCGCAACATGATCTCTTGCGGTTCACCGACCGCAAGCCCGCCGATCGCGTAGCCGGGAAAATCCATGGCGGCTAGGCTCTTCGCGCTCTCGATGCGCAGGTCTTCGGCGGCGCCGCCCTGCACGATCGCGAAAAGAGCTCGATCATTCGGCCGGCCAAAGGCTTTCTGGCATCGCTCGGCCCAGCGAAGCGACAGTCGCATCGCCTTTTCCGCCACTTCGTCGGTGGCGGGCAGGGCGACACATTCGTCGAGCTGCATGACGATATCGGCCCCGAGAAGGTTCTGGATCTCGATGGCGCGTTCGGGCGAAAGCTCATGGGCTTCACCATCGATGTGCGAGCGGAACAACACGCCGCTTTCGCGGACCTTGCGCAAATTGGCGAGCGACATCACCTGAAACCCCCCCGAATCGGTGAGGATCGGGCGCGGCCAATTCATGAATCGATGCAATCCGCCAAGCTTCGCAACCCGTTCGGCGCCCGGGCGCAGCATGAGGTGATAGGTGTTCGCGAGCACGATGTCGGCGCCCAGAGCGGCAACGTCTCCTGGATACATCGCCTTCACGGTGGCGGCGGTGCCGACCGGCATGAAAGCCGGCGTGCGAATGATGCCGCGCGGCGTCTTGATCTCGCCGCTGCGCGCCGCTTTGTCGCGCGCCGCGATCGAGAAGGAGAAGCCGTTCATTCCGCCGGCTCGACTCTGCGAAAAATTAAGTGCACCATCACCGTAATTCCCGTCATTCCAAATGACACGCGGCGAAATGCCCGGCGCCGCGTGGCGTGAGCACGGGCGTCTCGACCCGGCAGCGGTCGAAGGCGTAAGGGCAGCGGGGATGAAAGGCGCAACCTTTCGGCGGATCGAGCGCTGAGGGCACGTCGCCCTCGAGCACGATGCGCTCGCGCCTGGCGCGGGGGTCGGCGATAGGCGCCGCGGCCATCAGAGCTTGCGTATAGGGATGGCGCGGCGCATCGAAGATGCGTTCCTTGCCGCCGATCTCGACGATGCGGCCGAGATACATGACAGCGACGCGATGCGCGATGTGCTCGACCACGCCCAGATCATGCGAGATGAAGAGATAGGCAAGGCCGAGGGCCTCGCGCAGGTCGACGAGGAGGTTGAGGACTTGCGCCTGGACCGAGACGTCGAGCGCCGAGACAGGCTCGTCGGCGACGATGAGATCGGGCGAGAGCGCGAGGGCACGCGCGATGCCGATGCGCTGGCGCTGGCCTCCCGAGAACTCGAACGGGAACTTGTCGGCGGCCTCAGGCCGCAGCCCCACACGCGCGAAGAGATCGGCGACCTTCTCGCGCCGCTCCTCGGCCGAGAGGACGCCGTAATTCTCCAAAGGCTCGCTCACGATGGTCGCCGCCTTGAGGCGCGGGTTGAGCGAGGCGAACGGGTCCTGGAAGATCATCTGCACGCGCTTGCGGAAGGCGCGCAAGGCTTGACCCTTCGCCTGCGTCACCTCCATGCCATCGATGCGGATCGCCCCGGCGCTCGGCTTCATCAGCCGCAAGATGAGCTTGCCGACGGTGGATTTGCCGCATCCCGATTCGCCGACGAGGCACAGCGTCTCGCCGCGTTCAAGCGAGAAGCTAACGCCATCGACGGCGCGCAGCTGAGGCTCGGCGTGCTTCAGCAATCCGCCGCCCGTGGCAAAATATTTCGCCAGGCCTTCGACCTCGAGCAACGGCGCGACCGCAGCCGGGGGAACCGAGGCGGGAGCAACAGGCGCGCTCATGCGGCGGCCCGCTGCGCGACGAAGCAGGCGACCCCGTGCCCCGGCGCGATCTCGGTGAAGCGAGGCGCCTCGCGGCGGCACTGCTCTTCGGCGAGCGCGCAACGGGGCGCGAAGGGGCACCCGGTGATCTCCTCGCGCAGCGACGGCACGAGCCCGCGGATCTCGGCGAGCCGGCGCACCGCGGCACCTGCGCCTCGCCGCGGCGTCGCCGCCATGAGCCCTTGCGTGTAGGGATGGGCCGGATGGTCGAAGAGTGCCTCGACGGAAGCCTCCTCGACCTTGCGGCCCGCGTACATGACGATGACGCGCCGGCAGGTCTCGGCGACCACGCCGAGATCATGGGTGATCAGGACCACGGCGGCGCCGGTGCGCGCCTTCAGCTCGATGAGGAGCTTCAGGATTTGCGCCTGGATGGTGACGTCGAGCGCTGTCGTCGGTTCGTCGGCGATGAGGAGGCGCGGATCGCAGGCGAGCGCCATGGCGATCATCACGCGCTGCCGCATGCCGCCGGAGAATTGGTGCGGGTAATCGTCGAGGCGCTTCTCGGGGTCCGGGATGCGCACGAGCTTGAGCAGGCGCGCGGCCTTCTGGCGCGCCGTGCGCCGATCGGCGCCGGTATGGATGCGAAGGGCTTCGGCGATCTGCTCGCCGACGCGCAACAGCGGATTGAGGCTCGTCATCGGCTCCTGGAAGATCATGGCGATGCGGTTGCCCCGAATGGAGCGCATCGTCCTCTCGTCGAGCGCGGCGAGATCTCGTCCTTCGAACAATATCGACCCCTCGACGATGCGCCCGCTCTTCTCGGGCAAAAGCCGCATGACCGACAAGGCCGTGACGCTCTTGCCGCACCCGGATTCGCCGACGATGCCGAGCGTCTCGCCGGCCGCCACATCGAAGCTTACGCCGTCGACGGCTCTGGTCACGCCGTCGGCGTTGAAGAAATGCGTCTTGAGGCCGCGAACGCTGAGAAGCTTCTCGCCCAACTCTGCCTCACATACGGCGCGCTAAACGCGGATCGAGGCGGTCGCGCAGGCCATCGCCCACGAGGTTCACGGCGAGCACCACGAGCGCGAGCGCGATCCCGGGCGAGAAGATGGTCCACGGCGCACGCGCGAGATAAAGCCGCGACGAGGCGATCATGTTGCCCCAGCTCGGGATCTCCGGCGGCGAGCCCGCGCCGAGGAAGGAGAGCGACGCCTCGACCAGGATGGCGGACGCGCAGATATAGGTCGCCTGCACGATGAGCGGCGGGATGGTCGAAGGCAGGATGTGGCGAAGGATGATCTTCGGCAGGCGTGCGCCGCCCGCGATCGCCGCCTCGACATAGGGTTGCTCGCGCAGGCCGAGCACCACCGAGCGCACGAGGCGCACCACGCGCGGCACTTCCGGAATGGTGATGGCGATCACCACGGTCGTGACGCTGGCCGACGTGAGCGACACCAGCGCGATGGCGAGCAGGATCGCCGGAATGGCCATCAGCGCGTCCATGAGGCGCATGAGCGGCGCGTCGGCCTTGCGGATCGCGCCCGCGATGAGCCCCATGGCGAGACCGATCACGATCGACGCGGCGGCCACCAGGAAGCCGACGAGGAGAGAGACGCGCGCCCCGTATATGGTGCGCGCCAGCACGTCGCGGCCGAGCGCGTCGGTGCCGAGAAGGAAGCCGCTCCCGGGCGGCGTGAGCCGACGGGCGGGCGTCATCGTCAAAGGATCGCCCGGAAGCCAGGGCGCCGCAAGCGCAAGCACGACGAAGATCGAAAGAATGATACCCCCGGCGACGAGCGAGGCATGGCGACGCGCGAAATGGCGGTGACGAGGCGCCACGCCCACGCTCGCCGCGAGCTCGCGCGCGCCGAATGCCGAGGCCTCGGTCAATAGCGTATCCTCGGATCGATGAACGTGTACGAGAGATCGACCACTAGGTTGATCACGACGTAGACGGCCGAGAACACCAGGATGACCCCTTGAATGATCGGGTAGTCGCGTTTCGAGATGGCATCGACCACGAGCCGCCCGATACCTGGAATGTTGTAGACCGTTTCCGTGATCACGACGCCGCCGATCAGCAAGGCGACACCGATGCCGATCACCGTGATGATCGGCACGCCGGCGTTCTTCAGGGCATGCTTGAGGAGCATCGGGCCTGTCGCGACGCCCTTTGCCTTGGCGGTGCGGATATAGTCCTCGGCGAGCACCTCGAGCATGGTGGCGCGCGTGATGCGCGCGATGAGCGCCACATAGGCGAGGCCGAGCGTGAGCGCCGGCAGCACGAGATGGCGCGCCCAATCGGCGACGTTCTCGGCGATCGGCGTGTAGCCTTGTACCGGAAACCATTTGAGCGTGACGGCAAAGACATAGATCATGAGGTAGCCGACCACGAAGGCGGGCGCCGAGAAGCCGGTGACCGCGACGATCATCGAGGCGCGGTCGATCGAGCTGCCGGCCCGCCAGGCGGCGAGCACGCCCAGCACGAGCGCCACCGGCACGGCGAAGGCGAGCGTCGCAAGCGCCAGCGAGAGGGTCGGCTCAAGGCGTTGCCCGATCAACGTGGTGACCGGCGTGTTCGAGAAGATCGAGACGCCGAGATCGCCGGAGAGCACCGCCCCACTCCAGCGCAGGAACTGGAGGGGCAGCGCTTCGTCGAGGCCGAGCTTCGTGCGGATCCCCGCGATCTGCTCGGGGGTCGCGTTGTCGCCGGCGATGATCGCGGCCGGATCGCCGGGCGCGAGATGCAGAAGCAGGAAGACGCACACGCCGACGAGCGCCATGACGACGATGAGGGAAGCGAGGCGGCGGGCCACATAGGCGATCATCGGATCGAGTCAATTACGGTGCTGAATTACGGTGACAGTGCACTTAATTCACACGATGGCATCTGTGCAATGAGGATCCGCGATCCATGAATTAAGTGCACTGTCACCGCAATTCCTCTCAGGTCTTCTCGACGTTCCAGAAGGGAATGAGCTCGGGCATGCCGATCACGCCCTTGACATTGGCGCGCATGGCGGCGGGCTGAAGGTAGAGCCCCATATAGACGTGGGGCACGAAATTCCAGGCATTCCTCTGGATCTCCTTGGCCACGGCGAGACGGTCTTGCGGCTGCGCCTTCGCCCATTTGTCGCGAAGCTTCTCGTGCGTCTCGTCGGAAGGCCAGCCGAACCACCCCTTGTCGCCATTCGCCTGATGGCCGACGAGCGTGATCGGATTGCCGAAGGCGGCGCCCGAAGCCGAGGTCACGAAGATGTTCCAGCCGCCCTTCTCGGGCGGCTCGCGGTTGGCGCGGCGCGTTACCACGCCGCCCCAATCGGAGGCGGCAAGCTCGGCGTTGACGTTGATCTCGCGCAGCCATTGGGCGAGAAGCTGATCGGCGGTGTTGAAGACGGCGAAATTCGTGGGCTGCAGGATGACGACCGGGCGGCCGTCATAGCCCGCTTCCTTGAAGAGCTGCGCGGCCTTCGGCTTGTTCGGCGCTTCCTTGAACCACTCCGTGTTCTCGTCGTTCTCCATCGGCGTGCCGCAGCCGAAATAGGAAGCGCAAGCACGGTAGTATTTCGGGTTGCCGAAGGCGGCCTTCATCACGTCGTTCTGGTTGACGAGATAGAGAAGCGCTTGGCGCGCCTTCACGTTGTTGAAGGGGGGATAGAGCCAGTTCATTCGGCACCAGACGATCTGGCCGGATTTGTTCAAGACCTCGACATGGATGTTCTTGTCCGCCTCGAGCTGATCGATGAGGTCGATCGGTGGCAGCTCGTAGAAGTCGATCTCGCCGTTCTGCAAGGCCGCGATCGCGGTCTGGTCGTCCGCCACATTCTCCCAGATCACGCGATCGAGCTTGGCGATCTTGCCGCCCGCCATGCCGGATGCAGGCTCGGGGCGCGGCTTGTAGTTCGCGTTGCGGTCATAGACGTAGAACGCACCCTGCTTCGTCTCTTTGGTGTTGAAGATGAAGGGGCCGGAGCCGACATATTCGGTGATCTGCTGCATCGGGTCGGTCTCGGCGTCCCTCTTACGCATGATGTAGAGGACGGGCGTGCCGGCCTTCGCGAAGGCATCGAGAATGAGCGGATAAGGCTCGCTGAAGGTGATCGCGAAGGTCTTGTCGTCCTTGGCGCCGATGTCCTTGACGCGCAGGAACATGTGCTGCCCCGCGCCGTCGCGCACTGCCCAGCGCCGGATCGAGGCGACGCAATCTGCGGCCGTGACCGGCGTGCCGTCATGGAAACCCAGGTCGTCGCGAAGCTTGAAGGTCCAGGTGAGCTGATCGTCCGACGTGCCGAAGCTGTCGACCATCTGCGGCTGCGGCTTGTCGTTGCCGTCGACGCCGAAGAGCGTGTCGTAGATCATGGCGCCGTGATAGGAAGAGATGTTCGCCGTCGTCCAGATCGGATCGAAGGAGCGCAAATCTCCCTGCATCACGGCCTTGAGCGTCTTCGCGGCGGCGGGCGTTTCGCTTGCCCTGCCGATGGCGGGCGCGGCCATGAGCGTCGCCGCCGCCACACTTCCCTGGACGAAGTGCCGACGTGTCGTTGCCATCTTCATCCTCCCACTGCTCGCGTTGCTTTGTGAGGATTAATTCACGGAAGGAACGAGGCGGCAAGCGGGAAGTGAGCCAATCTGGTCAAGCAAATCGCAGCTTACCCTCATCCGTCGATCGCTCACGCGATCGACACCTTCTCCCGCCGAAGAGGCGGGAGAAGGAAAGGCGCCACCTTCTCCCGCGCTCTTCGCGCGGGAGAAGGTGCCCCTCACGCAGTGAGGGGCGGATGAGGGCCTGTTGTGGCTTACATCACCTTGGCTTAGAGGACGAACCGGCCTTCCGGCCGTGGATCGAGTGGGTAAAGCGGGCGCTCGACCTTGGTGAACGGGTGGCTGCGGCAATTGATCGGCACGTTGCCCCCGCCGTCGGCGTAAAGCACCTCCTTGGCGATCGGACCGAAGGCGTCACGGAAGTGATTGGCCGACTTCACCACGACGATGCGCTTTTGCGCAGGATCGATGCCGACATTGGTGAAGAGCTCGCGGCCGAGCGCCTGGTTGCGATGGGCGCAGAGCACGACCTCGATCCCATCCATGCGGATCGACGCGCAATCGCCGAGCTTCGTCTTGGCGGCGCCGAAGGATTGCGTCGCGTCGCGGCAAAGCCCGATGACCTCGACCTCGGCATCGATCGGCGTGCCGGATTCCGGACCGCTCTTGCCGCCGAAGCGCAGCTTGAGACGGGCGCCCGTGCCGACCGTGAAGCAGAAGCGCACCGCGACCGGATCCCAGAGCGGGCCGATCGCGGCGTCGGTGACGCCCTTCTCGAGAAGCAGACGCACCATGTCCGTATTGTCGGAGGCCGCCCCTCCGCCGGCATTGTCGGAGGTGTCGGCGATGACGGTCGTGCCGTCGTTGCGCGCCTGCGCCTTGGCGAGCGCTTCCTGCTGCGAAAGCAGCTTCGGTGTCAGGCGGTCGAGCTTGTCGATGATCTCCGCGGCGAGCGCGGCCGCGAGCTTGTCGCCTTCCTGTTTGCGGTCATCGGTGACGACGAGCATGCGCGAGCCGATATCGGGCACGTCCGCGTGCTGGAACCCGTGCCCGAAAGACACGGAGAGCACGCCCGGCTCCGATTTCTCCAGCGCCGCCATCTTGTCAACGAAGGAGCGCATCGGCTCGACCGTCGTCGGATAAAAGCTGATGAGGCGCAGATCGTAAAGCGAGGTGACGGGCTTGATCTCGCCCCGGATGGCGCGCAGCACCAGAGTCACCAATTCCTCGGCACGCTCGAGGAAATCGGTGTGCGGATATTCCTTGTAGAGGATCGAGATGTCGGCGTTCGAAACGCGCTTCTTCGTGAGATGGCAATGCAGATCGTATTCGCAACCGATCACGGCCTTTGAGCCGGCGAGCTTGCGCACCCTCTCGATCAGATCGCCTTCACAATCGTCATAGCCGTAAGCCACCATGGCGCCGTGCAGACCGAGCAGAACGCCGTCGACCGGAAGCGCCGCCTCGAGCTCTGCAAGGATGCGGTCTCGCATCATCTCGTAATCGGCCTTGCCGCAAGTGCCGGAAGGCTCGGCCCAGAAGCATGAGCCCTCGATCAAGGTGAAGCCATCCGAGGCCGCACGTTTGCGCGCGACGTAAAGCGGCGCCGTGGTGTGCTTAGGGGCATCGGGATGCTTGCCGGGCGGATAGGCGAAGGAGGCTTCGAAATTGGCGTACGATGTCGGGATGGGCGAGAAGGTGTTCGTCTCGGTTCCGAGCGAGGCCGCGAAGATGCGCATGAGGATCGGGTCCGTAGGGAAGGGGTGCCCATGCTGCCGGACGGTTAGGTTTAGGGCAAGCGACATCGTCATGCGCGCGCCTGGTCATGATGTCGCCCACCCGCCCATACGCTAATTACAATGGCGAGAACCGGTCCGTCCACCGCGCCGAGGTTATAAGAAGACGTGGATGGTCGGGAATTACGGTGATGGGGTGGACGGCGCCACCCGCGGCATCAATGTGCCATGATGGTCGTCGTTAGCGAATCATCAGAAGGGACGCCGTCCATGAACAAGTCTACATCAGAAAAACTCCTCGTCACGC
>Ga0213875_10001656_pt1 | contig 14036 bp, 10 predicted proteins | sample BarmaccomBMRX_R8_FD_160105 | JGI IMG/M metagenome (GOLD analysis project Ga0213875, IMG submission 160105) | Root-associated microbial communities from Barbacenia macrantha in rupestrian grasslands, the National Park of Serra do Cipo, Brazil - RX_R8 | ecosystem: Host-associated > Plants > Roots... | reverse complement strand
GACGAGATCGGCCTCACCGACGATGTCGCCGCGCCAGGATGGCGGCTCAACCGACAGGCTCCCGCCCGTGGCGGGTTCGGTCGCGACCGCGAAGCCGAGCCGCTCCAGAATCGCGCGGCTGTCGTCCTGATGCAAATGGAGGCCGCCCAGGCTCGACACCCGTTCCGCACGCAGCTCGTAATGCCGGCGCCATTCCGGCGCGGCACCCGCCACCACGACCTCGGAGGGCTCGCCGCCGCACATCTCGAGCACAAGCCGGGTCGCGATCTCCAGCCCGGGCGCGACAAAGGCCGGATCGACGCCGCGCTCGAAGCGATAGCGCGCGTCGCTCTGGATGTTGAGCCGACGGCCGGTTGCCGCGGTGCGCACCGGATCGAACAGCGCGGCCTCGATGAAGATCTCGGTCGTCTCCTCGGTGCAGCCGGTCGGCTCGCCGCCGATCACGCCGCCGAGGCTCTGCACACCATTGCCGTCGGCGATGGCGGTCACCTCCGGGTCGAGCTCGTACTCCCGGCCGTTAAGCGCCGGCAGGCGCTCGCCCGGCCGGGCAAACCGAACCGTCAGGTCGCCCGCGATCTTCGCCGCGTCGAACACATGCAGCGGCCGGTTCACGTCGAAAGTCAGGAAATTGGTGATGTCGACAAGCGCCGAGATCGGGCGCAATCCGATCGAGTCGAGCCGCTTGCGCAGCCATTCCGGGCTCGGCCCGTTGCGCACCTGGCGGATATGCCGGCCAAGGAACAGCGGGCAAGCGGTGCGGTCCTCGAGGTGGATCGCGATCGGCGAGCGGAAGCGGCCTTCGACCGGGGTCGCATCGAGCGGCTGCAGCCGGCCCATACCGGCGGCGGCGAGGTCGCGGGCGATGCCGCGTACGCCCAGGCAGTCGGCCCGGTTCGGCGTGACCTTGAGGTCGATGACCGGGTCGTCGAGGCCGAGCAGCGCGGCGTAATGCGCCCCGACCGGAGCGTCCTCCGGCGCTTCGATGATGCCTTCGTGGTCGTCGCTGAGCGCCAGCTCGTAGGCCGACATCAGCATGCCGCGCGAGGTTACCCCGCGGATCTGGCTTTCCTTCAGCAGATCGCCGGTGCGCGGGACGGTGACCCCGGCCCCGCCGAACACGCCCTTCATGCCGGCGCGCGCGTTGGGCGCGCCGCACACCACTTGCACCTCGCCCGCGCCGGTATCGACGACGCAGACGCGCAACCGGTCGGCATTGGGGTGGCGCTCGGCCGACACGACGCGGGCGACGATGAACGCCTCCAGCCCGGCCGCGCGGTTCTCAATGCTCTCGACATCGTGGCCGAGCATGATCAACCGCTCGACCAGTTCGGCGGCCGACGCCTCGGTATCGAGATGCGCCTTCAGCCACGAGAGCGTCGTCTTCATGTCGCGGCGCCTGCCGGCAAGGGACCGCGGACCAGCGATGGAATGTCGAGCGGCAGGAACCCGTAATGGCGCAGCCAGCGCAGATCGGAATCGTAGAAGGTGCGCAAATCCGGAATGCCGTATTTCAGCATCGCGATCCGCTCGATCCCCATGCCGAACGCAAAACCCTGAAATTCGGCCGGATCGATGTCACAGTTGCGCAATACCTGCGGGTGCACCATGCCGCTGCCGAGGATTTCGAGCCAATCGCCGCCCGCCCCGATCTTCAACTCGCCGCCTTGGCGAGAGCAGCCGATATCGACCTCTGCCGAAGGCTCGGTGAACGGGAAATAGCTCGGGCGGAAGCGCACCGGCAAGTCGTCGATGCCGAAGAAGGCGCGGCAGAACTCGATCAGGCAGCCCTTCAGATGCCCCATATGGGCGGCGCGGTCGATCACCAGCCCCTCGACCTGGTGGAACATCGGCGAGTGGGTCGCGTCGTGGTCGCAGCGGAAGGTGCGGCCGGGCACGATGATGCGGATCGGCGGGGCCTGCGACAGCATCGTGCGGATCTGCACCGGCGAGGTGTGGGTGCGCAGGACCAGCCGGCTGCCGTCGGCGCGCGGCGGCAGGTAGAAGGTATCGTGCTCCTGGCGCGCCGGGTGGTCGGGCGGGATGTTGAGCGCGGTGAAATTATAGAAATCGTCCTCGATATGCGGCCCCTCGGCGACCCGGAACCCCATTTCGCCGAAAATCGCGACGATCTCGTCGACGGTCTGGCTGATCGGGTGGATGCGGCCGAGGCCGCCGGTCGGAACCGGCAGGGTCACATCGGCCCGCTCCCCGGCGAGGCGTCGTTCCAGCGCGGCGCTGCGCAGCTCCCGCTCCTGAGCGGCCAGGCCTTCGGTCACCCGGTCCTTGAAGTCGTTCAACAATGTGCCGGCCCGGCGCTGCCGCTCCGGATCGATCGTTCCGAGCCGCTTGATCAAGGGGCCTAGATCGCTCGTCAGCGCTCTAAAGCGGCCGTTTCGGCCCAGCCATTTGATGCGTGCCTGCTCAAGCTCTTCGAGCGAAGAGATTGCTCCCACCTCGGCGAGGGCTTCCGCTAACAGGGTTTGCGATTCCTGGAGCCTTTGGTCGACTTGATCAACGTCCATGGCTATTCGACTTATTGGAGCGGGAGCAAAAAAGGGCCGTCGCATGCGGCCCTGTGTCGAAACAACAGCTGACGCACGCTTCAGCCGGACTGAATGCCCGTAAATCGTTCGACCGCCGCCGTCGAAATTGCCGTCACCTGAGCGGGTTCCCGCTCCTCGAAGGCACGCATGCCTATGCGGCCGTGGCTTCCGGTTGCGCCAGCGCCGCTTTCACCGTGTTGACGATAGCCTCGAACGATTCCGGCTCGCGGATCGCAATGTCGGACAACACCTTGCGGTCGAGTTCGAGGCCGGCACGCTTCAGCCCGTGCATGAATTGCGAATAGGTCAGCCCGTGCTCGCGCACCCCGGCATTGATCCGCTGGATCCACAAGGCGCGGAAATCGCGCTTGCGGTTGCGGCGGTCGCGATAGGCGTATTGCAGCCCCTTCTCGACCTTTTCGATCGCGATCCGGAACGCCGTCCCGCCGCGCCCGCGATAGCCTTTGGCGAGCTTCAGAACCTTTTTGTGGCGGGCATGCGTCGTAACGCCCCGCTTGACCCTGGCCATTCTGTCGTCTCCCGGCGCTCAGCCCCGCATATAAGGCATGTAGGTCAGCACGAGGTTGGCGTCGCCCTTGTCGAGGGTCGTGGTGCCGCGCCGCAGCCGCTTTCCCGGCTTGCTCTTGCTGATGAGCCGGTGACGCTTGTTGCCCCAATTGCGCTTGACCTTGCCCGATGCGGTCGTGCCAAAGCGTTTCTTGGCGCCGCTCTTCGTCTTGAGCTTGGGCATTTCCTGTTCCTGTACGGGTTCGCAGCGGCCGGCCATGCCCTCGGCGCCGCAGCGCGGCCACCGGCCGAAGCCGCGCGTTATAGCGTCGGTACAGCGTGAACGCAAGGCTGGGCGGCCCCGCCGGTGTGATTGCCGCCCCTTTCATAATCCGCCGAGCAAGGGGCGCCCGATGCTTTCCGGGAACAGGTAGTCGAGCGATATATGGATTTGCCCGATCACACCCACCCCGCTGCCGGTGGCGCGCGACAGCGGCACCATCGCCTCGAGCCCGGCTTCGTATCCCTGGCCGGAATAGATCAGGCCGGGAGCAAGCACCGCGCTCGTTCTCCCGCCGTAGCTGTGGCCCCCGCCCGGCGTGTTGACGAACAGCTCCGTGATCGGCGTGATCGAGCGCAGGAAATCGGGAAGGGGAGCGGCCTCGACCTTCGATTCGAGATAGGGGATCGAATATTCGATCGCGAACCCGGCCTGCACCAGATCCGGCCGCGGGCTCTGGTCGGCCTTCTGGTAGCCGACAAGCCCTCTGACCGCGAGCGGCCGCAGATAGCCGAGGTCGAGATCGCCCAGCCCTTTGCCGAAATACAGCCGCGGCGTGGTCGCGCCCGAGGGATCGGCGCCGACCCGAATCGCCCCGGTGCCGCCGATTTCGCGGTCGACCCCGACCGTCATCAGAAATTCGTGTATCCCATCCTGAATCGCGAGGTATTTCACCTCGGTGTCCGTATTCTGCCAACCCAGCAGCGACGAGGCGCCGACCCGGTCGATGCGGGTGTAGGTCTCCTCGATCTGCACGCCGAGGCGGTCGGTGATCAACTGCTCGATCACGGTGGTACCGCTCGTGTCGCGGCTGGCCGAGCCCGGCCCAGCCTTGGTCAGCGGCTGAGTCAAGCCGTTCAGATAGATCTCCTCCGAGGGGCCGATCTGCGGCAGGACCAAACTGGCTGGAAAGGTGCGGTCGCCGGCGGCCGTGTAGGCGCGGCAGGGCGAGTGCCACAAGGTGAGGGCGGTCATCGCCCAGAGCGCGACCGAGATCGTGCGGTTCAAGCGGCGGTCCCCCCTCGCTCAATGCAGGCCAAACCGGCCGACCCGCGCGACAGTTGCATATTTGGCTCGCCCGCGCATCCGGCGCTCTGACCCGCTTTTACTGCCACATTCCTCTACCGCGCGCCGAAAGATCGTTCTCGTCGGGCGCGAACGCCGCAGGCCTGGGTACGACGGCCTAGGACGGGTTGCGCGAGCGCTCGGTGCCTAGCAAGTCTGCGACGAAGGTGCCGAGATTGCCTCCGGGAAAGAGGTGGCCCGGGATGCCGGCCGCGGCGGCGGCCGCGAGATCGCTTTCCTTGTCGCCGATCAGGAAGCTTCCCGGCTTCTCGACCGGCCAGCTCTCGAACAAGTCGATCAGCATGCCGGGGCGGGGCTTGCGCCACTCGCTGGCCCGGCGATAGATCGGGTCGGCGGCCTCGGGGTGGAACGGGCAATAGCGGAAATCGTCGATATGGGCGCCGGCCGCCGCGAGCTCGGCCGCGATATGGGCGTGCAGAACGCCAATATCGGCCTCGGTGTAGTAGCCGCGCGCGACCCCGGACTGGTTGGTTACGACGAACACGAACAGCCCGGCATCGTTGAGCGCCTTCACTCCCGCCGCTGCGCCCTCGATCCATCGGAAGCGAGCGGCAGACCCGACATGCCCGTCATCGTGATTGAGAACGCCGTCGCGATCGAGAAAGGCGGCCGGCCGCCGCCAGCGGGCGGGAATTTCGGCCTGGGCGCGGGCGAAGGCCTCGGGAACCCCGATATCGATGAAATAGCCCTCGCGCGACAGCCCGAGAAGAGCCCCTTCGCGTGCGAGCCGCGGAAACACCTCGCGTTCCAGCGAGGCCGAGGGCCCGATCTCGGCGACGAGATCGCGGCGCAGCGCATACACACCCGCGCTCACCAGGCCGGGGCCCGGCCTGGGCGGTCTCTCGGCGAAACCGATGACGCGGCTGCCCTCGACCGCAACCGTCCCGTAACGCGACGCGTCGGGCAGTTCGCGCAAGGCGAGCGCGGCCCGCGCCCAGCGCGCGCTCGCCGCCTGCACCGCGAGATCGACCAAATTCACGTCGAACCACGAATCGCCATTCAGCAGCAGAAAGTGTTGATCGAGCCGCTCGCGCGCATGCCACAGCGCCCCGCCGGTTCCGGCCTGCTCCGGCTCGACCGAGACCTCGAGGGTCATGCCGAATCGCGCGGCGATCGGCGTGGCCGCGGCATAACCGTCGATCTGCCGCGCCTCGAAGCCGGCCAGCAGTACGATGCTGCGGATTCCCTGCCGGCCCAGCTCGAACAACAGCACGTCGAGAAACGGCATCCCGCCGATGGCGAGCAGCGGCTTCGGCCGATGTGCGGTCAGCGCGCCGAGCCGTGTGCCGAGCCCGCCGCACAGGATCGCGGCCTGGCGGATCATCCCGGAGTGTCGCCGAGCCCCTTTGCTCCGTCGCGCGGGAACAGCCGCGCCTCGACCAGAGCACACACCGCATGCCCCGCCACGATGTGGATCTGCTGGATCAGCGGCGTCGAATCGGACGGGGCCCGCAGGCAGATATGGCAGCGCGACCCCATGTCGCCGCCGCTCCGCCCGGTAAAGCCGATCACGACGAGCCCGATGTCCCGCGCCGCCTCGATCGCGCGCAAAATGTTCGGCGAGCGGCCCGAAGTCGAGATCGCCAGCAGCACGTCACCCGCACGCCCGAGCCCGAGCACCTGTCGCTCGAACACCCGCTCGTAGCCGTAATCGTTGCCGATCGCGGTCAGGACCGAGCTGTCCGTCGTCAGCGCGATCGCGGCAGTCGGCGCGCGGTCGTAATAAAAGCGCGAAACAAACTCCCCGGCGAGGTGCTGGGCATCGGCCGCGCTGCCCCCATTGCCGGCGAGCAGAACCTTGCCGCCGGCAGCGAGAGCGTCGGCGATGCGGTCGACGATCCCCTCGATGCCGGCGGAAAAACCGGGATCCTCGATCGCCGCCTGCAATACGTCGCGCGATTGCGCGAGGAAAGTCCGGAGCCCCACTCCCGCCATGCCTGCCATTTTCCCTACCCCGCAGCGCGTTCCCGAGGACCGGCCCGACCCTGAAGATGTGCCCGAGCCGACATTAAGAGAAGCTAAAGAGAGGAAGTCCGATCGCCCGCTGTCATCTCCCGGCAATCGCCTTTCGCCCAGGGCGCGGGTCACCGGTGCAGATGATACGCGGCGGCCGACGCCGAAGATGCAATTTGATGGACAGAATCGTCGCGATGGAGAAGATTGCTCGGCGGTTTCCCTCCGGCTTGTGACGCGGGCTCGCGCGTTTCGGCGGAGGCGAAGAAGCAGCCACGAACGCGAGCGCGACCCGAGCCCTGGGCTGCTGGCAAGAACCGGTTGTCGACATAAACGGATCACGTCTTTTGCTAATGACGGTCGCTTTGCGTGACGGAGGGGCCGAGGCGACTCGCCCGCTGCTCGCGGTGCAAAGTACCCCCCTCGACGATGCCGAGCTGACGGCGCTCTTCCCGGATTTTCGCATCCTTCGCGGCGCGGCATCGCCCGATAGCGATTATCCGGTCCTGGCGTGGTCTCGAATGCCCAGAGCTCCGGCGAAAGCGCCGGTGCTGGCCATGGCGGACGGCTTGCTGCGGGCGCCGCCGCGCGCGCGGCTTCCGGCTGCGCCGATCGGGGCGGTCTGCGCGCGAATATCGGGACCGGCCTCGCCGGCCGACACCCTCGACCCCGGCCGAGTATTAGCGAGCACGGCTTGGCACGCGCCCGATCTGTTCGAGCGCGCCGAACGGGCGATCTCCGCTCTGGTCCGGACCCGGCTAGGCGGCGCGTGGTGGAACGCGGAACCGAGCGAAGCGGGTTTGCCCGCGCAGGACCGCTTCGCCCTGGTGAGCCTCGAGGCGCCGCCCGCGGGGCTGCCGGATCCGCCCGCCGTGTTCAGGACGATGATCGAGACGGCGATTGCCGAAAACGGTGCGGCACGGACGCTCGTCATCGGCACGGAGCCGCGCTCTGCGGCCTCAAGCCGCCTGCTCGCGGGCGCGGCGGCGCAGGGCTGCATCGTGATTGCCGACCCGATCCCCCCGTGGTCCGCGATCGAACGGGCAACCAGTGTTTACGCCGCCGGAGGCGAGACCGGGTTTCTCGCCTTGCTGGCCGGCGTCAAAGTACGCTGCTTCGCCCCCTCCTTCTATTCGGGCTGGGGGGTAACCGAGGACGCGGCGGGAGTGCCACGGCGTGAGTTCGGGCGCACGGTCCCGGAGATCTTTGCCGGCGCCTGCCTGGTAGCGACCCGATATCTCGACCCGTACCGCAAATGCCCGGCGCGTTTTGAGGATCTCCTCGAAATCGTCGAACAATGGCGCCGGGTCGAGCGCGCCAACCAGCGAGTCGCGGTATGCCTCGGCATGTCCTTTTGGAAACGCCGCCGCGTCGCCGATTTCTTTCGCACGAGCCGGGCGGAGGCGACCTTCGCGCGTACTGTGAAGGAGGCAATCGGCATCGCCTCCCGGGGACTGGCGCAGCCGCGCGGGTCGATCGCGGTTTGGGCCTCGCGTGCCCCGGCAGGGCTGGCCGAAGCGGCCGCGCGGCACGGCATCCCGCTGATCCGGGTCGAGGATGGCTTTATCCGTTCGGTCGGGCTCGGCTCGGACTTCATGCCGGCCGCCTCGCTGGTGCTGGACAGTCGAGGCATGCATTTCGACCCGAGCGTGCAGAGCGATCTCGAACTGATATTGCGGGAGGCCGAGTTCCCGCGCGACCTGACCGACCGCGCGCGGCGGCTGATCGAGATGCTCGTCGCGCGCGGAGTAACCAAATACAACCTGCCAAGCGGCGCGCCGACACTGGAATTCCCGGCTGGGCGGCGGCTGATCCTGGTCCCCGGCCAGGTCGAGGACGATCTGTCGGTCCGATTGGGCGGCGGCGAGGTGCGCGGCAATCTCGACCTGCTGCGCCGGGTGCGCGACGCCAACCCGGATGCGTTCATTCTCTACAAACCGCATCCGGATGTCGAAGCGGGGCACCGCAAAGGCCTCGTGCCCGACGCCGAGGCGCGAGGTTTCGCGGATTCGGTGATTCGCGACGTCTCGACGGCCGCGCTGCTGGCCGAGATCGGCGAACTGCATACCCTGACCTCGCTGGCCGGGTTCGAGGCGCTCCTCCGCGGCCGACGGGTCGTCGTCTATGGCCGGCCGTTTTATGCCGGCTGGGGGCTCACGACAGATGCCGCCCCACTCGATCGCGGCCGCCGCCTCTCGATCGAGCAGCTCGTCGCCGGGGCGCTGATCCTCTACCCCCGCTATATCGATCCGGTAACACGGCTGCCCTGCGGCCCGGAGGTCGTCATCGAGCGCCTGGACAATCCCGAATTGTGGCGGCCCGGGGCGCTGGTAACCGCGCGCCGTTGGCAGGGAGCGTTGCTGCGGCGCTGCAGCGAATGGCTCGCCCGCGGACCGGCCCTGGCGCGGGCGCCGCGGTGACGCAGCACGGCGACACGACCTTCATCTCGGGCATATGAACGGGAATGCGGGCGCCGTTTCGTGCAATCGTGATTACCGGGGCCTCGAGCGGGCTTGGCGCGGCGCTGGCCCGCTCCTATGCGGCGCCGGGGGTTGCTCTGGCCGTGAGCGGACGCGACGCGACCCGACTTGCCGCGACCGCCGCGGCCTGCGAAGCGGCCGGGGCCGCGGTGGAACAGGCCGCCATCGACGTGACCGACGCGCCGGCAACGGCGGAGTGGCTGACCGCCTTCGACCGCCGCCATCCGGTCGAGCTGCTGGTCGCCAATGCCGGAATCTCGGCCGGCTCGGACGCCGACAGCCCGTCGGAGGGCGCGCCCACCATCTTGCGGCAGATCGCGATCAATCTGGTCGGCAGCGTCAACACGATCGAGCCGCTGATCCCGGCTTTGTGCGCACGACGGCGCGGCCGGATCGTCATCGTCTCCTCGGTTGCCGCGTTGCGCGGCATGCCGTACAGCCCGGGATATTGCGCGAGCAAAGCGGGGCTGCGCGCCTATGGCGAAGCCTTGCGGCCGCGGCTGGCCAGACACGGCGTCGGCGTCACGGTCGTGTCGCCCGGCTTCTTCGCCTCGCCGATGACCGATCGCTGGGAAGGCCCGACCCCGTTCCTGCTTACCGGCGAACAGGCCGCTCGACGCATCAAGCACGGCATCGACCGCGGTCGGCGCCGGATTTCGTTTCCGTGGCCCTTGGTCTTCGGTATGCGTTTCTGCGACCTCGCCCCTCCCGCGCTGGGCGATCTGATCATGCGCCGGTTCCATTTCCACATCCGCTCGGCATGAACGAGGCATGCTGAACGCGTTTACGACCGCTCTCGGCGGCGCTCTCATCCTCGCTGCCTGGCTGCTGCCGCGCCATGTTGCGGCCGCGCGGCTGCGCCTCGCCGCTGCACTGCCGCTCGATGCGGCGCCGTTCATCGTCGGCGGCGCACTGCTGCTGCTGACCACGGGGCGGCCGGTGTTCGGCGGGATCGTCGTCTTCGCGCTCGGGGCCGGTTTCGCGCTGGCGGATTGGACGATGCGCGAAACCCTGCGGGAGCCGGCCGTCTTTTCCGAAATTGTCGAACTGCCGCAGGTCTTCACCCACCCGCAGCTTTATCTCCCGTTCGCCGGCCCCGGGCTGGTCATCGGCGGCGCTGTGATGGCCGTCCTCGCCGGCATCGCGCTGCTCGTCTTCGAGCCGCCGGTAGTGGCTCCGCGCCCTGTGCTCGGCCTGCTCTGCGACCTTGCGATATTGGGCGCGGTTTGGATTATCTCGCGCGAGCCGGCGCTCGGTGCGGTCGCCGCCTCGATGCGCCGGCTGAAGCCGAGCGGCGAACCCTTTGCCGACTCGGCCACGCTCGGCCCGATGGCGATGCAGCTCGTCCATTGCGCGATCGCGCGCGCCGAGCGCACCGCCCGCCGCGCCGCGGTGCCCGCCCCGGCTTTGCTGCGTTCGGCGCAGGGACCGGCACGGCCGGTGGTTCTCGTCCAGTGCGAATCCTTCTTCGACGCGCGCCGGCTATCGCCCGCGATCCCGGCCGACATGCTGGCCGGGTTCGAACGCGCGCGCCGCTCGGCCGCAATGTTCGGCCGCCTCGAAGTACCGGGCTGGGGCGCCAACACGATGCGCGCCGAGTTCGCGGTGCTGAGCGGCATCCCCGAAACGGCGCTCGGCTACGACCGCTTCAACCCCTATTACGCCTTCGCCCGCAAGCCGCTTGGCTCGCAGGTGTGGCGGTTGCGGCAGGCCGGATACCGCACGATCTGCGTCCATCCGTTCGATCGGCGCTTCTTTCGTCGCGACCTCGCAATGCCGGCGCTCGGCTTCGACCGCTTCCTCGGCCTCGAGACCCTTGGCGGCTCGCGGCGGCCGCCTTATTGCTCGGATCTCGAACTGGCCGAGCATATTCTGCGGCTGCTCGAGAGCGAAGGCTCGCGCAGCTTCATCTTTGCGATCACGATGGGAAATCACGGCCCCTGGCTGGACATGCACGCCTCCGGCTCCGCGTCGACCGCCGCGTTCGGCGGCATTCCGCAAGGGTCGGAGCTGCTGCGGTATCTCGATGGGCTGCGCGGCTCGGACAGGATGCTGGCGCGGCTGATGGAAGGGCTTGCCGAGCGCGAGGACGATCCGATCCTCGCTTTCTACGGCGATCATCTGCCGAGCCTGCCGCGGGCCTTCGATCATTTCGGCTTTGCCGAGCCGCACAGCGATTACGTGATCTGGCCGCGCGGCGAGTCGCCGCCGCTGCGGCGCGATCTACCTTCGCACCGGCTCGGCGCAACCATCGTCGATATGCTGCTGCTGGGGGCCGGCCGGTCTGGCACAGCCCGTTCGGCGGGCGGGCGCGAGCCGGTCGTCGCCGCGGTCGAGGCCCGGGGATGAGCGACTTCGTCCCGCCTTACCCGCCGCGCCACAAGGAGCCGCTGTCGGCGCTGGCATTGCTCGCCACGGCCCGGCGCAACTTCCTCGCCGTCTTCGACGAGAAGAGCTTCGAGTACCAGTTCTTCTCGACCCGCGTGCTCAACCGGCAGATCTTCGTCTGCAACAGCCCCGAGACGGTGGCGCAGGCCTTTATCGAGCTGCACCGCAGTTTCGAGCGCAAGACGCCGCAGATGCGGCACGCGCTGACGCCCTTGCTCGGGGACGGGCTGTTTGTCAGCGATGGCGACACCTGGCGAACGCGGCGGCGGATCGTCGCGCCGGTCGTGCACGTGTCGCACCTGCCGCTCTTCGCGCCGGTCATGGTGGAAGCGGCGATCGAAACCGCCGCGCGCTGGGCCGCCCAACCGGCGATGGAGCCGATCGACGCATTGCGCGACATGGCGACGCTGACCGCCGAGATCATCTGCCGGGCCGTGTTCGGGCCGCGTCTCGGCGCCCAGCATGCCGGCGAGATCGTCGCCTCTTTCAGCGAATATCAGCGGCTCGTGGGCCAGCTCGATTTGGGGTACCTGCTCGGGCTGCCGGATTGGCTGCCGCGTTTCCATCCCGCCGCAATCAAGCGGGCGGCCGGGCGCATCCACCGCATTCTCGACGGCATCATCGAGGAATGCGAGGCGCGGCGCGCAAGCGGCGAAGCCTCGATGATCGGGCTGCTGCTCGACGCGCGCGACCCCGAGACGGGCGAGGCGCTCGATCGGGACGCGCTGCGCAACGAGGCAGCCGTCATCTTCATGGCCGGGCACGAGACGACCGCGAACTCGCTCGCCTGGACGTGGTTTCTGCTGTCGCAGGCCCCCGAGGCCGAGGAGCGGCTCCACCGCGAGCTGGACGAAGTCCTGGACGGCCGCCCGCCGAGCCTGGAGGACGTGCCGCGACTCCCCTATACGCGCGCCGTTTTCGAGGAGGCGATCCGGCTATACCCGCCGGTCCCGCTGCTCGGCCGGCAAGCGGCGCAGGACGAAACGATGCTGGGCCGGCCGATCCCGGCCGGCTCCCTGGTCATCGTGATCCCGTGGCTGCTGCATCGCCATCGCAAATGGTGGGACCGCCCCGACCATTTCATGCCGGAACGGTTCCTGCCGGAGAATGCCGGCGCGCGGCTGCGCTACAGCTACGTTCCGTTCAGTGTCGGGCCGCGGGTCTGCGCCGGCGCCGCCTTCGGCCTGAACGAGGCCATTCTGTGCATCGCCACCCTGGCGCAGCGGGTCCGGCTGCGGCTGGTGCCGGGCGCCGTCATCGAGCCGATCTGCCGCCTGACGCTGCGCCCCGGCGACGGCGTGCCGATGTTGGTCGAGCCTCGCAGGGCGAACGCGCCCCACTAGAGCAGTATCCACTCAGATCGAATCGCTTCTCTTGGCCCCGTGGCCGGGCTTGTCCCGGCCACCCACGTCTTGCTCGCATGCATGCCGATGAAGACGTGGACCCGCGGGTCGAGGCCGCGAGAGGGGAGTTGTTTTCAACGCCGATCGGACCTCATCGATTCCGCTCTAGTGTCCTGAACCATAAGTTCGTTAGATAGTTATTGTTGTCATTCCGGGGGCCGCGCAGCGGCAGCCCGGAACCCAAGAACACAGGCCTTTCCTGGTTTTCGTAGGCCAGTGTTCATGGGTTCCGGGCTCGCGAGCTGCGCTCCCGCCCCGGAATGACGAGGAGAATAATGATGCGGATTTCTGGTTTAGGACACTAGTTAAGCGCGCACCAGCGGCTTGTAGCGGATGCGGTGCGGGCGGTCGGCCTCGGCGCCGAGCCGACGGCGGCGGTCGGCCTCGTAATCGGCGTAATTGCCTTCGAACCAGACCACCTGGCTTTCGCCTTCGAAGGCAAGGATGTGGGTCGCGATGCGGTCGAGAAACCAGCGGTCATGCGTGATGATGACCGCGCAGCCCGGGAAGTCGAGCAGCGCTTCTTCGAGCGCCCGCAAGGTGTCGACATCGAGATCGTTGGTCGGCTCGTCCAGCAGCAGCAGATTGGCGCCCTGTTTCAGCATCTTGGCGAGATGGACGCGGTTGCGCTCGCCGCCGGATAATTGCCCGACCTTCTTCTGCTGGTCGGCGCCCCGGAAATTGAACAGCGCGCAATAGGCGCGGCTCGCCATCTTGCGCCGGCCGAGGTCGATTTCCTCCTGCCCGCCGGAGATCTCCTGCCACACCGTGTTGGCCGCGGCGAGCGTGTCGCGCGACTGATCGACGTAGCCGAGCTTGATGGTCTCGCCGACCCGAAAACGACCGGCATCGGGGGTTTCCTGGCCGGTCACCATGCGGAACAACGTGGTCTTGCCGGCGCCGTTGGGCCCGATGACGCCGACAATGCCGCCCGGCGGCAGCCGAAAATCGAGCTCTTCGATCAGCAGCCGGTCTTGGAACCCCTTCCTGACATGCTCCGCCTCGATCACGAGGTCCCCGAGCCGGGGCCCCGGCGGCAGCACGATCTGCGCCGTCTCCGGTGCCTTTTCCCGGCTTTGCGCGACCAGCGAGTCATAAGCCGAGAGGCGGGCCTTGCTCTTGGCCTGCCGCGCCCGCGGGCTCTGCCGCACCCATTCGAGCTCGCGCTCCAGGGTGCGCCGGCGTGCCTCCTCCTGCCGCCCCTCTTGGTCGAGCCGGGCCTGTTTCTGCTCGAGCCAGCCCGAGTAATTGCCCTCGAACGGGATGCCGCGGCCGCGATCCAGTTCGAGGATCCAGCCGGCCACCTCGTCCAGGAAGTAGCGGTCATGCGTGACCGTCACGACGGTGCCGGGATAATCCTTGAGGAAGCGCTGTAGCCAGGCGACCGACTCGGCGT
>Ga0213875_10001655_pt1 | contig 14047 bp, 13 predicted proteins | sample BarmaccomBMRX_R8_FD_160105 | JGI IMG/M metagenome (GOLD analysis project Ga0213875, IMG submission 160105) | Root-associated microbial communities from Barbacenia macrantha in rupestrian grasslands, the National Park of Serra do Cipo, Brazil - RX_R8 | ecosystem: Host-associated > Plants > Roots... | reverse complement strand
CCGCCGGTATGCGAGGATCGGACCGTGCTGCGTTGGATGACCGCTGGGGAGTCACACGGCCCCGCGCTGGTGGGCGTTCTGGAGGGCATGGTCGCCGGTGTGTCGGTGACCACCGAGGACCTGTCCGTGCACCTCGCCCGGCGACGGCTCGGCTTTGGCCGCAGCCCGCGGATGGACTTCGAAACCGACCACGTGGAGTTTCTCGGCGGGGTGCGCCACGGCCTGACCCAGGGTGGGCCGATCGCGGTCCGCATCGCCAACGCCGAGTGGCCCAAGTGGGAGAAGGTGATGGCCGCGGATCCCGTCCCCGGTGAGGAGCTGGTGGATTCCGCGCGCAACGCGCCGCTGACCAGGCCGCGTCCCGGCCACGCCGACCTGCCCGGCATGCAGAAGTACGGCTTCGGTGAGGCGAGGCCGGTGCTGGAGCGGGCCAGTGCGCGGGAGACCGCCGAGCGGGTCGCGCTCGGTACTGTGGCGCGGCTCTTCCTGCGCCAGCTCCTCGACGTCGAGGTGATCAGCCACGTGGTGTCCATCGGGGCCGCCGGGATCGCCGACGACGCGCCGCTGCCGGTGCCACGCGACCTGGCCGCCATCGACGCCAACCCGGTGCGCGCGTTCGACGCCGCCGGCACCGAGGCGATGATGGCCGAGGTGGCCGACGCCAAGAAGGAGGGGGACACCCTCGGCGGCGTGATCGAGGCCATCGCCTATGGACTCCCGCCGGGACTGGGGTCGCATGTGCACTGGGACCGCAGGCTCGACGCGAGACTCGCCGGTGCTCTGATGGGCATCCAGGCGATGAAGGGTGTCGAGATCGGCGACGGGTTCACCACCGCACGTCGCCGCGGCAGCCAGGCCCACGACGAGATCGACCGGGGGCCGGCGGTGAGCGGAGTGACCCGGCGCACCAACCGGGCCGGCGGTCTGGAGGGCGGTATCACCAACGGCGAGCCGCTGCGGATGCGGGTGGCGATGAAGCCGATTTCCACGGTGCCGCGGGCACTGGCCACGGTCGACGTGGCGACCGGCGAACCAGCGGTGGCCATCCACCAGCGCTCCGACATCTGCGCGGTGCCAAGGGCGGGCGTGGTGGTGGAATCGGTGGTCGCGTTGGTGCTCGCCGACGCCGCGCTGGAGAAGTTCGGCGGCGACTCGCTCGCCGAGACCCGGCGCAACGCCGACGGCTACCTCACGGCACTCAAGGAGCGCTGGTGAACCCGCGCGCCGTGCTTGTCGGACCGCCGGGGGCTGGCAAGACCACCATTGGCGAGCTCCTGGCCCGGCGGCTCGGGCTGTCGTTCCGGGACGTGGACGCCGACATCACGGCCACGGCCGGCAAGCCGATCTCTGACATCTTCACCGAGGACGGCGAGGAAGCCTTCCGACGCCTGGAGGAGCACGCCGTCGCCACCGGACTGACAGAGCATGACGGCGTGCTGGCGCTCGGCGCGGGAGCGGTGCTGGCCGAGCGGACCCGCCACCGGCTCGCCGGGCACGCCGTCGTGTTCCTCCACGTCGGCCTTGCCGAGGGCGTGCGGCGCACCGGGCTGTCCACCGCCCGCCCGCTGCTCGCCGGTGTCAACCCCCGCGCCACCTGGAAGGCCCTGCTGGACGCCCGCCTGCCGCTGTACCGGGAGGTCGCCACAGTCGAGGTCGGCACCGACGGCCGTGAACCGGACGATGTCGTTGACGCTGTGGTCAGCGCACTGACCGCCAAGGGAGAGCTCTGATGGCAGGACAGCCGGTTCGCATTCCGGTCGCCGCCGAACGTCCTTACGACGTGGTGGTGGGCCGAGGCCTGCTCGGCGAGCTGGTGCGGGTGATCGCGGGCGCGCCCACCGTGGCGGTGCTGCACCAGCCATCGCTGGCCGCGACCGCGGAGGCGGTGCGCGCCGAGCTGAACGGTGCCGGCGTTGATACGCATCTGGTCGAGGTGCCCGACGCCGAGCACGGCAAGGCACTGGCGGTGGCCGGATCCTGCTGGGAGGCGCTCGGCCGGATCGGCCTGGACCGGACCGGCGCGGTCGTCGGACTCGGCGGCGGTGCCGTCACCGACCTCGCCGGCTTCGTGGCGGGCACCTGGCTGCGTGGCGTCCGCGTGGTGCACCTGCCGACCACGCTGTTGGGCATGGTCGATGCGGCCGTCGGCGGCAAGACGGGCATCAACACCGAAGCGGGCAAGAACCTGGTCGGCGTGTTCCACGAGCCGTCCGCGGTCCTCGCCGACCTCGACACGCTGACCACCTTGCCGCCGGGTGAGCTGGCCGCGGGCATGGCGGAGGTGGTCAAGGCGGGATTCCTCGCCGACCCCGAGATCCTGACCCTGGTCGAGGCCGATCCCGTTGCCGCGCTCGACCCGGCCGGTGACGTGCTCGGCGAGTTGGTGTGCCGCGCGATCCGGTACAAGGCCGACGTGGTCTCCGGCGACCTCCGTGAGTCCGGCTCACGGGAGTTCCTCAACTACGGACACACGCTGGCGCACGCGATCGAACGCCGCGAGCGGTACCGCTGGAGGCATGGCGCGGCGGTCAGCGTCGGCATGGTCTTCGCCGCTGAACTGGGCCGCCTGGCCGGTCGGCTCGACGCCGGCACCGCGGACCGGCACCGGTCGGTGCTGACCATGCTCGGCCTTCCGACCAGCTACGACCAGGACGCGTTGCCCGAACTGCTCGAGGGCATGCGTAACGACAAGAAGACACGGGCCGGCACGCTTCGGTTCGTGGTGCTCGACGGGCTGGGCAAGCCGGGCCGGCTGGAGGGCCCTGATCCCGATCTTCTGGCCGCCGCCTATGCGGCCATGAACCGACAAGGGGCGGCATCGTGATGAAGGTCTTCGTGCTCAATGGCCCGAACCTTGGCCGGCTGGGAACGCGGGAACCCGAGGTGTACGGGAGCACGACTCATGCCGACCTGGTCGAGCTCTGCCAGCGTGGCGGCGCCGAGTTGGGGCTGGACGTGGAGGTGCGCCAGACCGACCAGGAGAGCGAGCTGCTGGGCTGGCTGCACGAGGCCGCCGATAACGGCACGCCCGTTGTGCTCAACGCGGCCGCGTGGACGCACACCTCCATCGCGGTTCGCGACGCCTGCTCCCAACTGACCGCGCCGCTCGTCGAGGTGCACATCTCCAACGTGTATCGCCGGGAGGAGTTCCGTCGGCACAGCTACCTCTCGGCGGTGGCCGACGGGGTGATCGTGGGCCTCGGTGTTCGGGGTTACCTGCTCGCCCTGCGGTGGATCGCCGATCGCTGACCTGTCGTGGCATGGCTCATGCGGCGATCGTCGGTTCGGGACCGTTGCGCAGGCTCACGCCACGTCGGCTGAGCGCACGGATTTCGGCTACGCCAAGAGCACACGTGGCGACGAGGCCGCACAGGCTCATCGTTAGCCAGACGGTGAACGGGACGTCGTCGGCTCGGTAGTAGGTGACCTTGTTGGCGAACGCGGCGACGACGATGAGCATGACCCCGATCGGCGCCAGCATCGGATGGACCGCGCCTGCCCACATGACGGTGCGTGCCATCCAGTAGCACAGGAAGACCAGATAGAGCAGCCACCAGAGTGCGGCGGGGCCGGCGACGAGGACCACGGCGAGGTTGGCGACGCGGTCACCCTCCTTGATACCGACGGTGCTCAGCGCCACCAGCGCCACCACTGTGCCGGTCATGACGTACAGCAGGAACCGTCCGCGGCGTGCACCGAGGCGCCTTCGGTCGGCGAGGTCCATGAGGTAGGCACAGCCCAACGGTCCGCAGACGAGCATCAGGATCGGCAGGCTCAGCGGGAAGTCGTGGTAAACGGACCTGAGCGGAGGAATCGCCAGGGCGGGAGCGACGGCGGTGAGGCACAGGATGCCCATGTTGCGCAGCATCTGTTTGGTGCCTTCGTGCAGGGCACTACGGTGTTCCCGGCGCGTGATGAGGTAGATCCCCGCGACACACAGCACCATCGCGCCGATGCCGATGCTGGCGTTGACCGCGAGATCCGAGCCGCCGTTTCCGATGACGGTGGCGTACAGGCTCTTTCCGAAGCTGAGCCCGACCGCGGCGACGGTGACGAGTCCGCAGGCGGAGCGCCAGAAGCCCAGCCGGTCGAACGTGGCGTCCTCGTCCCGGCCGGAATTCGGAATCTTGTGGAGTCGCTGGGCGGTACGCCACGGCAGGATGACATCCAAGAGGCTCACGGCGGACCTCCGTCCACTCAGGGTGAGGACGGTTCTGACACGTTCAGTAGTCTACCAGGCGCTCTGGGTAGTTACTAGGCATCGACTTGGCAAGAGGACAGCGATGGGCCTGAGCGGGCGGGTTGGCTTCGTGCCCCGAAAGTGACCATAGGTCACCCACATGGGCGGTTTGGCTTCCTAGAATGGGAAGCTCCGTGCCGACCGTCGATCGTGGAGGTTCGCCCCGACGTGCGCACTCGATCCGCGTGGGTGGCCGTGTCGGCGACCCTGGTCTTGGCCGGCGCCGTGGCCCTTCCCGCTGCGTGCGGCAGCACACCAGCAGGCAGTTCCGCCCAGTCCGGCGTCTCCTCGGCCGCACTGTCGGCACCGGTGAGGCTGGCGACCGACCGGTCGCGGCGAAGCGCCGCGGTGGTGGCGTCCGGGGGCGCGGCCGCACCGTACAACTACGCACCGAGTGTGGTGCTCGACGGCGGCTCGTACCGGATGTGGTGGTGTAGCCAGCTTCCCGACGTCGGAACGCCGGGAGACGACGTGCTCACGGCATCCTCGGCCGCTCTGGACGGCCCGTTCGGGCAGGCCACGGCGGCCTTCCACGGCTCCGGTACCGGCTTCGACGCCGTGCACACCTGCGACCCGTCGGTGCTCAAGGTCAAGGGCACCTACTACCTGTACTACACCGGATCGGCCGGCGATCTCGCCCACGGCAACGCGATTGGCCTGGCCACCAGCCAGGACGGGATCACCTGGCAGCGCAGGGGTGACGAGCCGGTGGTTGTCCCATCCTTGGAGACGAGGCGGGACAACGCCTACGGTGTCGGCCAGCCCTCCGCGCTGTACCTCGACGGCTGGTTCTACCTCATGTTCACCGACACCACGGCCAAGGCGGCCGGCTGGAACGGGGCCGGGCAGTTCGTGCTGCGCTCGCCCGACCCTTCCTTCGCCACCGGAACACAGCAGCTGACCGCCTCGGGTTTCACGCCGACCCCCACCGGCCGTTCGGACGGCACACCGCGCGCCGTGTCGATCGTGGATGCCTTCAGCGCCGACTGGATGTGGGTCGACGCGTTGGACGCCTTCGCGGTGGCACACGAGGCGGACGGCAGAGGCACGGTGGTGACCTTCTGGAACAGGGACTTCACCGCCCACCCCTACGCCGAAGTGGTGCTCGACGGTCCGTGGCAGGAGGGTCCGGGGCTGGTACGCAGGGCCGACGGCCACGCCCCGGCCTCCGCCGACGACCCGTGTGATCGGGTGCCGGTCGACCTCGTGCGCGCCGTACGGCAGGCGAGTGCGCCAACCGACCTCATGCACTTCGGCGTCGACCTGACCGGGGTCGGCGGCTGCCGCTCGCCGGCCACCCTCGACGGGTTTGCGATGCCCGCGCCCGATCGCACCGTGGTACTGGTCGTCGACGGACACCTCGTCCATGTCGACCGGCGCTCGGTGGCCGACCAGCTTGCCGCCGCGGTGCTGGACACGCCGGTCGACGGACTCGACTCGCTGCCGGTCGTGGCCGCGGTGTCCCCGGGCGCCGCGGCGGTGCATGCCCCGGATCGGCCCTACGCCCTGCTCCTTGACGGCAAGCTGTGGCCGGTCGGCTCCGCCCGCGCGGTCCAGTTCAACTCCTCGCCGGTCAGCGAGGTGTCCGACGAGGAATGGGACGGCATGCCGAAGGGATCAGACCTGTCGCTGTTCGGCCGCGGCCGGATGTGAGGTGATCCTGGCCAGTGCCAACCCAGCGAAAGCCGGTACGAGGACCAGCAGCGCGGTGAACGCCGCTCCGCCGGTGACCGCCGCTCCCAGCGCCTCCACCCCGGTCTTGTCGACCAGCAGGCCCTGGCCGACAAGACCGAGTACGCCGGCGGTCGGGCCGGCGAGCAGAGCGGCCCTGAACCACACCATGCCGTGGCCAGTCCGGCCCTGCCAGGTGTCCAGCCCGCCCCACAGCATGGCGAGCACGGCCAGCACGGCCAGCGACAGCGGCCGCGCCCAAGCGGTCCAGTCAGGATGGGTCACCCTGACATCGGCGACCGCCGTCAGGACGACAGCGTGCACCACGGCCATCGACACCCCGCGCACCAGCCAAGCTCGCATCGGGCCAGCCTAGGCGTTCGCCGCCGATCTACCCAGCTACACTGGAGCCCTTGGCCACGACCGAGTTCGTGGCCGTCCATGCCGTGTGATCAGCCGGTGGCCGCCCCTGGTCGCCACGCACGGACAGCCCCCGGTCGAGCGGTCCCGCGATCGACCACGACTACAGGAGACACCGCCACCGTGGCCACCACCAACGACCTCAAGAACGGACTGGTGCTCAATCTCGACGGCCAGCTCTGGACCGTCGTGGCGTTCCAGCACGTCAAGCCGGGCAAGGGCGGTGCCTTCGTCCGCACCACCCTCAAGCACGTGTTGTCCGGCAAGGTGGTGGACAAGACCTTCAACGCCGGCACCAAGGTGGACACCGCGACCGTCGACAAGCGGTCCATGACCTACCTCTACCGCGACGGCGCCGACTTCGTCTTCATGGACTCCGACACCTACGACCAGATCACGGTGCCCGACGCGACCGTCGGTGACGCCGCCAACTACATGCTGGAGAACACCGAGGCGATGGTGGCGGTGCACGACGGCACCCCGCTGTACGTGGAGCTGTCGACCTCGGTCGAGCTGGTCATCCAGCACACCGACCCCGGCCTGCAGGGGGACCGATCCACCGGCGGCACCAAGCCGGCGACCCTGGAGACGGGCGCCGAGATCCAGGTCCCGCTGTTCGTCACCACCGGCGAGAAGGTCAAGGTGGACACCCGCGACGGCCGGTACCTCGGCCGCGTCGCCAGCTGAGATGGGCGCGCGCAGCAAAGCACGCAGGCGCGCGGTCGACGTCCTCTACGAGGCCGACCTCCGTGAGGTCGACCCGGTCGCCCTGCTCGCCGAGCGGGTCGACTCGCCGGACGTGGCGCCGGTCAACGAGTACACCCGTGCCCTGGTGCGAGGCGTGACCGACAACCGGGTCCGCATCGACGAGTTGATCTCCGAGCACGCCGAAGGCTGGACGCTGGGACGGATGCCGCCGGTGGACCGTGCCGTGCTTCGGCTAGGCGTCTACGAGTTGCTGTGGGAGGCCGACCTGCCTGACGCGGTGGCCATCGACGAGGCCATTGAACTGGCCAAGATGCTGTCGACCGACGAGTCGCCACGGTTCGTCAACGGTCTACTCGACAGCATCGCCCGCATCGCCGAGCACCTGCGGGCAACGTTGTGACCTGGTGCGCGGCAGGGGCCATCTCCATGGCAGGGACCATGCTGTTCGGGGTGGGGGCCGCTGACCGCGGCGCGGTCAGTCCTCCTTGGACGGCCGCGCCTCCGGGGGAAGCACGCCCCAGTCGATGAGCTGTTCGGTCAGCTCACCGGGGGTCATGTCGTAGATGATCGCCAACGACCGCAGGTCCTCGGTCCTGATCGAGAGTACCTTGCCGTTGTAGTCCCCACGCTGACTCTGGATGGTGGCCGCGTAGCGTGCGAGCGGTCCCACCTTCTCGGCGGGAAGCTGTTGCAGCCGCTCGAGATTGATCACGATCTTGGTGGCCGGCTCGGCTCCGGACGGCACCCTGCCCTCGGGCAGTAGCTCGGCTACCGGGACACCGTAGAAGTCGGCGAGCTCGGCCAGCTTCTGCACGGTCACGGCACGGTCGCCCCGCTCGTACGAGCCGACGACGACGGCCTTCCAGCGGCCGCCGGACTTCTGCTCGACGCCATGCAGTGACAACCCCTGCTGCTGGCGGATGGCGCGGAGCTTCGCTCCTAGCGCCTTGGCGTAATCGCCCATCTAGCGGTTCTCCGTTCGTTCGCCCCGTCGGCCGGTAGCCATCGCCGCGGGGAGGCTGAGATCGATACGCAGAGTAATGGTCGCTCGCTGTCGTCACCAGGTCAAGCTGATGTCGCTGCGGCATGCGGGGGAGACGCGTTCTACCACTCGGAAGGGCTACAGAGAGTGGCTGGTATCGTCACGTATCGGGTTCACCCCTGCAGTGTCCGTACCACTGAACGGGTGCCCACTGGACATCCTTTAACGACCCGTCCGGCGAGGCGGGGAAGGAGGTCGGCCGTGGCGCCGCGTTCCCGTGGCGCGACGGACCCGGGTGGGGAGCGACATCTGCTCTCATCCGGCGATGTCGCGCGCACCGTTGCCCGCATGGCCCATCAGATCATCGAGAAGACCGCGTTGGGCGGCCCGACCGCGCGATCGGTCGTGCTGCTGGGCATCCCCGCCGGTGGAGTGCCGCTCGCCGAGCGTCTCGCGGCCGCCGTGGCGGAGTTCAGCGGAGTGCGTATCGGCCTCGGCCGGCTCGACGTCACCCTGTACCGCGACGATCTGCGCCGCAGGCCGCACCGGCCGCTGTCCTCGACCGTCCTTCCCGAAGGCGGCATCGACGACAAGCTCGTGGTCCTGGTCGACGACGTGCTGTACTCCGGTCGGACCGTCCGCGCCGCCCTCGACGCCTTGCGCGACGCCGGCCGCCCCGGCGCGGTGCAGTTGGCCGTGCTCGTCGACAGGGGTCACCGGGAACTGCCTGTCCGGGCGGACTACGTCGGCAAGAACGTGCCGACCTCCCACGGCGAACAGGTCGTCGTGACGTTCACCGAAACCGACGGCACGGACGGCGTGTACCTCCGACGTGAGGCGCACCACGAGGAGAGCCAGTCGTGAGGCACCTGCTTTCCACCGCCGGAATGTCCCCGGCGGCCGCCGAGACCCTGCTGGACACCGCCGAGACGCTGAAGAAGACCCTGCTCGGCCGTGAAGTGCGCAAGCTGCCGACACTGCGCGGCCGGACGGTAGTCACCCTGTTCCACGAGAACTCCACGCGGACCCGGGTGTCCTTCGAGGTCGCCGGCAAGTGGATGAGCGCCGATGTGATCAACGTGTCGGCCAGCGGCTCCTCCGCGAGCAAGGGCGAGTCGCTGCGGGACACCGCGACGACGCTGTCCGCGGCAGGCGCCGACCTCGTCGTGGTCCGCCATCCCGCCTCCGGTGCCGCGCACCGGCTGGCCGGCTGGCTCTCCAGCACCAACACCGCGGTCGTCAATGCCGGCGACGGCACACACGAGCATCCAACCCAGGCGCTGCTGGACGCCGCGACGCTGCGCGAGCGGCTCGGCACGATCGCCGGCCGTCGGATCGCCATCGTCGGCGACGTGCTACACAGCCGGGTCGCCCGTTCCAACGCCTACCTGCTGTCCGCACTCGGTGCGGACGTCGTGCTGGTCGCGCCGCCGACCCTGACCCCGGTCGGGGCGGCCACTTGGGCGGAACCCGGGGCCGGTGGCACGGTGACGGTTTCGCACGATCTGGATGCCGAGCTGCCCACTGTGGACGCGGTGATGATGCTGCGGGTACAGGCCGAGCGGGTGATCGGCGACGTGGCCAACTTCTTCCCGTCGGTCAGGGAGTACTCGGCCGCGTACGGTCTTGACGGCAGACGCCTCGGCCTGCTGCCCGAGCACGCGGTCGTGCTGCACCCCGGTCCGATGCTGCGCGGCATGGAGATCGCCTCCACCGTGGCGGATTCGCCGCGCGCCGCCATCAATGACCAGGTCCGCAACGGGGTGCACGTGCGGATGGCCGTGCTCTACCACCTGCTCGCCGGAAAGGACGAGGGCGCATGAGCGAGCTTGCGAGCGAATCAGACAAGCACCGTAGCGAGCTTGCGAGCGAATCAGACAGGCACCGCAGGGAGCTGCTTGTGATCAAAGGCGTCCGGCTGTACGGCGAGGGTGATCCGGTCGACATGCTTGTCGCCGACGGCGTGATCGCCGACGTCGGCACGGGCCTGGAGGGGCCGGAGGCCGTCGACGCACACGGCCTCGTGGCGCTTCCGGGCTTCGTCGACCTGCACACTCATCTGCGCGAACCCGGTAGGGAGGACACCGAGACGATCGAGACGGGCTCGGTCGCCGCGGCGCTCGGCGGCTACACCGCCGTGTTCGCCATGGCCAACACCGACCCGGTCGCCGACAACGCGGTCGTTGTCGAGCACGTGTGGCGCCGCGGTCGCGAGGTCGGCCTGGTCGACGTACACCCGGTCGGCGCGGTCACGGCCGGTCTCGCCGGGCAGCGGCTCGCCGAACTGGGCACGATGGCACGCAGCGAGGCCGCGGTCCGGATCTTCTCCGACGACGGCCACTGTGTCGCCGATCCTCTGCTCATGCGCCGCGCCCTGGAGTACACCCGCGGCTTGGGTGCGGTGGTCGCGCAGCACGCCGAGGAGCCGAGGCTGACCGCTGGCGCGCAGGCGCACGAGGGGGAGCGGGCGGCGAGGCTGGGACTGGCCGGCTGGCCGGCCGCGGCCGAGGAGGCGATCGTGGCGCGGGACTGCCTGCTCGCCAAGCAGGTCGACGCCCGGCTGCACGTCTGCCACGTGTCCACGGCCGGCACGGTCGACGTGCTGCGTTGGGCGAAGGCGCGCGGCACGAAGGTCTCCGCCGAGGTCACCCCGCACCATCTCGCGCTGACTGATGAGCGGCTGACCGGCTACGATCCGGTCAACAAGGTCAATCCGCCGCTGCGCACGGCCTCCGACGTCCAGGTGCTGCGTGAGGCGTTGGCCGAGGGTGTCGTGGACTGTGTGGCCACCGACCACGCGCCGCACGCCGAACAGGACAAGAACTGCGAGTGGTCGGCGGCCCGGCCGGGCATGCTCGGCCTGCAGACCGCGCTCTCGGTGGTGGTCGACACGATGGTCCGGCCCGGCATGCTCGACTGGCGCGGGGTGGCCAGGGTGATGAGCGAGCGTCCGGCCCAGATCGCCGGCCTCGTTGACCAGGGGCGCCCGCTGGCGATCGGCGAGCCGGCGACGCTGGTCCTCGTCGACCCGCGGGACAGCTGGGTGGTGCGCGGTGCCGACCTGGCCAGCATCGCCGGCAACACCCCGTTCGAGGGCATGCGGCTGCCGGGCGTGGTGCGGATGACCCTGTTGCGCGGGCGGGTGACCGCACGACGCTCGACGACCGGTGGAGGTGGGACATGACGGTGAGCCGCGAGCAGGCGGTATTCGTGGTGGAGGACGGCAGGGTCTTCCGCGGGCAGGCGTACGGCGCCCTCGGTACGGCGCTAGGCGAGGCGGTGTTCTGCACCGGGATGACCGGGTACCAGGAGACGCTGACCGACCCGTCCTATCACCGTCAGATCGTGGTGCAGACCGCGCCGCAGATCGGCAACACCGGATGGAACGACTCCGACGGCGAGTCGGGCCGGATCTGGGTCGCCGGCTACGTGGTGCGCGATCCCGCGAGAACGCCGTCGAACTGGCGTGCGACCGGTTCTCTTGAGGAGGAACTCGTCCGGCAGGGTGTCGTCGGCGTGTCCGGAGTGGACACCAGGGCGCTGACACGGCATCTGCGGGACCGGGGTGCCATGCGGGCCGGGGTGTTCTCCGGCGGTGATCTGTCCGATGTGGACAGCATGGTGGACGTGGTGCGGTCCGGCCCGGAGATGATCGGGGCCGATCTGGCCGGCGAGGTTGCCACCGCCGAGCCGTACGTGGTGCCGGCGGTCGGTGAACGCCGGTTCCGGGTGGCGGCCGTCGATCTTGGCATCAAGGCGAACACGCCGAGGATGATGTCCGCGTGCGGCATCGAGGTGCACGTGCTGCCGCTGTCCTCCCGTGCGGACGGGGACCTCGACGAGGTGCTCGCGGTCGAACCGGACGGGATTTTCCTGTCCAACGGTCCCGGCGACCCGCAGACCGCTGACAGCGCCATGGCATTGACCAGGGCGGTCCTGGAAAGGCGGATACCCCTGTTCGGAATCTGCTTCGGCAACCAGATTCTCGGCAGAGCCCTGGGCAGGAGCACATACAAGATGCGGTACGGGCACCACGGCATCAACGTGCCGGTGGTCGACACGGCGACCGGCCGGGTCGCGATCACCGCGCAGAACCACGGGTTCGCGCTGGAGGGCGAGCCGGGCGAACGGTTCGAGACCGACTTCGGAACGGCCGTGGCCAGCCACTACTGCCCCAACGACGGAACGATCGAGGGCCTGCGGTGTCTGGACGTGCCCGCGTTCTCCGTGCAGTACCACCCGGAGGCGGCCGCCGGCCCGCACGACGCCGCCGGGCTGTTCGACGAGTTCGTCCAGCTGATGAGTGAGGCCCGCTGATGCCCAAGAGGACTGACATCGGCCATGTCCTGGTGATCGGCTCCGGGCCGATCGTCATCGGCCAGGCCTGCGAGTTCGACTACTCGGGCACCCAGGCCTGCCGGGTGCTGCGCGACGAGGGACTTCGGGTCAGCCTCGTCAACTCCAATCCGGCCACCATCATGACCGACCCGGAGTTCGCCGACGCCACCTACATCGAGCCGATCACGCCCGACTTCGTCGAGAAGGTCATCGCGGCGGAGAACGCACACGGACGGCCGATCGACGCGATCCTGGCGACCCTCGGCGGCCAGACCGCGCTGAACACCGCGGTCGCCCTGCACGAGCGCGGCGTGCTCGAGAAGTACGACGTCGAGCTGATCGGCGCGGACATCGGCGCGATCCAGCGTGGCGAGGACCGCCAGCTGTTCAAGGACATCTGCCGCTCGGTCGGCGCCGACGTGCCGCGCAGCCACGTGTGCCGGTCGATGGACGAGGTCCGGTCCTGCGTGGACGAGCTCGGTCTTCCCGTGGTGATCCGGCCCTCGTTCACCATGGGCGGCCTCGGCTCCGGCATGGCGCACACCCCGGCCGAGCTGGAGCGGCTGGCCTCGGCTGGGCTCGCCGAGTCACCGGTGACCGAGGTCCTCGTCGAGGAGAGCGTGCTCGGCTGGAAGGAGTACGAACTGGAGCTGATGCGCGACCGCAACGACAACGTGGTGGTGGTCTGCTCCATCGAGAACGTCGACCCGATGGGCGTGCACACCGGGGACTCGGTGACCGTCGCCCCGGCCATGACCCTGACCGACCGCGAGTACCAGCACATGCGTGATGTCGGCATCGCCGTGCTGCGCGAGGTCGGTGTGGAGACCGGTGGCTGTAACATCCAGTTCGCCGTGCACCCCGAGACCGGCCGCATGGTTGTGATCGAGATGAACCCGCGGGTGTCGCGGTCTTCGGCACTGGCCTCGAAGGCCACCGGGTTCCCCATCGCCAAGATCGCCGCGAGACTGGCGGTCGGCTACACCCTCGACGAGATCCGCAACGACATCACCGGTGAGACACCGGCCTGCTTTGAGCCGACACTGGACTACGTCGTGGTCAAGGTGCCGCGGTTCGCCTTCGAGAAGTTCCCCGGCGCCGACCCGACACTGACCACGACGATGAAGAGTGTCGGCGAGGCGATGTCCCTCGGCCGCAATTTCACCGAGGCGCTCAACAAGGCGCTGCGTTCGATGGAGACCAAGGCGGCCGGGTTCTGGACCGTTGCGGACCCCGACCCCGCGACGCTGGAGACGACCCTGGTCTCGCTGCGGGCCGGCCACGACGGCCGGCTCTACGCTGTCGAGCGGGCGCTGCGGCTGGGGGCGACCGTCGAGCAGGTGCACCAGGCCAGCGGCATCGACCCGTGGTTCATCGACCAGATCGCGTCCCTCGTCGAGCTGCGCGAGGAGATCGTGGGTGCCTCCGTGCTCGACCAGTCGCTGCTGCGTGTCGCCAAGCGGGCCGGGCTGTCGGACCGGCAGATCGCCGCGCTGCGCCCGGAGCTGGCCGGCGAGGACGGGGTGCGCATCCTGCGTCACCGGCTCGGGGTGCGTCCGGTGTTCAAGACGGTGGACACCTGCGCCGCCGAGTTCGCCGCGACAACGCCCTACCATTACTCGGCCTACGAGTCCGACCCCGCAGCGGAGTCGGAGGTCGGTGTCCAGCGTGAGCGGCCGAAGGTGCTG
>Ga0213875_10001654_pt1 | contig 14048 bp, 11 predicted proteins | sample BarmaccomBMRX_R8_FD_160105 | JGI IMG/M metagenome (GOLD analysis project Ga0213875, IMG submission 160105) | Root-associated microbial communities from Barbacenia macrantha in rupestrian grasslands, the National Park of Serra do Cipo, Brazil - RX_R8 | ecosystem: Host-associated > Plants > Roots... | reverse complement strand
TGCTATTTGAAATTCTGACGTTGGCGCAGACGCGGAAACTCGAAAGCAAAATTGTGATCGTATTGTACGGGACGAAATTCTGGAAAGAAGTATTGAATTTCGATGCGCTGGTGGAACACGGAACCATCGATCGCGCGGACCTAAGTCTGTTCCAATACGCCGACGATCCTGAAACGGCTTTAGGTATTCTACAGCAGCAGTTGACCCGCTACTTCCTGGAACCGGAAAAGCCGCTGCCAGAGGCGGCGCCGGAAACTCCCGAGATCGCTAAATCGCGCGTGTGAAGCTCTCGATCCAATCTCTTTGGAAGCGCAGCGGCAAGGTGGAGAAAGCCTTCGCGCTGCTCCTGGTGCTCTATCTGGTTTTGTTGGCAGTATGGACGGACAGCGTTCCTGAAACGGTGGTGGCGGTCGCGACTTACATTCTCGGCGCCTGGATTGCGATCCGTCTGCTGCGCATCGGCCTGCGGAAGATCACCTGGCGCTTGCGCAACCGGCTGGTGATCGCGTATCTGTTCATCGCAGTGCTGCCGATTCTGCTGGTGCTGACGTTGGTGGCAGTAGGCGGATACATGTTTGCCGGACAAGTAGCAGTGTATCTGGTGAGATCGGAACTCAACCGGCGCGTGGCTTCGCTCGCATCCGCGGCTCAGGATCTAGCGGAGAGAAGAGACGATTCACTCGATGCAATTCTGATGCGAACCGCTCAAGTGTACGAGAAGCGCTTTCCGGGCATTGCATTTCTGGTGCAGGAGAAAGGTAAAGTCTGGCACTGGCCCGAAACTGCTTTAGCAGTCGCGCCCGAGCATCTGCCACTCGATTCAAGCGGACTCGCATGGCTCGATGGGCGCTACTATGCCTGGGATTACGAGGTGAGAAACGGCGCGAAGTACCTGGTTTTGGCGCCCTTGTCCCGCCGCTACCTGAGTGAAATGATGCCGGGATTGGGCGACGTCTACTTTCTGCAGCGAGAGTTTGGCGACACCCAGCCCGACGCCCAAGTGCCCGCAGGCACCCTCAAAATCGGCGGGGATAATCAACGGGAGTTTCGGTTGTCGGCCGCCGGCGGTGATGCGCCTCACGCGACGCTGCCCCCGCGCGTGAATCGTTTCGATACGGACGTGCAGTGGGGATCGCTCATTCGGGCAGTGGATTGGGCGCATCCCCAGAGCACTCAGTCCGCATTCTTGTTAGTCCACACCCGGCTGTCTTCCATTCTGGCAACGATTCTGAGCCAAGGCGGCGACGAGTTACAGGGTAATGTCCTGGTCATCTTCTATGGGGTGGCAGTGGCGTTCCTGACTGTCGGGATTGCCGGCCTCGCGATCGGGATTTCGATATCGCGCAATATTACCGGCGCGGTGCACTCGTTGTATAAAGGAACGCAGCGCGTGATGCACGGCGAGTTTTCCCAACTGATCCCTGTATCGGGCCGCGATCAGCTTGCAGATCTGAGTAGCTCGTTCAACACCATGACGCAAAATCTTCAGCGGCTTCTTGTCGTGGCCAAAGAGAAGGAGCGCATGGAGGCCGAGATCGAGATCGCGCGTGGAGTGCAGGATCAACTTTATCCTAAGGCTCCGCCAGTATTCGAAAGCCTGCGAGTGCTGGGTATGTGTCACCCGGCTCGCATGGTGTCGGGCGACTACTACGATTACCAACTGGTCGATGGAAAGCTCGCGATTGCCATTGGAGACGTCGCAGGAAAAGGAATTTCGGCCGCGCTGTTGATGGCCACCATTCAAGCGGCCATGCGCATGGAGCTTCGTGCGTCGGTCGAAGCCGTGGCGTCGTTGAATGGCCTGCGATTCTCGACAGCGCGGATGGTTTCGGAACTGAATCAGCAACTCTATGCGACTACGTCGCCCGAGAAATACGCTACCTTCTTTTTCGCCATCTATGATCCGGCGACGGGCTTCATCACCTATACCAACGCCGGCCATTTGCAGCCGGTGCTGATCCGCGATGGCGCGCCCACTGCGCTCGACGTCAACGGGACGGTTGTCGGCGCGTTTCCCTTCTCGAAATACGAAGAGAGCAAGCTCGCGCTGCAGAGTGGTGACCTGCTTGTCTGCTACACCGATGGCATCACCGAACCCGAAAATGAATACGGAGAAATGTTCGGCGAAGAACGCCTGATCGAGCTGGTGGCGAAGAACGCCGATCGCGAGGAAGCCCGTATTATCGAAAGCGTGATGGAGTCCGTGCGGCAGTGGACCGGAGTGCCCGAGCTATCCGACGACATGACCGTCTTGCTGGCGCGGAAGCGGTGAGGGGCCGCTAGAATCCGTCCATGCGCCGGCTCCGCAATTGGCTGATCATCCTGAGCAGCGGAGTTTTTCTGATCCTAACCAGCGGAACGCTGGGGTTCATGTGGATCGATGGCTATTCTCCCTTCGACGCGTTCTACATGACGCTGATCACCGTCAGCACGGTAGGCTATGAGGAACTGCATCCTCTGAGTTTCCACGGCCGAATTTTCAACTCTTTTCTGATATTCTTCGGCGTAACCATGATGCTGCTCGCCGTGGGTGGCATGACGCAAGTAATTATCGAGCTGGAACTCAAGCAATATTTCGGGAAGCGGCGGACCAGAAAAATGATCGACAAGTTGGATGACCATATTATCGTCTGTGGTTTCGGACGCGTGGGCCGGGGAGCCGCCCATGAGCTGCAGCGCGCGGGTGTTCCTTTTCTCATCGTGGATAAAAACGAGGACCGGGTGGAATGGGCGCTACGCGATGGCATGTTGGGTGTGCTGGCCGACGCCACCGACGACGAGACTTTGAAACACGCCGGTGTACTGCGCGCGAAAGGTCTGATCGCGACACTGCAGAGTGATGCCGACAATCTGTTTGTGATTCTTTCAGCCAAAGCCTTGAAGCCCTCGCTGCAAGTATCCGCGCGGGTCGCCTCCGAGCAAAGCGAAAAGAAGATGCGGCTAGCGGGCGCCGATTACGTGTTTGCGCCTTACGATATGACGGGCAATCGCATGGCGCAAGTAATGCTGAAGCCGCACGTCTTCCAATTCATCGATTTCACTACCAAGGGAATGGGACTGGATGTCGAAATCGAGCAGCTCAGTGTTCCGGCGGCAAGCGAGTTGGCTTCAAAATCGTTATCTGAAAGCAGAATACGGAGCGAATTGGGAGTAATCGTGCTGGCGATCCGCAAATTAGACGGGCGTATGCAGTTCAATCCACCGGCTGAGGCGGAGATCGAGGCGGGCGATTTTCTGATCGTAATGGGAGAACGGATGAACTTGCGCAAACTCGAGCAGGTGTTGTCGGAGGTTCGCGCGTGAAAGTGCTGACCGCGGCTCAGATGCGTGATGTCGATCGGCGCACAGCCGAGCTCGGCATTCCTAACATCATCCTGATGGAGAACGCCGGGCAGCGTGTTGTTGAGTTTCTGGAGAGGGAGTATGCGCCGCTCGCAAAGCAACGCATTGTCGTGGTTTGCGGCAAAGGCAACAATGGCGGGGACGGGTTAGTGGTGGCACGGCAGCTTTTCACGCGTGTGAAACCAGAGTGGCTGCGCGTGGTGCTGGCCGGCGATCCGGAGCAAATGCGGGGTGATGCCTTGCAAAATTATCGGATGCTCCGAGCGGTCGGCTGCTACATTTGGCCCCAAGTCACCGACGAGATGCGGACGGCGACGCTGGTCATCGATGCATTGCTCGGCACAGGCTTGGATGGACCGGCCAAAGATCAAGCCGCGGAGATGATTGAGGCAATCAATCGGCGCTTCGTCTTGGCCGAGGTCGTGGCTGTGGATGTTCCCTCAGGCGTCGCGAGCGATTCAGGTGAAGTTTCAGGTGAGGCTGTTCGAGCCAGGCACACAGTAACATTCACGGCGCCGAAGCCCTGCCTGGTGCTTTCACCGGCGTGCGAGCTGGCGGGTAAGGTGCATGTCGCGCAGATCGGAAGCCCTCCCGAGCTCTATGAAGGAGACCCGAGCATTGTGCTTTCGGTATCGAGCCCGATGGAGTTCCGCGCGATGTTTCAGCCGCGTGTCAGCGAGTCCAACAAGGGTTTGTACGGCCATGTATTGGTGATCGCGGGTGCGCGTGGAAAAACCGGCGCGGCCGCAATGGCGGGGATTGCAGGATTACGAATGGGCGCAGGCTTGGTCACCGTTGCCTCCGCCGCCTCCGCCATCAGTGCGATTGCCTCGTATGCTCCCGAAATTATGACCGAACCGCTGGCCGAGACCGATGCCGGATCGATTGCGATGCGCGCGCCGGACGATCCCGCTCTTGCCGCGATCACAGAAAAGAAAACCGTAATCGCGATTGGGCCGGGCATGGGGCATCATCCCGATACAGTGCAATTCATCCGGCGCTTCGTGCAAGAGTCGACGACGCCGATGGTGGTGGACGCCGATGCGCTTAACGCGTTATCCGAACAGCGGTTGCAATTCAAGGGGCCGCGCATTTTTACACCGCATCCAGGCGAGATGTCGCGCTTGAGCGGGAAGACGATAGCCGAGATTCAAGCGGACCGCATCGGCCATGCACGCGCGTTCGCCACCGAGCACGGCGTGTACTTGGTCCTCAAGGGAAACCGCAGCGTGATTGCATTTCCGGACGGTCCGGTGTGGATCAATCCCACCGGTTCGCCGTCCATGGCAACTGGAGGCACGGGCGATGTGCTCACCGGAATGATCGCGGGGCTGCTGGCCCAATTTCCCCAGCAACTGGAGAACGCGCTACTTGCGGCAGTGTATCTGCACGGACGAGCGGGTGAGCTGGGCGCGCAGGAGATCGGTGAAAAAGCTCTGATGGCCACCGACCTGTTCGACTTCCTCCCTGAGGCGATGCGTGAAATCGCGGATCTATAACACCGAATCTGAAGAAGAGACGATCGCGCTCGGTGAGGAGTTGGCGGCGGAACTGCCGCCTCAGGCGGTGGTGTTGCTGATCGGCCAGCTCGGCGCGGGAAAGACGACTCTCGCGAAAGGCATCGTGAATGGACTGGGCGCCGCGCTGCCCGATGACGTATCCAGCCCGACGTTCACATTAATTCATGAGTACAGCCCGAGCGTGTTTCACATCGATCTGTATCGCCTCGACACAGCCGCTCAAGTTGCGACGCTCGGCCTGGAAGAGATTTTCGACCGGCGCGCCGTCGTGCTCATTGAATGGGGCGAGCGATTTCCCGAGCTAATGCCCGAGAACCGCATCGAGATCCGGATACGAACATTGGAAACGAAAACCGGCGGCGAGGAAACAAAGCCCGGCGGCGAAAATTCGCGCCAGATCGAGCTCAGAGTACAATAGAAGGCAGTAACCCTCCCCCTGAAAGAGAACCTGAGTCTCTAGAGGAAATGAGTTCCGCACGGCCTTTCGTTCATTTGCATTGCCACACTGACTACTCGCTGCTCGACGGCGCTTGCGAAATCGGGCAGTTGATGGATCTGGTTGTGGAGCAAAAGATGCCCTCGGTGGCGATGACGGACCACGGGAATCTGTTTGGCGCGGTGGAGTTCTACAACGAGGCCAAACAAAAGGGCGTGCATCCCGTTATCGGATGCGAAGTGTACGTCTCGCAGCAGGGCTTGACGAGCCGCAGCGAAACCGATCGTTATAACCACCTGGTGTTGTTGTGCGAAAACCAGGAAGGCTATCGCAATCTGCTGAAGCTGGTGTCCACCGCGTTTCTCGAGGGATTTTACTATAAGCCGCGAATCGACAAAGACCTTCTTGCCCGGCACTCGAAGGGATTGATTGCGCTGTCGGCCTGCTTGCGCGGCGACATCAACGAGACCATCCTGGCGAATCGTTACGAGGAGGCGAAACGCCTGGCTTATAGCTATGCCGACATGTTCGGCAAAGATCATTTCTTTCTCGAGATCCAGGATCATGGCCTCGATCAAGACAAAATCGTGATCCCGGAATTTCTGCGATTGTCGCAGGAAACGCGCATTCCACTCGTGGCCACCAACGATTCGCATTACATGCGCAAAGAGGACGCGCGGGCGCACGAGATTCTGCTTTGCATCCAAACCGGCAAAACAATGAGCGATCCTCAGCGGATGCGTTTCGCGCGGCCGGAGTTTTATCTAAAAACACGCGACCAAATGCTCGCCATGTTCGGCGAGGTGGAAGAGGCGCTGGATCGCACTTGGGATATCGCGCAGCGCTGCCAGGTGAATCTGGAAAAGGTCCAGGAGCCGTTTCCAAAGTTCGATGTCCCCGCCGAGCATTCGACTGACAGTTATTTCGAATATGTGGCTCGGCAGGGCTTCGAGAAGCGCCGGCCGCGGCTCGAAACGTTGCACACCCAAGGAGCGCTAAAGCACGATCTTACCGGCTATTCCGAGCGTCTGGATCGCGAGATTCGCATGATCCAGCAGATGAAGTTCTCGGGCTATTTTCTGATCGTCTGGGATTTTATTCGCTTTGCTCGCTCACGCGGGATTCCGGTAGGCCCGGGCCGCGGATCGGCCGCGGGCAGCCTCGTCAGTTATGCCATGGAGATCACCGACATCGATCCTCTGGAATACGGGCTGCTTTTCGAGCGCTTCTTGAATCCCGAGCGCGTCAGCATGCCGGATATCGATATCGACTTTCATACCCGGCGGCGCGGTGAGGTGATCCAATACGTCACTGAGAAATATGGGCGCGAACAGGTGGCGCAGATCATCACGTTCGGCACACTAGGCGCCCGCACTGCAATTAAAGACGTTGGGCGCGTGCTCGACATCGGATTCGCGGACGTCGATCGAATTACCAAACTCATCCCAACGCAGCTCAACATAAAGCTGAAGGAGGCCATGCATCAGGAGCCGGCCATTGAAGAGTCGGCTCGCAAGGATCCTCGCCTGAAGGAAGTGCTGGAGGTAGCCTGCAAAGTCGAGGGAATGGCGCGCAACGCCGGAATGCACGCGGCCGGCGTGGTGATTTCGCCCGTGCCTCTAAGAGAACTGGTCCCACTTTGCAAGACCAGCAAAGACGAAATTGTCACGCAATACGACATGCTGGGTCTCGAAAAACTGGCGCTCTTAAAAATGGATTTTCTCGGGCTCACGACGCTCGATATTATCCAAGACGCGGTGGCCCTCATCGAGCGCCATCGGGGCGTGAAGCTCGACACCGAAAACCTCCCGCTCGACGACCCAGAGACGTACCAGATCTTTTCCAAGGCCTTTACCAGCGGCGTGTTCCAGTTTGAATCGCCAGGAATGCGCGATATTCTTCGCAAGTATCAGCCCACGCGCGTTCAAGATTTATGCGCACTGAACGCATTGTACCGGCCGGGGCCAATCCAGGGCGGAATGATCGACGACTTCATCGATCGCAAGCACGGCCGAAAGCAGGTGACATACGATTTTCCCGAGTTGAAAGCCATCCTGGAGGAGACCTACGGCGTCATCGTTTATCAAGAGCAGGTGATGCAGATTTCCAACAGCCTGGCGGGATATTCGCTCGGGGAAGCCGACATCCTGCGCCGCGCCATGGGGAAGAAAAAGCCGGAAGAAATGGCCGCTCAACGTGCTCGCTTTCTCGAAGGGGCCAAGGCCAAAGGTTTTCCGCAGAAGAAGATCGAAAAGATTTTCGATCTCATGGAGCAGTTCGCAGGCTACGGATTCAACAAATCGCACTCGGCCGCCTACGCTTACTTGGCGTATGTGACAGCGTATTTGAAAGCGCACTTTCCGCTGGAGTTTCTATCGGCGCTGCTCACCTCCGAAATGGGTAACGCCGACAAAGTAGTGAAATACATCAACGAATGCCGGGAAATGGGAATTCTGGTGTTGCCGCCCGACGTGAACTCGAGCGGCAGGGATTTTTCGCCCGACGGTCAAGGTATTCGCATGGGGCTCTGCGCAGTGCGCAACGTGGGCGCCGGGGCAGCGGATTCCATCATTGCGGCGCGCGAGAGCGCCGGACCCTTCCGGTCGCTCTACGATCTTTGCGAGCGCGTGGATTTGACTTGCGTGAACCGGCGCATTCTCGAAAACTTCATCAAGGCCGGAGCTCTCGCGAGTCTCGGGGGTAATCGCGCGCAATTGACGGCTGTGGTTGAGAACGCGATGGAGAGCGGACAGCGCGCCTGGAAGGATCGCGAGAGCGGCCAGGTTGGACTATTCGGCGTCCTGGATAATGAGCCCACGCATGCGGAACATCCGTTGCCGGCGCTGCCGGATTGGACCGTGCAGCAGAAACTGGCAGGAGAAAAAGAGGTGCTCGGCATCTTCGTCACCGGCCATCCACTGGATGAATTTTCAGACAAGGTAGCGGAATTATCCACGCATGACACCGAAACCCTCGAAGCTCTCGAACGGGGCGCCGAGGTCGCTATCTGCGGCATCCTGACCGGTATTCAACGCAAGCGGAATAGAGAGGGAAAGGTGTGGGCCGCGATGCGTGTGGAGGATCGGAAAGGCGGAGTGGAAGCCATGGCTTTCTCCACCCAATACGATCGTCTGCTCACTAGCTTGGTGGAGGATCAAGCGGTGCTGGTGCGGGGACTGGTGTTGCCCGAAGAGAACAGCCCGCCAAAGATTTCGATCCAGGATATTGTGCCGCTACAGATAGCGCGGATAAACCTGCCCGCTCTGATTTCGATTCGCGTGGGTGTGGGCCTCAACGGCACGGTAGACAAAGCCGAAGCGCTGAATCAGCTCTTCGCGCGCAAGAAAGGCGAGACCGAGGTCCGGCTGCGGCTGGAGAAACCTCGCGACTTTTCCGTTATTCTGGATGTGACCCCCAAGGTTCGTCCCGACAAAGAATTTTGGGCGGAAGTGGAGCGCATCTGCGGGCCCGAATCGATGGAGATTCTGGCTAGTTAACTTGTCATGAATCCCGATCGGGAAGCGGCCGCTGCGTCAACTCTGGTTACGAACCCTTCTTGGGAGCGAGTGCAACTCGCGCGGCACCCGAAAAGGCCGCACGCATCGGACTACATAAACCGTATTTTTACCGGATTTTCCGAATTGCATGGCGATCGTTTCTTCGGCGACGATGCGGCCGTGATTGGTGGATTCGCGTTCTTGGATGCTCATCCGGTGATGGTGATCGGACAGGAAAAAGGCCGCGACACCAAACAGAAGCTGCATCGGAACTTTGGAATGCCAAAGCCTGAAGGCTATCGCAAGGCGATGCGCTTAATGCGGCTGGCTGACAAATTCGGGCGGCCGATCGTCACCTTCCTCGATACCGTCGGAGCGTATCCCGGTATTGATGCCGAGGAGCGCGGCCAAGCCGAGGCAATCGCAAAGAACCTGCGCGAGATGTCGCGGCTGGAAGTGCCGGTGATCACGGTCGTGCTCGGCGAAGGCGGCAGCGGAGGCGCGCTTGGTCTTGGTATTGCCAATCGCGTTTTTATGCTCGAAAACGCCTATTACAGCGTGATCTCGCCGGAAAGCTGCGCTGCGATCATCTATCGCGACTCAGGACGCGCAGCCGATGCGGCGAACGCGCTGCGGCTCACTGCGCTCGATCTCGAACGATTGGGCTTGATCGACGGCATCGTGAACGAACCGGCCGAAGGCGCGCACATGGATCCGGACAAAGCTGCCGAGTTTGTGAAAGAAACCATCCAAACGGCGCTCTCGGAATTGGCTCCTCTTTCGCGCGAAGCGCTCATTGAGGACCGCTACCAGAAATTTCGCCGCATGGGAAATTTCTTCGCCGAGACAGCATGAGCAAAACCATTACGATCGGAATTCTGTTCGTGGCCGTCGTGCTGGCGTTTCTGGTCTATTCAAGCATGCACATCGCCAGATACCGGGTGGAAGTCTGCGTGGCCTTCCGCGGAGCAAATCAATGCCGGACCGCTTCCGCCGATACTCAGGAGCATGCCTTGAGAAGCGCGCAATCGAACGCCTGTGCGCTGCTGGTCTCGGGAGTAACCGAAACCATGGCGTGTGAGCGGCAGGTTCCAACCAGCGTGAAATGGTTGGAAACCAAATAGCTCCCCGAATTCCTCCTGGCTCAAAAGTGATTTCCCGCCAGTTCAGGCTTGGTCTCTAGTGCTTGCCGCCAATACTGGCGAGCTTCATCTTCCTTCCCGATTGCGTGCAGCGCATGCCCGAGGTTTAACAGCGCTTCAGCAAAATCCGGCCTCTTCTCGGCAGCGCGGCGATAGAAGCGGGCGGCGTCTTCCTGTAAGTTCGATTGCTGCAGTAGCACGCCGATATTATAGTTGAGCTCCGTGTCCCGTTCGCCTAACTGATCGAGCTTCGCCTCGGCCTGGAGAGCCGTTGCGTGATCGCCTCCGTCGATAGCAGCCGCGGCGAGCGCCCGCAGCACGCGAGTGGATTCTGGGTGAGCGGCCGCAGCCTGGGCGAAAGAGTCTTTGGCTGCGTCAAAATCGCCCAGATTACGTTGCGCGACGCCTAAGTTCATGAGCGCCTCGAGCCAATCGGGCCGCTTGCCGGCGCAAATACGGAACGGTTCCAGACTCGCCGCCGAGTCCCCGCGCAGCAGGCGCAAATAGCCGAGTTGGAACCATGCATCTTCGCGCTCGGGATCCACTTCCACCAGCTTCCTTATGCATTTTTCTGCTTGGGAAGGATTACCGAGGCGTTCTTGAACGATCGATAGATTCCATAATGCCGCCGTGTGCTCGGGTGCAAGCTGGAGCGCCCGTTCATAAGCTTTGCGCGCTTCGGGCAGATCACCACGCTCCTGTAGCGTTACGCCCAGATTGGCATACGCCAGTCCGCTGTCGGGCTTCAGTTTCAACGCTTCGGCGTAAGCCTCACCGGCCCGGTCCAAACGGTTGGTTTTTTGCAAGGCCACGCCCAGGTTAAACCAGGCTTCAAATGAAGTCCCCGCGGTCTTCACCAACTGCGCGCCCGCGTGCGCAGCAGCCTTGTAGTCGCCCGCTGCCATTGCAGCGGCGACGGTGCCTGCCAATCCGGCCTCGGCAGTGGGAGATAATTCGAGCAACTTATCGGAAAAGCCGCGGACTTTCTCATACTGCATCTGAGCCAACGCGACACCTATCAGGTTGGTGAGCAGTTCGGCATCGGAAGAGTTCTCAGGCAGCAGCTTTTCATAAAGCTCCATGGCCTCCCCGGTTCGCCCCGTCTCCCCGTTTCTCCCCATAAGATGCAGGGCGACCGCTTTCCCGTATAGCGCCTTCGTGTTATCCGGCTGCGCCCGCAGGCCCGCTTCGAAGGACGCCAGGGCGGCTTCCGCACGATTACAATGCAGTTCGCAGATTCCCACCCCGAGCCTTGCTTCGACCAAATTCGGGTCGCGAGAAACGGCCTCGCGAAACGTCGCAGCAGCCTCTTCGTAGCGCTTTAATTTCTCAAGACACAGGCCCACATTGTAGAGCGCCCCGTTGTGCTTGGGGTGCATTCCGAGAAGCTTTTGGTAATCGCCGAGCGCCGCATCGAACTGGCTAAGCTCAAACTCCAGGTGCGCTTTGGTCCACACCAGTTCGGGGAGATCATCACCGCCAGCGATCGCGGCGTCGACCTCGCGCAATGCTTGCTCGGCCTTGCCGTCCATATTGAGCGCCAGCGCTTTGGCGAGCACAGACGAGTGCACCGGGCGCTTTTCACTTTCGCCATCCAGAACGTCAGTACGCGCCAGAGCCTCGATCAGTTCGTCGTCGACAAACCATAGCCATTGATCATGTGTTTGTTCCATTCAGCCCCTTTGATAAAAGGCGCCGGACACCAGAACCGTCATCGCGATTTCTGGCTTCCGTTTGCCTCCGGGTTGGGCGCCCCCGCCTGTTCAGACCTCGGAGCCACCACCGCGAATGGAGGAATGTACTCAGGCGCCAGAGCAACCTTGGGCCGCAACGGCAGCGATTGCATATTTGGCAGACGAGGAACTGGCTCGCTTGGCAGCGCATCGCCTCCGATGAGCGCCGGCTTCACTGGGCGAAACGTCTTGACCGGCATTTCAATCAGTTCCCTAACTGGCCCAGGCCTGTAACTTTCCGGAAGCGCCGGCCGAGTCTCCTCGATCACAGGCACAATCGCTTCCGGATCTTCCGCGCCAGAATCAATCGCGGTCTGCGATAGCTCCAAGAGCCGCGAACTACCAAACAGAACCTCGCTCCGAAATTCGACCGCCTGCACAAGGCTTCCATCCGTCACTGTAGCCACCGAACTCGGCGCTACTTCCATAGCGATCGCACTCCCTGCCGGCAAGTCAACCGCTGGAATTGCCGCGGTCGGCTGCGTTGACAGCTCGATCCAAGGCTCTAGATGGGGCGTGTCCTCGGGCGGGGCGGCAATAGCCGGGCTTTCCATCAGGAACCCGGCCATCTCTAAAAGGTCCGCCTCGTCACCCGCGGACAATCCTGACTCAGCTTTCAACTCAGTTTCGGGCTCGCCCGCCATCGCGCTTTCCGGAGTTTTCAGCGCAATGGCTGCCGGCTCCCCAGCCTCTGCCACCGGCTTAGCTGGACTACTCTGCGCAGTGGGATCGCCGGCCTGCGGTCCCTTCTTTTGCGCCTGCAACAGACGGCCCAGCGCTAAACGGTCATATTCTTCCTGATAACTGTGCTTATGCGCATCGCAACAAAATTTGCCTGCCCCAGTCAATCTCCTCAGCAGCGCCAGCTCCTTGCCGCAGTAGAGGCATCGCATACCTGAGTAATCGGCTGGTCTGGGCAATTAGTGAATACCTCTTTAAGGTGCCCCAGGTGCGCTGCTGTAATAACCCTAAAGTTGGCGTCGAATTCCAACGATCATTTACTAGCGCCTGGTGCGCCTATTAACGCATGCTGCGCCGGTCCCGCCTAAGACATCGTTTGCTTATGAGGACAAGAACATGGTGAAACAGGAAGCTGTAAAAAATCATCTGGAGACGCTTCGCAACTCGATTCCCGAGCTGCGCGGCGTACTGCTGGCTTCAAACGAAGGTCTTCCCGTGGCCCATTCGTTGGCCAACGGCACAGATCCGAACCGCGTGGCGGCAATGGCTGCCGCTGCATCGAGCTTAGGACGCCGCATCAGCGAAAGTTTGGCCACCGGCGCGCTTTCTGAGGTGAGTGTCCAAGGAGACGACGGTATGTTGTTCGTGTACTCGGCCGGCTCCAAAGCTGTGCTGGCGGTAATCGGTCCCATGGGCTCCAATGCCGGTTTAATTCATCTGGAATCGCGCGGTATCGCCAAGGAAATCGGCGATCTGTTCTAGTACATACCGTCCTGAAACACGCGAACCTCCCTAAAGCCCATAGTCCCTATTGAGCTTGACAACGGGAGGCCCATGGAACAACTCATTTTCGCCAATGATGAAAAACCCGATCGGGAATCCGCCCTCGTGCGTATAGATCAGGCCCAGGTCGGCTGCATCTTTGGATACGTAAAACAAGCGCCCGGCGGCCACAGATTCGCCGGGCTGAAGCTTGGTGTCAAGCGGAACGGTCACGGAATCCGGGGCTGGATCATAGCGATGGCCTTGTGAATCGATCAGATATACCACTGTGCCCTTCTCGCCCTGAGGAACGCGTTTGGCTCGGCTTGAAAGCTTCAGAGTGACATTCACTGCATTTCCATCGCGCGTAGCGTTGGTTACCTCAAAGCACCAATCGTCGAAACACTGGGTGTCGCCGATACCGTAGGTTTTGCGGGAAGAGGCGAGCGCTACCACCAAAACCACCCCCATGTAGATAGCCGCGCAAATTCCAAGCTTGTGCAACGCTGCGACAGCCTGGATCCCTTTTCCCGAAACCGCCATCGTGGCTGCCCAGAAAAGCACGAACACAGCTACTACGAAGCACACCAGAAAAAAAGGCTCGAAGACATTCATAAGCGGCATGTACTTTATATCATAAACTACTCTGAAATGCAGGGCTGCGCCTGACCAATGAAGTGGCCGGAACGTGATCGAGAAGTTCCGTCGCCTCGGGCGGGCCGCCGCGCTCGATGAGGCACGAGTACCCCTGATGGAGACCGTGCAAAGGCTGGTCTGGGAGATCAATTCCACCTGATCGCTCTCGACCGTGAGAATGCGGTAGGGGCGGCCGATTGGAGATATTATAGTTGGGCATAGGAGAGTGATGAGGGAATATGAAAACGAGCTGTCTGTTCTTAACGGGAATATGGGTCTTGTTTTCCGCGGTGAGTATT
>Ga0213875_10001653_pt1 | contig 14058 bp, 14 predicted proteins | sample BarmaccomBMRX_R8_FD_160105 | JGI IMG/M metagenome (GOLD analysis project Ga0213875, IMG submission 160105) | Root-associated microbial communities from Barbacenia macrantha in rupestrian grasslands, the National Park of Serra do Cipo, Brazil - RX_R8 | ecosystem: Host-associated > Plants > Roots... | reverse complement strand
GAAGTGATTCACGGCTAAGCGCCGCTGATCGAAAGTTGCTTGGAATAACTCACCGTGCAGCTTGCACTTTGGTCTTTTCGCGGCCTTCAGAGTGATGCGATACAAGTCCGCATCGTTGTTGCCGAAAACGATGTGAATATCTCTTTCGAACTGCGCCAGCTCATCGATAACGAAGGGGGAGCATAAATCGCCGCAACAGATCAGGGTATCCGCATCTCGAACAGCTTCGAGCGCGGCCGCCAAGTTCCATAAGTTGTCGTGGATGTCGGAAAGGATCGCAATGCGCATTTCTCATTCGTAGAAGTTGCGATTCCAGGCGTGACGCTTGAGAATGGCCAAGGTCTTTTCATCGAGCATGCCGGCTGTCGCGGCGCGACAACTGCTTTCAACTGTCGCAACCCGCCGCATACCCGGAATGACAGTTGTAACGGCCCGATGAGAAAGGCAGAAGCGCAGAGCGATTTCCGCCAATGTTCCAGGCACTCCGGCGAGATCGCGTTTGAGCGCCTCCACATGTTCCACAACCTGCTTCTTGCGATCACCTCGGAAGTACATATCGCGGAATTCACCTGGCTCAAACTGAGTGTCTTCAGTGATGTTTCCGGTCAGACCGCCTTCATCGAGTGGCACCCGGGCCAGAACTCCGATCTTTCTCTCCTGGCATAGAGGGAAGAGATTCTTCTCGGGTGTTTGATCGAAGATGTTGTAAATCACTTGAACGGCCGTGATCGCGCCGGTCTTTATCGCCTCGAGCGCCGAATCAGGGTCGTGCTCGGAGATGGATATGCCGAAATAGCGCACCTTTCCGCTGGTCCTTAAATTCTCAATGGCTCGCCGCCACTCTTCCGTGTGCGTCCACGCATCAGTCCAGACGTGAAACTGCTGAAGATAGATCTGCTCAACTCCGAGGTTTTTCAGACTCTCTTCCGTGCATCGAATGATGTAGTCGTAAGGGAAAATGTCTTCAACGGGAGTCGAGGAGGAAGCGGGCCATATGCGATTCTTCGGCGGAATTTTAGTCGCTACCAACGTTTTTCGGAAAACTTCCCGGATCGCGCGTCCGACCAACTGCTCGCTGTGTCCGTCGCCATAGGCGAGTGCAGTATCGATGAAGTTGACTCCGAGCTCAAACGCCCGCGTCAGAGCTCGCATCGACTCTTCGTCTTTGCCGCCCTGCCATTGATTGCCTCCGATTCCCCAAGCTCCAAATCCAATTTCACTGACTTCCGCTTCCGTAGCGCCTAATTTTCGATAGTGCATAGTCCCTTCCTTTTCATGGATTCAAAGCGGCTTTGCGAAGTTGCCTTGCAATAGCCGGCGCACCAACTGCAGGCACTTCTGCTCGGCTTCTTGCGTTGGGATTTCGAGCGAGGCAGAAACGCTTTCTGCGATTTCGATGAGCTTGCGGCTCCCGTCAAAAAGAGGGATAAACTTAGCGACGGTCTCATCCAGATTCAAGCGGTCTAGGAGACCTTGGGAGGTTACTAGCTGAATCGAGATAAATTGCCAGCCCCGCTGAGTCAAGGCTTGCCGCTGTTCGAGAACGGCATCTGTAGAAAGGAGAAACTTCGTATTGAGCATCTCGGCATCTGATCTGGAACTGACAAAATCGAGCGCGTCGAAGCGTTCGCGAACAGAGTAGCCGGCGGCCTCGCCGAGCCCGTCCGAAGAAATGATAGAAACCCAATTCGAGCCTGCTCGCTTACGCATGATAATCACGCCGCCGACGATGCTTTCAACACCTCGTTCCTGAAAGTAACTGATCCGCTCGTTAAAGGAGTGGCCAGCCGACCCGCCGTGCATGAGAACGGCTTCATTGACCCGCGTTTCAGCGTAATCGGCCGGTTTTTTCTGCATTCCCTTTAGCACCAGTACGTCACAACTGGATTCGGCAACCCAATCCCGAATCCGGTCCTGCCAGGGCTGGCCGCTTACTTGGGCCCACTCGCAGAGCATTTGGAAAACGCCGCCCTCTTCGAGATAATGAGGCGCTTCCTTCGCGAGCTGCCTGCAAAAGCCGTCTAGCTCGATAGGACTATCGGAATAGGTATGTTTCTTACCGGGCGTTATGAAGAAGGGCGGGTTGGCGATGATTCGCGAAAACCTTTGTCCGGTCACTGGGGCGAAAGCGTCTCCACAAACGGCCGTCAGATTTGTGATGCCGTTGAGCGCAGCCCCAAACGTTGCAAATTCGACAGCCCGACAGTTTATGTCGGTTGCAACTACTCGCTTACTGTAGGAAGCTGCTTCGAGGGCGAGAATTCCGCTGCCGGTCCCGATGTCGAGAGTCGCCTCGGACGGCTCGTGCAGGGTCACTCTGGAGATCAGTTTCGTGGCGAGACTCGGACCAACCACGAGATCGGGATTATCTTTGCGATGGCTCGTGGTATCGCAAACCGCAAGCAAATTCGCGAACGGCACGAAAAGGCACTGAGGTTCGATTTGGGCGCCGATTTGCTTCAGTGCGCCGGTTTCGAGGAAGGTTGTCAAAATCTCTTCTGGAATCAACGATCGGCAGATTTCAATGGCGACCGGGACGCCGACGAAAAACAGTCGCGCCAGCGAATGCAATCGCGTATCGCCGGAGGTTCTGTAGAGGAGCGGTTCGAGATTATCCAGCTTCGCGTGGAGGCTGTGCTCCAACCCGAATTCGTTACCTAAATGAGCGACGTCATAGCCGGAATCTCGAAGGAACTTACCGAGCGAATGTACCGCTTCAAACGAAGTTACGCGAAGCATTTAAGGGAAGAGGAGAACGAACTCAAGGGGTGTAAGGGTTCTGGCCAAAAACAGAAAGGCCGCCGAACTTTCTAGCAATCGTCCGGCGGCCGGATTACGCTGGTTTTCTTCTTTTACGGGCGAGCGACGTTCTCAGCCTGCAGGCCTTTGGGGCCGCGCTTGACCTCGAACTCCACCTCCGCACCCTCCTCAAGTGTCCGGTAACCATTCATGTTGATCGCCGAGAAGTGGACGAACACATCATCGCCGTTCGAGCGTTGGATAAATCCGTAGCCCTTTGCGGCATTAAACCATTTGACAACACCTTTTTCTCTCACTGCTAATCTCCTGTTATTGATGCGAGATGAATGCCCACTCACCCGTCGCGAATATCAGGAGAGCTAAGCCCTCCCGATGGTCGTTTGGGCTCGCAGGAGTACAACCAGCTTGCATCGAAAAATCTGGAATACACTGTAGCAGATTGAGGCGCTCTGGGCAAGAAAAAAGATTGGAATCAGTATCTTACTGAGATTGCCCTGAAGTTCTAGAAGTACTCATCGGGACAGAAAAGTCCTAGACCGGTTCAGTTGTCTACCCAGATCGCGAGAGGCGCGCGACAGTTTACGCCGGTGCGGCTCCTTGACTCGGTTCAGCTTTCGCGGTTGCAGCGCTGCGGAGCATAACTGGGGACGGAATGGTTAAGAGGCGTCTCGACAGCTTCACCAACCCTCGGCGCTCCAATTGATTTAGGGTCGTAGAAGTGGTTTCGCGGGTTGCCCCAATCAGATCGGCCAACTCTAGCTGTGTGATCGGGAGTTGATATCCGTCACCGTCTGTAAGCGGTTTAACTAAAGCAGAGAGCTCGGCAAGATAGTGAAGAATTCGGTATTCCACGTCATGCAGACAGAGCAATTCGACCTTTTCTGCCAATGCGAGCTTGCGCTGCAGCAAATAGCTAACCAGCGCAGCCGAGAGCTCAGCATTGGTGGACATAGCGTGGGAGAGCGCTTCTCGCGGAATTCGGAAGAGCGTTGCGGTAGTTAACACCTCCGCTTCGGCGGAGTAACTCTGCGATTCTTCGGATAATACGTCTTCTCCAACTAAGTGACCAGGTCCACAGATGACAAGGATTATCCGGTTTCCATTATTGTTCGTGCGCGTTAACTTAACTAGCCCGTCCTCGAGGAAGTATAGAGAATCGGCTACCTGGCCCTGCGAAAACAGGGAAGTTGAGCGGCGGAGTGCTGTAAGGCGGCTTACGTCAGCGGAAGGAAGCAAAGCGCTTCGGATAACAGATGAAAGAGGGGTCACAGTAAAACTCTCCTGGGGTCATCTCGTATTATAAGCAGTTACACAGTTTCGCAACAGCTAAATTTGTTTCACAAAGGAACTCGCAAAACGCTCTTGGGAGTCCTGGAGATTGCAATTCCGCAGTGTCCCCGCGAAATGCGCGGCCATGTCGAAAAAACGCGCGGAATCTTCGTTTGAGATACTGTCGCGTAATTCTGTCAAGGAATCCAGAAACGCGCTGATAGCGGCCATAACTTCCGCCCGGTTGGTGGCCAAAATACTCATCCATAAGTCGGATGGACTCAAAGCCAAGCGCGTCATGTCCAGCAATCCGGAGCCGAAAATTTCGGCGAAAGCGGCCTGATTCTGCTTCGCCAACGTCGAGGCTAGGGAGGTTGAGACCAGTTGCGGCAGATGCGACGTGAATGCGACGATCCGGTCGTGCTCTGAGGGAGACATTTCAACGATATTGGCGCCGATACGGACCAACCAGGTGCGGAATTCCTTCGAGTTTTGGGTATCGGGGCCGATGGGCGTAAGGACGTAGGTTCGGCCTCGAAACAGATCCGCATCCGCGGCCTGAACGCCACGCTGTTCTTTGCCCGCCATGGGATGACCGCCGAGAAATGTTCCCAACGGCAAACTCTCTGCGCCTTTTTGAACGATGGCGGCTTTGGTGCTTCCGGCGTCGGTCACGAGAAATCCTGGACGGGCCAGCGGGCCGAGTTTTCCCAGCGTTTCGATGATGCGATCGACCGGCTGCGCCAGATAGATCAAATCTGAAACGGCCGCTGCTTTCTCTAAGGTTGCGGTGCCGGAGATCGCGCCTGATTTGAGGCCTGCCTCGAGGGCAGGCGCCGAGCTGACGCCCAGCAATTCGCCAGCAAACCCGGCTTTTCGAAGCGCCAGCCCAAAAGAGCCGCCGATCAGGCCGACTCCCACAATAGCGACAGTTTTCATTTATGCAGCGCGCCCGATTGCGGCCGCGATTGCGCGGATCTGCTGCATCATTTCGGAGAATTGATGAGGACGAAGTGTTTGCGCTCCATCGCTGATCGCGCGATCGGGATCCGGATGCACTTCAACGAGAAGCCCGTCGGCGCCCGCCGCCACTGCCGCGCGCGCCATGGGGAGCACGTAATCCCGCTTTCCGGTGCCGTGCGATGGATCTGCAATGACGGGGAGGTGCGTGAGGCGTTTCAAGACTGGGATTGCGGCAATATCCATCGTGTTGCGCGTGCTGGTTTCAAAAGTGCGAATGCCACGCTCGCACAAGATCACTTCATAGTTTCCGCCCGACATGATGTATTCGGCCGAGAGCAGGAGCTCTTCGACGGTGGCGGCGACGCCCCGCTTCAGCAAAACCGGTTTGCGAATTTTGCCGAGTTCCCGGAGCAAGTTGAAGTTCTGCATGTTTCTTGCTCCGACCTGGAGGATGTCGGCGTATTCGAATAACAGCGGAATCTGGGTCTGATCCATCACCTCGCTGACCACCAATAAGCCGTGGCGATCTGCAGCGGATCGCAAGATCCTGAGACCTTCTTCGCCCATGCCTTGGAAACTGTAAGGCGAACTGCGGGGCTTGAATGCTCCGCCGCGAATGACACGCGCACCGCCGGAAGCGACGATCTCGGCAGCGGATTCGATCTGCTCTTGGTTCTCGATGCTGCAAGGGCCGGCCATCGATACAATTTTCGAATCGCCTATGTCCAGACTCCCAATCTTGATGATTGTGCCGGCAGGTTTGAAGTGCCGGCTCGCGAGTTTGTAAGGCGAAACAATCCGGTGGCATTCCTTGACGCCCTCCATTACCTCGAGAATCGCCGGATCGAAATCGTCAATGGGACCTACTCCTCCGAGCACCGTATGCCGGACGCCAGTCGACCGATGCACCGTGAAACCCATCTCCACGAGGCGGCTAATCACCTTCTCCGTCTGGGCTTCGCTTGCCCCTTCTTGCATCACAACAAGCATGGTTACTACCTAGCGGTCCGAATTGGGTTCAAACATTTTGATCTTCTGCACAGTTCTCATCTCATCAATAATGCGTTCAAAGATGCGCTGGACGGCATCGGGAGGAAGCGGCCCATGGTTATGGCCGGCGACGTTCGCCAAAACCTGATCCTCCCGCTTTGGTTCGTAAACGGCAAGCCGGAGATCCTGTTTGATGCGGCCAATTTCTTCCACGATTGCCGTGCGTTGATTTAGCAATTCGAGGAGGCGAAGATCCAACTCGTCGATATGCAAGCGGCAGCGGTCAAGATCATTTAGCGAGAATCTGCTCATCAGGCGCGAAGAGGGGCCGTCAGTTGACGAGTGAAGTTCTCCAGCGTTGCTCTCAGGTTGGGAGAGACAGTGTTGGCTTCGATTAATTTGACAATGGCGCTGCCGACCACGACGGCATCGGCAAGGCCGGTCACCTCGGCGACCTGTTCCGGCGTGCTAATGCCGAAACCGACCGCGATCGGGAGATTGCTGAGCGCGCGCATGCGCTTGACCAGCGGCGCCGCGGCTTCCGATAAAGAAGCTTGTTCGCCTGTAACGCCGGTTCGCGAGACCAGATAGATAAAACCGGAGGAGTGCTCGGCGACTAATCGAAGGCGGCGTTCCGTGCTCGTGGGAGCGGCAAGGAAGATGGTGTCCAGACCCTGCTCGCGCAGCCGCCGAACGGGATCACCGGCTTCTTCCACGCAAAGATCGGTGAGCAGCACACCATCGACGCCGGCATCGGCGGCGTTTCTCGCCAGTTTGTCGAAGCCATAACGCAGAAGTGGGTTCAAATAGCTGAAGAGCAGCAGAGGTATCTGCGAGTGGCGGCGGATTTCACGAACAATTTCCAAAACGAGCGGGACTGTCATTCCCGAGCGCAATGCCCGATCCGAGGCGCGCTGGATGACTCGACCATCGGCAATGGGATCCGAGAAAGGCACTCCGAGCTCAATTAGATGAGCGCCTCCGCGCTCGAGGGCGAGCACGAGCGAGGCTGTATCGCGCGGGCTTGGATCACCGCACGTGAGATAGGCTATGAACGCCTTTTTACCCGCTGAACGGCAGTTGGCAAATAGCGTCGAGATGCGCGTTGCAGTTTCAACCGGCATCGCCGCGTTGCTCCGAAGATGCCGAGTCATCTGGATCCAGCTCCGGCATGTTTTCGCGATAGATGTCGATGTCCTTGTCACCTCTGCCGGACACGTTTACCACGTAAACATGGTTCGGCTCAGACGGTGCACGGCGAATCGCTTCCGCGATGGCGTGGGAGGATTCCAAAGCCGGGATAATTCCTTCCAGACGTGCCAGCGTCTTCGCCGCCGTAAGCGCATCGGCATCACTGATGGAGACATACTCGGCGCGATTGCGGTCGTGCAACCAGGCGTGCTCCGGCCCGATCAGCGCGTAATCGAGACCCGCGGATACCGAGTGCGTCAAGCCGACCTGACCCTGGTCATCCTGTAACAGGTAGCTGAATGCTCCATGCAGAACGCCGGGCGAGCCTCCGCTGAAGCGCGCGGCGTGATCTCCTAGGCGGTGTCCACGGCCACCGGCTTCAATGCCGATGAGACGCACGGACGCATCGCCAACGAAAGGATAAAAAACGCCGATAGCATTGCTACCGCCGCCAACGCAGGCGAGGATGGTATCAGGAAGCCTGCCGATCTGTTCGAGGGATTGAGCGCGAGTTTCTTCGCCGATGACCTTATGAAAGTCGCGAACCATCATGGGATAAGGATGAGCGCCCAAAGCCGATCCGAGTAAATAATGAGTGGTGGCGACATTCGTCACCCAATCGCGCATGGCTTCGCTGATAGCGTCTTTCAAGGTGCGGCTGCCGTTCGCGACGGCAACCACGGTCGCCCCCAGGAGGCGCATGCGAAACACGTTTAGACGCTGGCGGCGCATGTCCTCTTCGCCCATGTAAACCACGCATTCCATGCCGAACAACGCGCAGACGGTAGCGGTGGCTACTCCGTGCTGCCCGGCACCCGTTTCGGCGATGATGCGATGCTTGCCCATGCGCCGAGCCAGTAGAATCTGTCCAAGACAATTGTTGATTTTATGAGCGCCGGTATGCAGCAGGTCTTCGCGCTTGAGCCAGATCTGCGCGCCTCCGCAGCTTTCCGTAAGGCGGCTCGCGAAATAGAGCGGTGTTGGACGGCCGGCGTAATGGTGGAGCAGTGAATGAAGCTCGGCTTCGAAGCTTGGGTCCAGGCGGGCGTCGGAATAGGCGCGCTCGAGTTCCTCGAGGGGCGACATCAAAACTTCGGGAACGTATCGGCCACCGTACGGACCGAAATGGCCCAGCGCGTCCGGGAGCGTGGTTGAACTCATGGCGCAGTTTCCTGAGGAAGGCGGCTCGCCTCCAACGCGGCTTGGACAAATTCACGGACTCGGCGCGGATCCTTTTTGCCTGGGCTTGATTCCAGGCGCGAGCAGGCATCCACACCCCGCGGTTGCGCAATTCGAATTGCTTCGGCAACGTTCGTGCCGTCGAGTCCGCCTGCGATGATGATCGGAACGGGAGAACCTGCCGCGAGCTTCCAATTGAATGTCTTCCCCGAGCCGCCGGATCCTTCGGCCGCCGCATCCATGAGGTAGGCTTCAGCGTCCGGATCCTGGATGGGATCGCCCGGCTGAATCGCCCTCCAGATACGGTGATGGCCATTGGTCCGACCGGACCCGTGAATTTGGAGGACATCCAGAGGGGTCTGATTCACCGCGTCTTCCGAAAGATCTACGAACACGCCTACCTTCAAAAATGAGCCCGGGATGACGCGAATAATTTCCCGAGCGCGCCGGGGATCGATATAACGCGGACTGGCTGGATGAAAGTTAAATCCGAGCGCGTTCGCTCCGGCCTCAATCGCGATGCGGGCGTCCTCTTCATTCGTGATACCGCAGATTTTTATGATCAACATGGCGCGGGTTGAAGCAAAGCCTTCAGCGAAGCGGTCGGGTTTCGAGACTTCATCAGCGATTCGCCGATCAAGAACGCCTGGAAGCCCGCTCCTGACAGCAGATCAACGTCGGCGCGGTTGTGTATGCCGCTCTCACTCACCCGCAGCGCATTCGCCGGCATCAAATAGCTCAGACGCAGAGAGGTGTCTAACGAGACTTCGAAGGTTTCCAAATCGCGATTGTTTACGCCGATGATTTCAGCGCCGGAATCAGTCGCTTTCGCAAGGTCTTCTTGAGTATGGACCTCTACGAGAGATGCCATGTGCAACGAGGAGGCGAGCTCTCGAAAACTCTGAAGCTCGGAGACGTCCAGGATGGCGGCGATCAGGAGTATCGCGTCGGCTCCATGCGCAGCCGCTTCGAAAATCTGTATCCGGTCGATCACGAAATCTTTTCGGAGAACCGGGATATTGACTGCGGCGCGCGCGGCTTCGAGATCATGCAGGGAGCCCTGGAAATACTGCCTGTCTGTGAGTACCGACAAACAGGCTGTGCCGCCCTCTTCGTAGGCGTGTGCAAGGAAGGCTGGATGAAAGTCCGGTTGAAGCAGGCCCTTGCTCGGGGAAGCCTTCTTGATTTCAGCGATAATGGCAGGCTGAGCCATTCGAAGCGCCTGCCCAAACGAGCGGGGATGCGACTTGCGTTCGTGCGCCGCGCGCTCTAAAATCGCTGCGCGTGAATGCAACTCAACAACTTCCTCGTTCTTGTGCTGAACGATTCCGGCAAGCATGCCGGATTGCGCGCGGGACATCATGGGCAGGGCTTCAGAACCCTCATCGTAACAGGTCAGGAAGCCCTGCCGGTCAATCCCTAGTGTTGGCTTACACTCGCCGTTTGAGACCGCTCCCGCAGCAAGGATTCTAATGCCGCGAGGCGCGTTTCCAATTGCTCGATCGTACGATGCTGCTTCTGCAATTCATTGAGAAGCAGGGCGGGGAGTTCGTGATAACGGACTGATTCGACCTGCCCGTTCTGGCCGTAAGATACCAGTTCCGGATAGACCTTTAAAACCTCCTCGCCGATCAGGCCATATTGCAGGGGTTTGCTGCCGTCTTCGGCGGGCTGTTTGTAGCGGAACGTCACCGGACGAAGCTGCATGAGTGCATCGCTGCTCTGTCCCATGTCTTGGATATCGTCTTTGTAGCGCGCCGAGGAAGAAGCGACCCCGAGCTGGCCGTTGGCCGTGATCAAAACGGCCGAACCGGAAACGGTTGCACCGACGATTCCGGCGATGTAGGTTGCCGTCTGGGTACCGGGATCACCGATACGGATTGTGTTAGATTCATCGCCCGGGGTGGTTGACGGCGCGCCAATATTGATGTTATTCCCACCCGCAACGATATTGCCGCCAGCGCCGTATCCAATAGCTATGTTGTCGCCGCCGGTTGTGGCGTTCAAGAGCGCGTAACTTCCGACAGCGGTGTCGTTGTTTTCGGTAGTCGCGGTCGGCAGTGCCTCATATCCCACCGCGGTATTGTAATTCCCGGTGGTGCTATTCACCAGCGCGAAATATCCCACTCCGGTGTTGTATGATCCCGCGCCGTTATAGTAAAGCGACTCGAATCCGACTGCGGTGTTGTCTTGGCCGGAACTACTGTTGCTCAGCGCAAGAGCCCCCGAGGCAGTATTGTAGCTTCCGGTGGCGTTGACTAGTGAAAAGGACCCGAAGGCGCTGTTGGATACACCTGTATTGTTCAGCAGGCTGTTCGTTCCGAAGCCTGTGCTGTCGGTACTTACGTTTGTTGGAGGCGCGAAGTAGCCGTAAAGATCGATGACTATATCCGTTGTGTTCGTCGCATACACATCGATGGCTCCATTGGTGCCGGCTTCAATGACAACTCCGTTGGACAGAATTAAGCCGGTCTCATCGTTCAAACTCGAGACCAAGGGCTGCGATTGGCCGTCGGGCCACATCGTTATGTAATGGAGGATCCCCTGCGGAACGACGGCTATGTTGAACGCATATCCGAGTGAGCCGGACGGGACGTTACAATTGGTGCTTTGCGGGAGCGGGAAAACGCGGGTTGTGCCCCCGGTTATAGAGGGGCCGCCAAAGGTCCCGTTTGGGTTGCGCGTGTCCACGACACGACAGGGTGTAATTCCAACGAAATTCCCTGGCTGCGATTGAGCCCAGAGAGCGGATGAGCTCAACGCGCCCACCCAGAGAACGGCAAAGCTGCCACGATAGAAAAACTGTAGAGCCACAAAATGTCCTTTCATTCCTGCAAGTGGCAGGACAAAGGTACTCTACCTCTGTTGCGAGAGAAAAGACAATGGTTAGCCGATCAGGATTCTCCCTAGTTTTCCCGGCTTAATGGGGCGTGCTCACCGTCGCGAGGTAGTTCCCGTAGCCGACGACGATGGTAGAGCCGATGAGCACGGCGAGACCTAGGCCGAGCAGGCGAATGGCGGGTCGACCGGCTCCTTTCCATTCTTTAAGGCCAATTCCCCACAGAGAACTGAAGATGATGATGCTGGCCATGTGGATGGTCCAACTGGAGAATTTGAATCTACCCATTTGGGTCTCGCCCATGGTGTAGAAGAAGAATTGCATATACCAGGTCACTCCCGCCAAAGCGCACAGGAAATAGTTCCGCAGAAGCGGAACATGGACAGTTTCGCGAATGAGGGCGGCGGGGGTGTGCGTCAGGACGCTCGTAGCGGGACCTGAGAGCGCGGTCTCTTCGATGGGCTGAGGCGCATGGAGGTCACTTGGAGGGGCTGGAATTTCGGAGCTCAGGTATTCATGGCCGGTTCTATTGCGGATGTTGAGCAGAACCGTCCATATGAAATTGGTTGTGAAGCCGCCAATCAGGATGACGACCAGTACTGGTAAGCCCTGCCACAAAGGAGGCGTTCCCGCGCGCAAAGTAAGGCTTCTGATGGGATCACCTGCAGCGAGTCCGTAGGCAAAGCAGGCGCTCATTACCCCGGAAAGCGTGGCGACGAGCAGGCCTTTTCTTAAATCGAACTCTTTGATGACTTGTTTTTGGGCTTCCGGAGGCATGGCGCGTTCCTTATAGATTCCGGCGAGGCCGACGATCGCAATGCCCAGGAGGCAAACGCCAATTCCTGCCAAGATCACCTGGCCGGAGGAGGTGTGCAAGATGTGGCTTACAAACTCACCGCTGAAAATCGGAGGCATCAAAGTACCGAATGTCGCGCACAGGCCCAATACGATAGCCATGCCGAGCGACAACCCGAGATAGCGCATCGTCAGGCCGAAGGTGAGGCCGCCCACGCCCCACAGTAATCCGAAGAAATAGCACCAGAACAGGTTTTTTGCGGGAACTGCCGAGAGAACGGACGCGAGGTTTTTTGTGAGTAGAAACCCGATGATCCAGGGCGCAATGATCCAGCTAAAGAGGCCGCCGACGAGCCAATAGGTTTCCCAAGACCAGCGTTTCACGACGCGATATGGGACATAAAAGCTGCCGGAGGCGAGGCCGCCCAGCCAATGAAAGACAACACCGAGCGCTGGATTGGGAATCATGGCTCCTCCCTGCTGGGAGAACCTGGCTCAGACTCAAGATGAAAGACTTCTTCCAGGCAGAGCAGTGCGCGGTCCGGCAAATTACCCGATGGCTGAATGAAAAAGGGCACCATCTCGCGCTGCCAGCGTTCATTCACCTCACGTTTGGCCATTTCTGCTTTCGCGCGCTCAAAGTTCTCCGTCTCCAAGTACCCGACCAGGAGTCCATCAGGACGCAAGAAGAGCGAATAGTTACTCCAGCCAGTTTCGCGAAGTGCCTGTTGCATTTCCGGCCACACAGCGCGATGGCGCTCTTTGTATTCCTCTAGCCGTTCCGGCCGGACGTGCAGTAGAAAGCAGACGCGTTCCATTCGGCTTACCGCAAGAAGGCTTCCGGGAGGCCGCCATCCACAGGAATGATATGACCCGTCGTTTTTGCGCTTTCGTCGCTGGCAAGCCAGACGATCGCATGAGCACAGTCTTGGGGAAGAATCGGCTTGCGTGTGAGCGTCCGTTGCGCATAGAATTCCGCGAGCTTGCTCCGCAGATCTTCGGTCGATGCCGATTCGGAGAAATCGATTTGGTATTTCTGCAACGATTGGATCACGCGATCACGCGGGAACATGGTGGAGCCGGCGACCACAGTGGCGGGCGCGATGCCGTTGACCCGTACGTCGGGCGCGAGTTTTATGGCGAGCTCGCGAACCAGATGGCTGACGGCCGCTTTGCTCGCGTCGTAGGCTTCACTCCCTTGCTTCGGAACGATAGCGTTGGCCGAGCTTGTCAAGACGATAGCGCCCGACAGGTTTTGATCGCGAAAGATCCATTCTGTTTCTCTTGCGAGAAGATAATTGCCAGTCACGTTTACTGAAAACGTCTTGCCCCACTGGTTCTCCGTTAGCTGGCCACTGCTCCCTGCGACCGGGAAAATCGCGGCGGTGTTGATGATTCCATCGATTCCGCCGAATTGCAAGACGGTGTATTTGGCGGCGGCGGTGAGACTCTCAGACGAACTGAGGTCGGCGCGCGTGTAGGAAACAGCATCGCGGGAGGAGATCGCGGCGGCTTCCGCTGCGGCGCTTGCAGCAGCTTCTACGTTTTGATCAGCGATGACGAGATGCGCGCCTTTCCGGGCAAAAAGGAGCGCCACTTCGCGCCCAATACCGCTTCCTCCACCTATCACGAGCAGGATTTTTCGGCTGAACTCGGCTTCCGCGGGCATGCGCTGCAACTTGGCTTCTTCGAGCGCCCAATATTCAATCCGGAACGCTTCCGAGCGCGGCAGTGCGACGTAGTTGTGGAAACTGGTGAAGTGGCCGGATTGCTCCGCGCGCCGGGCTTGCGGAAAAGGATGGTTGATTTGCCCCGATTCGAGCGCATTTGCGCCAGCCATCACGTGAATGGCGTTTATGAAGAACTCCGTTGTGATTCGAGCTTCTCGCTTATTCTTCCCGAAGCCAAAAATACCCAGACCGGGAACGATGACGACGGACGGGTTGGCATCGCGAAGAGGCGGAGAATCAGGAATCGCCCAATCGCCGTAATAAGAGGCGTACTCGTTGCGGTAGGTTTCAGCGCGTCGACCAATCAGAGTTTTGAGAACGTCTACGCCTTGCTCACCCGGC
>Ga0213875_10001652_pt1 | contig 14064 bp, 12 predicted proteins | sample BarmaccomBMRX_R8_FD_160105 | JGI IMG/M metagenome (GOLD analysis project Ga0213875, IMG submission 160105) | Root-associated microbial communities from Barbacenia macrantha in rupestrian grasslands, the National Park of Serra do Cipo, Brazil - RX_R8 | ecosystem: Host-associated > Plants > Roots... | reverse complement strand
ACGACGGCCTCGACGCCTTGCTCGATGGCGTAGATGCAGGTCTCGACCTTCGGAATCATGCCGGCCGTGATCGTGCCGTCGGCAATGAGCGCGCGGCAGCGATCGACCGTGAGCTCGGAGATGAGCTTCTTGTCCTTGTCGAGCACGCCCGGAACATCGGTGAGGAGAAGCAGGCGCTTGGCCCGCATCGCGCCCGCGATGGCGCCCGCGAAAGTATCCGCATTCACGTTGTAGGTCGTGCCGCCGGGGCCGGGGCAAACGGGCGCGAGCACTGGGATCAGCTCGGCCTTGAGCACGGCGTCGAGAACCGTGCGATCGATCTTCTCGGGCTCGCCCACGAGGCCGAGATCGACGATCGCCTCGATCTTGCTGTCGGGGTCGACGACGCTGCGCGTGAGCTTCTTGGCGGTGACGAGCGAGCCGTCCTTGCCGCACAGGCCGACGGCCCTTCCGCCCTCTGCCGAAATCCAGCTCACGATCTGCTTGTTGATCGAGCCGGCGAGCACCATTTCGACGATCTCGACGGTCTTCTCGTCGGTCACGCGCAACCCGTCGCGGAATTCCGATTTGATGCCGAGCTTGTCCAGCATGGTGCCGATCTGCGGGCCCCCGCCATGGCAGACGATCGGCTTGACGCCCGCCTGCTCGAGCAGCACCACATCCTCGGCAAAATCCTCGGCGGCAGCAGAGGAGCCAAGCGCATGGCCGCCATATTTGATGACCACGACCTCCTGGTCGTAGCGCTGCATGTGCGGCAGCGCCTGCACCAGGAGATGGGCCTGGGCCGAGGCGGTGGGCAAATCGGTCATGGCAGGAAGCTGTCCGAAGGTTTGCGGCCGCCTCTTACTATGGACGATGGCGAATGGCGAGCGGTGAATAGCGCGGCGTTTTTTTCTTCCTCACAAGCCCCCATTCTTGCTGCTCGCCCCAGCCTCCTCGCTCCCATCATTTCTCGATCGCAGCGTAGACCATGTTGCGCAACAGACTGCGGTAGTGGATTCGCTGCTTCGGCGAGTGCATCATGAAAACGGCAAACATGTCGTTCTTCGGATCGACCCAGAAATAGGTGCCGCCCGCGCCGCCCCAGTACCAGTCGCCCGGCTCGCCGTTGGCAGCCGGGCCGCCGCGCGTGAGGCGCACCGCGACGCCAAGACCAAACCCATAGCCGGGGCCCGGAAGGTAGTAGGGGCCGGGATGCACTTGCGTCCCCAATTGGTCCGTCGTCATGTAGGCCACGGTTTGCGGTCCAAGATAGCGCTTGCCCTCGAGGGTCCCACCGTTGAGCAGCATCTGGAGAAGACGCGCATAGTCCTCCGCCGTCGACACCATGCCGCCGCCACCCGATTCCCACGGACGCACTTCGGTCGGGTCGCTCATCGTAAGATCGACGGCCATCACCTTGTCGTCCGCGAAGGGCTGCGCGATCCGCGCTTTGCGCGCCGGCTCGGTCACATAGAAGCTGGTATCCGTCATTTGCAGCGGATCGAGCAGGCGCGCTTGCTCATATTGATAGAGCGACTTTCCGGTGACCACCTCGATGATGCGCCCGAGCACGTCGATCGAATAGCTGTAATCCCAGGTGGTGCCCGGCTGATAGGCGAGCGGCAGCTTGGCAAGCCGGTCGACGAGATCGGCATTGGTGAATTTGCCGCTCAACAGATCAACGCGCTGATAGGCCTTCTTGACGAGCGTGTCGCCGAAGAACCCATAAGTGATGCCGGAAGTATGCCGCATCAGGTCGAGGATCGTGATCGGCCGGCGTGCCGGAACGAGCTGCATCACGTTCGTGTCGCCGCCCGCCGGGTCCGGCACGGCGACGCCGACATTCACGTCGGCGAATTGGGGCAGATATTTCGAGATCGGATCGTCGAGCGAGATCAGCCCGTCCTCGAGTAGCGTGAGCGCCGCGGTCACGGTGATCACCTTGCTCATCGAGTAGATGCGGAAAATCGAATCGGTGCCCATCGGCGCATTCTCTTGCGGGTCGCGATTGCCGACGGCCTCGAGATAGGCGATCTTGCCATGCCGCGCGATGAGCAGAACGCCGCCGGCAAGGGTTTTTTGCGCGGCATCGTTCTTGAGGACGGCGGTGATCTTGTCGAGGCGTTCAGCGGAAAGCCCGACCTCGCCGGGGGCGGCACGCGGCAGCTCGGCGCAAAACGCATTCGTCGCAAAGGCGAGGCCGGCGAAAAAGGCACAGAGGGCAGTCTTGAACCTCATGCTTCGCATCTCCATCCAGCTGTCGGAAAGTCATTGTCAGCGGCGGCCACCACCCTTGCGACGATAGAGCGGTGGCTGGGGCAGGACAACGCGAGCGCTCGATTTCGTGATCGACGCAGGAGGGTGAGCAGCGTTCGTCGGAGCCAGCCGCGAATAGCGGGGATGGAAACGGGAATTCCGCGGTTTTTTCAGAACGCCTTGAAGGTGATCATCGTGCGCGTGTCGAGGATTTCGGGGATGGTTTGGACCTTCTGCGCCACGAAATGCCCGATGTCGACATCAGGGTCGAGGTGGAACTTAGCGATGATGTCGTAATTGCCCGCGGTCGAGTAGATCTCGGAGGCGATCTCGGCATCGGCGAGCGCGCTCGCCACTTCGTAGGTCTTGCCGAGCTTGCATTTGATCTCGACGAAGAAGGTCTGCATTCCCTTGGGCTTCACGGGCATGTCGAAAAGCTCTCCTCGTGGGCGTAGGTGCCCAATCTAGCATCGAGGTGCTTTTGCCGCCATCACTGATGACCGAAAGCGCGAGCGCGAGGAGAACGCCTCGACGGAACGCGAAGCTTGCGGTCTGACGCAAGGTCTAACCTCGGGCAGCCCCTTTGACGAGCTGTCCCGACCATGTAAGAGGGGCGTCCCGAGCGGGCGTGGCGGAACTGGTAGACGCGCGGGACTCAAAATCCCGTTCCCCCTAAAGGAGTGTCGGTTCGATTCCGACCGCCCGCACCAGGGCCATGTCAGCGCTGTCCGTTCGCTCGTTGTCTCGATGACTGCAAATGTCGGGCGTCTACCTCTCGCGAAGCCGCGTTCCGCGCCCTCCACCTCCCAAGCCTCCGTCTTCGTCATCGCCTTCGTCGCTACCCCGCTACCCGGCTTTTTGCATGAAGCTGTCGAGCACCATCTTGCGGCCCGCCTTGTCGAAATCGACCGTGAGCTTGTTGCCGTCGATGGCAGCGACAACGCCGGGCCCGAATTTCTGGTGAAAGACGCGCTCGCCCATCGTGAAGCCCGCGCCTTGCGCGATCGATGACGCGATGACCTCGCCCTCGATGAGGCGCCCGCCTGGCCAGGAGCCGCGAGCGCCGCGTCCGCGCATCCCTGAACCTTGGGCGCCACGCTCGCCCTCCATGCGCTGGCGCGCCTGCGCGCGCCTCCAGCCCGGCGTCGCGTATGCGGAGTCGGCGAAGACCGGAAGGTTGTCGAAACGCGAGGGCCCGTAGCGGCCCGGCCCGCCATATCCGGCTTGGCCTTCCGCCACCTCGACATGAGCTTGCGGCAGCTCGTCGATGAAGCGCGACGGCACCGTCGATTGCCAAAGTCCGTGCAAGCGACGGTTGGTGGCAAAGTAGATCCTCGCATTTCGGCGAGCCCGTGTGATGCCGACATAGGCGAGACGGCGTTCCTCCTCGAGGCCGGCTCGGCCGTTCTCATCGAGCGCGCGCTGATTGGGGAAGAGCCCATCCTCCCAGCCCGGTAAGAACACCGTGTCGAATTCGAGGCCCTTTGCGCCATGCAAGGTCATGATCGAGACCCGATCCTCATCCTCGCCTTCGCTGGCCTCCATCACCAGCGCCACATGCTCGAGGAAGGCGCGCATGTCGGAAAACTCTTCCATCGAGCGGACGAGCTCCTTGAGGTTGTCGAGCCGACCGGCGGCGTCGGCGGAGCGGTCGGCCTTCCACATGTCGGTGTAGCCCGATTCCTCGAGGATTTGCGTGGCGACCTCCGTATGCGGCGCGCCGTGCTCGAGCCGCGCCGCCCAGCCTGAAATGGCGATGAGGAGGTCGCGAAGTGCGACCCGCGGCTTCGGCCTCAGCTCTTCGGATTGCGCCAGGGCTTCCGCCGCCTGGAGGAGGGGCACGCGCGCCGCGCGTGCATGGTTATGCAAGAGCGAAAGCGTTGCCTCGGCAAGGCCGCGCTTGGGCGTGTTGATGATGCGCTCGAACGCGAGGTCGTCCGCCGGCTGCGTCACGATGCGAAAATAGGCGAGCGCGTCGCGAATCTCCATGCGCTCGTAGAAGCGCGGGCCGCCGATGACGCGATAGGGAAGGCCGAGATTGACGAAACGGTCCTCGAATTCGCGCATCTGCGCCGAGATACGCACCAGCACGGCCATTTCCGAAAGCGCGTGGGCCTTCGCTTGCAGCGCCTCGATCTCGTCGCCGATGAGGCGCGCCTCTTCTTGCGAATCCCAGGCGCCGGTCACGGTCACCATGGCGCCATCCTCGGCATCGGTGCGCAGTGTCTTGCCGAGCCGCCCCTCGTTATGGGCGATCAAGCCGGAGGCGGCTCCGAGAATATGCCCCGTCGAGCGATAATTATGCTCAAGGCGGATCACTTTGGCGCCCGGGAAATCATGCTCAAAGCGCAAAATGTTGTCGACCTCCGCACCGCGCCAGCCATAGATCGACTGATCATCGTCGCCGACGCAGCACACGTTGCGGCGGCTCTGGGCGACGAGCCGCAGCCACAGATATTGGGCCACGTTGGTGTCCTGGTATTCGTCGACCAGGATGAAGCGAAAACGCTCGTGATAAAGGGCGAGCACGTCGGGATGCGTGCGGAAGATCGCGATGCCGTGCAACAGAAGGTCGCCGAAATCGGCGGCATTGAGGGTCGCGAGCCGTTCCTGATACGCGGCGTAAAGCTTCACGCCCTTGGCATTGCCGAATGCCATGCCCTCGCCGGGGGGCACCTTGTCCGGCGTGAGGCCGCGATTCTTCCAGCTGTCGACGAGGTAGGCGAATTGCCGGGCGGGCCAGCGCTTCTCGTCGAGGTTCTCCGCCGCGATCACCTGTTTCATCAAACGGATCTGGTCGTCCGTGTCGAGAATGGTGAAATCGGGCCGGAGCCCGACGAGTTCGGCATGCCGGCGCAACATCTTGGTGGCGATCGAGTGGAAGGTGCCGAGCCAGGGCATGCCCTCGGCGACCTCGCCGAGGAGGAGCCCGACCCTCAGCTTCATCTCGCGCGCCGCCTTGTTGGTGAAGGTCACGGCGAGGATCTGGGAAGGATAGGCACGCGCCGTCGCGATGATGTGCGCGATGCGCGTCGTCAGCACTCGTGTCTTGCCGGTGCCCGCACCCGAGAGCACCAGGACCGGGCCATCGAGCGTTTCGACGGCCTGGCGCTGCTCTGGGTTCAATCCCTCGAGGTATCGAAGTCGGCCGGCGCTGGCGGCAACGGCGCGCGCCGCAACCCCTGCCGCGTTCCTGGGCGCGGGATCGTCGGCGGGCAAAGGCTCGGATGTGGCGAATCGCCTCCGCTCTTCGGGCATGGCTCTACATAAGGCGTTCCGCGGCGGTTCGCCAATGTCGCCCGGCCGATGCGCCGGAGGCGAAAAACTCTGCGCAATACGCAAGGGGGATGAGCTTAGAGACAGGCGGCCTGTCTCAGCAGCACCCCATCACGTTTGGACGTAGCGGCGCGCCCAGGCAGCGAAGTTCTGCGCCAGCGCCACGGCTCGGCGTTGCTCGCCGCCCGGGAGATACCAGGCGCCACCCGACGAGGAGAGCGAGCTCGCGAGAATGTCTCGTTTCGCGAGCACCTGGCCGTTCGGCCCCACGAGTGTCACCGTGCCGTCGAGGTAATCGTTGTCGGGCAATTCGAAGACGTTGACATCTCCCGTGTAGGATGCAAGCGAGATGCTGCGCACCAGGACGACGAGCCGCTCACCCGGCCGGAAGCTCCCGCCGAATTGCGCCTGCAGCGCCGCGCCAAGCTCGCCGCGCAGCGCTTCGGCATAGCCGCCGAGCCCTTGCGCGAGAAGTGGGCCGACATCGACGACGATGCTCGGCGCGGCCCGTGATACGAGCGGTCGGGCAGGCCTGCGGGCCTCGGCAATTCCGATACCGCCAAATCCGATCCCGCCAATCCCAAGCCCAAGAACAAGGGAAGCCAGCAAGCGCCGCGCAAGAGGAGCCCGAGGGCGCCGGGCGTCGAGCTCGAGGCGTGAGAGGATGGATTTGGCTGATACGCTCATGGGAAAGGCTCCTCGGCACGCAAGTGATCCACCCCGCTCGCGTGAAGCTCGGTGTTGTCATGCAAGACCGAGCTCGGATGCGCATCCGTTCTTTGCGAGATAGGCATCCTCGCCGTTTCCGACAAGCGTGTCAGGGCGCTTGGAATCGGCGCCCATGTTACGTTTTCGTGAGCACTGGGCGGAGCGAGGCGCGCGAGCGACGCCCCCGTGAAGGGCGCATCGGACGCCATCGGCCGCACCTTCGCCTCGAGCACCATGCGCAGCGGTTCGGCTTGCGGAAAATCCTCATCCGTCCAGAAGCGCTTGCGCTTGTCGAAATATCCGATGGTGTCGAGGAAAGCCGCCGCGAAATAATACATATCGCCGAGCGGCTCAGCGGCCGCGGTTGGTGCAATCTCGCCGTCCCGGCCGATGGAATGGCTGAGCGCCCAATCGAGCATGCGCCGGATCTCGATTCGCGCCGCGGCGCGCTGGTCCTCGCGCATATGCGGCCAGCCGAGACTGAAGAGTTCGGCGACGTCGTAATTGTTGTGGTTCGTCATGCCGTCGCTGTCGAGCCAACCCTGCGGATAGGGCCGGTCCTTGATGGCGAGGAGCGTGTCGATCAATTCAGGCCAATGGCCGATCTTCCCCTTCGTATAGCGGGCCATGTGAAAGGTGACGCTGAGATCGCTCGTTTTGATGAGGCCTCCGTGATCGAGATACCACTCGCCGAAGAAGCCCGTCTTCGGGTCCTGCCAGGACTCGAGAAAGGTGGTGAACTCGTCCTTGAATTTCGGATCGACGAAATAACCATCGACGCCGCCACGCAAGACCAGACGCGAGAGCACGCCCGTCGAGACATTGAGCTCCTTGCGACGATCCACTCCTTCGGCTTCAGGATCCGATACGATGATTTTCGCGAGATAGGCGCTGAACGAAGAAGGCGTGGCAACGCGATCGAGAAAGCGCGGCGGCAGCGTGCCGCGCCAACCATGGGGATCGAGAAGCTCGTCACCCGAATCGCCGAGCTTCAGGAACCACTCGCCATCGCACTTACCGTAGCTGCCTTCTTCGTCCTGCGGCAAAACATTCGCGTCTCCGCCGTGCGGTGACGCGACATCGAGCAGCGAGTGCTTCAACCGTTCGAGGGTGGCGCGGGCGCTTTCCGTATCGCTCGTCGAATTGATTCGCCAACGCAGCTCATTCAGCGCTTGGCGGGCGCAGGTGACGCCCTTGCCGTGACGTTCGGCGGCAAGCAGCAAGGCGTTTGCCCTGGTGATGACCGGCTTTGCCTCGCGCGCAAATGCCCGCATTTCCGGGTGGCTATCATGCAGGATGTGCCGCGTCTCGTAGAGTGGCGGTGCTTCGCCGGCGAGCACGGGGGTCGCGATGAACACGAGAAGGGCGGCCGCGAGGAGCCGGCCGACAATGGGCTTTCGCAATGAGACCCGTCCCTCGTTGGAAGCGAAATCCGTAAAGGCCAAGCCCACCCGATGGGCATCTAGCCCGGCGAGGCCCGATTTGACAAGTTTTCGGCAGTTTTACTCGGCGCGTCTTAATGATCTACCCTTCACCTCCCCTACTAAATCTGTAGGAGAGGTTGGACAGAAGCGAAGCGGCTGCGGCGCCCTCAATTCTCGTATCGCTTGCCCACCTTGTCGACATTATCCTTGGTGACGAGCTGGGCGCGCGTGTCGAGGTTGGCGGCGGACACGCCGCGATCGATTTGCAGGTAGAGTTGCATCACCGGCCAGAAGCCTTGCAGGAAAGGCTGCTGCCCGAGGGAGCCCGTCAGCGCGCCTGTCTTGATCTGCTCTCGCTGCTTGGGGCCGAGATCGAAGCCGAAGGCGCAGATTTCGCCGTTCTTCTTGAGCTGCGTGATGGCATCGCCAAGAGCCGGCGTGGTGAAGCCGTTCGCGGTGAAAGCACCCACGACATCCTTGCGGCTTTCAATGAGCGAGGTGATCGAGCCCACGATGTTGTTCGGATCGACGTCGATGCCGATATTGTTCTGGCCGGCATCGATCTTGAAGTCCTTCAGCCGGCCGGCGGCATTCAGCGCCTTCACCGTCGCCTGGAAAGCCGCAGTAATGCGGTTGTTCACCTCGACATTGCCGAGGGTCGTGGTGTTCGGAAAGATGATCGAGCCGCCCTTGACGTTGTTCTTCAAAAGACAGGCGGCGAGCGCCTCGCCGCCGATCGCGGCCGCCGAAGCGTCCTGCCCAGTATGGGAGATCGAGGACCGGTTGAGCAGCTTCGGATCATAGGAGTTCGTGGTCGCGACCGGAATGCCTTTCTCGGTGAGCTTCTTGACGATGTCATCATAGGCGCCGGACTGAGGCGTCGTCATGATCACGCCGTCGATCGTCGGATCGTTGATAATCTGGTTGAGGATCTGGATCTCACGCGGAATGTCGTCGACGGGTGCCTCGGAGCCGAGCATCACGAGATTGATGCCGAAGGCATCGGCAGCCACCTTGGCGCCCACATAGGTCGGATCGAAAAAGCCGTTGCCCGCGGTGTGCGTAACGATCGCGAAGGTGAGCTTCCCGTCATTCGAATGGAAATTCTTGGTGGCCGGACTTTCCTTCGCGGCTTCGTCGAAAGAATAGCCGCCGACCGCCTTCGACAAGGCGCCGGATTGAGCGTGAGCGCCGCCGCTGAGGAGCGACATGGCTCCGGCCACGAAAATGATTTTCGACAAAAGCTTGTGCATCGGCCTTCCTCCCTCATCGTGTGGAATTTCCGCCCGCAAGCTGCGTCGGGCTCGGCTCATCCAAGGTTAGGACAGGGGAGGCGGGTTCACAACCGGCCGGAACGCCGGAAACGACGCCTTGGACAGCTTGAGCTCAGCTCTTTCGAAAGTCTCCGGGAGGAGATCCTGGAGACTCTTCCCGAGGCTCGCGTTGCGAGCCTCGCCGGGGGTGACACGGTGGTGGTCATTCCCGGCCGAGCGCTCAGCAGGAGCGCGAGGAATGCAGTCCAAATTGCGCATTTCACCGCGGCAGAGCGACATCACCTGCGCCGCTCCTTTCCCTGCCGGCCCTCAAATCGATTTGCGCATGAGCGCCGCGCCGGCCGCAAGCGCTGCGAGCTTGGCATAAGCCACCCGCGACGGCATCGGGGCCATGCCGCAATTGGTGCAAGGGAAAAGATGTTCGGGCGCCACATGAGCGAGCGCCTTGCGGATGGTGTCGGCGACCTCTTCAGGTGTCTCGACGGCGTTCGATGCGACGTCGATCGCTCCGACGAGCACGTCCTTGCCCTTCAGCAATCCGAGCAACTCGATCGGCACGCGCGAGTTGCGGCATTCGAGCGAGATCTGGTCGATCGAGCTTTTCGCGATCACCGGGAAGGTTTCTTCATATTGGCGCCATTGCGAGCCAAGCGTACCCTTCCAGTCGATATTGGCCTTGATGCCGTAGCCGTAGCAGATATGCACGGCCCTCTTGCAGGACACCCCTTGCGCGGCCCGCTCGAGCGCGGCGATGCCCCAATCGGCGACCTCGCGCATATAGACGTTGAAGGCTGGCTCATCGAACTGCACCACGTCGACGCCGAGCGCGGCGAGCTCACGCGCCTCTTCGTTCAACGCGTCCGCGAAGGCAAATGCGAGGTCGCGACGGTCGCGATAATGTTCATCCGCGATCGTGTCGACGATGGTCATCGGGCCGGGAAGCGTGAATTTGAGCTTGCGGCGTGTATGCGCGCGCGCCGCGTGCGCCTCGGCCGAATGGACGGAGCCCTTGCGGCGGATGGGCCCGGTGACGGTCGGGACCTCGGCCTTGTAGCGATCGGCACGAATGCCGATCACCGTCTTGCGGGCAAAATCGATGCCGTCGAGATTGGCGAGGAAGCCGTGCACGAAATGCGTGCGCGCCTGCTCGCCGTCGCTCACGATGTTAATGCCGGCATCTTCCTGCAGCTTCACGGCGAGGATGGTGGCATCGACCTTTCCGCTTTCGAGAGCCTCGCCTTCGAGCCGCCAAGCCGGCCACAACCGCTCGGGCTCGGCGAGCCAAAGGGGCTTGGGAAGGCTGCCGGCGACCGTGGTGTCGAACATCCTGGGAGCTCCGCCTGTAGAGAAGATGAAATCATGCATGAGTTCGCACGCTTGGCGAAATCACGGATTTGATATCGGAGCAATGCCATCACTGATTTCGGGATGTCGTGGTCAAACGAGGAGACCGCGCCGTTCAAGATCCTCGTCGCGCCGCGACATTGCTCCGCGCGAAGCGATGCTTTATGAGATGGCGCGCCCATCGCCGGCTCGCTTCGAGATCGGAGCGCGCGAGCGGTTTTCCGGTTCGATGTTCCCCGGTTTGAGACGACGGAACGGCGGAGTAGCTCAGCTGGTTAGAGCAGCGGAATCATAATCCGCGTGTCGGGGGTTCGAGTCCCTCCTCCGCTACCAATCCGCTGCCTGCCCGGACCGGACACATAGGTGACATTTTGTTCCTTCGACGTGGGTGACAAACTCGGTCATCGACCTCCTTGATGCCCAGGCGCCGACCGGCGAGTGCGGCCGTTATGTATTGGCCTGGCAATAGCTTTCCCAATTGCGAGTGGCTGGGAAGTCTCGCGCTCACCTTGCCCTGTCTTCCCGGCCGATCGGCCTTGGCCCCGTATGCTGACCAAGGTTTCCGCGAATAGCTCCTCGCGCCATTTGATCCCCGATGAGGGAAATGCTCGTTTCAAGGAGAGTGCCATGCGGGTCCTGATGTCGTCGCTCTTTTTCGCCATGATGCTCGCCGGCTGCCAATCGACAGGCCATGATCGTGCGGAACTGGTCCGCATCTGTGCCGATCCCGCGAGCAGACTGCCGACGCCAGGCAACCTCTACTATGACGAATGCCAGGCTCTCTACCCCTCGAGCCCGGCACAGCTTCGCAAATATTATCAGCAGAACGCTCCGGTTTATTAGGGCGGCATTTCGGGAGGTCGGCGAGCTTTCTCGCGTGCGGTATGTGCTCTCCGAGGTCGTGGAGTTCCATCACCCGCCTCAACGGCTTGGCCGTTGCCGCGACAGCGTTGGCGACACCGATTGGGCTTGCATCCGCACAAGGCAAGCCGCTGATGTCGAGCGATGGGGATCGAGCGCAAAGGAGGCGAGGGCGTGCGCAAACAAGCGAAACGATCAAGGCCCGTCATAAAGGTGCCGCGGCTGGAACATGTGTTCGACGCCAGGATCAGTGTCGCTGCGCCTTATGAGATCGGCCCCACCCCCTCGGGAGAACGTCGCATCATCGCCATCACCGGTGGTCGTGTGGAGGGCCCCGGCCTGGAGGGTGTCGTGCTCCCTGGCGGGGCCGACTACCAGACGATCGCGGCCGACGGCCTCACGCGTCTGCACGCCCGCTATATCATCGAGACTTCGGAGCGCGAGCGCATCTATGTCGAGAACGACGGGATTCGCTTCGGCCCAAAAGAAGCGCTCGATCGTCTTCGGCGCGGTTTGCCGGTCGATCCGGCGCTGATCTATTTTCGAACCGCGCCGCGGTTCGAAACGCAATCACCGCGACTTGCCTGGATGAGGACGACACTTTTCATCGCATCAGGCGAAAGAACTCCCGACGAAGTTCTGTTGAACGTCTTTCGTCTCTGAGGAGAGCGGCACCGAAGAGGTCGGTACATGCACGAACGGCGATGTATGCGGCATCCCCGCCCGCCCTCGTCACTGGCTGTTCTTCGCGAAAACCTTTTGGGCCTCTTCGATCGCCTGCACTGCGGCCTTGGGGCCTTTCCAGCCGAGGATCTTCAGTTTCTTGTCCTCAAGTTCATCGGTGGCGATGAAGAACTTTTCGAGCTCCTGTTGAATAGGCGGTGAGAGGTCGCGCACGTCGCGCAAGTCCTGCTCCGCGTGCGATCGGCGCGGCACCGCGAACACTCGGTCATTGCGCTCCACCTTTCCTTTGCTTTTCTGCTCGATCTGCAGGATGCCGATGACACGGCAGGCGACGACAAGGCCGGGGAAGGTCGCCGCGTCATGGATCAGCATGGTGTCGAGCGGGTCACCGTCGTCCGCTCTCGTGGAAGGCACGAACCCCCAATCATGCGGATAGGTCAGCCCGGCGAGAAGACCTTTGGTGAGCGTGAAGGCCTTCAGCTTCGGCTCATAGGCGAATTTCGCGCGGCTGCCGCGAGGCGTTTCGACGACGACATGCACATCCCCGTCTTTGGTGAACGTCGGCAGATTGGTGAAGTTCGCCATAGAATTTTTCCACGGTTACCGGTTGCAGTGCTGTGATTGAGAAGAGTTGTCACGAACGAACACAATAAGCGTCGTCGCGCAAAAAGTTCCAAAGCTTTGCGAAAACGAAGGACGCAGCGAGGAGAATACGCGTAGCAGCCGATCCGCCGTCGCGGACCGTTTCGCGCGCGGCTTGCCCGCCATCGCAGAGTTGCCGGGACTCGGCAGATGCCCGAAATGCTCTTCCAATGCCGCGACCGCGCCGCGGTGGTCGCACCGATGTCAAACGCCGAGATGGCGGCGCAGCACCTGCGGGTTTGCCTTGAGCTCGCCGATCGGGGCCTCGTGCACGATATGCCCGTTGTTGATGATGTAGGCGCGCTGCGCGAGCGCCAGCGTGGCAGCGAGGTTTTGCTCGACAAGCACCATCGTCTGTCCGGCCTCGACCAGCTTGCGACAGGCCGCCATCAAGTCGCGCACGATCACGGGCGCGAGACCTTCGAAAGGTTCGTCGAGGAGAATGATTTTTGGATCCCGGATGAGGGCGCGCGCAATGGCCAGCATCTGCTGCTCGCCGCCGGAAAGATCCGTGCCGCGGCTGCCGCGACGCAGCTTCAGCCGCGGAAACATGTCGTAGATACGCTCGATCGGCCATTTGTTCGGCGCGCTGATCGCCGCCAGCACCAAGTTTTCCTCGACGTTGAGACTGCCGAAGATGCGCCGGTCCTCGTGCACGAGCTGCATGCCTGTCTGCGCGATCGTGTGGCTTTTCTTGCCGGCGATCTCCTGACCGTCGAACCTCACCGAGCCCGTGCGCGGCCTCACGACGCCCATCAGGCTCTTCAAGGTTGTCGACTTGCCGGCTCCATTGCGGCCGATAAGCGCGATCACCTCGTTGCGCTCGACGCGCAATGAAATGTCGAAGAGGATATGGCTGTCTCCGTAATAGGCGTTGAGCCCCCTGACCTCGAGCATGCTCATTCGGCCGCCAACCCTTCGTGCACGCCGCCGAGATAGGCTTCCTGCACTTTCGCGTTGCGTTTGACCTCATCCGGCGTGCCGTTGGCGAGCACGCTCCCCTCCTGCAGCACGGTGACGCTTTCGACGAGCTCGAAAAGCAAATCCATGTCGTGGTCGATGATGATCATCGTTCGCCCATGGCCGATCGACTTCAGCAGAGCGACGGTCTCGATGCGCTCTGCCGGGCTCATGCCCGCCAGTGGCTCGTCGAGCAGCAACAGGCTGGGGTTTGTCGCAACCGTAAGCCCGACCTCGAGCCTGCGCTTTTCGCCGTAAGCCAATTGCGAGACCGGCGTATCGACGCGCGTCGTCAGGTTGATCAGCTCGAGCGTTTTCTCGACCTGCTCGCCGAGCCCTTCGACCTGATATGGGCTGCCGAATAGGTCGAGGCGGAATTTTCCGCGCAAATACGCGAGCGCCGCGATGGTGAGATTTTCTCGAACGGTCAGCCGGTTGAAGAGCTGGTTGATCTGATAGCTCTTGGTCAAGCCGAGCTGGGAGACATCGGTCACCGCCATGCCGGTGATGTCGCGACCCTCGAAAATGATGCTTCCCGAGGTCGGCTTCACCTCGCCGGTGAGCATCCTGAAGAACGTCGTCTTGCCGGCGCCGTTCGGTCCGATGATGCCGCGCCGCTCGCCGCGCTTCACGCTGAAATCGATGCCGCTGTT
>Ga0213875_10001651_pt1 | contig 14066 bp, 10 predicted proteins | sample BarmaccomBMRX_R8_FD_160105 | JGI IMG/M metagenome (GOLD analysis project Ga0213875, IMG submission 160105) | Root-associated microbial communities from Barbacenia macrantha in rupestrian grasslands, the National Park of Serra do Cipo, Brazil - RX_R8 | ecosystem: Host-associated > Plants > Roots... | reverse complement strand
GCCGAGCATGGGGACGGGTGGCGCGGGAAGCTCCGCGTCGGCCACGAGCTGGCAGCCCTCCGGAAGCAGCAGGTCGGGATCAACCGGAAGCAGCCCGACGAGGTGTTTGCGGTCGCCACGGGCGGTGTCCGGTCGGCTGAAGGAGCGCTTGCCGATGAAGTCGCGTTTCTTCTTCGATACCGCCCAGTCCAGGCCGAGATCCTGTGGGGTGACCGTCCCGTCGGTGTCCTGTCCGATGATGGGGTACCCCTTCTCGGCGCGCAGGACATGCATGGTCTCCGTGCCGTACGGTGTGATGCCCAAATCGGCTCCGGCGTCACACAGTTCCGTCCAGATCCGCTGAGCGTGGCGCCATGGGACGTTGATCTCGAAGGCCAGCTCGCCGGAGAAGCTGATCCGGCACACTCTTGCCGTGGTCCCGGCGAGGGTGGCATCCCGCCACGCCATGAACGGGAAGCTCGCGTTGTCGAGCGCGAGGTCCCCGGCGAGGCGTCGCAGAACAGTGCGGGAGCGGGGACCGACCAGCGCGACGGTGGACCAGTGCTCGGTCACCGACGTGAGGTAAACCCGCAGATGCGGCCACTCCGTCTGCAGCCACTCTTCGAGCCAGTCCAGCACGGCCGCGGCGTTCCCGGTGGTGGTCGTGAGCAGGAAGTGGTTGTCGGCCAGCCGAATGACGGTTCCGTCGTCGAAGACCATGCCGTCGGCCCGGCACATCAGGCCGTACCGGATCCGGCCGACCCTCAGGGTGCTCATCATGGTGGTGTAGACGCGATCGAGGAACTCGGCGGCGTCCCGTCCCTGAACGTCGATCTTGCCGAGCGTGCTCGCGTCCATCATGGCGACCGACCGTCGTGCCGCCACGCACTCCCGCCAGACCGCCGCGGCCATGTCCTCGCCGGGCCGCGGGTAGTACCAGGGCCGCTTCCACTGGCCTACGTTCTCGAACATCGCGCCGGCGGCAACGTGCCAGTCGTGCAGCGCGGTGACCCGGACCGGGTCGTGCAGCGCGCCGCGGTCCGTGCCGGCGAGCGCGGCGAAGGTGACCGGTGTGTAGGGCGGGCGGAAGGTTGTCGTGCCCAGTTCGGCGGGATCGACGCCGAGTATGGTCGCGACCACGCCGGTAGCGAGGACCCCAGAGGTCTTGCCCTGCTCGTGACCGGTGCCGACGGTGGTGTAACGCTTGACGTGCTCCACCGACCGCAGCCCGGCGTCCGTCGCGCGCACGATGTCCGCGACGGTGGCGTCCCTCGCCAGGTCGACGTAGTGCCGCCGGTAGTCCCCGGAAGGATCGGGTACAAGCCACAGCGCGGTGCTCGGTGTCGGCGTGCGCTGAAGGACCGCGGGCATCGGCGCCGCATCCGCGGACAGGCCGACTGTCCGCGACGCTTGCGCACCAATGCGAGCCCCATCGGCAAGGCAGTCGGCCAGTGTGACCGCGCCACGTGCGGCACCGCCGACAAACACCCGTTGGCGGGCCCGCGCTGGCACGAAAGCTGCGAGTTGGCTGTCATAGCGCAGACCGCCCCCTGCCTGGCTGAACAGGTGCACCGCCGGATTCCAGCCGCCGGAGACCAGAACCGTGTCACAGTCCACCTCGCGGTGCCCCTGAAGCCGTCCGTCGCGCAGTTCGGCGAGGCAGGCGCCGCTGATCCGGGCGTCTCCACGGGTGCCGGCCACCACATGACCGGCGAGCACCTCGATGTCCGCGGCGGCGCACGCCTTGGCCAGATCGTCGGGAACCTCGGGCCGGGCGTCGGCGAGTGCGGTCACCGGCACACCGGCGCCTGCCAGATCGATGGCCGCCTGGTAGGCGCCGTCGTTGGTGGTGAACACGACAACGCGGCGGCCGGGCAGCACGCCGTAGCGGTGCAGGTAGGTACGAGCGGCAGCGGCCAGCATGACTCCCGGTCGATCATTGTCGGAGAAGGCGACCGACCGCTCGTGCGCGCCGGTGGCCAGGACAACGGCACGGGCCCGGATACACCACATCCGTTGCCGCGACGTTCGTTCCGGGGCGGCGGTGCCGAGGTGGTCGGTACGGCGTTCACAGGCCACGACGTAGTTGTCGTCGTAGTAACCGAAAGCCGTGGTTCGCGGCAGCACCGTGACGTCCTGGCAGCCGGCCAGTTCGGCGCACACGCCGGAAACCCAGGCTATGGGAGGCCTTCCCTCCAGCGGCGCGGTCTCGGCGAGCAGGTCGCCGCCGAGTTCGCTCTGGTCGTCGAGCAGCATCACCCTGGCCCCGGCGCGCGCCGCCGTGAGCGCCGCCAGCAGGCCCGTCGGGCCGCCACCGACCACGAGGACGTCGGCGTGTGCGTACATGGTGTCGTACCGTGCCGGATCGGGCCGACTGGTCAGCGCGCCTTTTCCGGACAGGCCGCGTGCCCGCAGGCCGGCACACACCTCAACGGTGGTCGCGGCCAGCGTTGGTTCATCGAACGGCTCCTCCACCTGCACCAGCGCGCACGGCTCGGTCACACCGCTGGCGAGAATCCCACGCGGTCGGCATGAGTGAACTCCGCGCGACACCTGATGTACGCCGTTGGCCAGCAGCGCTGAGGCCAGCGTGTCTCCCGCGTAGCCGAGGTACTCGGTGCCATCAAAGACGAACGGGATTGGGCGATCGCGGTCGATCCGTCCGGCGTTCGCGAGGCGGAATTCGTTGTCCATGTCAGGTCACCGGTGCGCTTTCCCCCGTGCGGTAGGTGGCGACGATCTGGTGGGTCCTGGTGTCGCGGACGGCGTTGAACCAACGCCGACAGGCGCTACCATGGCACCAGCGTTCGGCGAACCGACCTTGGGGATTGTCCCGGTAGAACAGGTACCGGGCCCACTGTTCGTCGGTGAGCACCGACGGATCGTCCGGATAGGACACATGTGCCTGCCCGCCATAGTGGAACTCGGTCTCGTCGCGCGGCCCGCACCATGGGCACTCGATCAGCATCAACGGTGACTCCCGGTCAGTCTCAGTGTGCGACGGCAGCGGCGCCGTGTTCGTCGACAAGGGCGCCCGTGGCGAACCGTTCGAGCGTCAGCGGGGCCGCCAGTGGGTGCGGCACACCGTTGGCGATCGTGTCCGCATAGCACCACCCGGCGCCGGGGGTGGCCTTGAATCCGCCGGTTCCCCAGCCGCAGTTGAGGTATAGGCCGTCGATCGGGGTAAGGCCGAGAATGGCGGAGGCGTCCGGAGTCACGTCGACGATCCCACCCCAGGTGCGCAGTACGTGTGCCCGGGCGAAGATCGGAAACAGTTCCAGTGCCGCGGCGAGCTGCCGCTGGATGACGTGCAGGCCGCCGCGCTGGGCGTAGGAGTTGTACTGGTCGATGCCCGCGCCCATCACCAGTTCACCTTTGTGCGCCTGGCTGACGTAGACGTGCACGGCGTTGGACATCACCACTGTCGGATGCACTGGCTCCAGCAGCTCGGAGACCAGGGCCTGCAGCGGGTGGCTCTGTACAGGCAACCGGAGGCCGGCCATCTCGGCCAGCACGCTGGAGTGCCCCGCCGCGCACAGCGCGACCTTTCGCGCGGTGAGCAAGCCGCGCGTCGTGCTGACTCCGGTCACGCGGCCGCTGTCCACCTCGATCCCGGTGACCTCGCAGTCCTGGATGAGGTCGACGCCGAGACGGTCGGCGGCTCTTGCGAATCCCCAGGCCACGTAATCATGTCTTGCGATTCCGGCTCGTGGTTGGTACGTCGCGCCAAGGACCGGATAGCGGACGTCGGGGGAGATGTTGAGGATCGGGCAGATCTCCAGGGCCTGTCGAGGATCCAGCCATTCCGCGTCGATCCCGTTGAGCCGGTTGGCGTTGACCCGACGAACGCCCTCGCGCACATCCTGCGGACTGTGCGCGAGGTTGAGCACACCACGCTGGCTGAACAGGATCGGGCAGTCCAGGTCGTCGGCGAGCCCCTCCCACAGCTTCATGGCGTGCTCGTAGATTCCGGCGCTGGCATCCAGCAGGTAGTTCGACCGGATGATGGTGGTGTTCCTCGCCATATTGCCGCCGGCGAGCCAGCCCTTGTCGACCACCGCGACGTCGGTGATGCCGTGGTTGCGGGCCAGGTAGTACGCGGTGGCGAGGCCGTGTCCACCACCGCCGACTATCACGACGTCGTAGCCGCGCTTGGGTTCCGGATCGCGCCACAGCGTCGCCGGCAGCTCGGGTACCGCGTCGGCGGTGTCCTGCGCGGTCATCGGATGGCTTCCCTCCGCATCGGTACCGCTCAGCTCCGCAGCCTGGCCATGCCAGGATCGAACAGGGGTTCCTCGGCCACGGTCGCCGGCAGTCGCGCGTCGAAATAGCCGATGTGGACCGCCTCACCGGGGCGTACGAGTTCCGCGGGCAGCCAGGCGTAGGCGATGCTCCTGCCCACGGTGTGACCGTAACCAGCACTGGTGACGTACCCGACGCGGTGCTCGTCCCGGTACACCGGTTCGGAGCCCATCATCACCGTGTCCGGATCGTCCAGCGTGAGACAGGCCAGCCGCCGCCGCACTCGGTCCCGGCGCCGCATTACCGCGTCACGGCCGAGGAACTCCGGCTTGTCCAGTTTCACGGCAAAGCCGAGACCAGCCTCGTAGGGGTCGTGCTCGAAGGTCATGTCGATGCCGAAGGAGCGGTAGCCCTTCTCAAGGCGCAAGCTGGTGAAGGCCCCACGCCCAGCCGCGATGATCTGGTGCGGCTGGCCGGATTCCCAGAGCAGGTCCCACAGGGTGCGGCCGAGGTCGGCGGTGGTGTACAGCTCCCAGCCCAGTTCTCCGACGTAGGACACACGCAACGCGGTGACCGCGACGGTGCCGAGGTAGGCGGTGCGGGCCCGGAAGTACTTCAGGCCGGCATTGGAGAAGTCCGCGTCGGTCAGGGGTTGCAGCACGTCACGCGCCTTCGGTCCCCACAATCCCAGGCAGCAGGTGCCGGCGGTGATGTCGCGGACCGACACCGAGCCGTCGGCGGGAACATGCCGGTTCAGCCAGTCGAGGTCGAGGTTGCCGTTGGCGCCGAGCTGGAACCGGTGTCGCCCCAACCTGGTCACCGTGATGTCGCTGCGGACGCCGCCGTCGACGTCGAGCAGAAGACAGTACGTGACCGATCCGACGGACTTGTCCACGTTGCCGGTGCACAGTCGTTGCAGGAAGGTGGTGGCGCCCACGCCGGTGACCTCCAGCCGGGTCAGCGCCGTCATGTCGTAGAGCGCCACCGCCTCACGGGTGTGCTGTGCCTCGGCGGCCACGATCGGCGACCAGTACCTGCCGGCCCACTCGTCGGGCACGGGAATATCCCGTCCCGCAACGAGCCCGGCGTTGGCTTCGTACCACTGCGGACGCTCCCAGCCGGAGGCCTCGAGGAAGACCGCGCCCAGCTCGCGCTGTCGTTCGTAGAAGGGCGCGGTACGGATGGGTCGCGGGGCTTCCATCGGCTCCAGCGGATGTTTGACGTCGTAGACCTCGACGAAGTTCTGGCAGCCCCGGGTCAGCACGTAGTCGGGGGCCAGCTGATGGGCCTGGAACCGGTTGACGTCGCACTCGTGCAGGTCGAAGGAGGAGCAGTGGCCGTCGACGAGCCATTCGGCCATCGCACGACCGACACCCGCGGAATGGGTCACCCACACCGCCTCGGCGACCCAGAACCCCTGGACCTCGGGTGACTCGCCGAGCAGCGGCATGTTGTCGGGGGTGAACGAGAACAGGCCGTTGATGCCGTCGTCGACCGTGGTGTCCCGCGCCGCGGGCAGCAGCGACAGGGTTTCCGCCCACGCCGGAGCGAAGTCCTCGACGGTGAACGCGAGCACCGAGGGCATGGCCGACTCGGCGCCGGGGAGGTCGCTCACCGCGACCGGCATCGGCCGGTGACCGTAGTAGCCGATATCGAGGCGGTCGAACCGTTCCCGGTAGTACAGGTCGGCTTCCTGATGACGCAGGATGGGATGGGTGACTTCCTCCGCGCTGCCCCCGTTAGCGGGCAGCGGGGTGGTCCACGCGAGTTGATGAGCCAGCGGTGTCAGCGGAAGCGCCATGCCGACCATGCCGGCGATCCGCGGTCCCCAGATGCCGGCGCAGCACACCACGACGTCGGCATCGATCTCGCCGTGGTCGGTGCGCACCCCGGTAACCCGGCCGTCGACGGACCGCACGTCGAACACTTCGGTCCGGTCACGCACCCGCACACCGCGTGCCTGGGCCCGCCGCAGTTGCGCCGCGACGGCCCGCACCGCCTTGGCTACACCGTCGGTCGGAACGTGCAGCCCGCCCAGAACCCGGTCCTCGTCCAGCAGGGGGAACAGGCGCACGCATTCCGCTGGCGGCGCCATGTGGGCGTCGATGCCGGCGGCGGCGAGCCAGCCGTGGCGGCGGTGCAGGTCGGCCAGCCGCCGCGGTGTCGTCGCGACCTCGAGGCCGCCGACCTGAAGAAAGCAGGGCTGGCCGTCGACGTTGAGCGAGTACAATTTCTCGACGGTGTACCGGGCCATCGAGATCATCGCCCTGGAGGCGTTCACCTGGAACACCAAACCCGGCGCGTGCGAGGACGAGCCGCCGGATTCGGGAAGCCTGCCCCTCTCCACGACGGTGATGTCGCGCCAGCCGCGGCAGGACAACTCGTCGGCAAGGGCAGCACCGACAACGCCGGCGCCGATGATGACGACGCGCGGTTCGGTCATGCAGGCCTCCACGACGCGCCAGATCGAACGCAGCGCGCTATACGAAACAATGGGCGCAATACGCAACGAGCGTCCACCGCGGCTGATGTCATGTCAAGGGTCCGTCTCGGTGCAGACCAGGCTCGTCAGTGCCCGGAAAACGGCTGCCGGCGGGCGACTCGTTGCGCCATGGCACGGCTCAGCCGGTCCGCGGCGCACTGGTCTCCGACAGTGCGCGCCCCTTGGTCTCCGGTGCCCACAGCAGGCAGGCGAGCCAGCCAAGCAAGGTCAGCGCGGCGCCGATCAGCATGGTGCGGCCGATCCCGAGACGGTCCAGCCCAACGGGAAGCAGATAGGTTCCGGCGGCGGCGCCGAGCCGGCTGATGGCGGTGGCGAGTCCGACGGCACTGGCCCGTACCGATGTCGGGAACAGTTCATTGGGATAGGTCCATTCCAGGACGGTTGGACCGCCGGAGAACAAGGCGTAGGCGCACAGGCACGCGATGACGAACCAGATCGGGCCGGAGGGAAAGATCCCCAGCAATGCGAAGGGCACCAGCATCGCGGCGAAGGACCACACGATGACCGGGCGCCGGCCTCGGTTCTCCACCCACCGCAGCGCGGGCAGGCAGCCGATCACGAAAACCAGACTGATCACCGCGGACACCAGGTTGCTCGCGTTGCCGCTGGTGAGACCGAAGGCGGCGAGGATGGCCGGTCCGAAGGTGTAGATCGCGAACAGAGGAGTGACCTGGGCGAGGTAGAAGAATCCGCAGAACAGTGTGCGGCCACCGTAGCCGCCGCGGAACAGTTGGCGCAGGCCGATCCCGGCGTCCGCGTCGTCGCTGCCCTCGGTGATCCACGTGAGCGGAACATCGGCACCGAAGACCCGGCGTACGACTCGGCGGGCGTCCTCGACCCGCCCTTTGCTGATCAGCCACCGCGGCGACTCCGGCGTCCCGATGCGTGCGAGCACCGTGACCAGGCCCGGCACCGCGGCACTGGCCAGGATCCAGCGCCACTGGTCAGGACCCCACAGTTGCACCATCGCGTAGCCGACGAAGTAGGCCATCATGGCGCCGAGGTACCAGAACGTGATGGTGACACCGAGCATCTTGGCCCGGCTGTCGCGTGGCAGCCATTCGGCCAGCAATGTGGTGGCGATCGGGTAATCGGCGCCGACGGAGAGCCCGAGCACGAACCGCAGGACGATGAGCTGCCAGCCGTCGGTGACGAAGGCGCACAAGACCGATGCCACGACGAGCACCACCAGGTCGATCGTGTACATCACCTCGCGTCCGACCCGGTCGGTGACCGGCCCGAAAACCAGCCCGCCAACGAGGATGCCGATCAACGCGGCCGCGCCAACCAGCCCTGCGGATACCTCGGAAAGCCGCAGGTCCGCGGTCATCCCGGCCATCGCGACACCGATGATCGACAGTGCGTAGCCGTCCAGGAACGGACCACCGGAACACTGCAGGGTCAGCCGGGTGTGGAACCGGGAATGGGGAGCGTCGTCGAGGTAGTTCGCGGACCGGGACGAGTGGGGCGCTTGCGGCATCGTGACTCCTGACTCCGGCACGCGGTTGCCGGCCGACGGTGCTGTGGTTCAGGGTCCCGGGACGTAGCCCAGTCGCCCGCTGATCTCGTCGGCGCCCTCGCGCAGCGTTTCGGCCACCGCCGCGAACGACTCGGTGCGCAGCCGGTAGGACGGACCCGAGGCGCTGACGGCGGCCACCACGGTGCCATCGCGGTCGCGAATGGGTGCGGCGACGGCGTTCAGCCCCACCTCCAGTTCTTCGGCTGTGCACGCCCAGCCCCGCTTACGGACGTCGCTGAGCTCGGTACGCAATCGAGTGCGGCTGGTGACGGTGTTGGGCGTGAATCTGTCCAGACGGCGACCGAGAATGGCAGTCCTCTCTCCGCCGGACGCCCAGGCGAGCAGGATCTTGCCACTGGAGGTCGCGTGCAGCGGGGTGCGCTGGCCGATCCAGTTCTGCACGGCCACCGCCGCGTTTCCCTGATCCTGGGTGATGTTCATGGCGGCGTCGGTGTCCAGCACCGCGACGTTGACGGTCTCGTTCAGCGTGGCGGCGAGCTCCCGGCAGACGGGTCGGCTTTCTTCGGCGAGATCCAACCGGGCGGTGGCCGCGCCGGCGAGTCGGACAAGGCCGGCCGCGAGACGGTACTTGCCGCGCTCGACGAGTTGCTCGACGAGTTGATGCCGTTCCAGCGCACCGAGAAGGCGGAACGCGGTGGACTTGTGCACGGCGAGCTCGCCGGCGATGTCGGTGACACCGAGCTCGCCGTGTTGGGCGAGGATCCGCAGAATGGTCAGTGCACGGTCGACCGACTGCACCTGACTTGCCGCGTCGCTGCCGTGCTGGCGCTTATGTGATGGTCGCGCCCGCTCCCGGACGGAGAGCCTGCTGTTGCTCATGGCGCAACTCTAATCGCTTCGTGTGCTGGTGCGGCGAAATCGTTGACGGCGCGGCGGGCACCGGGCATGCTGTCTCGCGCAGCACACGGAGTTGTGTAGTGCACAACAACGGTCTGATCAGCAGCCGCCGGAAAGGCCCGCCATGACCGGTAGCACGAACTCACCAGCCAGCCTGATCGCCACGCTTCCGGGTCGCTACTACGCCGACAGGGATGTGTTCGCGGCCGAACAGGAGAACATCTTTGAGCGGCTGTGGTTCGCCGTCGCGCGCTCGGCGGAACTGGACAGACCCGGCGCGTTGCGCACCGTTGACGTTGGCAGGGAGAACGTGCTCCTGCTGCGTGGCCATGACGGCCGGTTACGTGCCTTCCTCAACGTGTGCCGGCACCGGGGCGCCCGCCTGTGCACCGAGACTTCGGGGCAGGTCAAGCGGGTTGTGCGGTGTCCATACCACGCCTGGACCTACGGGCTGGACGGAAAGCTGGTCGCCGCGCCGAACCTGGCCACGATGGCCGATGTCAACCGGGACGAGTACGGACTTGTGTCCGTCCACGTGCGCGACTGGCTCGGCTACACCTGGGTCTGTCTGGCCGATGTGCCCCCCAGCTTCGAGGAGACCGTGGTGGGCGCGGTGGCCCAGCGGCTCGGCGGAGCGGAGCAGATCGATGCGTGGGACATCGCATCGCTCACGCTGGGGCGCCGGATCACCTACGACGTCAAGGCCAACTGGAAGGTCATTGTCGAGAACTTCATGGAGTGCTACCACTGCGCGGCCATCCATCCAGAACTCGTCTACGTGCTGCCGGAGTTCGCCAACGGCTACGCGGCGCAGTACTACGTCGGTCACGGGGCCGCGTTCAGGGACACCGTGGAGGGCTTCACGGTCGACGGTCGTCCCGGCTTCGACAAGCTGGCCGGTGTGGACACCGAGAAGGACCGCCGGTACTACGCGATCACCGTGCCTCCGCAGGTGTTCATCAATCTCGTTCCGGATCACGTGATCTTCCATCGGATGTATCCGGTCGCCGCCGACCGTACCGTCATCGACTGCGACTGGCTCTATGTCGAGGAACTCGTGGCGAGTGGCCGGGATGTGTCCCACTCGGTCGAGCTCTTCCACCGGGTCAACCAACAGGACTTCGACGCCTGCGAACGCTGCCAGCTCACCATGTCCTCGCGGGCCTACGCCAACGGCGGCGTGCTCGTCCCCGCCGAACACCACATCACCTCGTTCCACAGGTGGGTCACCGACCACCTCGGTGACAGCACGGACTGAGCCCCTGTGTTGACTCAGGGGTGGTCGGAGAGGACCTCGTCAATCGTCCGCCTGGCACGGGCGGCTAGCACAGGGTTGGTGTTCTGGTAGTACGGCACCTGGATCAGGGCGACCGACAGGGCCCAGGCGCGACCGCGCAGCCACGTGGCATCGTCGACGGCGAGGCTGCCCCGGAAGACGTTCCGTGCCTCGGCGGAGAAAAGGTTCCACGCGACCATCAGGTCGCAGGCCGGATCGCCGACACCGAGCGCCCCGAAGTCGACAACGGCGCCGAGCCGGCCTCGACGAACCAGGAGGTTACCCGGTGCGAGGTCCCCGTGGATCCACACGGACGGGCCGTGCCACGGCGGCGTGTTCAAGGCTGTCTCCCACACTTTGGTCACGGAACTGGTGTCCCGCATGCCGTTCAGGGCCGTGATCGCCTCGCGAGTGGGTTCCTCGCGCGTGGTCAGTGGTGCCCCACGGAAGAAGTTGCCTGCCCCGCAAGCAGGTCCGTTAGTGGGATCAAGCCGCCGCAGGGCCGTGACGAATCCAGCCAAGGTGCGCGCCGCTAGCCGCGTGTCAGTGATGCGGGCGACGGTGGCGTCGTGCCCGTCCAGCCATCGGTACACCGACCAGCACCAGGGATAGCCCTCCGCCGGTGCGCCCCTGCCGACCGGGGTAGGGATGGACAGAGGCAGGTGCGGTGCGAGTCGCGGCAGCCACCGCTGTTCCTTGTCGACCTGTGTCGCCGCCGCGGGAACACGGGGAAGCCGCACGACCATGTCGGCGCCGAGCCGGTACATCGCGTTGTCCGTCCCCGACGAAGCCACCGACTGGACAGCAAGGCCTGTCCACGCGGGAAACTGCGTGGCGAGCAGCCGCCGCACGAGGGGCACATCGGTGGCCACCTCGTCGTTGTGCATTCCCGTCGTCATGGACACCTTCCTACCGGTTCGGCCCCCGCCGCCGTCCAGCGATATTGGATTGAGCAGCTGGCAAGGAACGGATACCGTGCTGGCCGTGTTCATGTGTATCGCGCTGACGAGGTTGCGCCGCGTATAGCGGCGGCCGTCTGACCTCTACCCAAGACGCTCCGCCGCCTCAGCGAGTACTCGCCGGGCGGGATGTTCGACGCCCTCCGCCTCAGCCAATGCCGCGGAGAACACAGTGCCATCACCCCACCGCGGCCGACACGAGTTCGGCCAGAACTTCCTCGGTGACGCCAGCGTCGTCGATGCCGTCATCGACCTCGTCGATCGCACGGCCGGACCTATCATCGAGATCGGGCCCGGTGACGGTGCCCTGACTCTGCCGCTGCAGAAACTGGGCAGACCACTGATCGGAATCGAAATCGACCGGCGGCGCGCTGCGGCGCTGGCGCGCCGGGTGAACCGGTCGACCACGATCGTCGCGGCGGACTTCCTGCGGTACCCGCTCCCGCGGACACCCCATGTACTCGTCGGAAACCTTCCGTTCCATCAGACGACCGCGATGCTGCGCCGTGTTCTCCACGTACCGGGGTGGACCCACGCGGTCCTGCTGGTGCAGTGGGAGGTCGCGCGCCGTCGAGCGGGCGTCGGAGGTGCGACGATGATGACGGCACAGTGGTGGCCGTGGTTCGAGTTCGGCCTGGTCCGCCGGGTGCCGGCGGCGGCGTTTCACCCACGGCCCGGTGTCGACGGCGGACTGCTGACTGTTGCCCGCCGCGACCGGCCGCTGGTGGACGACTCGGAGATGCCGCGATATCAGGACTTCGTCCACCGAGTGTTCACCGGGCGGGGACGAAACCTCGCCCAGATCATCCCGACCGCGTGTCCTGAGGTCCCGAAGTCGCACGTCTTGGCCTGGTTGCGAAGTCACCAGGGCCGTCGGCCGTCTCTGCCCAAGGAGCTCACTGCTCGACAGTGGGCGAGCCTGTTCCTTGTTCGGACGGCCGCGCTCACGGGGCGTGGTAGCCACGCGCGGTGACCTCGAGGCGGCTTCGCGGCGTGCGGCTGACCTTCGGCATGGCAGGTCCTGTCGGCGGCTTTCTCGGACGGTTGCGCGCCGGCAAGATCCACAGAATGGTGGACACCGAAGCTGTCTCACTCAGGACCTATGTCGAGACGCACGAGAGTTGCGATCGTGGAGAGCGGAACGGGTCGGGGCATGAGGATATGGAGGCCGTCTATGCGAGCCGTCGCCGTCACAGCCGCGGTGCCACCCGTGATCTCGTGACGAGGCCACGCGCCCGCGTGGCGCTCGCGAGTGACCGGGGCAGCGCGGCGGCGCGGGATGTTTCGCCGAGTCGAGAGCCGGCAATAGTCGAAGTATGGCCAGTATCGGATACTTCCTGTCCAGCGAGGAGTTCGGCCCGCGCGAGTTGGCCCGGCAGGCCAGGCTTGCCGAGCAGCACGGATTCGAGCGCTTGTGGATCTCAGATCACTACCACCCATGGAACGCCCAGCAGGGCCATAGCCCGTTCGTGTGGTCGGTGATCGGTGCGTTGTCGGAGGTGACCAGCCTCCCGATCACCACGGCGGTAACCTGTCCGACCGTCCGCATCCATCCGGCGGTGCTCGCCCAGGCCACGGCGACCGCGGCGGTGCAGTGCCAAGGCCGTTTCGTGTTCGGCGTCGGCAGCGGTGAAGCCCTCAACGAGCACATCCTGGGAGGTCCATGGCCCAACACCGACATTCGGCTGTCCATGCTCGAAGAGGCCGTTGAAGTGATTCGAGCACTGCACCGCGGGGGAGTCGTCTCGTACGAGGGCCGGCACTACACGGTCAACCAGGCCCAGGTGTACACGCTTCCCGAGCAGCCGGTACCCATCTACGTGTCCGGTTTCGGTCCCAAGGCGGCCGAGTTGGCGGGCAGGATCGGAGACGGGTTCATCTGCGTGAAGCCCGAAGCTGACCTGGTCCGTGCGTTCCGTCAGTCCGGCGGCGGCGATCGGCCGGCACAAGGCGGATTCAAGGTCTGCTACGCGCCCGACCGCGACCGGGCGATCACCACAGCTCACCGTCTGTGGGCAAATCAGCAGCTTCCGGGTGAATTGGCACAGGTTCTGCCAACTCCGCAACACTTCGAGCAGGCGAGTTCGCTGGTGACGCCAGAGATGATCGCGTCGGTGACGCCATGTGGACCGGACCCAGAGCTCTACCTGCGGTCGCTCCAGGAATACCTGGACGCCGGATACGACGAAATCTATGTCCAGCAGATCGGCCCTGAACAGGACGAGTTCTTCCGCTTCTGGGAAGAGCAGATCAGGCCACGGTTGTCCCGGGAGGTGTCGGCGGCAATGGGGTGACAATTGGCACAGTGTCGCCGCCCCGCTGTTTGGCCTATGTGGACATTGGGTATTACACGATTGTCGGTAGGACTCGACGCGGAGGTGTATGGTGCTCGGCTTGCTTGGTTTTCTCCTGGTGGTGTGGCTGATCTGCGCCATCGTGGGCGCCCTGCTGAAGGGCATGGCCTGGCTGCTGGTGCTCGGCGTTGTGCTGTTCATCGGTACAGCCGTGGTGGGGTGGGTCAATCGGAAGGCGCTCGGCCGCCGTTGACTTGTTTCCTTTCGGTGACACCTACAGGGAAGGGACACGACAATGAGCAACTCGTCAGTTCTGTCGAAGCTGGTCAGTCCTGAGGAACTGAGAAAAAGAGTCGGGGACACCCGCGAAGCAGTGGGCCAGATGACCCACGACGGCGTGGACAAGGTCCACCACGGGGCCGCCAGGGCCACCAAG
>Ga0213875_10001650_pt1 | contig 14067 bp, 8 predicted proteins | sample BarmaccomBMRX_R8_FD_160105 | JGI IMG/M metagenome (GOLD analysis project Ga0213875, IMG submission 160105) | Root-associated microbial communities from Barbacenia macrantha in rupestrian grasslands, the National Park of Serra do Cipo, Brazil - RX_R8 | ecosystem: Host-associated > Plants > Roots... | reverse complement strand
TACGGTGTCAGCAAGTCTTCGATCGAGAAGGACCTGAACCGCAAGCTCGAGATGGCCGCTCTGATATCGGTACGCCTGACACCCCGCTAGAAGTAAGCTGATACTTTCCTACCAGAAACATCCGTCCTTCCAGCGTTACCAAAAGACCGGCGGCCCTGACGGGCTTCCGGTCTTTTCTGTTCTATAACCGCCCGTCCCCGCCTTGACAGGGTCCTTCTCGTTTACCTATAGTGCAGAAGGGCTTCGGAGCCTCTGACCAGCTTTGTTTGCCCAGCGGCAAGCAGGGGAGGGTTCCCGGCGGGAGGGATTGTGAAATCGTTAATCAAATACGTCTTCCTGGTTTTTGTAAGCCTCTGTTTTGCGACCGCTGCATGGGCTCAAGAGGGATCTATCACCGGTTCGGTGCGTGACAGCACGGGAGCCGTCATTCCCAATGCAAACGTCACCGTCACCAATATCCAGCAAGGATTCGTTCGAACAGTAACAACTAACAACACCGGCGAATACCTTGTTCCCGGACTTCCAGCGGGCCTCTATAACATCGCAATTAAGGCGCCGGGATTCGATGAATACCTGGTGAAAGATCTCATATTACGCGTGGCGGAGAAAGCTCGCGCGGATGCTGCCCTGACACTCGGCCAAGTGAGCACGGAGGTAACCGTTGCGGGCGCGAACGTCGCGCAGGTGCAGACGGAATCCGCCGAGCTATCAGGCGTCGTCACCAACAAGCAGATCAATCAGCTGGTTCTCAACGGCCGTAACTTTACTCAATTGATCACCCTCATTCCGGGCGTGAGCAATCAGACCAATCAGGACGAAGGAACTGTCGGCGTGAACGGCAGTGTCTTGTTTAGCGTGAATGGCGGCCGCACCGAGTACAACAACTGGGAGCTCGATGGCGGCGACAACATGGATAACGGCAGCAACGGAACTTTGAACACTTACCCGAACCCCGACGCCGTTGCCGAAGTAAAAGTCTTGACCTCAAATTACGGCGCGCAGTACGGGAGAAACGGCTCGGCGACCATTGAGACCATCACGAAGTCCGGAACCCGTGATTTCCATGGCGATGTTTTCGAATTCGTTCGCAACGATGATTTCAACGCCAGAAACTTCTTCCAAACTACCCGCCCCGAGTATAGGAAGAACGACTACGGCTACACTCTCGGTGGACCGGTCTTCATACCGAAGCTGTACAATACCAACCGCCAGAAAACATTCTTCTTCTTCTCCGAAGAATGGCGCAAGGATCTCGTTCCCGGTCAAACTTTTAACCAGCAGGTGCCCTCCAACGACGAGCGCGGCGGCAATTTTTCGGATGTTTGCCCCTCGGCCGGCAGCGCTGTTAATACGACTACTTACCCGAATTGCCCAGTGAATTCGGCTACCGGTTCTTACTTTCCGAATAATCAAGTGCCGGTGACCTCTCAGGCGCAAACATTACTGAAGCTGATCCCCGCTCCGACGGTTGGATCTGGAGCGCAATCGTTCTTTAACGCTGCTCCTGCTCAAGCGACAAATTGGCGGGAAGAGTTGGCGCGGGTCGATGAAAACATCACGGAGAAAGAACGGTTCTTTTACCGCTTTATTCACGACTCGTGGGGTACGGTCACTCCGACACCGCTTTGGGGAAATTTAACCGGCAGCTTCCCAACCGTCGAAACCAGTTTCGTGGGTCCCGGCGTGAGCATGGTGGCGAATCTCACCTCCACGCTCTCTCCTTCGCTGGTGAATGAGTTCATGTTTAGCTACACCACTGATCACATCTTCCTGAATGCGATTGGCCCCGTGCAGCGCCCCAGCGATTTCCAGATGCCCGGTATTTTCAACAATGGATTCCGCGGCCTGCTGCCCAACGTGCAGATCGAAAATACAGCGGAATATGGCGGAGGATTCAGCGCACCCACTGGCTATTTCCCTTGGAATAACGCTAACCCGACCTTCACTTACAAGGACAACATCACCAAAATCCTCGGCGCGCACAATCTTTTCACTGGCGTCTATTTCGTCGCGGCGCAAAAAAATGAAGATAACTCGAATTTTCAAGACGCGCAGGGCACTTTGACCTTCAATGGAACCGCTTCCGGAAGCACTGGAAATGGATTTGCCGATTTCCTCATCGGTGATATCTACTCGTTTGATCAAACCAACTTAGTCACGAAATATTACAACCGATATAAGATCGTCGAACCTTACATTCAGGATGATTGGCACGTTACAAGAAAGTTAACTCTGAACTTGGGTCTGCGCATCAGCTTGTTCGGCACTTATCGCGAGAAGTACAAACAAGCTTACAATTGGGTGCCGAACGTTTACAATCCAGCCGATGCACCCGTATACGGGCCGAATGGCCTCGTCAGCGGCAATCCCTTCGATGGAATTGTGCAGTGCGGGGTCGGCGGAGTTCCGCGCGGTTGTTTAACCGGTCACCTCTTTAATCCTGCACCGCGCTTCGGTTTCGCTTATGACCCGGTGGGCGACGGAAAAACCTCGATCCGCGGCGGATACGGCATCTTCTTCGAGCACACCAATGGCAACGAGGGCAATACGGAATCCCTTGAAGGCAGCGCACCCCTGGTGCAGAACATCACTGAATACAACATTCCAAGCTATACCGGCATTTTCTCCACCGGCTCCATTTCCGGCCCGCTAAACGAAATCGAAATTCCCACCCGAGCAATCTGGCCCTACGTTCAGCAGTGGAATTTCAGCGTTCAGCGCCAGCTCCCGACAAATACCGTGCTCACGGTTGCATACGCAGGCAGCAAGGGCACGCACCTCACGGATCAAGTCGACTCAAACCAAATTTTTCCCGTACCGGCTTCCCAAAATCCATATCCAGCGGGTCAACCGATCAGCGCTAACGACTGCAGCAGTCTCTCTGTCAACGGCAATCCAGTTACAGGACAAGCCCTCAACAATCTCAACGTGGCGTGCGGCAACGTATCGCCGAATCTCTATCGCCCCTATCAGGGTTTTGGAAACATAACCTACTTAGAGGATGAGGCGAATTCGAATTACAACTCCATGCAGGTTTCCGCACGACGATACGTGGGCCGCTTGCAGTTGAGTCTCGCTTACACTTGGAGTCACGCTATCGACGATTCTTCAGACCGGAGCGATGGCAGTTTTGTAAACTCCTACAATCTCGAAGGTAGTCGCGCCAGCTCGACTTTCGATCAACGTCATCTGTTGAATATCACCTATGTGTACGACCTGCCGTTTTTCACCAGCCGGGGAATGCTTCACTCGCTTTTAGGAGGGTGGCAGTGGTCTGGAATTGTCACATATCAATCCGGCACGCCCTTCAGCGTTACTAACTCCGCCTACGGTGACAACGCCGGAGTTGGTAATAGCCTTGGTTCGGGTTCATATGTGGACGTGATCGGCAACGCATATTCCAAACCCGCCGTCACCCAAGTCGCGGGTATCCTTGGTCCGCTGCTCTATAATCCCGCCGCTTTTGCCGAACCAACCGGACTAACATTCGGCGATGCTGGACGGAATATTTTGAACAGTCCAAGCCGTACAAACTTCGACATGGGTTTATTCAAGCACTTTGCCATATCGGAGAATCGCTCAATCGAGTTCCGCGCGGAAGCCTTCAACGTTTTTAATCACACGCAATGGCTCCCGATGAACATCAACGGGAACACATCAGCAAATGTCTCAGCAAGCTGCTATGCCGGGCCCAACAATTCAGCAGGCGACCCGAGTTGTATCGCCACTCAATCATTCTTGCATCCGCCGGGCGCGCACAATCCGAGGATTTTGCAACTCGGAATGAAGTTTCTGTTCTGAGAACCACTAGTGCACCAGCGCGAATGCATACAGGGTATCTCCGGCGCCGAGGACTAAGTACTGCCGGCCATCCAGCTCGTAAGTCATTGGACCGTTACTTACTGCCGCCGGCAAATGTATGTGCCAGAGGATTCGCCCTGTTCCGGGATCCCACGCAACAAAATTTCCAGAAGGATCGCCGCTGAATAGGAGCTTGCCCGCGGTCGTCAGGATTCCGGAAACCGCTTGTCCTTTACCTGGAAATTCGTGGCTCCAGCGGATTTTGCCCGTCTGATAGTCGATCGCTTCCAGAACTGCCTGCGACCAGAGATTTCTCCCGCTACCTCCATATCCTTCGGGCCGCTCGTCAGTATCGGTGAGATACCCGATGCTGAATCCTTTCAGCGCATTTACGTAGAATAGGCCGAGCTCAGGATCAAAGCTAGGCGCAAACCAGTTGGTCCCTCCGATCGCGCTGATATTGAGCAGCGCCCCATCAGGCTGTGGCTCTTTTTTCTGATTGGGGATTGGCTGCCCCGCGGAATCAGTCCCGTCAGACCAATTCGTTCCCGTAAACGGGGCGCTCACTAAATTTTTTCCGTTCGTCCGATCCAGAACAAAAAAGTAGCCGTTTCTGGCCGCCTGGGCCAGCATCTTTCGTTTCTCGCCATGGAACTCGCCATCGAATAGCACCGGAGTTTCGACGTCGTCCCAATCATGCGTGTCGTGCGGCGATCCCTGGAAATACCAGACCAGCTTGCCCGTGTCCGGATTGAGCGCGACAATCGAACACGTCCAAAGATTGCTGCCCTTCCGCCCTTGCCCGGCGTACACAGGGTTTGGATTACCCGTGCCCCAATACAGCAGGTTCAATTCCGGGTCATAGGTACCGGGGAGCCAAGTCATCCCTCCGCCGTGTCCCATCGCGCCTGCATTCGGCCAGGTTTCCGCTCCAGGTTCGCCCATTTGTGGCTCGGTATTCCAACGCCACTGCAGAGCTCCCGTTTCCGGATCACGAGACTCGAGATAGCCCGGGACATCCATCGCGTCACCACCGACTCCTACAACCACGTGATTGCGAATCACCATCGGCGCCATTGTCGTGAAGTACTGCAGCTTCACATCGGCAATCTGGACTTTCCATCGCTCCGTTCCGTCCTTCGCGTTTAAACAAATGAACCAGCCGTCCGGAGCCAGGAAGTAGAGCCAGTTGCCGTACATACCCACCCCTCGGTTTCCGACTAGATGGCCCCCTTGATCCTTCCATCGGTAATGCCACAGCTCCTCGCCTGTGCGAGCGTCCACTGCCCAGACGTGATCCGGAACCGTGAAGTAAAGAATTCCGTTCACTTCTAACGGGGTGCATTTGATCTGCGTCGGCCCCACGCCTCGCATCGCACCTACATCGGTGCGATACATCCAGGCGATCGCCAGGGAGCCAATATTTGAGGAGTTGATCTGTGAAAGCGCGCTGAAGCGCCGCCCGGAATAGTCGCCATTGTAAGTGCGCCAATCCTGCCCGAAACATACCACCGCCACAAGGGCCGTCACAGTTGCCGCGCTTAGCCACGAAGCATGCTTCATTTCAACGTCACCAAATACGCGAGTAAGTTGTGCATATCGGCGTCTGTGTATTGACTCAGCAATTCGCGATGAGCGCGCAGCGGATCGTCAATCTCAACATTCACCGAATCGCGCGGCCAAGAATGAAAAATCCCCGAAGAATCGTACATCGAAATCGTGAAATCGTCGATTCGCTTCAATGTGCCCGAAACGGTCTGACCTGCCGCGGAAGTAACGGTGACTTTTGAGGGCGGCGGGTCCGCCGGATACAAGAACTGTGCCTGTAAATCTGCCGGCTCGAACTTACCGGCGATGTGCGCGAGATCTCCTGTCGGCGAGTGGCACTGAGTGCAGCGTCCTTTTCCATTGAAATACTCTTGTCCGGCTTTCGCATTGCCCGTTAAGACATTCTGCATCTTGTAGCCAAATCGATTGGCGGCCTGTTCCACCCGGGCGTGCAGGAACTCGGCAATGTCGTAACTCTGTGCATCCGTCAGGCCTGCAAAAGCGGGCATTCCCTTTTCAGGCCGGCCCGTGTGAAGAAAGCGCCCCAGCAGCTCGCCCCTGTCATCGTGAAGCACCAGAGTGGAACGAAGCAGGTCGGGACCTTCAGCGCCTGTCGCATTGTTCCCATGACAAAAACCGCAACTCTGCACGAAAAGCTTTTGGCCGCGCGCTGCAGCTGCGAGATCCGGAACAGGACCCAATCCCAGAAATTCACGGCCGTGCTCCGCTCGATTGCTCTGCGGGCCCGAGTGCTGGGCCTGACCTGTAACTTGCAACGCGCTGGCTACCAACAGCGCAACACAGGAAAACGTGATTCTACTGCGCAGCCCACGCGAGACCATCCGCGCCTTTGCCCGCATCGATCAATTTCTGTACTTTCCAACCCGCTAAATCGATTGCCGCGACCTTGTGACTTACGTTGCAGGAGACGTACGCCACCTGATTATCCGGTCGCACAAGAATCTCTTGAGGCGCGCTCGGCACATCCACGGTCCGCACAACTTTCAAGGCCTCGAGATCCACCACGGCTACTTTGTTTTCGTGCGGTACTGCCACCAGGAGCCACCGTCCATCCTGTGTGGACGCAGTTCCATAACCAGTACCCGGCAACGGCACCCAAGCCTTTACCTTATTGGTTGCTGTATCGATCACCGCCAATCGCGGCTTAGTTTGATCGGACGTAAAAACCATGCTGTCGTCCTTTGAAATAGAAATTCGCTGCGTTTCGGAAGAAATGGGAATTACCGCGATAGTCTTTCGGGCTTCCAGATCCAAAACGGAGACGGTACCTGGCCCAACGTTCGCCGTGTATCCACGCCGTCCATCGTGCGAGATCGCAAGCATATGCGATTCATCCTGTCCCGTCGGAACGGAACCCGCAATTTTCAAAGTTCGAGGATCAACGATCGTCACCGACTTATCCAGCTCAGTCGTGATGTAGAGCATGCCATCTTTTGGGCCGAACAGAACGCAGTGGGGTCGCACGCCATGCCCGAAATCTACATCTCCAATCACCTTGCGAGCCGCTATGTCGATGACGACCATATTCCGGCCATCGGTCCCAGGTTTCCCGACACCCGAGTTGCCGTACATGGGAACGTAAGCTGTTTTTCCATCCGGAGAAGCAATCACTTCATGTCCTGTGATGCCGCCCTCAGGTACCGTCGCGACTTGCTCGCCGGCATTGGCGTCAATAATGCTGAGATCGCGATCTCCCTGGTTCGCCACCAGCAGAACCGCTTGGCTCGCTTTGCTAAATGATTGAGGCATTGCGATTCCCCAAAACAGAATCGTTAATAGAATCATCTGTAAACGTAACATCGAGAACCTCGGCGATCACACTATCATAGTGCCGTACGTGCAGTACTGGTACAGTTGATTTCTCCCCCCTTACTCATGTAAGCTATCTCTCGATAGCCCCTTGAAACTATTTTCCTTGCTGCGGCTCTTCCCTGTAGCCACCACTTCAAAGGTGTGCTTGCGAAATTCGCCCAATTCAGGAGTTCAGAAATGCCCCTTTTCCGGTTTGTAAGACCGATTTCCCACGCTTTCCCTGTCGTGAGAACCTCCCAGTTGTTCCGACTCAGTAGCGCGTTGGTGCTCTTTATCGCCGCTGCACAGCTCTGGGCCGCCACTCCTTCGAGCGGCACGCTGACCGATTCGGCGACCAAGCTGACCTACACAGCTGGACCGTTCACGGTTCCTAATTTGACGGATAGCGTCAATGGAACTCCCACCTGCAGCAGCACCGTCCCAGCCGAGCAGTGTGACACATACACGTTAACCGTTAAAGTCGCATCTGCGGACGCCACGACCAAACAGATCAACGTCTCTATCAGCTTTCCGAATTCCACGGGCGAGTTCGACGTCTTCGTTTTCGATTCGAAGGGCAACTTGCTCGCCAGCGATACCGCGGGCGGTGAGCCATCAGCCGTGATCATCCCGGCTGTTTCCGGTACGTACAGTGTTGTGGTTGATCCCTGGAATCCGCTCGGGCAGAGCTTCGCCGGGACTATCGCGCTCGAAGCCATAGTAAAGCCGCCCCCGCCGCCTCCGGGAATTCCGCCCCGCTATCAAACCTACCCTGCGCCCCCGAGCGCAGGTGGCGCCGATGCCTCGGGCGAGCCTTCCATTGGCATCGACTGGAAGCCGAACGTAGCGACCCTGAAGCATGGCACCGTGAATGAAGGTGGCGTCGCGTTCTTCACGTCTAACCTGACAGAGTTTCGCGTTAGTTTCGATGACTGTTCATCTCCGGCAGGTTCTCTCTGGGAGGACATCACCAGCCCGGTGGAGACCGTGAACACGCTAGACCCGATCGGCTCCTGCGACCACTTCGGCAAAAGCCCCGGCCCTGGCAGAGTATTTCAATCCCAGCTCGCTGGAGCAACCAGTCTGCTGGCGTACTCAGATAATGACGGGACTTCCTGGACACAGTCCCAGGGCTCAGGACAGCCCGCTGGAATCGACCATCAAACGGTCGGCGCTGGTCCCTATAATCCGACCTCCACGCCACCCCCGCCCCCACACCCGCTGTATGCTAACGCGGTATATTACTGCTCCCAGGATTCCGCCACAGCTTTCTGCTCGCGCAGTGATGATGGCGGCTTGAGCTTCGGTGCGGGAGTTCCGATTTACAATCTCACCGAATGCGGGGGAATTCATGGACACGTCAAAGTGGCCCCAGACGGGTCTGTCTACGTGCCCAACAAGCAATGCGGCGCCAATCAGGCCGTCGTGGTTTCGACAGATAACGGTCTGACCTGGACCGTGCGGCCCATTCCAGATAGCACCGCCGCGATCGGCCTTACCGATCCATCACTGGGCATCGCCTCAGATGGAACCATCTATTTCGGCTACCAGGACGGCAGCGGTCATCCCAAAATTGCGGTCTCCCATGATCGCGGAGTGAACTGGGGCCCCTCCTTCGATGCGGGCGCTCAGTTCTCCATACAGAACGCCACCTTCGCCGAAGTGACGGCTGGAGATCCTGAGCGTGCCGCGTTCATGTTCTTGGGCACTCCGACCGGCGGCAATTATCAGGACCCCACGAACTTCAAGGGTATCTGGCACGCTTACATCGCTACCACCTATGATGGCGGTGCTCATTACGTAACCGTCGATGCCACTCCCACCGATCCGGTCCAGGTGGGGTCCATCTGCAATCTCGGGACCACTGGTTGCGAAAGCAACTCAGCCGGCGGAGCGGATCGCAACATGCTGGATTTTATGGATTTGACGATCGATGCTCAGGGTCGCGTGGTAGGCGCCTTTGCGGACGGCTGCGTCGTAGGAAGTTGCGATGCTACCTCCTCGCCTTCGGCCTCCCGCAGCGCTCTTGGAACGATTGTCCGCCAATCCGGTGGTAAACGCCTGCTGGCTGCCTTCGATCCGAAGGAACCCGCCGTTCCTGCTGCCCCTCTGCTGGGTTCCGCTCTGCAGAGCAAAACGGGTGTCCTGCTCTCCTGGCAAGCCCCGGATAACGGTGGTTCGCCCATCACCAGCTATAAAATCTTTCGCGGCACCGCAAGCGGTGGCGAGACATTGCTCGCCACGGTCACTTCGACCAAAACCAATTACGCTGACCAGACTGTGAATCCCAGTACGAAATATTTCTACCGCGTTTCAGCTCAGAACAAGATCGGCTCGGGAACCGAGTGCGGAGAAGTCGAAACCTCGCCGGCGCCAGCTCCGCAAACGTCTTGTATTGCTCCCGGCGTGACAGTCGTAACAGACCCCACCGGTGATCAAGAGGGCGCGCCTGCCAATACTCAGCTCGACATACAATCCATTACCATCGGCGAGCCATTCACCAGTCCAACCACTCCAAACGCGCTCTCCTTCAGAATGAAGGTCGAGAATCTGAATTCGCCCCTTCAGCCGAACGCATCGTGGAACATATTTTTCACCACGCCGGACGGTACCGAACATTTTGTCAATATGAACACGGAGGGTACTTCGACAACTCCGGTCTTCCAATATGGGCACGTGACCACTCTTTCTACCGGCACTCGCAACTTGGTCACGGATGGCGCCGCCGACCCGGGAAGCACCTATACAGCCGATGGAACCATCCTGATCATCATTGATAACAGCAAGGTGGGCAATCCCGAACCAGGTAATCAGCTTGTCAACATCAACGGTCAGACACAACTTCTCGTCGGCGGCGACGGCACAGGGCTTTTGGAAACGATCGACAGCACTTCTGCTGGAAGATACATTGTCGTGGGGAATCAATCTTGCGGTCCCCAAGCGGTCTTGACCGCAACTCCCGTATCCGGAAAAGCCCCCGTGGGCGTAAACTTCTCCGCTACCCAATCGAACGATCCGGAAGGCTACACAATCACCTCCTACACGTTCCATTTTGGCGACGGCAAAGTTGTGACACAGTCCAGTCCCAATGTTCAGCACGTATACTCCACCCCGGGTACCTACACCGCGACGCTTACGGTAACCGATTCGAAAGGCTTGACGAGCCCGGTGATTGCGAGTGTGAAGATCACTGTTTCTCCTGTTTCTCCTTAAGCCAAAGATGAACAGCGGGCCACCGCCTTTCCTTTCCGCCGTAATGTGCTTGCTTCCCGCCTGGTTGCACATTACGGCGGCGCCGGAGACTTCGAAAATTCCCGACGCTTGCGCCCTGCTGTCGAATCCAGCTATCGAAAAGGTTCAGGGCGCGCCTTTGAAAGCGAAAAAAGGTAGCGTAGGCAAAAGCAATGCGGTAATCACATCGCAATGCTTTTTCGCTCTCGCCAACTCTTCCGATTCCATCAGCCTGGTGCTGACCATCCCTAATCCAGCGAACTCCCGGATCGGACCACGAGAGCTATGGGAAAAGTGGTTCCACGAGAGCGCTGGCCCGGAGAAAGAACCACCGCGAGAAAAAGAGACTGAGAAAGGTGCTCAGCCCGTCCCGGTCTCCGGCCTGGGAGACGAAGCGTATTGGGTTCAAAGCTTCGTGGGTACGCTTTACGTACTAAGGGGAAACGCCTTCTTCCGCATAAGCATTGGCGGAAAACAGAATGATGCCGCTCGATTGCAAAAAGCGCGTATTCTTGCAATGGATGTACTTCCAAGAATGCCATGATGTCCTTAGGGGAAGCCCAAAAAAACATTCCAATTTGCCCACCCTCCCGAGAGTCCTCGAGACCCGTCATTATTGGTTTAAAACAGTCCTTCTAATTTGCATATTAGGCATCCTTGTTCTCAGGGAGCCAAAGTGCATCACCCATCCGGAGTTTTTAGCTGAGGACGGCGGGGTTATGTTTGCCCAGCAGCTTGTTTTGGGTTTCCCCGCGATCTTTCAGACCTACGCCCAGTATCTGCACGTTGTGCCGCGTCTTTTGGCTTTGCTGACGAATGCTTTCCCCGTAAGCTGGGCGCCTCTCCTTTATGCGATTGAAGCATTCGTGATAGCTGCACTCTGCTGCTGGGCCTTCATGCTCGAGGAATTCCGACCCGTTCTTCAATCCGATGCTCTCCGAGTGATTTTGTGCTTGCTTTCGGCGATAGTTTTTCCTGCCCAGGAAATGGTGGGCGTAATAAGCGATCTCCAGTGGTTTCTCACAACCGTCGCAGTGCCGCTAATATTGGTGCCGGCGAAGCCCCGTCCAAAAACTATTCGGTTTCTCTTGCTGCTGCTCGGGCTTCTAATTGCACTCAGTGCGCCACTCACGATTGTGTTAGTCCCAGTAATCGCAATTTATGGAGTTCGCGAACGCTCGATCACAGATTTTCGAGTGGGCATCTTGGCGGGTACGCTGATTCAATGGGCTGTTATTGCCGCGCACTGGACTTCGCGCGCCGGATCATTGAGTGGTTTTGCCGCTGTAAATGGGGCGGTATTTGCGACGCTAGTAGCGTTTACCAATCAGATCGCTATGTATTGCCTTCTGGGCAAACGAGTAGTCGACCGTGTTTGGCATGAAACTTACAAGGGCGTATCCCTCGTTTTATTGCTGACTCTTAGCTGTTCTCAGCTCTGGCTTTATGTACGCGGAGGGCGACAATATCGAGAAAAAGTCCGACTGATACTTTGGTTGCTTTTCAGTTCGTTGCTTTTGGCAATCTTGCGAGGCACGGAACCTGCTTACACGGAAATGAGCGCCGTTCAGCTCTGGGGTGCTCACAGATATTTTTTCATGGGATGTTGGTGTTTTGCCTTTCTGTTTCTAACGACGATCGAAGATCGCACGCCTGGTTGGCCGGAAAGCAAGCGGTGCGCGTTGGCAGTTGTCCCTTTCTTGCTAGGCGCGATCTTCAATTTTACGCTCGCTCCGCACGCCATAACAAACTGGCAACAATACGTTCCTGAAATTCAGGCCTGGCAGACGGATAAAAGTGCCAGTCGTGCGCACGTTGAGGTGGTTATTCCCATCAGCCCACCCGGTTGGACGGTCCACCTGCCCGCGCTCCAACCAGCGTCTCAACAGAAGTAATGCGCACACGGTGCTGAGTATCCCGCGTTGGGGCCTCACCTCCGGCGCCCTAGCAAATCCCATTCGCCGTTCGGATTAGCATGAGGCATGTCCTCTGGGAAGAGATTCCTGGCGCGATGGGCGAAACGCGCGCGAATTGCGGTCGCTCAGTTGAGAGAGGCGCTTGGAATCCGGAGCTTCGGGCTCTATATTGATCAGCCCGTACACGGCGAAATTCAGAATGCGTTCTTCATTATTGAAGGCTGGTTCGTTTCGAAATTTGATTCAGCGCCCATTTCTCTCCGGGTCAACAACCGCGATGTCGCGTGGACAGCCGTTGAGCGCCCCGATGTGAAGCGTATTTTCCCGAGGCGCTCTTCGCAAGGGTTCCGCGCGCCTTTGGAGGTCAGCCGCTTGCTTACAGACGAGGTGCGGAGCGATAAGCGAACCAATTTGCAGTTCGTAGAAGGTGGCGAGGTCGTAGCCGAATACGCCTTGACCATGAGTGATGAGGCGATTCGAGATGCTGAGCTAACTCCCGGGTATCTTCGCGCAAAACGGGAGTGGCTGAAGCAGAACATGGCTTGTCCGCTATGCCCCGGGGGCTCAGGAGGGCTTCTTTTCAACGACGATCGAATCCAGTGCATCAATTGCGGCGAAATGTTTGTGAACGGTGGCACCGTCTTCGATTTCTTGCCGCAAGATCTGCGCCGGCAATTCCGAATTGAAGATGTAGATGATGTTTCCACGCATCCTTATGACGACATCTCGAAAAGGGTGATCGAAGAGGCTCGCCGCAAAGAGGGCAAGGTTCTCGACTGCGGCTGCGGGATGCGAACGCGAGTAGACGAGGCAGTGATTTGCCTTGACGTGACGCCCTTCCCGACCGTTGATGTGTTAGCCGTTAATCAAAGATTGCCTTTCCGGAACGGCGTTTTTGATGCTGTTCTTTCTCTTAATGTTCTGGAACACGTTACCGACCCCTTTCTGTGCGCAGCGGAACTCGTTCGGGTCCTGAAGCCCGGCGGGACTCTGCATTGCTGTATTCCTTTTCTCCAACCCGAGCATGGTTATCCACACCATTACTTCAACGCAACGCGTTCGGGTCTGCGAGAGTTGTTCGCAAGCGATCTGGAAATTTTGGAACATCTCGTTCCGCGCTCCGGCGAGCCTGTATGGACCTTGCATTGGTTCTTATCCTGGTATGCTGAGCAACTGCCATCCCAAGAAAAGAAGGCTTTCTTGAAGATGCGTGTGCGGGATGTAATCGAGGAATCGCCTTCATCGTTGCTCGACGCACCCTGGGTGCGCTTCCTTTCCGAAGAAGGCAAGTGGAAATTAGCGTCCACCACGGCGGCGGTGTTCCGCAAGCCGCTCACCGACGGTTTGTCCGAGCGCTAAGAAGCGATTCTATTCCTTCGGGATGCTGATCGAATTTCCGTCGCTCGCGCGTCTACGTTGCGATGCCTGACAAAAGCATTTTTTCTCCCGCCCGTTGGCCCGTGCTCCGTCAGTTGAAAAACGGAGATGCTCTTGGATTGGGCGCTTCTGCCGCCTCTGACCGGACCGAATCGCTTTCAGCCAGAACCAGAACCGCAGATAGGACAGTTCCCTCCGTTTGCCCTTATTGCGCCGTCGGATGTGGACAGCTTGTCTACGTAAAGAACCAGAAGATCATCGACATCGAAGGCGATCCTGCATCTCCTATCTCCCATGGATGCCTGTGTCCGAAGGGAGCGGCGACATACCAACTGGTCACCGGCCAGCATAGGATGAGCGAGGTTCTATACCGGCGTCCTTA